>Ga0115567_10003376_pt1 | contig 15729 bp, 14 predicted proteins | sample COGITO_mtgs_1204_2_FD_88679 | JGI IMG/M metagenome (GOLD analysis project Ga0115567, IMG submission 88679) | Pelagic marine microbial communities from North Sea - COGITO_mtgs_120412 | ecosystem: Environmental > Aquatic > Marine > Epipelagic | place: Germany:Helgoland, sampling site Kabeltonne... | reverse complement strand
GGCCACACACGGCGGTGTAACCGAAGCGAACGCTCACCCGCACTCAAGTGAAGAACGTTTTGCGGTAGTGCATAACGGTATTATCGAGAATCATAAAAGCTTACGCGAAAGTTTAACAAATAGCGGTTTCCAATTTACCTCAGACACCGACACCGAAACCATTGCCCACAGTATTGCTAAGCACATGAAAGCTAGCGATGACTTATTTAGCGCAGTGCAAGCGGCCGTTAAAACCTTCGATGGTGCTTACGGCACGGTAGTTATGGATAAAAACACTCCCGACAAACTTGTAGTGGCTCGCTCTGGCAGTCCGTTGGTGATTGGTTTAGGAATAGGCGAGAACTTTTTAGCGTCTGATCAAATGGCATTGTTGCCGGTAACACGTCGCTTTATTTTCTTAGAAGAAGGCGATGTAGCAGAAATTACCCGCACTAGCGTAACAATAGTCGACCAAAATGGCGATATAGTAGAGCGCGAAATAGTAGACAGCACAGTAGAGCACGATGCTGGCGACAAAGCCGGTTATCGCCACTACATGCTTAAAGAAATATACGAGCAACCACACGTGTTGCGCAATGCCTTAAAAGGCAGAGTAAGCAGCGAAGGCCTTGTACCCGGTATATTTGGTGAAGGTGCTGATGAAATATTCAAGCAAGTTAGCTACGTAAAAATTATTGCATGTGGCACCAGCTACCATGCTGGCGTAACCGCAAAATACTGGTTGGAACAATACGCTAACGTTCAGTGCGATGTAGAAATAGCCTCTGAGTTTAGATACCGCAAATCATATGTGCCTGCAAACGCTTTGCTGGTGACTATTTCCCAGTCTGGCGAAACCGCCGATACCCTAGCAGCCCTTAAGTTAGCTAAAGAAGTAGGCTATATGTCTAGCTTGAGCATATGTAACGTAGACGGCTCGTCGCTAGTACGCGAGTCGGCCTTGAGCTTTTTAACCAGAGCAGGGGCAGAAATTGGCGTTGCGTCTACCAAAGCATTTACCACCCAATTAGCCGCATTATTAATGCTTACAATTAGCATTGGCAAGCATAAAAATATGGATGCAGCGGTTTCTGAAAACATTATAAGCGCGCTGGTCAGTTTACCCACAAAGCTGGAAGAAACCCTTACTCTTGCGAATGAAATTGAAGACTTGGCAGAAGAGTTTTCTGACAAACACCATAGCTTATTCTTGGGTCGCGGCGACCAATACCCCATTGCAATGGAAGGCGCACTTAAGCTCAAAGAAATATCATACATTCATGCTGAGGCATATGCCTCTGGCGAATTAAAGCACGGCCCGTTGGCACTTATAGATGCCGACATGCCGGTTATTGTAGTTGCCCCCAATAACGAGCTACTCGAGAAACTCAAATCAAACGTTGAAGAAGTGCGTGCGCGAGGCGGCATTATGTACGTATTCGCCGACAAAGAAGCGCACTTCGAAAGTGATGAAAGCATGCGCGTGGTACAAGTACCGCATTGCATGGAGTCGGTAGCGCCGATTGTGTATACCATTCCTTTGCAGTTATTGTCTTATTATGTGGCCTTGATTAAGGGAACCGATGTTGATCAACCGAGGAATTTGGCGAAGTCGGTTACTGTGGAGTAGGGTATTGTTGCGTTAGTGAGCTATTGTCCGACGATAATAAAGTTTGATAATTTATAATATAGTTTGATATTTTATAATATAGTTTGATATTTTTTAGCCTCCTGTTAATATTCATTAAACAGGAGGCTTTTTAATGCGTGACTCAGATAGAGCAATTGACCCCAGCGACGCTAAAAGGCTCAAGACCAGAGGGAAAGGTTCTGGTCTTAACTATCTCCCATTCATAGAAGTTGGCGAAATAAGCAGTACTGGCGAGAGTTTTCGTATATTAGGTAGAAATTCATTACGCCCCCACCATTTGCTCTCGCGACTAGAATTATCCGCTTTTCTTGTTTTTGACCGTTATACAAAAACTAAAGACATCAAAGAACAATATCCTTTACCAATCACCGACAGTTTAAGCATTTGCTCAAGGTTAGGCATGAAGCATCCTCAAGTTTCGGGAAAGCTAAAAGTCGTATCCACTGACTTGGTTATTGAATTAGGAAAAGGCACGGGTATAGCCGTTGCCGTAAAATATGAAGAGGCTTTGGATGATTTAAGAGTCATTGAAAAATTACAAATTGAGAAAGTTTTTTGGGAACAGCAAGGATATGAGTGGAAACTGTTTACTGAAAATGAAATTACTCCGTCAATAAAAGAAAACCTAGAGTGGCTGCACGCAGCAAACCAAAACTCAGATGACCTCTACGCAGAGCTCTCGGATATTGATATTGAACTTATATTTCTTAGATTAAATTCGGCAAATAGGCGTCTATCTTCTTCTTGCGCAGCTATGGATGATGAATATTCATGCGAGCCAGGGTTTCATATTGGTGTTATGCGCAAAGCTATTGCTGCAAACTTAATTGATGCGCCCATAAACAAAGTGTTTCGACAGTGGTTATGTTCTGACCTGACATTAGTCCCTAGTGTAAGCATACAGCAGTGGGATCTGATGAATGTATCTTAATAAAGTATACGCAGATCCTGACTCTGAGCCTCCAGCAACACTACGTGTGGTGTTTGAACACTCTAACTATCTGATACTGATAGATGTTTTCGACGTTAATGCATGGCCATACAGCATATCTATATCTGAATTTGAGTCTTTAGAGCTGAAACAAATCGAAGATCCAGTTACCTTGTTCACCCCTGAGCCAGACTCGAAAGCCGAAAGCACTCGAGATAGAGCGTTTAAAACCATTTCTCCTTTGCTCGATTTTTATTCAGAATTATTTGATAAGCAACTACGAAATAAACATATTAAATCGCTACTGAACGAAGTTTCTGAACCGCGGTTATACGTCACGCGCCAGTTGAGACGTTATTGGCAAAGAGGTATATCACCTGATTCATTGGCGCCAGATTACGTTAACTGTGGTGCACCGGGTGAGGCGCGAAGAGGAGTCAGTAAAAAACTAGGACGGAAACGGACTGTTGCTCCTGGCGAAGGAATGATTATTACTGAGGAAATCGCAGCTTTATTTCGTTTAGCTATAGAAGGCTTTTATCTTCTCCGAGATGACATCGACTTACCTAAAGCACGAACAAAAGCGATCGGGTATATCAAATCAAAATACCCCAAAATACACCAAAGCGATTTACCCACAGATATGCAGTTTAGATATTTCTTTGAGCAAAACTATCGTAAGCATGATGTTGTAAAGGCAAGAACGCCTAGAATTGTGTACCAAAAGGATATCGCACCCCTTGTTAGTACGGCTACCACCGGTAGTTTTGGACCAGGAGCTCGCTATGAAATTGACGCTACTATTGCTGATATTTACCTCATCTCTGAATTAGATCCAGATCGTATAATTGGCAGGCCCGTTATTTATAAGGTTAAAGATGTATTTAGTCGAATGACAGTTGGGCTCTATGTTGGTTTAGAAAATCCGTCTTGGGCAACTGCCTCTATTGCATTAGCCAATGCTTTTGGTGATAAAGTTGAATTTTGTCGCCGTTATGGAATCGATATCTCCTATTCAGATTGGCCGAGTATAGGCACGCCGGCAATCATAACAGCCGATCGAGGAGAATTACTTGGCAAACACGGAGATATTTTAGTCAACCGATTCGGAATTACTCTCTCTAATACTCGTGCATATCGGGGGGATGACAAAGGAATTGTAGAGCAATCATTTCGAACAATGCACGTTGATATTTTGCCTTATGTTAAAGGAAAAGTTGAGCCAGTAAATGGTAAGAAGAAAGCAGGTAAGCGCAATGAGTTATCGGCTAATTTGACGCTATTTGATTTTACAAAGATGGTAATTGTTTCCGAAATTAATCGAAATACGGTCAATCCTCTCAAAGATTATGATTTCGAAAGTGACATGCCGACGAATCTTCCGCCAATTCCAGTTAAATTGTGGAATTGGGGAATATCCAACAGAACAGGGGTTTTAAGGACGGTCGACCATAGATTGGTAGGCATTAACCTTTTGCCTCACGAGAAAGCAAAAGTGTCGACCTTGGGTATCAACTTCAAGGGTTTATATTATAGCTGTTCAGAAGCTATCAGTTTAGGTTGGTTTCATAAAAACAAAACGGCACCTAGACCTACAAGTATCACCATTGCTTACAATCCTCTGGATACTAATACTATTTATATAAGACCTGACAACCAATTTGATAGCGTTTGGGTTTGCTCACTGCAGTCTCGTAGTCGACGATATGAAAATATGAGCTTCACTGAAGCTGTTAGCATTCAAAGAGAGTCAAAGGAAACAGTAGCTTCCGCCAAACAGGATGCTGATTACATAGCGCCTGATATACAGGCAGAACTCGAGAAAATAGTAAAACATGCTGAAGAAAGACAAAAAGACGTGCAATTGTCTAACAAGACTCAAAGGCTGAAAGGAATACAAGGCAATCGCGATGCTGAAAGAAACCTAGAACGTCAGAAAAATCGAGACTTAAAAGAAATGCAATCAAAGCAGCATGAAAAAGCAACAGTAACGCCAATAAGGTCTGAAAACAATTCCGACACTATTTTTGATTATCCAGATTTAGACGACTTTTAAAGGATGACATCAATATGACTGATTTTGTAGTGGCGCAATACATTGATGCTGAAATCTCAGAGTATGAAGGACATCCATTAATTAACGCGCTACCGCGTATTAATTCTCCTCAACAAACAGCAGAGCTGATTCGTCGAACACCTGAAGTTCGTCCTGAAGAAGTGACTTTACCTGCCCATATCAGAAGACATGCGATGCTTCGTATAATGGATGGTTTTCTATATCCTACAAGGGCGCATCTGCACCTAGAGCAAACTATTTCATCTATGATCAGGCAGGGGTATTTAAGCAGAAATATTGCAAATAAAAGCTATCAAGAAACACTTAATAGTACAGTAGATATACAAAAGAAAAGTAGTCGAAATGCCGGTAATGAAGCGCTTGTTAGCTCGGTCATAGGTTGTTCTGGCGCAGGAAAATCAACAGCAGTTGAAGCAGTTCTAGCTGGTTATGATCAGGTATTAATGCATCCAAATTATCAACATGTGCAGCTAGTATGGTTAAAAGTTGAATGTCCACACGATGCATCAATAAAAAGTCTTTGTATTAATTTCTTCCGGGCTTTGGATACAGCATTAGATAACGACGAGCAGTACGAAAAACAATATGTAAAGGCTAGGTCCAACGCTGAAATGCTTCTTGGTGATTTTGCGCGCGTTGCAGCCCTGCACTCTATTGGATTGCTTGTGATCGACGAAATCCAACATCTTGAGCAATCAAAATCAGGTGTTTCAAAGCGTATCCTTCGCTTTTTCGTGCAATTGACCAACACTATCAAACTTCCAATCTTGTTCGTAGGAACGCCCAAAGCTTATGAATTATTCTCACCAAGCATGCGCTCGGCGAGACGAGCATCTCAGTTTGGAAGTATTAATTGGAACAGATTCAATACAACTGACAAAACCGGTAAAGGCTCTGAGTGGGACCGATTCTTTACAAGGCTTTGGTCATTACAATGGTTTAAAACACCGCAACCATTAACAAATGAAATAAGAAGTCTGTTTTGGGATTATTCTCAAGGTATCGCACATGTGGCAGTGGCTTTGTTTTATTTATGTCAAACAAGAGCTGTTACGGTAGGAAAAGAAATTATTAATAAAGAACTTGTTAAAGAAATATTCAAGGATGAACTTCGTATGATTGGCCCGATGATACGTGCTTTGCAAAGTGGTGATGAGAGTGTTTTTGAAAAGTTTGACGATCTCGAAATTCCGAAAGCGGCTTTGGTTCAGACAGATGCTTTTTACCTCGACAAAACAATACAAAATTCAGTTGTACCAACCAATGACATAACCTCTACAACACTAAAACATCTCACTAATATGCTTATACAAATGGGTATTGGTGAAGACATTGCGCCTGTTGTTGCTGAGCAAGCAGTCTCAGAGTTACCAAGTGGTAATCTATTTGACCTAGTTGCTCATATTAAGTGCTTAGAAGATAAACTACCGCTAAAGTCAAAACCAAAAAAGTCTACAGTAGTCAAATTGACACCAGCTTATGTTGAGAATGACTTAAGACTAATGTTCACGAAGAGAAAAGCCGGTACGTATAAAAACATCAAAAACGAAGGTATTACATTGCGACTAGATGATTATCTATAATAAATAACTTAGGATGTATGGAATTATGGCAGGTGAAAACCAATAGGCGCTTACGTCAGTAATCAGGCAATTTTTGTCTATTCCATCACGTCAAAGGCTGGCGACACAATTGACGTAAGGGGTATGTCGCTTGACATGAACGGTTACGCGAAAGACCAGCATACAAAAACACGCATCAAGTCTAAACTAGTAAACTCAATACCATTTTAGTCCGCGTTGTTAAATCACCCTTCATTGTATCGCTGTGCAGATTGGCTCTTGCTCTAAAAGCATAACCCTGTCGTAAGTCGAACATCAACTTGGCGCGTTCCATAGACGGAAAATCTCGTGGTAACGTTCCTTTCTTTTTTTCCAATTCAAAGCGTTCTGCAAGGCGTTCGTCTACGCTTTTAATCGCAGCATTTAGAAGCACTTCAACACCGTCAACGTCACCAGAGCTTGTTGCCACACACGATGTTAAAAAACAGCCCTTTAGGCCATCAGCATTTTCACACACATGCTCAATAGCCGCTTTAAAAAATGCTGTTACCGCGAGGTTTATGTCTGGTTCATTTTCAAACGCTATTATTGGCTCACATGCCTGATCATCTATATATGCCGCTATGGCCTGAAGATATAGCGAATGTTTATCACCAAACGTCGCATATAAACTTGGCCCGTTGATATTCATCGCACTCGTTAAGTCTTTCATTGATGCGCCATCGTAACCTTTCGCCCAGAACACGCTGAGAGCTGCTTTTAACGCTAATTCATTATTAAATTTTTTAGGTCTTCCAACCTTTTTTGTATCAATCATTACAAAATATTTGACTTCTAAAAAGTAGATGCATATTATTTTATAACGTTCAGTACAAAATAGCTAGTGTGACTAAAAATAGTCAATCATTTGGGCTCATTAAATATGCGCTAAGCACTAAAGTACTAAAACGTGAGGTTTCGTATTTTTGAGCGATAAATAATGAAAAAACGGATGAATAAACGGATGAATAAATGAAAGTGATCCCCTATCCAAATGAATGGCTTGTTTATAAGCCAATAGACGAAATGAAAGGAAAACGATTAGGTGTTTTTGCACACTGCTTTGTTAAAGATGGCGAACAAGATGCTATTAAACAAGCCTACAAAAAAATAGTGGATGTCGCTATTGAAGAAGAAACTTGCTTAGTATTGAGTGCATCGCAGTCATTGGTATTGCCAAACCACAACTTACTCTACGAAGAATGGGCCGATTATGACGAATTCTTTGAAGTCCAAGTAAATAGAACATACCGAAACACGTTTTATAAGTGGCTAGATCCTATTAGAAGTGACTCAATTTACGCTGAGTTCACGAATATCTTTTGTTCAGCAGGAAAACACCCGGTCAATATAGCGCCACAAAACGCATATGTGCTAGTGCAAAGTTTACAGATTGAGCCTGGCAACTGCGAAAAAGCTCGTCTCCACTTGGCTGAGCATGTTAATGAGATTAGCCATGACAAAAAAAACTTGTTTGCAAACGCTCATCAATCAATTAACGACCCAAACCACTTTTTACTATACGAAATTTGGCAAGACTTCAGTGATTTAATCAATACGCAATGGCACAGAAGTTCTCGTGAGGCTCTGCTCCAGCAAATCTATGACAATCAAAATGACGCACAGTCAAAGTCTCGTTTGGAGGTTTTTCAAATTTACTATGACCCCGAAAAATATCAGCCACAATAACGTCTAACCAAAAACTAACACCACAAGGAAATATTTATGAAAACTGCTTACGAAGAAAACTGGGATCAAAAGGTCATCATTATTACTGGCGGTAGCTCGGGTATAGGCAAAGCATCTGCGCTTGCATTGTCAGCAATGAATGCGAATGTGATTGTCACAGGGAGAACCGAGAGAACGCTAGAAGAATCTTCTTCTGTTCATAGCAACATACACCCGTTTGTAGCTGATATTGGCGACCCATTTAGCGCTAAAAAGATAGTTGATTTTGCAATCAGCAAATTTGGTCGTATCGATTGCCTTATTAATAATGCTGGTGCTGGAGGAATGTGTCCAATTGAAAATTATAGTGACGCGTTTATTCAGAATATGTGCTCTATCAATATTGTTGGGCCTTCAATGTTATTAAATGCTGCGCTTCCATTCCTGAAAGAAAGTAAAGGGAGCGTTGTAAATATATGCACCGCAGTTTCCAACAATGCTGCTCCCGCTATTGCTCATTACGGGGCAACGAAGCTTGCGTTAGAGTATTTAACGCGGTCTTGGGCCATTGAGTTAGCGCCACATGAGATTAGAGTCAATGCCGTTGCGCCTGGACCAGTTAAAACAGGTGCGCTTACTGGTATGATGGGATTAGATGAAAGTATGGCAGAAATGGTTGAAAAAACCGAAGCAGAGCAGGTGCCACTTGGCCGACGAGGCATTACTCAGGATATTGTTCCATGGATCCTAGACTTTGCCAGTGCAAACAATAAGTGGACAACAGGACAAATTCTGACTGTTGATGGCGGTTGGTCACAAAGAAGTTAGCGTTACTGAAAATGAATTTTACTTAATGTCATCTACAGAACTTATTAGCGTGTTGGATGTTAAATATGTCCTACTTTAACTATTTTATCTATCGCATGTAAAAGCTCATTATCAAGTTTTGTCCGCGAGTATTCTAAAGACGTTGTAGACGTATGCTTCGCGTGACGATTGGGGGGCAAAGTTGAGTCTGTTAGGATTCTCAGAGAAGCCAATTAACCTTATTACACTATATTTCGAATATCCGAAAGATTAACATTAGGGTATTCGAAATCTAAAAGATACGCCAAGGTTTCATGATTAACCGTTATTAGGAAATTACCTCAATATGTACATTGGAGAAGTCGCAACCAAAACCGGAGCCTCGCCAAGAGCCATACGATTATACGAGTCACAAGGACTAATAACGCCGCCAGCAAGGAAAGGTAAATACCGCGTTTATACATCAATCGACGTAGATATGATCCACATTATTAAAGAAGCTCAACACCTTGGTTTTCAGTTAGCAGAAATCAAGAACCTATTAGACTCAGACGTTACCTGTAGTAACTTCCCTTGGGTAAAGGCAATAAAACTTCTTCAAGAAAAAAATAGTCAAATTCAACATCAAGTAAATCAACTACGTCAGCAGATGGAAGAGATCAAAGCACTCATACATTTTATTGAAAATAGAGAAATATAGTTCGAAAGGGAGTTGACTCTTCCCTTAGGGTCAAGGTGTATATTATGAAAATAAACTTTGAACAAGGACTAACATGAATATCACGAAACCGGTGCTGATTGCTGGAGGCTACGGCGTTGTTGGCCAACAAATTGTTAAAATGCTGAATCACAATTATCCAAACTTGCCTATATTACTAGGTGGTAGAAACCAACAAAAAGGAAGTGAAATTGCGCGTAAATTTACCAATGCTAGAGGCGTTTTTTTAGATGTTAACGTTAACTATCCGTTAGCACAGCTAAACGTGAGCGGGGTTGTTGGAGCGGTTAATGATCCAGACAATAACCTTTTGTTAAGCGCGGTTAGTCAAGCAATTCCTTATGTTGATATTACATCTTGGACAGCGCGCCTTAAAAGTGCGGAACGTTTATTATCAAATGAACCATTGAAAGCGCCAATAATTTTTTCTTCGTCTTGGATGGCGGGTGTATCTTCGTTGGTTGCTTCTCATTTGGCTAAGAAGTTGCACCAAGTAGATGCAATCGATATAGATATTTTATATGCACTAAAAGATAAAGCGGGCCCTAATTCAGTTGAATATATGGAAAGATTGTCAACACCTTTTACTGTTTTTCGCAACGGTCGGCACCTCTCTATGCGTCCATTCACCGGCTCTCGTAAAGTAAAATTTCCTAGTGGTTACAATGCATCAACTTATATGTTTGACACCCCTGATCTATATACATTACCGCAATCTTTAGGCGCACAATCAGTATCTACTAGAATGGCTTTTGATGACAATTTTTCGACTATGTTTTTAGCGGCCTTAAGTCGTTTCAAAATATGGAACATGATTAGTGGTAAGCGTTTCACAAAACTCAGACATGCTTTGCTATTTAACCCAGGTGAAGGTGCTAACCATCAAATTGTAGTAGAAGTGGAAGGAAAAGACTCCCTTCAACAAAATAAAAAATTGAGGGCGACTATAAACGACCCCGGTGGACAAACTCACCTTACTGCAATTGGCGCATTAATACAGATTGAAAGAATATTGGGTCTGACTGGAAATCCAATACCGGAAAATACCATTCACTATCCCGAAACTACGATTGATTTGAATAGAGCAATCAAAGTATTGCGAAATAATGGTGTTGAAATAGACATAACTGCTTAAGGAAGAACATAGAAATGCAACAAATAACAGCGCAAGAGTGGATAGATACAGGCAACTATTTCACTCGTCCGAATGGTCAAAAAGTTTTCTATCACAAACAAGGCTGTGGATCGCCTATTGTTATGTTACATGGCTTTCCCACATGGTCGTATGACTACTCTACAATCGCGGATGATTTACAACAAGATTTCGAAGTGATTTCTTTTGACTTTATTGGATATGGGGCAAGCGATAAACCAAGAAAGCACAATTATTGTGTTGGTGATTCAGCTGATCTTGTTCAAGAGTTATTGCGGTATTTGGGTATAAACGAATTTCATATAGTGATGCATGATTACGGCGGAATAGTGGGTCAAGAACTCTTAGATAGATATCGAAAAAAACAATTTAGCGGGCAAATAAAATCGGTCTCTATTTTGAATTGTGGTGTCATTTATAAAGAGTATCGTCCAACATTCTTACAGAAGTTATTAGCAACGCCGATATTAGGCCGTATTGTTGCCGCGAGCGTTAGTCGAGAGAAGGTTCATGGTGGCCTGAACAAAGTAAGAGGAGTCTCACAACTGAATAACTCTGAGTTTGAACAGCTATGGCAGGGGATCTCTCGAAAAAATGGTCACAAACTATCTCATCGCCACATAGGCTATAATGCTGAGCGGGCAGTTCACGCAGAGCGCTGGGAAGACGCGTTATATGTTTTTAGTGGGCCAATTCAACTCATTTGGGGGATGTCTGACCCTGTTTCGGGTAGTCGCATACTTAATAGTTTACTGCCCTTATTAACTAGGGCTCGAGTTACCGAGCTATCTGATGTGGGGCATTTTCCTCAATCTGAAGCACCAGAAAAAGTCGCTGAAACAATTCGTAACTTTATAAGCACGCAATAGGCAATTTCCAAACCTGTTGATTAATCCATGTCGGGAAAGCGAGGTATGACAATAATCTTTGTTTTTAAGATATATTTATTTTAATTTAGTTAACGTGTCTAAAAGTTTATCACTCACGCGTCTATATAGTGACAGCGGTAATTACACTGCTTCGCAACTCTTCCTTAGGAGCAAGAAATGAGCAATAAAAAATTTATGTGTATTCTTCGTAGTCAAACCGGTGAATGTGAAAAGCCGTCACCGACTGATATGGAAACGATGTATGCCAGATATCAGGCATGGCAGAGCAAGTTTTCTGACAATATCTTAGATATGGGAGGAGCACTCTCAAGCGATGGTGCGGTAGTTGATAAGGATGGTGTTAAAGATGGACCATTTGTAGAAATGAAAGAGCTGATTGGTGGCTACATGCTATTAACAGCAAATTCGCTAGAGACAGCCAAACAAGTAATTCAAGTCAGTCCTATGGTTGCCAACTCGGGCACTAGTATTGAAATTCGAGAAATATCAACTCCTTGAGTCATTCCCAAGCACCTGAAGGTTTGGCGCACTTATTTCGTCATGAGTATGGCTCACTTGTGGCGAGCTTAGTGCGTCAATTTGGCATTCAACGCATCGATTTGATTGAAGATTCGGTGCAAGATTCTATGGCACAAGCATTGACTATATGGTCGATGTCAACGCGGCCTGAAAATCCATCGGGCTGGTTATATCAGGTTACCTATAAGTATATTTTGTCTGCACTTCGTAAAGACAAACGTCAACACACTATCTTATATGAAAATTTTGATTCTTCATTCAACGAGTCAAATAGGCAAGTGTATGCGCCGTTAGTCGGACAAATGTCTGACGCTTTGCTACGTATGTTTTTTATAGCGTGTCACGAGAGCATTTCGCAGGAGTCACAATTAGTATTTACCTTAAAAAGTTTGTGCGGTTTTAGTGTGAAAGAAATCAGCGCGCGCCTTTTTATTAGCGAAGCGAACGTATACAAGCGGTTTAATAGAGCTAAAAAAAGCTTGGTTAAACAAAATTTTGTTTTAGATGAAATCACGCAGGTGCAGGCTGAGAAACGCATGCCTGCCGTATATAAAGTGCTTTATTTAATGCTTACGGAAGGTTATTTGTCTTCTCATCCAGACCTGACGATAAGACTGGACCTATGTCTAGAAGCAGAAAGGTTGGCACGCATACTTTGTGAACATCCTTGGGGAAATAAACCTGAAACCTACGCCTTGTTAGCCCTTATTCATTTTAACCTTGCGCGAATTGCAACGCGTGAAAATAAAGCAGGTTTAGTATTACTAGCCGATCAGCAGCGAGACTTATGGGATAAACAAAAAATAGCTCAAGCCTTGTCGTACTTAGCATTATCGGCACAAGGAGACTCTATCTCAAGATATCATATTGAAGCGAGTATCGCTGCTGAGCACTGTTTAGCAGAAAGTTTCCAAAAAACGAGATGGCAAAATATTGTGGCTGCATATGAGCTATTAGAAAGTGTTGCGCCTTCTCCTATGCACCGTCTTAATCGCGCTTTGGCGGTTGCCGAAAATGACACTCCTGAAGCAGGCTTAAAAATACTGGAAGATGCAGATATACCTTCATGGTTACAACGCTCCTATCACTGGTACGCTGTGCTAGCTGACTTGCAATACCGCACAAACGACACGGCTGCAGCCGTTCAAAATGTTAACAAAGCAATAGAGTTAGCACCTAGCCAGTACGTAAAAGACTTACTAAATCAAAGGATGTCTCGCTATTAGAGGCTCTTTTTGCGTAGTGTTTGTAATGGAATTGATCTTTACTACTAACCAAAGGTGAACTGGCGACACCCCGGATGTTCACCATCGCCAGTATATGCATTTTGCCTTTTAAATGAAGATTTTTGCGGATCTCGAAGGGAATAGTCGTAAACAAATAGAATGATTAAAGGTTATTCTGGTTTTGAGAAGGGGCTATATTAACAATGGTCGATTTTTTTTCGTTTTGTCATCTGCAATAAACCAAAAGTTCCAACTACTGCTGAAACTAGGATTGTAATAGCGATACCAAGCGGAGTCGTAATCCAAAGTCCAGCTATCAATAAGTACGACGTAGCAAAAACCCAAATATAATCGCCAATAGAAAAATAGAGTACTATAAACTTACTTGGAAGAGATTTAAATGAAACCCATAATAAATGTAATCCATTAATGAATAAACCGATTCCAAGCACAGTAAGAACGAAGCTAGGAGCCTGATTGTTTTCGCTTAAAAAACTACCGACTAGTTCAGGGAACAATAAAAATGTTAATCCAAACCCGATACAGCTAATAGCATTTGCCTTCAGGACATTACTTAAAGAGATCATCTTTTTCAACTCATGTATACTTGGTTGACATAACTATAATTTAAGGTCCTTAGTATGTCAACTAGGTTGACAAAAAATAAAGTCTCAATGGTAGAGAGCCAATCTCTTCAGCTTGTTTTGAAAGCAGCTAAAGTACAGGAAATAATATCCCTTTATCTTTCTGACTCTTTAAAAAGAAAAGGCTATCATTATGCGACACCTTCCATACTTACCTTTCTAAGCACTTTAGAGTGTGGAATAAACTATGGCTCTGAAATCGCTAGAGACCTTGGCGTGTCTAGGCAAATGGTCGCGAAAATCGTTAAAGAGTTATGTAATGCAAATTACCTAGAACAGCAAGAGGGGCTTGGAAAACAAAAGCAAATTATTTTTACTAAAACAGGTGAGTTGTTAATGTCTGATGCTAGGCGATTATTAGCAGATGTCGATAAGGTATTGAATCAAAGGATTGGGGAAACTACATTAACGACTATGGTGACTCAATTGGAATGTGTGCAAAAGTCAATTACTGAATTAAGTGATAAAGAATAAGTAACTCAATAGAGGCAAAATTCGTTAATTTTGTTATCATGAATGAAGTGGCATAGTTGATTCATTCATCTATTGACAAATACTATGCTGATAGTATGTTGCAGTTCAACGTTGTATGTATTACCCGTCCTAACTACTGATTTAAAAATCTACATTGTTTTATCAACTACTGAAAATGGCATCTTCTCATCCAACAACGTATGTGAACATCGACAAAAGCTTATGTCAGCAATCAGGCCGTTTTTGTCCATTCAAGTAAGACAAAGGTTGCGACATAGCTGACCTAAGGGTGTTGATTTTCAACCTCAAAAGCTCAGTGTAAAATTTGTGTTTGAAATAGTTAAGTCGCATACTCTGCCATATAACTTAGCAATCCTCCTTTATGGAAATTAAGAATATGAATCCCACTGAACAGGCGAAAAATTATGACCTTATTGCAGAACATTGGGCTGGGTCAGAATTCAACCGTAAAAATGGAGTTGAGCAACATAAGCGTGCGTTACAATTCGCTGGAAAAGCAGGGGATGCTATAGATATTGGCTGTGGTAGCAGTGGTAGGATCATTGATTTATTGGTAAACCACGGATTCTGTGTTGAAGGTTTGGATTATTCCGAAGAAATGCTCAGACTCGCCAAGATTAAACATCCCGATATTAAGTTCCACCATGCAGATATTTGTGAGTGGGAATTCTCAACTCAATACCATTTTATCTCAGCGTGGGATAGCATTTGGCATGTTCCTTTAAATAAGCAAGAATTAGTTCTCAGAAAACTATGCAACACCTTGGACAAAGGCGGGATCATTATTTTTACGAGCGGCGCGGTTGACGAAGCCGGGGATGGGAGCAATCCATTCATTGGGCAGGAGCTTTATCATGCGGCGCTAGGTGTTCCAACGTTATTGAATATTTTAGCTGATTGCAATTGCGTTTGCAGGCACCTTGAAAACGATGATTGGCCGAATCAGCATTTGTTTATTATCGCGCAAAAACGTTTATAAAACATTCAACGATAATGGCGATAGTTTCTTGGGAAATACCTGTCGTTTTTCTCCAACTTAGCCTACCCAAAAGCATTTTAAATCAAGTGTGAATGTCGAAAATCAACAAAACCTTACGTCAGCAATCAGGCCAGGCTGTGTAAAAACTATTTTCAAGCTATTATTTTCACACTTATGGATGAAAAAATGCACTTCACATTAAAATCTAGCTAGGTTTTCTAACGATTTAAATGCACATTTTACGTAGCATTGCGTTAATCTGACATTGATCCGACATTCCGCATCACTTTTAGGAATAAATCTGCTGGTAGATACTCCCCATACAATCAATGATGACCTTGTTCCTATCCTCAATGTTGAGGACTAGCTGACTTTCTTCGTTACCGCTGAG
>Ga0115567_10003375_pt1 | contig 15731 bp, 11 predicted proteins | sample COGITO_mtgs_1204_2_FD_88679 | JGI IMG/M metagenome (GOLD analysis project Ga0115567, IMG submission 88679) | Pelagic marine microbial communities from North Sea - COGITO_mtgs_120412 | ecosystem: Environmental > Aquatic > Marine > Epipelagic | place: Germany:Helgoland, sampling site Kabeltonne... | reverse complement strand
CATGGTGCTGAAGTGTCGTTTTCAATGCGCACGCTCATTGCACATCCCATGCCAAAGCTATTCATGGAAAAGGCCGAGCACCGCGCTGGACAACCTCGGCATTCGGGGCTGTGCAACCTGCACTTTTGGCTTCAATCCAAAGAATCGCCATAAGTTCATGGGGCGATTTCCGCGGGTGCCCCAGACTTGGCGATGTCCAGCGGAATGTTCAACCATCGATGACGACAATGACCGTACGAATCACCTTCGCCCACCTCTCGGTGTGGGCGTGCATGTTGTTTTTCACAGGGATACACTGCGGTGCAGGAGCCCAAGAGCCGCATGATCTCTTTACCCTTTACCTGGTGCGGCACGCGGAAAAGACGCGTGAGGCAAGCGACCCGGAATTGACGCCATGTGGGCTGGAGCGCTCCGAAAGCCTCCGTGTGTTTTTTGAGGACGTACCGCTGGAAGCGGTGTACAGCACCGACTATCGCCGGACTTGGGGGACGGCCCTGCCCACGGCGCGCGCCAAAGGCCTGGAGGTTCAGGAATACGATCCACAGGAATTGGAGAAAGTCATGATGGCGTTGCTTCAGAATCGACAAGACGCCTTGGTGGTGGGACACAGCAATACCACGGGGGTGCTGGCCGGTTTGTTGGTGGGCGAGGACATTGGTGCCTTCGATGAATCGATTTACAATCGGGTATATCAGGTCGTCGTCTCGCCAGAGGGCGGTCGGCTCCATGTGTTGCACACGGCTTTTCAATGCGAGCAGTAGAAGTGCCCCGCGCGATGGGACCATGCGGTTGCAACCATGCGTTGATTGCGCCCGTCCATACTTTAGTCCTGTCCACCTTGACCCGACCTGCCATGTCCAAGAATTTACAGCTGCTGCTGCTCTCCGTTTCCCTTTGTTCTGCTGGCCTCGGGCAAGACATCGTGCCCATCGACAACTATTCGGTCAACGTTTTCGGGCAAGTCCAGCTCTCGATACAGGCCGAGTCTGGCAAGTACTACATATTGGAAGCGCAGCACAGTCCAACATTTGAATGGCCGACATCCATGACCATGGGCGTGGACGGCACGATGGTGATTTCCGAACCCGGTGCCGCCTATCCTGAGAATCAGTATACGGTTTGGGAATATGACGTATCCGACCCGGGCGACATGGACGGGGATCTGGTTGACGACATCACAGAGTACCAGAACATGCCCACCGATGCGCCGCTGAATTACGCGCCTCCCGTGGATTTTTTGGACGGAACGACTTCCATTCCGGATGCGGAGACCTTCATGGATTTGGCCACCGTCAACAACGTCGGTTGGGCGCCATTCCTGGACGATCAGCTCTATGTGAAATTCGGCATCATGGACAGGGATACGCCGGAGCCCAAGGTGTACTTCATCAACAGCAACACCCACACCGTCCACTATGGTTTTTGGGGTGCGATCGGTGCGGATGTGGTGGGCGATGATTCGTCTGGGGAAATCGTGTTCTACCCCACCCAGATCAATCCGAACGGCACCATTGGAGGGTATTCATTCAATTTCTCATTCGGAGACGCCGACAGTTTTGAAGACACCCAGCGCACCTACCACCTGCTGCTGGCCAACATGCCCTTCCTTCAAAACAACATGACCCACTTCATCAGTGAGGGGAGCGAAAACAATTACCTCAACAATTACGCCGATGACTACGAAGGGTCCGGCATCGAGGTGGTGTTGGAGTCTGAAGTATTTGCGGATGTGGATTACATCCCCCTTCACCTGGCCGAAGGGTATGGCTTCTTCCGTCATATGGAGCTGGGGGAGACCCCGGGATCTCGAGACATCGTCTTGTACGATGCCTTGCCGAACTCCCTGCCGAGGGTGGGGGGCATCATGACTTCAGTGATTCAAACGCCGCTGTCTCACGTCAACCTGAGGGCCATCCAGGACAATGTGCCCAACGCCTACATCGCCGATCCACTGTCGATCGACTCCATCAGCAGCCTGCTGGGGAGTTACATCTACTACAAGGTGGAGCAGGCGTCCTTTCAGATTCGAGAGGCCACGCTGGATGAGGTCAATGATTGGTACGAGGCGCTCCGGCCCACCGAGCCGCAGATACCGGTGCGCGACCTGAGCATCACCGAAATCATGCCGCTGGACGACATCGGGTTTGAGATGTCGACCGCTTTTGGCGCCAAATGCTCCAACGTGGCGACGATGCGGTCGTTCGGGTTCCCGGAGGGCACCATCCCGGACGGGTTTGGGATCCCGTTTTACTACTACGACGAATTCATGCAGTACAACGACTTCTATGAGGAGGCAGAAGTCATGATCAACAACCCGTCATTCATCGATGACATGGAGTTTAGGGAGGACCGTCTCCGTGATTTCAGGGACGACATCAAGGACGCACCGATGCCCCAGTGGATGATGGATGACCTGCAGGACATGCACGATTCCTTTCCGCCAGGGACGGCGGTTCGCTGCCGATCGTCCACCAACAACGAAGACCTGCCTGGATTCAGCGGGGCCGGTCTGTACACTTCGAAAACCCAATACGAGGACGAGGGCCACATCTACAAGTCCATTCGGCAGGTGTATGCGAGCATGTGGAATTTCAGGGCATTCGAGGAGCGCGACTTCTATCGCGTAGACCACTTCATGGCGGCCATGGGCGTTCTCTGCCACCCCAATTTCCAAGAAGAACAGTCCAATGGCGTGGGCATCAGCTTGGACCCCATCTACGACACTGAAGGGACGTTCTACCTCAACACGCAGGTGGGAGAGTCGCTCATCACCAACCCTGAACCCAACTCCGTTCCCGAGGAAATCCTGCTCTATGAGGATGAAAACCAAGGAGCCGGATATGTCGTGTTGCGGTTGTCCAATCTGGTAGAGGACGGGCAGTTGGTCATGGACAACGTGTACCTCGATCTGATGAGGGAATACCTCGGGGTCATCCACGACGAATTTGCCGTGCTCTATGGTGTGGAGGGCATCGAAGGCTTCGGCATGGACATCGAATACAAAGTCACTGCCCAAGATCAGTTGGCCATCAAGCAGGCCAGACCGTGGGTGTCGTTCTGGGCGGGCATCAAAGCCGACAACGACTTGGCCGTGGAGGAATTTATCGACCCCCAACCTTCGTCCACCTTGGGTGCGGCAGAACAGGTCACCGTGCGGGTAGCCAATACCGGTTTGAATGACATGAGCAACTTCGGCCTCTCGTTGATGGTGGACGGTCAGGTGGTGGATACCATGACCATCACAGAAACCATCGCGCCGTTCAGTGACGCCGAATTTCAATTCACCGCGCCACAGGATTTCTCCGCCATCGGGGACTACCTCATCGCCGGCATCGTTTCGGACCCGGACGACGGGTATTCCAACAACGACACGCTGGAGTTCGTCCTGTCCAAACTCCACCCCTTGGACGCGTCCATCTCTTTCGGACAAGTCAATCCCACCTGTGCTGGCCAGGTCGGGGTCAACGCCATTGTGACCAATCAAGGGCAAGAGCCCATTGAATCGGTTCAAATCCAAATCGAGGTCAATGGAACCGTCGTCGAGGTGATCACGGAGTCTGTGGACATCGCCTTTGATGAAGAGGGTGTCGTGACGTTTGTGCTCGAAGACAACTTCCTGCCCGCGGAAAACAGCATACAGCTGCTGTTGACCGGCGTCAATGGCGGGTCCGATGGAAACCTGAGCAACAACGTAGTGGTGACGACAGTAAACCTGGACGTGAATTTCGAAACGGTCACCTTGTCGATTCTGGCTGATAACTACCCTTCGGAAACTTCGTGGGAGCTGGTGGATGCCGGCTCCGGTCAGGTGTTGTCTGGTGGGGATTTTCCATTGGGGGGAGCAGAAGAATACACGGAGGACATCTGCGTGAGTGCCGATGCGTGTCTTACCCTCTCCGTCTACGACAGTTTTGGAGACGGCATGTGCTGCGGATATGGGGAGGGCAATTTCCAGGTCCTGAATGCAGCAGGTGAGACCATCTTGTTCAATGACGGGGCGTTCAGTTACGAAGCCGTAGAGTCGTTCTGCGTGGGAGATGGCGCTTGTCAGATTGCGACAGAGGTCAGTGTGAGCCATGCATCCTCCAACACTGCGAATGATGGCATGCTGGTCGTCCAGCCCTTTTCCAATGAGGACATTTTCGAATTCAGCATCGATGGAGGGCAATCATTTGGCAGCGCCAACACCTTTGGCAACCTCGGTCCAGGGACGTACGACGTTGTCGTCCAAAGTGAAACGGGATGCACCTATGAGGAGACCGTGACCCTTTCCGTGTGTGACTTCAATGGTGTGCAGATGGTGATCACCCAGCCCACCTCTGTCCTGACTGCGGATGGCGCCATTGTGATCACGGCATTTTCTGGCGCAGGGGCGTATCAATACAGCATCGACGGGGGGCAGAATTTCTTTGCCTCGGGCACGTTCCTCGGCCTGCCGGTGGGCGACTACAACGTCATTGTGATGGACGATCTCGGCATCTGTGAGTACGACTACGACATCCCGCTATTTGCCAGTGGAATCAATGGCGTCGAAGCCCCCACAACGGAGGCCGAGCAAAGGGTACAGCTGTATCCCAACCCCACGCAGGGCGACATTACGGTAGATGCTGCTTCATTTGGCGACCTCAACGGACCGATTCAAGTGGAGGTCATGGACCATCTGGGCAGGCGCCTCGCGTCTCGCAGCTTGGCGCCGGGGAGGACCAGCACGGTGATTTCGCTCGAGCAGTATCCGGCTGGCCCTTACATCGTCAAGTGCTTCAATGACACGTGGGTCCAGAACTTCAAGGTGATCAAACGCTAATTCAGGGAACACATGTGAGCCTGTGCGTTCGCCGCGCGGTGGGTACCGCCTGCGCCCAGGTGTGGTGTCCGCGCGGTACCGGCAGATACCGGAGATTACTGCCGGATCCAGCGCAGGGTGCGGCGCTGCGCTCCGTCGACGATGCGGATGAGGTAGACGCCGCTGCCTGCTGTGTGGGGCACGGTGTGCGTGGACGATCCGGGTTGGGCCGAGTGTATGGGCCTGCCCGTGGGGTCGAACACCTCGATGGAGGCATGGGGTGGAAGCCCGGTGATCTGGAAATCGCCGGTGCCGGGGTTTGGAAACAGGGATGCCTTGATGGTGCTGCGGTCCAGGTCCCCCACGTCGGTGGTGTTGCATCCGTCGACCCATGAAATGCCATCCAAATTCCAATCGGGTTCGATGGTCAGGCACATGTGGTCCAATGCCGTGGCGGCCACATCGACAATGCGCGGGGTGTTGCTGTAGTCAAACGTGATCACGCCCTCAGGCTGGTCCCACTCCGCACCTTGCACAGTGCCGACGAGGCCGCTGCCCGCGCTGTTGGCGACTTCCGCTCCAGCGCCTTCGGTCAGGGCCCAATGCGCTTGCAGGGATGCCCAATTCGGATGGGCGGCATCCAAGGGGCTGCAATGCCAAGCTGAGATGGCCTCTTCAGAAAGCACGCCATGCCAGAACCGGACCTCAGACAGGGCGCCCGTGTAGCTATACGCGCCCAAGATGTCGGACCCAAAAAACCACCCGCTGCCGACGTCGATATCGCCGACTTCGGAGATGTCTTCTTCTGCAGAGAACACGCCGTCGGTGTACAGCCGCATCATGCCGTCGCGGTCAAAGGAGCACGAGAGGGTGTGCCATTGGCCGTCGGCCACACCGCTTGAGCCATTGGCGTCGGCGCGTTCATTGCCATCGCCGATGTTCACCTTCCAGCCAGGCCCGTTGGGGTATTCAAAGGAGAAGACAAACCCGGGGTTGAGCCCTGTATTCCAGTCTTTGTTGCCGATGATGGCCACATCGGGCGTCGCTTGGGTGCGGATCCGCACCTCGAGGGTGAAGTCTTGATCGGCACCGAGTTGTAAGGCGGGGCTGTCCTCAATGACCACCGCATCGCCACCACCTTCAAACCGCAATTCCGCCGCATCTGGGGCGATGCAGTTTTCGGGAGCGGGCAGGATGTCCAGCGTGTCTTTGACCAGCACAGCAGGCTCCACCGAGGGGCCGCTGGCCAGGAAAAACATGGTCTCCTCTTCGATGGAGGTGCCCCCGTGGTTGTAGCCGATCCCCCCGTGGTCGGTGGAGACCAACACCAACCAGTTCTCGGCCGCGTAGTTGGGTCGGTTGGTCAAGGCCTGCATCACTTCCGCGACGAACCCGTCCGTGGTTTCAATGGCGCCGATGTACTGTGGCACGGCGGCACTGAACCCGTAGCCGTGCCCGTTGATGTCGACATCGTCAAAATGGAGGAACACGGCGTGGGGATCGCCACCTTCCAGGAGGGACACTGCCGCGTCGCGTACGGCGGCATCGGTGGGCGAATTGATGGCTTCGTCGACCACCTCTCCCAAGATGTAGTCGTTGATGGGAGCCCAGTGGCAGAAAGAATGGGTATTCAGCTCTGGGTTTTCCAATTCCAGGCGCTGCATGAACGAAGGGAACCCCTCAAAATTGCTGCCCACAAAGTTGTTGCTGGTCACGCCGTGCGCGTCCGACCACACGCCACAGATCATCGCGGACCAGCCCGGCCCACTGTAGGTGATGTCGTTGTTGAGCGCGTCAGGACTGTAGATGCCATCTGCAATCAAGGCATCCAGTGCAGGCGTTTCGGCGGCTTCCAGGCAGTCGGGCCGGGTCCCGTCGATGCCGATGATCAAAACCCGCGCATCCTCGGATTGGCCCAGCACCGAAGTGCCGGTGACCAGAAGAAGACAGGCGAGGGCAAGGTGGAAAGCGCGTTTCATGACCAATAGGTTGGGGTGCAGGTTGGCAAAGTATGAAAACGGCCATCGACAGGCCCAGCAAAAAGCGTCATTCCAAGCCGATCACCTTTTTCGTCCTGCCGTTTTGATCGCGTTGGATGTACATCTGACCCGGCTGGAGGGAAGAGACTTTGCGGCCCATCAAGTCCAGCCATTCGTTGCCGTCCCAAAGGGAAGAGGCGGGCGTGAGCCCTGCCATGGAGAGGGTGGTGGTGCCAGCAGGTTGCTGCTGTGTCACACAGTGGACCATGCCCCCCCACTGCAGCATGTTTTGACAATTGATGCCCAGGGCGGTGCGCATGGGGTACAGCCCTTGCACAATCTCCAGGGCGGTGGCGTCCATGGGGTCATTGTATTCCGGAACCAAGACCACCGCATTGCCCACGTAGTAGTTGACATAGGAGCTTCGGAATCCCAGATCCATCCCCCAGGTCGTTTGCACCGTGTTTTGGGTCAGGGGCAAATTGACGCGCGTGTAGGGTGTCCCTTCAGTGTTTTCGGCCTGGGCAATCTTGTTGCGGTCTTGCGCGTCCACATTCCAATACGCCAGGTCGGGGTTGCTCATGGTGACGATGGTGTTGCCTGAAGCGAATTTGACAAAACCATCGATGTGCTGGTCGGTGATGTCTTCATTGCCTCCAAACTGACCATCCAACCAGATGACCTGCTCCACCCCCAAATACGTGGTGAAATAGCCCTCGATTTCGGCTTCTGTCCATCCTGGATTGCGGTCGTCGCCGGTGATGGATGAACGGGTCGCCATCAAGGTGCCTTGACCATCGATTTCTATGGCGCCTCCCTCGAGCACCACGGCGTTCAGGTCAATGAGGGGCAGGTTCAATTGTTCGGCGGTCACGATGGGGACGTCGTCATCCAAAGCGAAGGGGGTGTCCCCACCCCATCCATTGAATCCCCAATCCAAAACGACCCATTGTCCTTGGTCGTCTTGCACGAAGCAAGGCCCAGTGTCCCTGGCCCAGAAGTCGTCGGTGGGGCACAAGTAAAAATCAACCTGGGTCATGTCGATTTCGGCAGCGTTGAGCTGGTCGGTGATGTGGATGATTTCGCTTTCGTTGTAGGCGATGATGTGAACGCGTTCGCCTTCCGAAAGGGCGGAGGTCATGGCCACCCAGCTTGACTCTACGTCCTCTGCACCTGAGCCATAAGTGTAGTTGTGCGGCCACTGTAACCAAGTGCCTTCGTGCGGTCCTTCCTCACTGGGCATGGAGTATTGCGCCATGACGGAGGGCGAATTGAAAGTCCACACGAACAACACAGCAAGGGGCAAGAAGGCCGTTCTCATGGGGAGAAGGTAGCCGTTGGAGTGCTGAAAAGCAGAAAGCCGCCCGAAGGCGGCTTTCTCAATCAAATTGGACGCAGGTGTTGTCTGCGGCCTCACGAATCCATCACTGTACGATGACCCGCACCGTTCGCGAAGAAGAGGTTCCGTCCACCACGTTCAGGATGTAGAGGCCTTCGGCGACTCCATCTAGGCTGAGCGGGCTTCGACCGACGCCATTGAAACGGCGGACCAGACGACCGTCTGTGCCGCGCAGTTCGCCGACCCAGTTTGCACCAGGATCCATTCCTACCAATGTGACCTGACCTTGCGCAGGGTTGGGGAACACGGACAGGGCATTGGTTGACGTGGTCAGATTGTTGACGCTGCTGACGACATCGCTCGGGCCGCCATCCACAATGTTGATTGTGAATCCGCTCAGGAACCCATTGAGGATACCCAACGAGTCAATGGAGATGGGCTCACAGTAGGAGTCTGAGCAGAGATTGCCATCGGTGACGTTGAGGCACAGGGTGTAGGGGCCGGGGCCAGAGTATTGGTAGGTCGGGAACACGTCGGTGCTGGTGCCTTCATCTCCAAAGTCCCATGTGTACACGGCATTGGGGTTGTAGTCAAAGATGGACACTTGGACGGCGCCCGGAACGGGGCTCCCGTCGGGCGACGTGATTTGTGCGACCTCGAATTCGGCATTGCAGATCACATCGGCTCCTGCCTCGCAGGCGGTGATACCAAAGGTGCTTTCGGGTGCGACGAACTCGATGTTCTGGTTGACCAGCAACGCTCCGGCGGGGTCTTTGACCAAGTATCCGCAGAGGTCCGCGTACTCCCATGGCTGGGAGACGATGAAGTCAATTTCTCCTTCATTCACAGGGATGAAGGTCGACATCTGCCAGAAGGGGTAGAGGCTTTCGAAGTAGTTGAAGTCCCCGAAATTCAAAGATGCTTGAACATTGCCGCCCTGAGAGATGGTCATGCCGCCACCGACCCATCCCTCCTGGGATTCGTCAATGAACATCACTTCGATCATTCCGCAGGTGGGTTCCGCACCGCACGCCTTCAAACCCATGACGTTGTCGGGGCCTTCGTCCAGATTGCTCGAGAAGGAGGAGAACACCGTGAAGCCGCTTTCGTTCTTGACCACATAACCGCAATTGAAACTGGACCCTCCGTCTTGGTCGAAGATGAAGTCCAGCACGTCGCCTTCGTCCACAGCAAAGCTGAAGGTGCTCATTCCGAATGCGTCCGGCACATAGTCGCCATTGTTGTCCTCGGCAATCTCATTGTTGGTCTCTTCGGCAATCATAATGCCGTTCTTGAAGACGTCGATTGTGCTGCCGAGCCAGTTCTGGTCGATGTCGGAGTTGTACAGCTCCAATGTCCAAGTGCCACAAGTACCGGAGGCGGCGGGAATGTCAAAGGGCAGGACCTCATCCAGCGAGTGCACGACGCCATTGTAAGCGAGGATGTCTGCCGCGCCGACATTGGAGCCAGAGGCGGTGACGCCATCTGCGGAGATCTCAATGTCGACCGACTGTCCGTTCATGGCAGACAGGGATTGCCCGTCAGAGAGAACGCCACTGTTGTAGTAGCCGATGACCACGCGCCGTTCCACGAACTCGTCGATGTACTGTGAAGCGACGAAATCGGCCACATTGTATCCATAAGAGGCGGCGAACGCAGCCATCGCGGCGTCTGTTGGAGCGAAGACCGTGTAAGGCCCTGTTGTGGGGTCTCCGTTGTTGTCGTCCTCTGCTTCGAGCGCATTCGCACTGAGGTAACCATCGAGGTAGGCGTTGAAAATGCCCTCTTCAAACAGGGTGTGGTCCGGGCTTCCGGCAATGGCGGTGACGACCGTGGCTTGGGGATAACCCTCAGGGGCCAAGGTTGCATCGATCACGTGGATGACGCCGTTGTCCGCCATGATGTTGGCTTCTACCACCCAAGCGCCGTCAATGCCCACGTTGGTGCCGTCGATATTGACGTCGAGGGATTGTCCCTGAAGTGTCGTCAATGCCATCCCATCTTCCAAGTCTGCCGCAGTGTAAGTGCCGGGGACAATGTGATACCCCAGAGCGTCGGACATGTCGGAGAAACCTGCCAAGTCAAACAGGTTTAAGTTCATCAAAGCGGCCACTTCCTCCACAGCTTCGGTGGTGGGCACAAAGACGGTGTAGTTGTTGTCTTCATTGTCCAACAGATCGCCATAATATTCTTGAAAGGAATAACCGGAATAGAAACAACACGGGGGTGGGTCTGTCTCAGAGTCCCAGCCTGGAGGGGCATACATGATGCTGTCCAAAGCGTTGTCCAAGGTGTAGCTCCATTGAGCGTTGACCGATTGGGGCATCCCGTTCGCCACGAGCAGAGCGAGGATGAACGGGAAGAATGGGAACGTTTTCATTTCGAATGTTGGTTTCAGACCTCTGTTACTTCCCGAGTAGAATGGCCGTGACACGACCGGCCCGATTTGTGTTGGATTGAGGTATGAAAACGGAGTTTTCAGGGTATGAACAGCCAAAAGGGCGCATTGTTTGATTCGGCAAGGGGTGGGGCCCTGCACGCGCGGGCTCGGCCCTTCAGAAAAAGTGACTTGAAGGTGTCACGTTCAGAGGGCTTGCCGAGTAAGGTGGATGGAAACCGATTTCAATTGGCCGACCTTTAATTATGAAATCTCTGGTTCGTTTCGCTTGGCTGCTCCCGCTGTTCTGTTTGTCGTCCTGCGTCAAAGAGAATTTCGAGGATGTTCAAATTGAGGTGGAGCTGCCTGAGCCTCCTGTGGTCTACGTGGTGGATTGTGAAACCATGGGCCTCAATGTGGGTGATCCTTGCGTGGTGTCGTCCAACAATCCCGCTGTTGACGGTCTCGATGGCGTGGTCAATGACAATTGCAATTGTCAGCCCACGGCTCCCCCAGCAGGACCCGTTGTTACTGTTGCCTTCTGGAGGCAATACGGCGGCGCTCCACTGACCGTTTCTACCGCCTCCGACCCTCCATTTTTGTCGGGGCCCGATGAGGTGTCCATCTCTGTCGGGCTAACCGAAGTGGAGTTCAGGTTCCCCCCAAACACGCAAAGCTGTTCACTCCAACACAGCTACCTCTGCGCGGGCAACCCCGTGGAATGGAACCACGAGGCGATGGGATCTTCAGCGGGTTCGGATGTCGAAGGGGCTTATGCGGTGGTGAGTGTGGAGTGTTTCGGGATTGTAGATGGGAATCCAGGTGTGGAGTGAGCATGGCGGGGCACGCTGTAAAAGTGAAGCCTCGATGGTCTGATGGATAGTGCTCCGGTTCAGGATGACCTTTATTGGATGGAGGGTTGCAAGCGGGGAGAGAAGGCGGCGCAGAAAGCACTGTTTGAATCGCTCGTGCCCTATTTGCGCGGGGCGGTGAGGCGGTACATCTGGGATTCCGATGCGGCAGAGGATGTGTTGCAGGAGGCCTTTGTCCGCATTTTTCGGAATGTGGAACGGTACGATCCGGAGAAGGGAGGCGTGAGGACTTGGGCTGCCAAGATTGCTGTCAACGTGGCCTTGACGGAGGGGAAGAAGCGGGCGAAGTGGGAGAGAACGGGGGTGGACGTGGAGAGGGGGAGCGGACCCGAAGTCTTGGAGAGCATGGCCATGGATGATCTGATGGATGTCCTAAAGACCATGCCGAAGGACCAGTACACGGTTTTGAATCTCCATTTGATTGAGGGGTTCAACCATGAGGAGATTGGTGAAATGTTGACCATATCGCCGGAGCTGTCCCGGCAGCGTTTGGCGAGGGCGAGAAAATGGGTTCGGCAGCGGTTTGAGCCCACGGGAGAGGCGATCGCCGAAAAGAAAGAAAAGAGAACATGAAGTCTTGGGAAGACATACTGAAAGGGCGATTTGCCCGCCATGCTGAGCCGGGCAAACCCGGCCAGGATGAGGCGTTGTGGAACGCCATCGAAGCTGGCATGGCAGCTCCCCTTGAGGGCTCCAAAGCGGCTGGGGCTGCAAAGGGCGTGTCCGTTGTTGGAGGCGCTTTCTGGTCACGGGCCGTGGGCGTGGCCGCAGCAATGGGTCTGGTCTCATTGGGCGTGCTGTATTGGCCCTCTGCCGACCCCATCACCCCGCAAGAGGGAACCCAAGTTGAGCCACGCACAGAAGCTCCAACGCCAGCGATGACCGCGTTGGATTCGGAGGGCGAAGAAGGCACACCGTCCATCAGCGATGTAGCTGCCCAAGACGCCGCGGCTGAATCTGCCGCAAATACAGCCACTGCTGTTGAGACTGCTTCGAATGAACCCGCTTCGAATGAACCTGCTTCGCATCAAGCCGACCTGACGTTGCCTGCCGCGGCGGCAATGGCGCCGGAAGTCTCCGTTGCACAACCAATACCCACCGGCACGCAGCCCGCAACGAACGCGTCACCACCCGAAGACGCCGTTTCCGCTGAAACCATGCCGGCTGAAGTCGGAGCGTCGGTTGCCACTGCAGAAGTGATGCCGGCCGGTGAGGGCCGCACCTCTGGTGCTGAGTCTGCTCCAACGGCGACATCTGAACCCGCACCCACCGTGGCGGCGTCCGATCGGCTTCCACTCTTTCTGCCGCTGGAGGAACCCAACGGAGAGGAGAATGTGGCCAGGGCCCGCTCGGTTGTTGGGGGAGGGTTGCCTCCAGTGAAAGGTTCAGCAAAATTGGGGCTGGAGCCTTTGCCATTGCGCGGGCCTTCTTGGGCAGCCTCGCCCTTGGCTCAGTTGCTGCCGATGGGCCCCACCGTTATCCATGCTGAGGCGCCATTTGCCCTCAGGACATATGGTGGCCTCACTTTGAGTCACTTCAGTCTAAAAGGGGAGCATCCCACGGAGTTGAGTGGCCATTTCCACACGGAATTCAGTGCTGGAGGTGGGGTGTCATTGGATGTCCGCCGCTGGGGACAGTCTTTTTCGTTGGGTCTTGCCTGGTATGACTACGTGCACTTGTTGGACTATGTAGAGACCACAACGCAGGGTTACCTCGATCCAGAGGGCATTCAGGCCATTGAAATCAACGCGCTGACAGGGGATACAGTGGCCATTCTTTACGGCGATGTGCAGGGGCTGGCCACTCAGCGTCGCCATGTGAAAAGCTTTAACCGGTTCAATGCCGTGGTCATCCCCATCGAATGGAGGACATCGCGTTTTCATGGCCGATGGCATGGAGGCCTGGGCCTCGGGGTTCAGTTGCTCGTCCGCAGTGGAGGCCGAGGTCACAGCCTCAATGAGGAAGGGTTGGTGGTGGCCTATGCGGATGGCGATTTGCCCAAGAGCCGATTGAATTGGACGCCGACAGGCGGACTTTTCGCAGGGTATCAGGTGGCGCCAGAATGGCGGTTGGACCTGTCTGTTGGGGCGGGTATTCAGCGGTTTAGAACGCGCCGGATCACAGAAGGTGCACCAGAAGCGCCCCGATGGGAGGGTCAGTTGATGACGGGCCAAATCCAATGTGGAGTCACCCGATTCTTCAGTCGAAAAGGCGAAAGGATCCAGTGATTTCTGGAAGGGTTCGGTCAACATGGCCATCACCTTGAACCACGCCATGCAGCATGAATCGACCTGAACGGGGCACACGCGCAACCCGTCCTGATCTATTTTGGTTCCCCATTGGGAGTGACACCCTCCTGTCTGATCATGATTCACTATTTCCTCCGTCTGCTGCCCTTTCTGTGGTTGGCCACAGCGACAGCTCAGCAGGAATTGTCTCCCCTGATCCAGGACTGGAAGGATACCACACGCTCTGTTGAGGACCGTCTGCAGACCGCCAAGGACCTGCACATCGCATTTCATCAGACTTACCCGGACACCGTGCTCTACTATCTGGAGGAGATGCGCGATCTGGCTGAAAGTGCAGACCAGCCGTTGGCGTTGTATTCCGCGCACAACCGCATCGGAAGCCTACTGGAACAACAGGGGCACTTGGAGGAAGCCCTCACCGCCTTTGACCAAGCCGAGCAGGTGGCACTCGCCCTCGGCGACTCTGCCCGCCTTGGCACGGTGTATGGAAACCGTGGCAATGTGAATGTCCAGCGCAACGAATACGTCGAAGCCACGCGGCACTTCAATCGGTCCATGGAACTGTATAAGGTCGCCGGGGATACGGCCAGGGCCCGCAGGGCAAGGATGGCACTCGGCAACGTCTTCATGATCATCGGCCACCATGAATTGGCCATGGCCCAATTTGAGATGGTGCAAAGCGGCATTGCCGAGGAAAAGGACATGGGCTATTTCCCCGGCCTGTTGGCGTTGAACATGGGGTACTGTGCGTTCGAATTGAAAGATTACGAACGGGCAGCGGCGCTGTATGCGTCAGCGCTTGAGACGCTGGAGCGGGAGGATAAGGGCTTCTTCGTGGCAGGTTGTTATGCGAACATGGCCACTTTGTCCGAGGCGATGGGTGCGCCGGATGAGGCCAAGGAACAATGGGTTACGGCCATGGAGATGTACAGTGAGCTCGGTGCACGTGGCGACGAACTCTCGTGCAAGCTTGCCGTTGCCGAATTGACCCTGTCTACCCAGCCCGCCGAAGCCTTGAGTGTGGCCAGCGATCATGCGGAGGAATTGCTGGGACAGGACGGTTATGAGGTCAAGCGCCAACTGTACAATGTGCTGTATCAGGCCCACAAAGCGCTGGGGCAGGAGGCCGAAGCCTTGGAGATGCACGAATCCTTCGTGCGCTACGACGACAGTCTACAGTCCGAGAAGCACCGCCTCGCTGTGATCCGCGCGGCCTACGAGAAGGACCGTGAGCATCAACTGCTTGCGATTCAATGGGAGAATGAACAGAACCAAAGCCGACAGGAGGTCCAGCAGCTGAAAACCGTACTCGCGTTGGTGCTGGGATTCGCAGCCGTGATCGGTTTGCTGGTGACCTACATCGTGAACATCAAGCGGCGCCACAATGCCAGGCGCGACGCACTGATGTCGGAGATTGAGGAGCTTCACCGCACGGGGGGGCATACCCTGGTCCTGGAAACCCCTGCTTTGGAGTTGAACCGAATCCTTCTTGAAGAGGCTGTGGGCAGGTCACTCAACGAAACCGATTGGAACGTGCTCAACATCCTGTTGGACGACCCGGCCATGACCAACCGCAGCATCGCGGAAAAAGCGCACCTGAGCATCGACGGAATCGGTTCTTCTTTGAGGAGGATGTACGGCTATTTCGAGATCAAGGAAACCAAGTACAAGAAAATGGCCCTGTTGCACGCAGCGATGAAGGTTTCTTCGGGCCAGGGTTGACAATGGTGCTGATAATCAGTATTTTCCATTTCAGTCACCAAAACTTCACGGGTCATAGGGGGCACTTTCACCCCTAAACGTGAGCCCAAAGCATCCCTTGCGATGGACTTTAGTGTCACAAACACCTGATAGAATCGAGACATGAAGCCTTTCGCATTTTTCCTTTTGACAGCAGCAATGGGCTTGGCCCCAAAACTGGAGGCGCAGGTCATCACAGCGGTCGACTGCGACCTGATGAACCTGGTGTGCAATGTGTGCTCACAGACCGGCATGATCAACCTGTACCATCCAGGTGGCTACCTGACTTTTCCAACCACTGAGAATGTCATGGATTGGACATTCACCGATTCCCAAGGAAATGTGCTGCATCAAGAGACCTTGGTCGACAACAACTTCGTGAGCTTCAGTTT
>Ga0115567_10003372_pt1 | contig 15745 bp, 12 predicted proteins | sample COGITO_mtgs_1204_2_FD_88679 | JGI IMG/M metagenome (GOLD analysis project Ga0115567, IMG submission 88679) | Pelagic marine microbial communities from North Sea - COGITO_mtgs_120412 | ecosystem: Environmental > Aquatic > Marine > Epipelagic | place: Germany:Helgoland, sampling site Kabeltonne... | reverse complement strand
GTTCTGGCGTTACTCAGCAGAACCCCATGCCTGATGTACCGCCCGAATAGCATTGATACGTTTTTCATCAAGTGCCATTGCAATGGCTTGACCGTCCTTGGCAGTTTGAATGTGGGGCGCGATATCCTTGATAGTGACTTGGTTAGCAGCGTTAAAAGCGTCTTTAAAAAATGTAATATTTGGAATTGGCTCTTGCAATTGCTGCGCCCAATCTTGCCGGGTTGCACCTCGACCTTGGCGATCAGCAACACAGGCTATTATCCAGTCATCAAGTCGTGAGGACTGCTGAAATGCATTGAGGTTTTTTAACAGAGTGTAGGTGGTGCTTGGTTTGTGTTCGAAGCAACGATGAAATTCCAGATGATAGCGGCAGACTTTTAGCGCAAGGTTCTTGCATTGTTTACTGACTTTTAGCCGATCACATAGAGCTATTACTAATGGTACGCCGTTCGCTTCATGTTGCTTGTGACTGGGCCATTGTGCCTTTGGCGTAACGCCTTTGCCAAGATCGTGGGTCAACACAGCAAACAAGATATCGACATCCGAGGTTAAACGCCTTGCAGCCTCAAGTGAATACATAATATGCACAAACGTATCAATCTCTGGATGATATTGGGGGTGCTGTGGAACACCATCAAGCACTGCAATTTCAGGGAACAGGCTGGCAAGGGCGCCCACTTCATGCAAGCTTTGAAAATACACCTGTGGGTGTGGGCTTCGCAATGCTTTTTGAGTTTCCAGCCACACTCTTTCCGGAGTCAAGTGGTTTAGCTCGCACGCTTTTACCATTTGACTCATCAACGCTTTTGTTTCAGGCGCAATTTGAAAGCCAAACTGGGCAAGAGTGGCATGAAAACGCGCCACTCGTAGTACTCGTAATGGGTCTTCCACAAACGCCGGCGATACGTGTTTCAAAAGTTTATGCTGTAAGTCAGATTGACCATTGAAAGGATCGATTATATCACCATTGCTTGCTTTAGCCATTGCGTTGATGGTGAGATCTCTTCGTGCCAAATCATGTTCAAGTGAAACGGTCTGATCAGTTGTAAAATCAAATCCTTGATAGCCTTTGCCGGTTTTTCGCTCTTGTCGTGCTAAGCCATATTCTTCTTTGGACACCGGATGTAAAAAAACAGGAAAATCCTGCCCAACTTGAGTGAAGCCAAGCTCTAAAAGCTCATTGGGAGATGATCTTACTACGACCCAGTCTTGGTCTTTTACAGTCAAATTAAGGAGTTCATCTCGAACAGCGCCGCCAACAAGAAAGACGCGACTAGCCAATTGGCGTTGAATTTGTTGTACTTCAATGTCTGTCATCATGATTGCCTCGAATTTGTTTTTGGGCAGCAGACGCGTGGCGCTCGCGTCGATCTATGTCGATGTACTTATCAGTTATAGCGGAATTTGTGTGCCCAGCGTCATCACGAACATGCTCTCTAGGCCTTAATTTAACATCATCTGAAATGCCAGTATGACGTAGCCAATGCACAGTTGCTGCTTTTAATTGTTCGGCGTCATCAACAAAACCATCAGTCATCATTGTATGGATACTCTCATCAAAGCAAAATTGAACGAGTCGACGAATGTGACGAGTGGAACTTATAGCGCCGAGTCCTTTATTTTTTGGCAGTAGTGGTGATTGATCTGTAGGCGTTGGCAATGGAGTCATGTTCATACTGAGTCGATAGCGGGTGAGGGCCGCTTGCATGGTACGACTCACGCTAATGTCTCGTTCTTTATTGCCTTTACCTACGGTTTTAAACCACCAATTGTTATCCTGGTCTCGAAAAAAATGATTCATTCGTGGTGTCCAGCGAGGGCTTGCACAGAGTTCAGAAATTCGTAAATACATGCCATAAAGGGCTGACATAATAAAAAGCGAGCGTTCATGCTCAACTGATTGGTCCGCTAATTGAGTCGTGGTGTCAATGACATAATCCCATTGTAATTCGGACAGACGTCGAATAACAGCTTGGCCTTGGGTTTTGCGAATAAACCGACTTTTTTGACGAATACGTTTAACTGGATTTTGTGCAATATAATGCTCTTGCTCTAAAAAAGTAAAAAAGCTACTGAGGATTCGTAGAATACTTTCTTGTGCACTTTGAGAAAGCATATAATTTTGCGGAGCTGGTGCCTGTGTGCTTTTTTTTGGTGATCGTATAACAAAAGGTCGCCACTGATGATTGGAAACACTAAACCCACCCTGATTTAAAAAACGTGGACAATTTTTGGTGCCAATCCACTGTATTGGTGGTTGGCGGCAAAATTCAATGAAGTGTTCAATTTCGCTGGGACTAATCTGCGCCAAGTTTTGACATTGCACGAAAAACAACCATTGCAGGAACCGTTCAACTTCACGTCTATATGCATTAAATGTAGCTTCACTGCCTTTGTAGCTCTGCAGAAATTGTGCACATATGGTAATATCCAAGTCTTGTTCAGCATGGCCCAAGCTATGAGTGAACGGCTGATCTGGATCGTCTATTGGTCCAAAAAGCGGTTGAGGTGCAGTTAACAGTGCTGATTTTTTCATAAGTCCAGTCCAATTGCGAGTGCGCCGTCTTCAACGAGTGTATGGAAAAAAGGAGTACCGATACATGGAAACGTATGAAATACACCCGACTCATTTTCCGACTCATTTTTCAACAAGGTTTCGTCATTTAAATTTGACAATGCGCCGTATTTGCAAGCTACAACATAGTCTTTTTATCAAGCATATAGTCTTGGTTTTATCCATTTTTACACTTGCAGGTTGCGCAAGTTTACCACAAACTTTAGTCTTGCCTGTGCAAGCAGAAAGTCTATTAAAGCCAGATTATTACACAGTTGATATACCATCGTTTGATGGTGAAACTATTCGAGCGACACTTTATCAACCGGCTTTAAAACCTCATGAAACGGCGCCGCTTATAATTCATGCTCATGGTTTTGGTATGTTTCGGATGTCAAGCCCCAACAGTCTCTACGCTCGATTTATTTTTTCTGGTATTACCGCTCGGAAGGCATGGGAGCAAGGCTATTGGGTCTTAAGTATAGATCATCGAGGTCACGGTGGTAGTGGTGGGCGGATCAATATGATGGATCCAAATATAGAAGTGAAGGATTTAAGTTGGACTTTGGATTGGGCAGAACGAAATATTCCTCGGCTGACCTACGACAAGGATAAGCCGGTTGTTGGCATGTTGGGAGAATCTTATGGTGGTGGCTTACAGTTATTGGCAGCCTCATTGGATGATCGCATCAAAGCGATAGTGCCGATTACGACTTGGTATGATTTTTCCAATGTATTAGTGCCTAACAATGTGGTTAAAACAGGTTGGCTTACTACGCTTGTGGGTATGGGTAACCTCATGAACCCAATGACTATGAATCGAGATTTGACGAGCTCATATTTTAAAGCCTTGGTGAGTGAAGTACCTTCCCATTTTGCACCGATGATGTCATCTCGTTCACTGAGCACTGCTTGTTATTGCACGTCTCAATCAATACCCCATGCTGATGCCTTTTTTATTCAAGGTTTTAGGGATGTATTATTCCCCGTGAATGAAGCTATCGAAAATATGAACTGTTTAAAAGCGTCTGGTCGGGACGTGCGTTTATTGGCAACTCAAAAAGGCCACTTGTTGCCAATGACCCAGTTTGCAATGAGTTTGCCAGGCTATGATATAGACAATAAAGTTACCTGTGATGGTCAAGAGCGTAGAACAGATGAAATGGTGTTAGCTTGGTTTGACGAGAAGCTAAAAGGCCAAAAGCATAAAGCGGATATAGTGCCAAAAATGTGTTTAACCCATGATGATCAAAGCGGCACAACTTTTGAGGCTATACCTTATGGAGGACGGGAGTTTACCTTTAAGTCGGCAAAGGTAGGGAGTGGATTCGCGGGTTTGTTTGAGTTGCCACTTAACCTTGTCGATTGGATAGGGTCCAGTTTTACTTTAAAACACAATGAATCTGGTGGCGATATTACCGCTGAGTACCGAGATAATCGGACAGGGTTATTACGACCTGTATTTGTGCCTTTGTATAGAGTGGACGAAAATACAACAATTGCAGGTATTCCTACTGCTCAATTTAACATTAGCGGTGATAACGAAGATATTATCTTTGCAAGTATTGGCGTTAAGCGCAATGGCGCTGTGTCTACAGAGATCATTAGTGATCAGGTCTATCCGTTTCGTGGTGGTCAGGTTCATACAGTAGAGCTACCTGCAATTTCAACTCAGCTTCGGCGAGGAGATAGGCTTGGCCTTGTTTTTGCTGGATACTCGAATCAATATAGACTTAGTAGCCACATAACAAGTCGCGCCAGCATTTCTGGACGAGTCAGATTGCCTATTCAGGGTTTAAACGTTGACTAGATTTGGGTTAGGTTGGATATACCCATAACGCTACGGGTATATAACTGCAAATGTAAAGGATAAAAAAAGGGGCGTGAATTCCACGCCCCTTTTTTTATCCTTATACGCTCTAAGCATCCGTTTTAGGGTCAAAAATTGATTTTTCGTTAGTTGATGATGCTGATGTTTTTGCTGGACGTCCGCGTCTTTTAGCAGGTGCGCTAGTTGGCTTTACTTTGACAGTTTTAGTCACAGCTTTTAAAACTGGCTTCGCAGTTGATTTTGCGTCTTTTTTTGCTAATCGAGCTGTTTTTGTTGTAATGCTTGGTGAAGCAGTTTTGGCGGAGCGGCCTGCCTTTGTTGTGGTGCTTGCTGATGCAGCGTTTACTGGACGGCCACGCTTACCAGTAGCTACCTTAGCAGGGGCTTTTTTTGCTGGGGCTTTTTTTGCTGGGCGACCAGCTTTTTTTGCGTTTGAAACTGGCTTCGCTGCGCTTGTTTTTACTTTTTTAGCGTCGAGTTTTGCCTTTTGTTTGGCTTTAACTTGAGCTTTTTTGTCAGCAATTTTCTGCGCCTTTAGTTGTTTCGCTTGTTCTTTTGCCGTTTTTTTATCATATTCAGCTTGAGCTTTGTCTGTGGCTTTTTTGAAATGAAGTTCTTGCTTTAATTGTGCTTTGGCGGCTGACATAGCATCTTTGCTTGCCTGAGCTTCTATTTTGTAGTCTTGAAGCTCTTGTTTAAGTTGCTCAACTTGCTGTTTTGCTTCCGCTACTAATTTTTCGCTAGCGCTAGTTGATTTTTTCGCGGCTTTTTTACTTGCAGTTGTTGCTTTATTTTTTGCTGTACTTAATTTTTTTACAAGCGCTACAATTTTCTTTTTAGCGGTTGAATAGCTTTTTTCGGTTTCCTTGGCTTGCTGATCTTTCAATTTACTCAGTTTAGATTGTAATTCTTGAAGTTGCTTTTCCATCGCACCAATCATACTGTCGTCCTTTACTTGCGCTTTTGTATTCGTTTTCCCATTTGATTTTGTGCCTGTTTTTGTGCCTGCTTTTGTGCTTGGTTTCTTGCTAGATTGACGTGTTGCCATGGTAAATGCCTCTTTAATGTTGGATTAAATGCGCTCGCTTGCGATGGTTTAGTTAGCGTATGACCATTCGAAATTCATCGAAAATGATTAATTTCAAGCATAAAATATAGCGTGGAATATTCAAAAAAAGTCGAAAAAAATTATACTCTAAAATACGACATAAAACAGCATAAAAACAAAGTCATTTTCTTCATTTGCCAAAAGTTTATACCAAAATGAGGAGTAATGCGATGTGAATAGAGACTTTCCGCCTGTTTTTTATAGTATTTAATTTTTATGAGAATAATCCGAGAGTGGCAATTACTCATTTTTAACTTGCGCGACTTAGGCTCTAGACATACACTCGAGCAAGTCATATTTATATTTTGCAGTAAATTCACGCTCAATCATATTTAATAGAGCAGTATCGCAGCGAAGTACTATGACAATTTATGGCACTTTTTTATCTTTTTGAAGACTAAGCAAGTGTGTTGTAAAGCGTATTGACGAGTGTAATAACTTATAAAGACTAATTTTAGAATGGAGCATTTTTATGAAGATAGGGCAGTGTGGTTTTAAAAGGCTAGCAGTGGCGGTGCTTATGGTTGTGAGTTCGATTTCTTTTGCGGAAGATGAGAAAAAGATGGAAAAAATGGACCCAGCACTGCAAGAAGCTGCAAGCTATAGTTTGGGTGCTCGTTATGCTCAAGCGATTGAACAAGATTTTGGTGATGAGCTCAACATGGATAAGCTTGTGGAAGGTTTTTCTGCGGTGCTTAAAGGTGAAAAGCTTTCAATGACGCCAGAAGAAATGCAAGCAAATCTTTTACAGTTGCAGCAGATTCGAACAAATCGTTTGCAGCAAGAGCAAGCAGTATTGGGTGAAAAAAATCAAACAGCCTCAACAGAGTTTATGGACAAAAATAAAGATGCTGAAGGCGTGAAAGTCACAGACTCTGGTTTGCAATACAAAGTACTTAAAAGTGGTAAAGGCGATAGCCCAAAGAAATCTGACAAAGTGACTGTGCATTATCACGGTAAACTCGTAGATGGTACTGTGTTTGATTCTTCTATTGAGCGAGGTACGCCTGCAAGCTTTCCTGTTGGTGGCGTTATTCCTGGCTGGACTGAAGCCTTACAATTAATGGTGCCAGGAGATAAATGGGTGCTTTATGTCCCTGCCAAGCTAGCCTATGGTGAACGCGGCACGCCAGGCGGGCCGATAGGACCAAATCAAGCGCTTATATTTGAAGTTGAACTTATCAGCATTGATAAGTAATCATCGTCCGTTTAAAGTTGAGTGCTGATGATTAATCAGGTGGAAAGTCATATATGTAGGACATTCCATCTGTACTTGTTACAGCTAATCGATTTTTGTAAAGCGCAATTGTTTTGATAAAAACCCCTGACGGCTTCCAGGGGTTTTTTTTGGGCACTCTAAGATGATGGGCTACTTGCCAATCTTGTGTATTTACCACATCAATTCGACGTGCAGTTGTGGCCATGAGTAGCATAGTGTCGGTAATAACAGCCGCAGTGACGCTCGCATGCTTCAAAGTTTTAACATACAAGGGCTGCTCTTCGCCAAGCCTGTTCGCCCAAAGTTCATGATGTTGGCTGGCACTTAACAATAAGTTATGCGCAGTATCGCTCTGCACAAAATTTATAGCGTAAGGGTGTTGTAATTGTAAGGCCGGCAATACTTGCCATTGATGTTGCTTAGCATTTGGTGCTGTTACAGGCTGCTTAATTTTAAAAAAAGAGACAGAGCCGCTTTGTAAGCCAATAGCCATGGATTGATGATTTTGATCAAGGTGGCAAGCGGTAATTGGGTGATCAAAGCTTGACTGCCAAATATAGCCGTTATTTTTTATATCTATTACCATCGCTTGGCCAGATGACATGGTTACTAATGCAAAATCACCTGTTAGGCTAAGACTCAGACAACTTATGTCATTTGGTAGTTGCCAAAACTCAATGGAGCGACCAGTTTTACTGTCCCAAGCAATCAATTGATTGCTAAGACTGGTAAGTCCGGTGCTGCCATCGGCAGATAAGGCCACGTGATCAATACTGGAGTACGAGCCTGCTTTGTGATTCCAATTAAACACTCGTTCTTGTGTTTCAAGGTTCCAAAGACTAGCGCCATGATGAATGGAGGCAACTAAGGAAAGATTAGTGTCGGCGGACAAAGCAGCATCATAGAGACCTTGCACGCTTTGCTCTATGGTTGCAGATGACGTATTATTAAAACAGCCAGTAAGCCACAAGCTACAGATAACACAGATCGAAATGCCCGATTGAGGCTTCAACATTTAGGCCGACAAAGATTTTGATTGAGATTGACACTGATCAAGCAGTATATCTTCCATTTCAAATCGTTCAGCAAGGCTTTCAGCTAGATCAGATAATCGGCGGCGAAATAAACCATCTAAAGGTGTGTTGTTGCTTGAGTCATAAATGTCATTAAATTGAACTGCGACGTCCGTCGTGTCTTGAATTTTATTTAAAAGGCCATTGATTCGGTCAAGCGCTAGAGGTGCGTGATCGTCTAAACGATCCATTAAACGATGATAAATTTCAAAGTGACCAGCGCTCACGTAATCAATAAGGTGTTGACAAAATGAGTTGACTTTTTGTTGGCTGGGTTTGGTGATAAGCTGCGCCGGTGCAATTTGATGAAGCTCGAATACCGACACTAAAAGTTGTTGTCGTTTGTCCAGCCAATCTGCGATTCTGTTGCGATAATCTTCAGTCATGATGGTTTTTCCTCGTCCTTGAGTCAAAGAGATGACAAATGTCATTTGGATTAATATATCCAATAACCAACATTCGTGTAATATTGGTCACTGTGTGATCACATCCAATTTATAGAGTTCATCTTTTTGATGAGTTTGTCAAGAGCACAGTAAAAAATAATGGGTGCTAAACACATGTAAGCGTGACTCAGAGTTTCCTTTGAGTTTTACTGTGTCCGAAATAGCTTATTCGTGAAGTGCATTTGTCGTAGTCATTGCCAAAATTAATTGCAGGCCGCAGGCGATAGATAAACCGATAAATAATCCGAGCAGAAGCTCTGGCATGCTAAACCCTAAGAGTTGCCATTGTACTTCGGCGCAATCACCTGAGCCACTGAAAATTTCTTGAATCACTTCAGTAATCGGAAATTGAGACACTAAATAGTCAAATGGTGGGCCACAAGCTGGCACTCGGTCTTTAGGTAGATGTTGTAACCATACATGGCGACCGGCAAGTATTACGCCACTTATTGCGGCAATATCACCAAGTATTGCATAGCCTACTCGGACTAAACGCTGCTTTGGAAAGTACAAGCAGGCTATAAGAGCAATGACGCCCAGGCTAATCATGCTACCTCGTTGCAACATACAAAGATTACATGGGGCAAGTTTTAATATGTGTTCAGCGTAGAGCGCATAGCCCATGGCTGCAATGCAAGTACCCGCGATGAACAGCCAGAGAATACGAGCATATTGGCTTATCCCTACAAAAGCAGAGTGTGCGTGAGTATTCATAAACTGGTCCTTATCTACATTATGATTGTCTAATTTGGACAAATGGCAAGTTTGACCTATTGTTAGTATCAGACGTACAGAACCTAAACCCTAAAAGTTTTGGGTATCAATTCACCTTAGAGCAAGTTCCTTTCGGAGTAAATATTAAAAAGCAAGATTATACTCTGATGAGAATAAGTCAAAAAACACCAAAAGGATTGGATAATGACATCAATTTTTATGCGCTTTTTTATCTCTCTTATCGTGTGCCTAGGCTTTATTAATGGTGTGAATGCAGAAGATGAAGCCCCAACAGACATTAAGACTTCAAAGTCTGCTTACTTGCAACTAAAACCGACTATAACAACTAATTATATTTCTGAGCGATTAAAGTACGTACGAGCGGATGTAGCGCTTCGAGTCGACGGTGCAATATTAGACAAAGTAACACATCATAGTGATGCTATTCGGGATATAGTCATAATGCTTTTTTCTCGACAAGATAAAGATGTATTTACAGACACGGAAAATATAGCAGCCCTTCGGGGTGAAGTGAAAGAGGAGATTATAGCATTTCTTGAATCTGAGAACGAACCAACAGATGTAATAGATGTGCTGTTCATGAGTCTATTGGTCGAATAATTAATCAGTTAAAGCGGCGCAGTCCCAACGTTCCTGGGCCGGTAAATCTTCGAAATAAGTGTTTAGAGTTTTTAACAATTGCTCTTGAGTAACGTCCGGTAGACTGGCTTGGGTGCGCAAGCTTTGCTGTGCTAAGTTTTCTTGCGTTAGTAACCTTTCTGATGATAAACCTTGTTCTTGATAAAAGTGTTGGTGCTGCCGTGCAAGTTCTAAACAATAGTCCACGTAATTTTGTGGTTTTTGGTGGCCGTTACTGATGAGTGTCTGTAACACTTGATTGCTAGGCAGTTTATCGGGGTTTCGTAGTCGCTCTAAGCCAAGTTGAAAGGCTTGAGAATAGAGATCTGTGCCATGAGCATTGCTCAAAGCCTGGGCGATATCAGCCATTTGGGTCCATTGTAGTAGGGCACTTTGCACAAAATGCTGCTGCTGATCTCGACCATACATAGCAACCTGATTATGCCTAACTGGCGTTTCTGCCCGGTCTTGCTTGTTGAAAAGCTTGGCATCATCTATTAAACAGCTTGTCGCAAAGATTTCAATCATCGCAGACGTTATAGCGCTAATTCCAGACGGTGCTAAAGGGTCAATATCTATGTTGCGAAATTCAATATAGGCAACACCTCGTCGCTCCAGCGCTAATGTAGGTCGTTCTAATGACTCTGTGATTTGTTTAGGGCGAATACTGCTGTAAAATTCATTTTCAATCTGCAGTGTGTGAGTAGATAGTTGCTGTAATTGCTGATGCTGATCATATAATCCGAGGGCTTCGTAATCTGGATTTGTGACATAGAGTGCTCTCGATAAGCTGTGAACGTATTGTTCTAAGCTGTCGTAACAGACAAATAAATCTGATTGCGCTGAATTATGGTACCCAAGGTCGCCCATTCTAAGTGAGCAGCTGTTCACTCCATAATAAAAATCTTGATGGGGCTGTAATTGCTTAAGCGCTGCCTTATCCTTACTGGTAAAACTTTGGTGACATATTGGTGAAGCACCAGTTAACAGGTTTAGAATCCAGCCATCTCGTAAAAAGCGTCGAATAAGACTAAAATAAGCTGTGTCTTTACACTCTCGAAGTTCAAACTGAGGGTAAAACGCAGTATTGTAGGGTCTCCAAAAATCATCGCCATAAGACACATTATAATGAATGCCAGCAATACTTTGCATGGTCCGACCATATCGTACTTCTAGACCACGTCGATACACATGTTTCATCATGCCCGTCAATGATGAGCCGTAGTCAGCAATTGGAATGTCATTTGGTGATTGAATCTTAGGCGGCATAGAGTGAGGCCATAAGAGTTCGTTATCGAGCGAGCGATGGACAAAGCTGTGCAGCTGATCGAGTTCCTCAAGGCAATGGTGAATTGAATGACAAGGCTTAGTGATAAGCTCAAGTAATGCCTCTGAGTAATCTGTGGTAATGCTGTTATGACAAAGGGCTGAACCTAGGGCTTGCGGATGAGGTTTTAATGAAATACGGCCATCGTTAGTTGTGCGTAGGGTCTCTCTCTCAATACCCCTTTGCATACTTTTTAGGCCATTTAAGCCTTCCTGACTGGTGAGCCAGCGCAGTTTGTCTGTATAACTGTGCATGGCCATACACTCTCCAAAGTCATTCGTTTAAATTACTGGCGCGAAATAGTTGTGCCAATGGCCCTCTATTTTTTTAGACTTGCAAATAAATCCGCAAAAGTACCGGTTTTTCCAGCTGGTAATGCTTTTTCTTTTTTCTCTGGTACAGCTTTGGGCTGTTGCTTATTTTTTGATTGAGGTCTTGATTGAGGTCTTGATTGAGCGACCTTAGGTTGAGTTGGTCGAGCTGGTGTTGACGGTATAGCGTCTCCTTTGCGGCTGGCTGATACCTCTTCAAGCCTCATGGTAAGGTCAATTCGCTTTCGATTGACGTCTGCATTGAGCACTTTTACTTTTACCAGATCGCCAGTTTTGACGACTGAATGAGGGTCACTCACAAAACTGTTGGTCAATGCTGAAATATGCACTAAACCATCTTGATGAACACCCACATCGACAAAGGCGCCAAAATTAGTCACGTTGGTTACTATGCCATCAAGAATCATGTCTTGCTTAAGATCTTTTATTTCGAGCACATCATCGCGAAACTCAATAGTTTTGAACTCTGGTCGCGGATCACGGCCTGGTTTTTCAAGCTCATCAATAATGTCTTGAATAGTGACTTCACCAACATCGTTCGATGCATAATCAGTCGGGTTCAAATTTAAAGGTTCAGAACTACCAACTAACGCCGACAGTGGTTTTTGGATGGCTTTTGCCATACGTTCTACTATAGCGTAGGATTCAGGATGAACCGCAGATGCATCTAATGGATTTTCACCATTACGAATTCGTAAAAATCCAGCTGCTTGTTCAAAGGTACGATTACCAAGCCTGGGCACTTTTTTAAGCACTTCTCGATTCTTAAATACGCCATGTTCATCGCGAAAATTAATAATATTTTGCGCAATTGTATCATTGAGTCCGGCAACTCTAGCCAGAAGCTTAGCGCTTGCGGTATTGACATCAACTCCGACTGCGTTGACGCAATCTTCCACAACTGTTTCTAATGACTTTGCTAATTTAGGTTGGCTTACGTCATGCTGATATTGCCCGACACCGATTGATTTTGGCTCAATTTTAACGAGTTCTGCAAGCGGGTCTTGTAAACGACGAGCAATAGATACAGCCCCGCGAATAGACACGTCCAGCGAGGGTAGTTCTTTACTTGCATACTCAGATGCTGAGTAAATTGAGGCTCCAGCTTCGCTTACAGTTGCTTTTTTCAAATGTAATTCTGGATACTGACGTACCAGCTGAGCAGCAAGCTTATCAGTTTCTCGAGAGGCAGTGCCATTACCAATGGCAATGAGCTCTACATTGTATTTCTCACAAAGTTGCTTCAGGGTGGAGAGAGACTCATCCCACTGATTTTTTGGTGCATGAGGATAAATAGCGCCATGATCGATGACTTGTCCCGTATTATCGACTACTGCTAACTTTACGCCAGTTCTTAAACCAGGGTCTAAGCCTATTGTTGCTCTGGCACCGGCTGGTGCTGACATCAATAAATTTTTGAGATTTCGAGCAAAAACACCAATTGAGTCTAGATCTGCTTTTTCTTTAATCTCCGCTAAAAGATCGTTTTCAAGTTTGCTGTGCAATTTAACGCGCCAGCACCATTGAAGAGCGGCGGTAAGCCATGCGTCTGCGGCTCGATCTTGTGGTTGATAGTCAAGTTGCTGATAAATTCGTCCGATACAAGGGTGCAATTGCTCTACAGCAAGATCGGGTATATTGATTTCAAGGTCTAAAATACCTTCTTTTCGACCTCTGAAAAGTGCTAAGGTTCTATGACTCGCAATGGTTTTGACCGCTTCATGTCGATCAAAATAATCAGTGAATTTAACGGCTTTTTTCTCAATCTGCTCTTGTTTTTTGAGTTGTGCTATCTGATTGTCAGTGAGCTTTTCTTTGCGTTGGCTCTCTTCTGTTTTAACAGGTTGTTTTTTTCGCTTTGAAATAAGATGGGCTTCTTCTCGGAAAAATAATCGAAGATTTTGCACTAATGTGGGGATTTCAGACCATTGTTCCGCTAAAATATGTCGCGCACCTTCAAGAGCACTTTTGCTTGAATCGATTTTCGAATCAGCTTTAACAAAAGTTTGGGCCAGGACTTCCGGGTCTTGAGTGGGGTCTGACCAAATACTTTGGGCAAGCGGCTCTAAACCAGCTTCTATGGCTTCGAGCGCTTTACTTTTGCGTTTTGGCCGATAAGGCTGGTACAAATCCGCTAGAAGCTGCTTTGTACCAGCATGCAGTAACTCATGTTCAAGGCTTGGTGTCAGCTTACCCAGCTCTTGTATCGTTTTGAGCGCTGTTTCTTTTTGGTTTTGTAAATCACGAAGGTACTCAAGTCGTTCTTCAAGCTGACGTAAATGAGTGTCTGTTAAACCGTGGGTAACTTCTTTACGATAGCGAGCGATAAAAGGAACGCTTGCGCCATCATCTAAAAGTTCAATAGCCGCCTTAACTTGATGCTCTTGAACTTCAAGCTCTTGTGCTATTTGAAGAGACATTGTCGGTAAAGTATGTTGTTGGGCCATTGTTGTTATCATCCTTAGTTTGATCTAACAAAAAATATATCGGGTAAGCCTATCACTTTGGTGCAAGCTTGGCTATCTTTCTTGTCAGCGAGTATACTCTCCTAGTCTTCAAATAGACCGCTTAAATGCTTAGAAAAGTCGTTTCTGAAAATGCAGAGTAAAAGGATTGAATGTGATGTTATCAAGTGATGCCGTTGCAAGTGGTGACCAAACGCTTGCACAAGTGTTCCAACCATTTTTTAAATTAAATCAGCGATTAAGGCGTCAATCGAGTGACGTTCAATCAAATCGCTTTTATGATGAGTGTTTTGAGCGGTTTTTTCATGAGCCTCAGTACCCGACACTTCAGCTCACCAGTGAGGTTGCTGCAACACCGGCACAGACAGATGCCTTGTTGTCGAGGGTTGATCAGACAACCTTGCAATTAGCGGAACAAACAACGGTAATCTCAGGGGTAGTAGTAGCAGATTCTTTAGTTGCCCGTCTTAAAATGGGCATGAGCAAGACTCGATCCCAGTTAACTCGTAGCCTTACAGAGCTATTTGCTTCTAGCACTTCGATCGATCAAGTTTTTTTTGATGGTCTTGAAATGCAGCTGATTCAAGCAGACGTTGGCGTTGACACAACGACTCGTTTAGTCGACGAGCTTAAGATTTACGCTAAAACCTCCGAGGTCGCTAACAGTGATCAGCAGCATCATCTAGTGCAATTAGCGCTTAAAACCAAGCTTAAGCAGTTATTAGATGTAGCAGGTGGGCCAGTGAGTGCTGCAGCACCTGCGTCAACTCACACAACTCAAATGATTTTAGTGTTGGGCGTCAATGGTGTAGGTAAAACCACCACTATCGGCAAACTTGCTTATCAAGCGCAATCTCAGGGTAAAAAAGTGATGCTGGCAGCTGGTGATACTTTTAGAGCGGCGGCAGTAGAACAACTACAAATTTGGGGTAAGCGGGCTGATGTTGCAGTGATTTCTCAAGGCCAGGGCGCGGATTCAGCGTCTGTAATTTATGATGCGCTGCAGTCGGCCAAAGCAAAGCATATAGATATTTTAATTGCGGACACGGCTGGTCGTTTGCATAACAAAACTAATTTAATGAAAGAGTTGCAAAAAATTGTACGTGTGGTCAAGAAAGTCGACCCTTGCGCTCCTCATCGTGTGTTGTTAGTGCTAGACGGTTGCACTGGGCAGAATGCTTTATCGCAAGGTCGAGAATTTAACGCAGCTGTGCCTTTAACAGGGTTAGTTGTCACAAAGCTGGATGGGACGGCTAAGGGTGGTATCATTTTTTCTTTATCGCAAGCGCTTGGTGTACCAGTTGACTATATTGGTATTGGTGAAGGTATAGATGATCTGAAGACCTTTGATCCTAACGCCTATGTAGATGCCTTATTAGATTTTGAAACTTAGAAAACACAAGGAGTTATGATGCTTAGTGTGCATAAATTAACCAAGTCCTATGGCAATCGTTTTGCTTTAGATGAATTAAGCTTTCAAATGCGACAAGGCGAAGTTTTATTTGTCACTGGTCATTCAGGTGCAGGAAAAAGCACGCTGCTTCGCTTATTAGGTCTGATGGATCGCCCTACATCCGGTGAAATTTATTTTCACGGTGAGCCGCTGACTCAACTTACTCCAAGTCAAAAGCCCTTATATCGACGACAGCTTGGTATGGTTTTTCAGGATCATCAGCTTTTAATGGATCGTAATATCTTTGATAATGTAGCCTTACCGCTGGCAATCACTGGTGCTCGTTTTCGATATATTGAACAGCGGGTACGACGTGTTTTAGGCCTAGTAGGTCTTGGTGGTCGAGAAACCTATTTTCCACAAGAGCTATCTACAGGTGAGCAGCAGCGGGTGGGTATTGCTCGAGCTTTAGTGCATAAGCCGCAACTTTTATTAGCTGACGAGCCTACTGGTAATTTAGATCCAGACTTGTCGTTGGACATTATGAGTTTATTTCAAGAGTTTGCAGGCTTAGGTGTGGGTGTAGTGATTGCAACCCATGACATTACACTGGTAGGCAAATATGCGAAGCGTTTATTGCATCT
>Ga0115567_10003371_pt1 | contig 15746 bp, 17 predicted proteins | sample COGITO_mtgs_1204_2_FD_88679 | JGI IMG/M metagenome (GOLD analysis project Ga0115567, IMG submission 88679) | Pelagic marine microbial communities from North Sea - COGITO_mtgs_120412 | ecosystem: Environmental > Aquatic > Marine > Epipelagic | place: Germany:Helgoland, sampling site Kabeltonne... | reverse complement strand
GTTCGAGAATGGTTTGCGGCCCGCAATCATTTCGCCATAATGTTTGAGGATCGCTTCAATGCGTGACTGTATCTAAAACCCGCATGGGCCAGACCAGATACACAAAGTTCATGACACTCCCGGCGGAGAGGGTTTTGGTACCGGACGCTCCAAAGTTCGAAAAGCGCTGGTCGTCACGCCTGTTTGAAACAGGCGGACTCGAGGCTTTTCCTACCGTTGAAGATTTCTACGAGGTCTCGATCGCGTGTTTTTCAGGCCTCGCTTTGGATATGCTTTACGAAACCCTCGAAGGGCGATCCGCGCCTCACTGCGCCGGGCCTGATAGCGCAAGGCTGGCGGCCGGCTGGCGTAAGGCACTACAATATTCGTAGGCAGCCCACAAAAAAAGTGGCCATCCGCCTGGTTGCGACTTTAGTTGGTATTCGGCTCTCCACTCTCACCGGATATTCCCCGATCAATGCGAGCATGAAAACATGAATCTCACCCCCTAACGTCTGACATTTTCTCATATAAATCGTACACGTAATTGCGGTCGATTTTTTAGAATTTAGTTCTCAAAAATGATGTTTCGATAGCCGCCCTTTGTTGGGCGGTTTTTTTGTTCGAGGGTTTGCGGACTATTTAGAATAAGGTAGGGGACAGAAGCTTAAGAATTTTTGTGGTGGACACTAATTGCTTGCGGAATGGTCAGATCGTTCGCCGATCCCATTTGAAGCGCCATATAAATAAGGGGTAGGGGAGACATCAGTGGCCATTAAATGGTTGCCGGAACAGTTGTCGGACACAGGAGTTAATCGCCATTGCTAATGTTTTTTGACCTTTCGACCACATCGAATGGCCATTATGAATCTCTTGGACGCATAAGTATCTGAAGCGGCTTAGTTTCCTGAATGCCGATCCGAAAGGGTCGGCATTTTGCGTTGGAGTTTAGGAAGCTAGGCGCGGAAGTTGACGGAAGGCACCAGATGTTCGCATGAAGTTCTCAAGATGACGCTCGCCGAAAATTGGCTTTTTGGGGATACGACTATAACAAATTCAGACCGCGCTTATCGCTGGGCTACAAGACACCAGCAGAAGCGCGTCGTGCGCTTGCCCAAAACGAAGCCACGGAATATGAAATCCAAACCCGCAAACTCTCGTTATGAATGAGGGAGCCTCGGGGGGCAGCTTGCGCATCCGCCACGCCCTGCCACAGCGACAACCCGATGCTGACCGATGGAAGCTGATCACAAGCGGCTTTTGATACGGCCCCAAAGTTCTACTGCTCTTGAATAATCGCACTTTCCCATTCGCGAATGAAAATCTGCTGCTTGAGCTGGTCGAGATACGTCATCAACGCAGGTTCGAGGCTGATGGACGCACGGCCACTGGTGGCTTGAAAAGCATCAAGCGATGGCAAGGGGAAGTCCTTTGAGGAGCCTTCAGCTTGCAGGCCGATCAGGTGGCTCACGAAGGACTCAGCCAGGATCGGGTCCGATGCAGATTTGGACACGAATGCGGATCGCATCATCGTCGTCGGAAAGTCGGAGGGTAGGATAACGGTCAACGCGTCTTGGGTGTCTGCACGCGCCAATGCGTAGCTGCCAAGCACATTATAAGCGACCAAAATGCGACCTTCTGCGAGGTCGTCAATCATTTCACCCGAACAACAATAGAGCTGCGCGTCAAGACTGCCGATGACTTCCATGAGCCGCCAAAACGTTTCCGATGCACGGGCGTCTTGCGTTGCAAACAGGTACCCCAATCCCGAAAGGCGCACATCGTAGGTCCCGACTTTTCCGTCAAACAGCTCTGCGTTGGCACGTAGGACTTCGATCAGTTCCTGGCGTGTGGCGGGTATGGACAGTCCTCTAAACGCCGCGGTGTTGACGACGATGGCTGCGGGCTCGATGGTGAACGCAAACAGACTGCTGCGCCATTGCGCCCAGTCGGGATGCTCCAGCTCTCCTAGTCGCTGTGCAAAGCCGTCATTGGTGAGCTTGAGTTGCAAATCCATCGCGCTTGAAATGACGACGTCGAATTGGTCTGGGCTCTGGCGGAATAGATCATCCAGATCGGCTGTACCTGTGACAAGATATTCAACGGAAATGCCCGGCCGCTGTGCCATAAAACTCTCGATTATCGGGATAAAAAACGAGGTGTCTGTGCTGGAGAGTATCCGCAGCGTTTGCGGCGCGCTTTCGACCCCAAAGACCCGCTGATCCTCCCAGTCTTGTGCGGCGGCAAACAGGGGTAAGACAGAAAAGATTAGAATTGCAAAGTAACGCATGCGCCGCCTTCCGGTCTATTGGACAATACCATGGTGCCGTTGTGCGCGGTTGCCACGTCTTGCGCAATTGTCAACCCAAGTCCGGACCCGATGTGCCCCTGCGTATCACCGCCGCGAACAAACCGTCCGGCGAGCTTGTCCATCTCGGCGGGTAAGAACCCACGACCTTGATCAAGGACATCGACCGAAATACGCGGCTTTGTTTGAACGTGGATCGTAATCGACGTGTCCGCCGGCGCGTATTTAAGCGCATTGTCGATGAGGTTGCGAAAGGCGTTTTGCAGCAAGACCGGATCGCCCCGTATGATCGCGGGTTCGGTGCTTTCTAGGTCAATTGTGACATCGCGCATATCGGCCACAGGCATCATCCGTTGCACGAGATCACGCAACAACCCATCAAGTTCTACGTCTTCGCGTTCGAGGTTCTCGGCCCGAAAGGTGACCATCGCATGATCGAGCAGTTGCCCCGCCGCGCGCGAGCTTTCGTCGATTGCGCGCATCATGGAGCGCAAGGCGTCGCGGTTTTCCTGTGTCTCTACCCGCTGAAAGGTGGCCTCTGCGTAAGACCGCACAGTGGCCAGCGGCGTGCGGACACGGTGCGCCGCCTCGGCGATGAAGTCTTCGGATTGCTTTAGAGACTGGTCTAGCCGTGACATCAGCGTGTTCAGCGACCCCACCAGCGGGACCATTTCAGACGGCACCGGTTTGAGGAATGGGCTGAGGTCTTGCGGGCCGCGCCGGGTCACGGATGTCGTCAGACGGCTTAGTTGGCCGATTGTCGTTGACGCCGCCCAAAATGCCAATGCTGTTGCAAGGGCGAAGAAGCCCGCCCCGAACAGGGCGACGTTGCGTGAAATCCTATTCAGCGTTTCGGCCAGCGCGTCTTGGGTCTGTGCCACGCTGACAGAGACCTGTCGCGGTGTGTCTATCCCGATCAGAATGCGGCTTGCAGTGGCGACACGGATGGTGGCGTTGTCATAGTTCGTCGATGTGAACATACTCTCACCGGATTGGACGGGCAGGACAGCCCCTAATCCATCGTAGCCAGACAGCAGCGCGCCATCCTCGTAGATCGCATAGAACACGCGGTCGTCGGCCGATGTGCTGAGCATGGACAGGGACGCATAGGGAAAGTCCAATTCCACAGCGCCGTCTCGCAAAACAGCGGCGTCAAGAATGGAAGAGACCGACGCCCCGAGAATGCTGTCTTGTCCCTGCTGGGCTATCTGGGTCGCGTAGGCCCGTACAACAAAGAATAACAGTACCGCAAGAAGCGCCGCCCCACCGGTCAGGATCATCGCCAGCCGATTGCGCAGCGATCCAAAGACGACGACGTTATTCGTCATGATCGAGCCTGTAGCCTAAACCACGCAGGGTTGTGATCTGAACGCTGGACCCTTCGAGATGTTTGCGAAGCCGTCCAATATACACCTCGACCGCGTTTTCGGACACATCGTCCTCATACGAAAACAGCCGATCTACCAGTTTTTGCTTTGAAAAGACCCGCCCCTTGGCGTTTGTCAAAAGCTCAAGCAATCGCAGTTCCCGGTTGCGCAAATTGATCGTCGTGCCTTTGACGTTTAGGTACCCTCTGACAGGGTCAAATTCGACGTCTCCCAAACGGGTTGTCGGTTGCGCCGTACCGCTTTTGCGGCGCAACACCGCGCGACAACGGGCCTGCAATTCGGCGTGATCAAAAGGCTTGGTAACGTAATCATCTGCGCCAAGATCAAGCATGCTGATTCGATCTGAAACCTGACTGCGCGCTGTCAAAACGATCACCGGCGTGTCATTTTTCGCAGCACGGTGCTGCTTGAGAAAGCTGCGCCCATCCCCGTCGGGCAACATGATGTCGAGCAAGATAAGATCGTATTCACCGACCTGCGCGAAGGCCACAGCCTCGCTGATTTTTGCAGCGTGATCAACCTGATGCCCATCCAGTCCCATGCGGGAACAGATCGCATTTGCCAGCTCCGGATTGTCTTCGACGAGGAGGAATTTCATGCGCTCTTTGTCCTTTAGAAGGCTGATGACAGGTCTATGTCAGGTTGATGTGATTGTCTCGTCCGACAGAGCCGTAGGGAGAACGGCTATCAAAAGGGAGAAGACAATGACAACTTTTAAGATGGGCCGTCGTGCCCTGATCGCGACGGCTGTCGCGACGCTTGGTTTTGGAACGTCTGCATTTGCGGATAGTCACCAAGTGCTCGACAGCATCCATTTCCTGGTTCCCGGCGGTGCTGGCGGCGGTTGGGATGGAACAGCACGCGGCACGGGGGAAGCTTTGACAGTATCCGGACTTATTGGCGCTGCATCCTACGAGAACATGTCCGGTGGCGGCGGCGGCACAGCGATCGCGTATCTGATCGAAAACGCCGAGAGCAACTATGGCACACTGATGGTCAATTCGACCCCGCTCGTCATCCGTGGCCTGACAGGTGAAATTTCCCAGACCTACCGCGATCTGACGTTGGTAGCAGGGACGATCGGTGATTATGCGGCTCTCGTGGTTGGCAAAGACAGCCCGATCAACTCGATGGAAGACTTCCTCGCGGCCTATGATGCGGACGCTGCTGGCACGCCCATCGGTGGCGGGTCTGTTCCCGGCGGCCTTGATCACGTTGTTGCGGCGATGGTGATGCAAGCAGCCGGGCGCGATGCGCTCGATGTGAACTACATTCCATATGATGCAGGCGGCACCGCGATGGCAGCGTTGCTATCGGGCGAGATCAAGGCACTGTCCACGGGGCTCTCCGAGGCGATTGATTTGTCCGAAGCAGGCGAGGTCAAAATCATCGGTGTTACGTCGCCAGAACGCGTTCCGGCGTCGCCAGACGCCATGACGATGGTGGAGCAAGGCATCGACACGACGTTCGTCAACTGGCGCGGATTCTTTGCAGCACCGGGTCTTCCAGCGAAAGATCTGGCGGCCTATCAGGATGTGATCAAAAAGATGTACGATACCGAAGAATGGGAGGCCGTGCGCGCCCGCAACGGTTGGGTCAACATCCACAACCCCGGCGACGATTTCCGGACATTCCTTGATAACCAAGAGCAGGTTATCGGTGATCTGATGCGTCAACTGGGCTTCTTGTAGGCCTATTAAAACGGGCGGCGCACACAGTGTGCCGCCCGTTTTAACATTCAAATTTGGGGGGAATTGGTCGGATGGCCTTGGATCGTTGGATCGCTCTTGTTCTGTTGAGCACATGTTTACTTTATGGCTACGTCGCGTGGTTCACGATGGACGCCAATTTGGCGCCTTTTATGCAGCGCAAACCAGTTTGGCCCAGCTCGTTCCCGAAAATCCTGTCGATACTCGGCACTGCGCTGTCGCTCGTCATTCTGCTTGGCCTTGAAAAGGGAGAGCAAGTGATCGGCGAGATCGATCACCGCCGTCTGACGGATTACAAGCTCGGGCAGGCGGTCTTGATGCTGGCGTTGATGGTGGCCTATGCGCTGTGCCTGCGCCCGTTGGGGTTTCTGGGGTCAACCACCGCCTTTCTGGTCGCCGGATCGTTCATCTTGGGTGAACGCAGATGGCATGTGATGATCCCTGTGTCGCTGCTGACGGCGGGGACCATCTGGTATCTTGTGCAGGAAATCCTCGGGATTTTTCTGCGCCCATTGCCATTCTTCTTGGGGAACTGATCGCATGCTCGAAGGAATACTGATTGGCCTGCAAACGGCCCTGTCTGTCCAAAACCTTGCGATGGTCATTGGCGGCTGTCTGATCGGCACGTTCATCGGCATGCTGCCGGGTCTCGGGCCGATGTCGATCATCGCGATCATGATCCCGATTGCCATTTCACTGGGTGATCCATCCGCTGCGCTGATCCTGCTCGCAGGGGTGTATTACGGCGCGATCTTTGGCGGTTCGACATCGTCAATCCTGCTGAATGCGCCCGGTGTCGCGGGCACCGTTGCGTCCAGTTTTGACGGCTATCCGATGGCGATGCAGGGCAAAGCGGGCAAGGCGTTGACGATCGCGGCCATCGCCAGTTTCGCGGGCGGCACGGTCGGTGCTATATTGCTGATGATTTTTGCCCCGATGCTAAGCTCTGTCGCGCTGCTGTTCCACTCTGCCGAATACTTCGGACTGATGGTCGTCGGACTGTCGGCCATCGCGGCCTTTGCAGGAAACGGTCAGGTCGCCAAAGCGTTGCTGATGACGGTGCTGGGTCTGATGATGGCAACCGTCGGTCTTGGGTCGTTGTTCAACATGCCCCGCTTTACCGGCGGCATGATGGAGCTACAGTCGGGGTTCGGATTTGTCACCTTGGCGATGGCGATGTTTGCTCTGCCAGAAGCGATATTTCTTGTCCTCAAGCCTAAAAACATGGGCGACAGCGGTGGCGAAATCAAAGATTTGCGCATTACCCGCGCAGAGGCGCGCGCCATAGCACCTGTCATCGGTCGCCAATCCGTTCAGGGGTTTTTCATCGGTGTTCTGCCAGGGGCTGGGGCGACAATCGCGTCCTTCTTGGGCTACGCCGTCGAGCGTAATATCGCGCCAAAACACGAGCAGGACGAATTTGGCAAAGGGTCCATCAAAGGTCTTGCTGCACCCGAAACCGCCAACAACGCCGCGTGTACCGGATCGTTCGTGCCATTGCTTACGCTTGGTATCCCGGGGTCTGGCACGACGGCCATTCTACTGGGTGCGTTGATCGCGCTGAACGTCACACCGGGGCCACGCCTTATGATCGACGAGCCGCAGATTTTCTGGGCTGTCATCATGTCCATGTTCATCGGTAATTTCGTTTTGTTGATCCTGAACCTGCCGTTGATCCCCTATATCGCCAAGGTCCTCGCAATCCCGCGCAATTATCTGATCCCCTTCATTTTGTTTTTCACTTTGATGGGCGCGTATATAGGTCAAAACAACGCTACCGAATTGCTGCTGCTTGTCGCCTTTGGGGTCTGCGGCATTGCGCTGAAATTCGCGAATTTTCCGCTGCCACCCTTGCTCATCGGCTTTATCCTGGGCGGCATGATGGAAGATAATTTTGCCCGTTCAATGCAGCTTTATGGCGGTCTATCTTTCATTTGGGAGCGTCCGATGACATTGGGGCTTCTGATCGTTGCGGTCTTGCTGGTTCTGTTGCCGGGTATCCGCGCGCTGCGCCTGCGGGCGAAGGGCGTCTGATAAGCGGTATAACAGACGCGTGCTCGTGCCTGTCCAACGTGATTACGCAACAGCTTGAAGCAGAAACAGAGAATGGGTTCCCCCATTCTCTGTTCAAAGCACCCTTCGGTAGTACGAGGTAAAACCTACCGAAGGTCTAGCCTGATCTTAGAAGCCCAGGACCAGCGAAACGCCCAGGGTATTGTCGGTCGATTTCAGACCGGCAGACGGGTCGGTGTTGTAGTCTGTGCGATAGCTCACGCGTGTCGACAGATTGTTCGACATCTTGTAGTTGATGCCTGCATCGTTCGAGAAGATTGTGTTTGCATCCGACCCAAGAATGTCGGTGTCATTGGTGAAAGAAACCATATCTGTCAAAGCGTAGAAATAGCGCGAAGACACAATAAATCCGAATTCAGTATCAGATACGCCAGCTGCGTCTTTGTAGTAACGCGCACCGGGGCCTGCTTGGACACGCCATGTGTGGTCCGGTTCATTCAAGACGCGGTAGCCGGGGCCAAAGCCAAGGAAAGCGTCGGTTTCAGAGCCCGGGACAATCGCGCCGGAGGTGTCGGTGAGCAGGCCGTCATATTGAAAGCGACCAATCCCAAACATGTAGAATTCCGGTGTGAAATAACGGCTGGCTTCATATGTGCCAAAGAACTTTTCTTCGTTCTTGATGCCGTTTGCTTCGCCGTATTCCACCGCGAACCCGACAAGGTGGTTCCAGTCGCCAATGCCGTATGTCAGCCGGCCAGCGCCCGCCAATTCACCGTTGTCGGTGTTGCCGGATGTGCCCGATGCGGAAAGTGCAAACGAACCGCGCCAGCCCTGAGCCACGCCATTCGCGCCAAAGCGATCCGCGTCTTGACCGCGACGCTGGTCGCGTTCGACTTCGGTGGTGATGTCGTCGATTTGGTCATTCAAGCCGGTTACACCGGTCAATGTGCTTTGTGCCGATACAGGTGCAGCAACGATCAGTGCCAGCGTGGAAACTGTGGCAAACTTTGCAAGAGTGTTCATGGGTCAATCCTTCCCCAAAAGAAGTGATCCGAACCGGGAATGGTCCGAAAGCATCTCTGCTGGAACAGGGTTTAACGCCGCAGTTAAGATGATGATAATTCAATTTAGTTTTACATGAAACGATAATTACTCGTTTGTATTTTGGGAAGGTAACACCGGTTCATAATCCTCCATCGCGGATAATTCGTCGACGAGATATTCTTGATCTTTTTCAGCCGCATGGACGACGGCCTTCAATGTCTTGCGGGCCAGCTCGGCCAGATCAGCATCAATGTCCTCGCGCCAAACCATCCAAGAAGGGTAATGAAACCGTGGCGCGTCCGCCACAATGTAAAGCTTTTCTTCGTCTAAATAACGCCTGACCGATCTGGCGGGCAAGAAACCAGCCGCATGCCGGTTGACGATATACTCCATCGCCAAGGCCCCCAATGCCAGTGACTGGCCAGAATCCGTAAGATGAGGAAGAGCAACCGCAAGCGCGTGGGTGAACTCTGGTCCCCAATCCACGGCAACATACCCGTCGATGTTTTCCAGCGTCGCGTTGGGATAAGAAGCAACGAGGATCAACTCATCGTCCAATGCCGGTTCGACGATCAAGCCGGGGCGAAGCTGGGGCGTGTATAAAAGTGCTGCCTGAACCACGCCCTCAACGAGAAATCGTGTGATGCGGTCTGGCATGCCAACCTCGCCATGCACACTAAGCTCGGGCATCGTCGTTTGAAGCGCATCAAGCCAGCGAAAGCCCAAACCCGGCCAAAGCGAATACTGCGCACCGATACTGAGGGCGCGTGAATAGCCATGCGGGATAGAGATTTTCTGTCGTGCTTCCTCCCAGATTTTCAAAAGGCTCAGCGCGTAGGGCTCGAATTGTTGCCCCTCGGCGGTCAAGACTGCACCCGCCTTGGATCGGATGAACAGCTGGTGCCCCAAACTATCCTCGAGACGCTGAATGCGTAGGCTGATGGCTGATTGCGTCACAAAAAGCCGATCTCGCGCGGCAACGAACGAACCTGTGTTGGCAACCTCAAGGAACGTTTTGATCAGGGTAATGTCCATTGTCTATCCATAAGCTAAACTTGCCTTAAGTATCATTCTTATTCGTTATTAGAATGCCATAAAAGCCCTTATGTAGATGTCAGCAAGGCGAAGAACGGGGATTCGGGTGTTTGAACCCAAAGGGTAGCTGTTGCCGCTTCCTTTCCGGGGGGTCGCTTTGAAGGACAGGCCAAGGCCTGATGCACAAAAGGAAACTGAGTATGTTGAATGCAAAAGTAGTACTTATCGCCGCAATGATCGGCGCGCTGGCAAGCCTCTCGGCCTGTTCCACCGAACAAGTCGTGGACAACACTGTCGGCGCAACTGGTTTCGTCGCTAAAACCGCGGTTAAAGGCACTGTTGGCGCGGGCCGATTGGCCGTCAAAGGTGTCAAAAAGGTCTCGGGCACCGAATAAGCAGGCGCTCTCAATCTCATAAATGATGTTCTGAATGGCACGCTGAAAAGCGTGTCATTTTTTGTTTCTTAGGCGGATTACTGTCGATTTCTGAGCGCAGCGCCTGTCGTTTTACGCAGGGTATATGAAGAAAGATTTACGCGGATAATTTGACAAGATGACGATCGGATGAACGCGCGATCCGCAGTTGGGGTGGTCCGACGACATCGCCGGCGGATTGGGCTTTACGCGATGGACTGTGCATAGATGCTATGACAGATTTGCTGCATGAAGCCCCTTGAAGACCCCGCAAATTTTGCCACGGCCATTATTGACCTCGCCGCAGCGCGCGGCGCGGATAAGACGATTTGCCCTTCTGAAGTTGCCCGCCATCTTGGAGGGCAGGACGAGGCGGCGTGGCGGCCTTTGATGGATCCTATACGCGAGCAGGCGATCAGGTTGGCCGAAGAGGGTGCAATATTGATCAAGCAAGGTGGCACGCCGGTCGACACCAAGGACCTTAGCGGAATCTACCGCATCGCCATCGTTAAGGACACGCGTTAAGCGCTCGGAAGGCTACGCCACCAATCAGCATAGGGCGTATTCTTGGGGTGGTGACGGTTCACGTCCGGCGCACCGTCGTCCCACCAGACCGGTCCCCGTTCGCCGAGCGCAACCTTTGCCGCCTGCACCTGAGCGCGCGCCTCTCTCAATTCATCATCGGATTTTGCTGTTTTCACCAAAGACCGCGCCTGCATAAGCCGCTTTACCTGCGTCGTGCGCTCCGCCTCTGGGAGGGTGGGGTTGGTGCAGCGCCACAGGCGGTCCTTCACCAGAAAATAACGACCGTCCGGGGTCACGGGATAGGCTTTACCGGCCATCAGAAGCTGCAAAAATGTGTGTCGTGGTCCGACACGGGCGCATCGCCAAAGTCAGCTTGATCCGGGATCCGACCAAAGGCGATTTTGGCACCCAGATAGCCGCCCGGCACGGTGCTGCGCGGGCCGAGTGAAATCGCATCCGGCCCATGGGTCGCACGCAATCTGTCCATAACATCGCTCACGTCCTCCCAACGGTTTTGTTCATCACGCAACGTGCCATTGCCAGTGTCCTGGTCGCTGAAAAGATCCTCGGTCATATTCTCATCGCTGACCAATCCATGCAACATCACACTGACCGATCTTGGCCGAAAGGGGAGGGCGGCACGCGCCGCGGTCAGCCCTTCATTCAGCGCAGTGAGAAAACGGTGATCGTCCCGCGCAGGGAGAAATTGCGCCTCCCATCCCCAACGAAGCTTGGCTTTGCCTGTGCGTGACATCGGTCGTTCACCGCCGCGAAAGCCCAGTGACAGCTTGGTTGCGCGCAAATCAGCGCGCCGCAGCCGACGGCCTGCGCTGATCGTGAGTTGCTGTGCACATTCGCGCAGCTTATCGGGGCTGCGCCAATCTGCCGGCAACATCCGGCTGTGCCCAAACATGCGTTTAACGGTGGCGGGGCGTTCCGCATGGGTACCATGAAGCTCGCACCAAAACCGCTCTCCCTCGACGCTGCCCCAAATCGCACGCGCCTGTTTCGGGGCAAGACGCCAAAGCCCATCAAAATCCGAAACACCGGCGGCGTTCAGACGTGCCTCCATGCCCTGTGAAATACCCGGCAACTTTCGCAGCGCCAAATGCGCCAACTGATCCGGTAGCGCAGTGGCTTCGATCAAGGTGAAACCATCCGGCTTGTTCATTTCGGCCCCGATCTTAGCCAGTGTTTCAGTGGGGGCCATCCCGATAGAGCACGTTAATATATCACTAAAATTTGTCGCCAAAGCCCGTTTAATGCGGCGCGCCAAAGCTTCGCCCTCGCGTGCCTCACTGGGCAGAAGATGGCAGACCACCTCATCAATCGACCGGACCTTGGCCACGGGCAGGCAGGTTTCTATGACCTCTAAAATACGATTGTGCAGGCGCACATAGACATCGTGCCGCGCGACGACAAATACCATGTCAGGGATCAACGCCCGCGCCTCTGACATCTTTGCCATAGACCTTAGACCAAGCGCCTTCGCCTCGCGGCTGATTGCAATGCAGCCCGTATGAGGCGAATCGAGCGGGATCACCCCCACAGGCTTACCGCGCAGGTCGGGATTGAAATGCTGCTCTGCCGTGGCAAAAAAACTATCGAAATCAAGGTAAAGGCGTTCCACTGCATGGGTTTGGCCTCGAAAGTTATACGTCATCGGGTGCTACTCTATAACCGCAGGAACATTATAGGAACATTTCTGCGACGCGCCAACCCCAACGGGCAGGCGCGCCGAAACCTGAATGAAGGCCTGTGCCGCCTAACAGATGGCTCAATGGTTCCAACATCGGCCATGACCGTCTTGCGAAAGGCGATGTGATACGCCGTCTGATGGAAGTTTCGCCAAAAAGGGGCGAGAGCTGTAACTTGATCGACAAACAGCAGCGGCGCGAAGGCGGAGTTCGCGGCGGCTGTGACTGTCTGATAGGTTTTTTCACGGAAACGCGATCGAAAAAGAAGGCGCCGAGGCGCCTCCTTTAAAGCTTTAAATCCGGTACCCGCGTTAAATTAATCGAGACCCAGTTCTTCGGCGAGACGGATGCCCGGCTCAAGAATGCGTACTTCGGCTTCGTTGAATTCTGGCATGCTCTCCAGACGATCTTCGGTCACACCGGGGACGATCACTTCATCCTCACGCAGGATTAGCTTTTCAACTGGGATGGCGACTTCGTTTTCGCCCATACCAAGGAAACCACCGACACCGATGATAGCAACAATGGTATCGCCCCGCACACCGATAAAGTCGATCTCGCCAACGTCTTCGCCAGTCTCGGTGGCAACGCTGCGGCCGGTCAGCTCTTCAGCAGTCAGGTTGAAGATCGGCAGACGCTGCACATCCTCCTGATAGCGCTTGCGGTCTTCGTCAGACATGTTGCCCTGCGCGTCAGCATTGAAATCTTCCATCAAGACGCGTGCCTGCCCTTGCTCGACTTCAACATCAGCAGCTTCGGAGCCTTCGATATTCACCGTTGGATCTTTGGCTTCTTCGACAACCACATTCGCATCGTCGCTTTGCTGCACATTGACGTTGGCTTCTTTCTGCTGAACGGCGACTTTGGCCTCGCCGGCTTCGTCTACGTTCACATCAGCTTCAGCATTTTCGATGGTCACCTTCGGCTCTGCTTCCTCGATGGTGATTTTGGGCTCGGGGCGTACAAACTTTACGACGGGCTCGGGCTGATCCAGATCAACAATCGGCTCACCGGTGTTCACGTCGACCTTTGGCTTCGGCACTTGCACGGTGACGACCGGTTCGGGAATGCGAACGGTAACTTGTGGCTGGGCCTGTTCGATGGTGATAATCGGAGCCTGCTGCTGCACACGTACGTTTGGCTCAGGTACCTGTACGGTCACTTCTGGTTGACCTTGCTCAACAGTCACGACAGGCGCATCCTGAGATACATTCACATCTGGCTCGGGTACTTTAACGTCGACTTCCGCATCTTTCTGCTCGAAAACGACCTTGCCGCCGGCCACGTCCGCGGCCGCAGCAACACCGGTTTCTGAACGTTCGATTTTCTCTTCAGCGTTCTTGCTTGGATCGGCGGAGTGCGTTTCAGCCAACACCGGAGCAGCTGCGAAAAGGGCTGCGGCGGAGACGCCGGCCAAGAGTGTTTTTGTATAGTTCATAAGGTCTCTCCCTTATGTTTGGTTTCATTTTACGAATTGGCTTTCGCACGTCTCGTGCATGGGGAAACAATCGATTAATAGCCGCTGTGTTCCATAAAAAGCTTGCGGATATTGTTCGACGTCGTGAACCGCTTGATGACGCGGTCGCCGGTGACAGCGACAGCTTCGCATTCCGGCACGGCGAGGCGCAGCAATCAGGCAGTGGACCTTCCGGTAGTCACAGGAGGGTCCGACCTTAGTACAGTAAGGGGGGTGCGGGCGTACCGAGCGCTTAGTCCGCTGCCGCGATGGCCAGCACCTCGATCAGGTAATGCGGCTGCGCCATGCGCGCTTCGACGCAGACCCGGGTGGGGGGCGTTACAGGCGCGACCCATTCGTCCCAAACCGCATTCATCCCGGCGTAGTTATCCATATTCGCGAGCCAAATTTGCACCGAGATCAGGTTTTCGCGGGTGGTGCCCGCCTGATCAAGAAGGTCATCGACCTTAGCAAAGACATCGCGGGATTGGGCGGTGATATCACCATCTTTCAACTGCGAAACCTGTCCGGCAAGATGCACTTGGCCGTTGTGAATGGAAATCGCGGAAAAGCGGGCCGAGCCGCCGATTTTTCTGAGGCTGTCTGTCATTGGATGTTCCTTACAACTATCTGCAGCCATGTAGACAGGGGGGCTATGTTCAGGCAAAGTTCATTATCTGAAATCTACTTCAGGAAGTTTGAAATTGGCGATCAAGATCGAAATGCTACGCTGCTTTTGCGCAGTGGTGGAACAAGGCAATCTAAACGATGCCGCATTACAATTGGCGCGCACGCCTTCGGCGGTTTCGATGATGCTCAAGCAATTTGAGGAACATATCGGCGCGGCCCTGTTCGAGACGGCACGGAAAGCACGGCTGACGCAATTGGGTGAGATGATCTATAGCGAGGCGCGGCGCGAAATTGATCACTTCGGGCGGACTGTCTCAGCCATTGAAGGGCTGTCGCGCGCCGAAGAAGGGCTGGTGCGGCTGGCAGTGACGCCTTCGGTCGCGACTGTGGTGTTGCCTGCTGTGATCCGGCGGTTCCGTCGTGATCATCCAAAAGTACGGATCGACATGCGCGACATGGACAGCGCCGCCGTGCAGCGCGAGATGGAGGCCGAGCGGGCCGACATCGGGCTGGGCAGCGTTGCGGGCGGACCGAACTTTGATCGCAAGCTGCTTTTCTCTGATCCTTTCGGCGTGGTCTGCGCGCCGGAAGACCCGCTGGCCCTGCGCGCAGAGACGGTGGCCTGGGCTGACCTCGTTGCAGTTGATTTCATCACACATGGGCTGTGCCACTTGATTGATGACGTGGCGTTTGCCCCCATTCTTGAGGCCGCGACAATGTCGGTGCCCAATACCGCGTCGCTGCTGGCGCTGGTGCGCGGTGGGGTCGGCCTTACCCTTCTGCCGCGCCGTGCGGTGCCAGAGGACGATCCCAGATTGGTCTTTCTGCCGCTCGCGCAGAGCAATGCACAGCGTCATCTTTACCTCGTTTCACAACCCCGCCGTCTGCTACCGCCAGCCGCGGAGGCATTCTTGGCGGCACTCGAAGCCGAGCAGGCCGGGTAGGGGCTTCAGTTTTCCTGTAGTAAATTCAATTTAATCGAATTTGATTGAAGAGCCATGTTCAGGCTTACTGTCGCCAAGCATCCGGGACACCCCGGCCAGACAGGAGACAGCCCAATGAACGTCATGACAGACCTAAACCGCAATTACATCGCAGGCGCATGGGTTGCGGGCAGCGGCGAGATCGAAAACCACAATCCATCCGACGTGTCCGAGGTGGTCGGTCGCTACGCACAGGCCAGCGCCGCGCAGCTGGATGAGGCGCTCAGCGCGGCACGGAAGGCTCAGGCGATCTGGGCAGGCTACGGCCCCGAGCGTCGGCACGACGTGTTGATGGCCATTGGCACCGAAATGATGCGCCGCGCCCCCGAACTGGGCGAACTTCTGTCGCGCGAAGAGGGCAAGCCACTGGCCGAGGGCAAGGGCGAGGTCTACCGCGCCGGGCAGTTCTTTACCTACTACGCCGCTGAATGCCTGCGCCAAATCGGTGACACGGCCGACAGCGTACGCGCAGGCGTGGAGATTGACGTGCGCCGCGAGCCGGTGGGTGTGGTGGCTGTGATCAGCCCGTGGAACTTCCCCACGGCGACCGCCAGCTGGAAAATCGC
>Ga0115567_10003370_pt1 | contig 15747 bp, 18 predicted proteins | sample COGITO_mtgs_1204_2_FD_88679 | JGI IMG/M metagenome (GOLD analysis project Ga0115567, IMG submission 88679) | Pelagic marine microbial communities from North Sea - COGITO_mtgs_120412 | ecosystem: Environmental > Aquatic > Marine > Epipelagic | place: Germany:Helgoland, sampling site Kabeltonne... | reverse complement strand
GGGGATAACGTGGGTGCCGTTCATAGAAATGTTGCTAAGGACGTGGCGGAGTTGGGGTAGGCCACGAATGCCGCCTAAGGCGCCGGGGGATGCGGACATTAATGCGGTGATTTTGCCTTTATATGGAGCAATGTCTTTATTGTCGCTGGGGCGGCTGATCCAATCGAGTGTGTTTTTAATGAGAGGCGTATAGGAGCTGTTATATTCAGGACAGGAGATCAGGAAACCATCATGGTCGGTGAAAAGTTTTTGCAATTTTTTTGCGTTTTCGGGGAGGCCGTTTTCTTCTTCATAGTCTTCGCAATAAAGGGGCATCGGGTAATCGGCGAGGTCAATATAAGTTACATCCGCGCCAAGCTCTTTGGCTTTTTCGCTGGCTGCTTTTGCTAGTTTTTTATTGAAAGATTCTTTGCGCGCGCTTCCGGCGAGGAAGATGAGTTTGGCCGTCATGGGTGTTCCTTTTAATTTATGGCGCTTTGCGAATTTCCGAGTGGGATTTTAGCGCGGCGCCGTCATCACTTTGTTCAATATAGTACGCAGGCTCATCTTTGCTAGCTTTTCTTGTAACTTTGGTGCCTTTTATTTTGCGGGTAATGTTTTGGGTGTAAACCTTTTCAATTGTGCCTTGCGCCGTTCCATTGCCCCAATCCCATTCGACTTTATCACCTTTGGTGTAGCTCATAAAAAAAACTCCATATCATTGTTGATCATTGTGACCAACGGATATGGAGTTTTTTTGTTCCGCATATGCGGTTTGTTTAGTAACGATAATCGTCTTTTTTGAACGGGCCTTTAACGGTTACGTCGATGTATTTGGCCTGGTCTTCTGTCAGTTTAGACAATTTTGCGCCCACTTTATCGAGATGGAGGGCGGCGACTTTTTCATCGAGGTGTTTAGGAAGCACGTAGACTTTTTTCTCGTAATCGGCGTGGTTTTTCCAAAGTTCGATTTGCGCGAGGGTTTGGTTGGTGAACGAAGCGCTCATTACGAATGACGGGTGACCCGTTGCGCAGCCGAGATTGACCAAACGTCCTTCGGCAAGGAGCAAGATACGCTTGCCGCTTGGGAATTCGATTTGGTCGACTTGTGGTTTAATGTTTGTCCATTTCATGTTGCGCAATGGCTCGACCTGAATTTCATTATCAAAGTGGCCGATGTTACAGACAATTGCGTTGTCTTTCATATCGCGCATGTGGTCCACGGTGATGATGTCTTTGTTGCCCGTTGTTGTGATGAAAATGTCGGCGCGTGGCGCGGCGTCTTCCATTGTAACAACTTCGTAGCCTTCCATTGCGGCCTGAAGCGCGCAGATGGGATCAATTTCGGAGACCATTACACGGCAACCAGATGAGCGTAAGCTCTCGGCTGTACCTTTACCAACGTCACCAAAACCGGCTACAAACGCAACTTTACCGGACATCATAACGTCGGTTGCGCGGCGAATCGCATCGACTGCCGATTCGCGACAGCCGTATTTGTTATCGAATTTGGATTTTGTAACCGAATCATTGACGTTGATGGCGGGGGCGCGAAGTTTTCCGGCTTTTGCCATTTCGTAGAGGCGAAGTACGCCTGTCGTGGTTTCTTCGGAAATTCCTTTTACATCTTCGAGCAATTCGGGGAATTTTTCGTGCATACGAACGGTGAGGTCAGCGCCATCGTCGAGAATCATGTTTGGTTTCCAGCCATCGGGGCCCTGCACGGTTTGGTCGATTGCCCACCAAAATTCTTCGTCTGTCATACCTTTTTTGGCGAATACAGGGGTGCCACGGGCGGCAATAGCTGCTGCGGCGTGGTCTTGGGTAGAAAAAATGTTACATGAGCTCCAGCGCACGGTTGCGCCTAATTCTTGAAGGGTTTCAATCAGAACGGCGGTTTGGATGGTCATATGGAGACAGCCAACGATGCGGGCGTCCGCAAGCGGGTTCTTGCCTTTATATTCTTCGCGCAGGGCCATTAGGCCGGGCATTTCGATTTCGGCAAGTTCAATTTCTTTACGACCCCATTCGGCAAGGCCGATATCTGTGATCCAATAGTCATTTTTTAAATCTTGAGAGTCTATAGTTTGTGGGGCGGACATTTGTATTTCTCCTGTAAATTGGGTATACTTTTAAAGCAAGGGGCATAGTTGGTGTTTTTCTTGATCAAATCAAGCCTCAATTACCAAAGTTTTTCTCAAATATTAATGTTTTGTTAAGGGTTTTTGCTCTACAATAGGCCCATGGTTAAAGGATTTAACGCAGAAAGCGAAAAACCAGTCTTTATTTATAAGCCGAATCCAGCGATGGAAGGGGTTTTCGAGATTTACGGTTTTTTTGATGACGTTCAAGACTATGAGCCAGTTGGGGAATATCGTCCCGTTGTAGAAGGCGAACCCAAGGAATTAACAGAGAAATGCGTTTCTAATCTCATGGCTTTGCTGAATAACCGCAAAGAAAAGATGATTAACCTTGAGAATATGACGCCAGGACGGCTGTTGTTCCAAATTGTTGGAAACGACAATAATGATGCGGAAGAGAACAAATATATAAAAATCATGTTCCGTACCCATGATGGAATGGGCGTATCAGAAGAGAATGCGGTGTTTAAATTAGAGAAAGGTGTATTTTATGAGCGGTTTATCAAGAAATCGTAGACCTACGGAGCAATCGGCGATTGCTGGTTTAGGGCGTGAAGAAATTTCAAAAAGCTTTGCAAAAGAATTTGGACCATTGGCACAAACATTTGGTTTAGGGGTTCAACGTGACATGGGTGTAGACATGAATGCTACGCTTGAACGTGACGGACCGACCTAAGTTTTTTTACTGCGTATTTATTCATAAAAATTAAAAAAATAAATTATAGAGGTGTACCACAATGAACTTATTAAAAGCTTTTGGCTCTTTGCCAACTCCGTTAATCAATTACGCGCCTGAAGGTCTGGGCGGCGGATTTAATACGACAAAACAACCTGCTGATCCATCAGCGATTAGCGCAATTACGCGTGATATTGCGGCTGACACGGGCCTTTCTAACATCGCAGAAATTGGCGGTTACGATAGTGCGCAGCCAGCGTAATCATTAACGATCATTATTACGATCTAAAGCAGGATCATCATTTTGGTGATCTTGAGGATGTGTCCAATCAAGCATGATTTTTTGATGCTCATCCAATCCTAAATATTTTCTATTATATTCAGTACGAATTTTAACCCTTATATCCCGGCTATCTTCAATTGATAGGCGTTGGAAAAGTGCCCATGCGTTTGACGGGTTGTCGCTTTTTTGCGCTTTTGCTTGTGCTTTAGCATATGCCTTCGGATTGGTTTTCTGCAATTCCCAAAATCTGTAGCCAGTATCTATATTTCTTGCCAATTCTTTTATGATTGGTGAAATTGCACCTGCAACAGAAATGCGGCGCACCCCCATCCCTGCAAGAATTGCAAAGTTTTCTGGTTGGCTGGCCATATCACCGCAAACGCTCGTGGGAAGTATATCTTCGCCGCCAAGCTCGCGCTGGTGTAGGATTACACGAAAGATATTGTTTAATACATCAGGGTGTGTCGGGTCATTTTTATCCGCGTCTTTTTGATCAAATCTGTTAATCCCTAGCGTTGATGTTGTCATGTCGTTGGTACCAACGGAAATGAAGGAAGGTTTGATTTTACCTGATTCGAGATTATCTAGAAATTCGGGGTCTTCAGCCATTGATCCAAGTTGATATGATTCAATTCCCAAGGCTTCAGCTGCAAAGTTCATCAAGCGTTGCTTGCCTGCTAGATCCTCTGGTTTTAAAACAAGAGGAACCATGACATGAATTTTCTTTTTGGGCATTTCATGACGAATATGTAGAAATGCGGTCATGAAATTTTTATCAATTTCAGCAATATCTTTATCCGATAAGCCTTCAATGACTTTATCTTCTGTGGCGTCCATGAGGCGGAATGTCATGTTACTTCGCTGTGCAATTTCCAGCATGCCGAGAATATATTCGCGACATTGTTCAACGCTTAATTTGCGTTCATATTTTGGGAGGTTGCCTACGTAATTTTCCAGACGAATGAGCCCCATGCTATGCGCGTTGTATTTGTTGACATCATGGGCGCTTTTTAGGGTGTCACCATTAACGCAGATTTTAAACTCGCGCTCATCGCGACTAAATGGATTTCGTCGATCGTGTGCTTTTTTTAATAATCTGGAATATCCTTGTTCATATCTTTTTTCTTTGATTTGCGCTGCTTTCCAATGTTTTTGGTTGGCGCCAAAGAGGAGAGTGTCTTCGTCTCCATCGAGAACAACACGCATACCGTCTTTTAAATTTTGTGGCCTGATCCCGTCAGAAAACCACGCTATAGATAGGCCTGCCGCTTTGCAGGCAATTACAACATGGCTGGTGATGGTTGTTTTATCTAGGATGATTCCTTTGATGAGCGGATTTCCTTCGTCATCAAGGTAATCTGCAATATCGCCCGGACTCATGTTTTCTGCAATTATGATGTCGTCAGGGCGATGGCTTTGTCCGGTGCTTGGTTGGTTGGAAGGGTCATATTTGCGTAGGAATACCTTCAAGATATCTTTGAATTCTTCAGCCATTGGCTCCATGCCAGGCGTGGCGGTATACTGTTCTGCTGACTTTGTGAAAATTTCGTATGCTGCAAATCCTGCCGTCTTTTTTTGTTCGCGGATTGCGTCCAATACTTTGCGATAAGGCGTAGGAATTTTGTCTTTTCTACGTTCGCTTATGTCATCATCAGATGCCCGCCCCCGTGTAAGCGCAGTGACCGTTTTAATCATATCTTTGGTTTCTTCGCTGGCATGCTGTGTGTCGTAGATTTTGTTGCGGTCTTCAATTGTTTGGACAGTTTGTTCGTAAGATTGCCAGAAATTTTCAATTTCTGCTTCAATGTCAGCGTCTTCAATTGTTTGTAGTTTGGGTTCTATGGCTTCGTTAACTTTTATTTTCAAAAAACCGGTTTTAACATCCGGAAAAGCGAATTGGGCATAATAAAAGTTCTCACCCAGTCCCTGTGTTTTTGAAAAATCACCACTAATCGGAGGTGTTGCCATTGTTTTAAACCATCAAAAATTAAAGTAACCTAAAGTAACAGAATATTATGAAAAAGAAAAGGTGTTTTAATGATTATTTTTTATTTTTTTAAGTCTGTTTTAATTCACGATGTTCAATGTGAATTTGATGCTTTTGCGATTTTAACCATTGTCCGAGTGTTTCAACGGTGAATACAGAACGATGTTTTCCGCCTGTGCAACCTATTGCGATGGTTAAATAGCTTTTGCCTTCATGGGCGTAGCGAGGGAGAAGGGGGGTTATGAGGGATTTGAAATTTTCCAAAAAGCTTTCAAAATTTTCATCTTCTTTGATGTAATCTCCGACCTCTTTGTCCTTTCCTGTTTTGGGTTTTAATGCGGCGTTCCAATGCGGGTTTTGTAAAAAGCGCACATCCATAACAATGTCAGCTTCGCGTGGGATGCCATTTCGAAAACCAAAGGACATAAGCGAGATTATGAGATCTTGTTGATAATCTGGTTTGAAATGTCCTTCAAGAATGTGGCGTAGGTCGTGGATGCTTAGTTGTGTTGTATCTATTGTTATGTCGGCGGCGTCACGTAACGGTTCTAAAAGAATGCGTTCTTCGTCAATGCCGTGGCGGATCGGGCGATCGGTTGCTAATGGGTGGCGGCGGCGGGTTTCGGTGAAGCGTTTTTGTAAAATATTGCTGTCACATGTGATGAACAGTAATTTTGCGTTATGAATTTCGGCTGTTTCGAGTAGTTTTGCGACATTAAATTCGCGGCTTCGTGTGTCGATGCCGATAGCGATCGGTTGTTTTGGCTGATCGCTTGGCTCTAATAATTTGGGTAGTAATGATGGTGGAAAATTATCAAATGCTTCAAAGCCGAAATCTTCGAGTGTTTTTAAAACAGTTGCCAGACCTGCACCGGAAAGTCCTGTTACAATGAGAAGGGACGATTTATGCATTTTTGCGTACCTTTAAAATCACGTTGAAACGTGCGCCGATGATATTGCCTTTATCATCACGCCTATTTTCCGCGAATATTTCACCGCGGTGAGATTCAATGATTTGCTTACATATTGAAAGACCCAATCCCGAGTTTTGGCCGTAAAATTCTTCGGGGCGTTCGGTGTAGAAACGATCGAATATAGTTTCGAGTTTGTTTTCAGGTATGCCGGGGCCTTCGTCATCGATATGAATCGCAATTAATTTTTCGCCACGATTGATTGTAACGGTGATCTTCGCGTTTTCTTGTGAGAAAGAAAGCGCATTATCAATCAGGTTTTGAAAAACTTGTTTTAACCTGTTTGGTGCTCCGTTTATATAACAATCCTGATCGGCGTTTGTAATTAATTGAATGGTTTTGCCACTTGTTGTTATAAAAACTTCTTTTTCTTGGCTGATGCCGGGTTCTCTTTGTATCGGGTTTTTATAACTTTCCAATAGCTCGTTTATGATGGCGGTTATTTCGATTTCGTTGAAGGCTTCGCGCGAAAGTTCAGCGTCCAGACGCGATGCGGATGAAATATCGGTGATGAGGCGATCCATACGATGAATGTCATGATTGATGATGTCCAAAAGCTTTTCACGGTCTGCTTTCTTTTTTACTTTTTGAAGTGTCTCAATGGCGCTTTTTAATGATGTTAAAGGATTTTTTAATTCATGTGAAACATCCGCAGCGAAGCTTTCGATTGAATCCATTTTTGCCCATAATGCGTCGGTCATTGATCGCAATACGAGAGAAAGATCACCGATTTCATCGTAGCGTCCACTTAAATCGGGAATATCTTCACCCGTTGCGCGGCCTGTGCGTACAGCTTCTGCGGCGTTTGCCAGTTTTTTAAGAGGCTTTGCTATTGTTCCTGCGAGGAAAATTGACAGAATGATTGTAATTAACAATGTCGCGAAAAAGATTTTGATGATGCCGCGCCAGACTTCACCTATGGCACGCTTAATGTCGTGACCTTGACGGATGATAATTAAAGCGCCGATTGTTTGTTCGTTTTTAATGATCGGCAGGCCTGCGGACAGGACAATTTCCTCTTCTCGATCTTGCCAGGCAGACAAGCTTGCGATGCCTGCTAAAGCTTCTTTGAGGTTTGGCGTGTTTAATGGATTGTCGTTTATGTTTTCGGGATAATTTGGAATTGTTTTTGTGTCGGGTAATATGCTGGTAATCAGGCTTGCCGTATTTTTCAAAATTTTGATCGAGTTTAAATCTTCACGTTTGGGTAAAATGTTTGAAGAAGATTTTCTGCTAAAGATCAGGTTGGCGTTTTCATCAAACACTTTGATTTCTTGATCTGTTCCGTCGATCATTTGTAATATTTTATCTTTTGTATCAGGGCTATATGGGTCTATTCCACTGATTGCGAGAGAGATAATATCGGCTTCACGTTCAAAATTTTGCAGTTTTGATTCTATGATGCTGTTTTGGTATTGACCGAGATAGAGCACGCCGAATAAGAGCATGATCAAGGCGATCACATTGACCGAGATAATTTTTAGGGTGAGGCTGGTGATGCGGCGTTCGGGGCCGCCCCAGTATAAATCGAAAATATGATCGAGTTCGGGAAGTTCGGGCTGTTTGGGGACGTAGCGAAACCAGCGCGCTTTATTCTTCGCTGAATCGATATCCTGCGCCGTAGACGGCTTCGATGCGGTCGAACTCTGGGTCGGTTTTTTTGAATTTTTGTCGGACACGTTTTATATGCGAATCTATTGTTCTGTCATCGACGTAAATTGTCTCACCATATGCGGCTTCGATCAACTGATCTCTGCTTTTTACGTGGCCGGGTTTTACGGCAAGAGCTTTAATCAGCAGATATTCGGTGACCGTCAAAGCAACTGGTTCGCCTTTCCATGCGCAGAGATAGCGGTCGTCATCTAAAATCATGTCGCCAAGATTGATTGTTTTATCCGTATCATTTGTTTGTAATTTTTGGCGGCGCAAAAGTGTGCGAATGCGCTCGATGAGCAAGCGTTGGGAAAATGGTTTGGTGATATAATCATCTGCGCCCATGCGCAAACCAAGCACTTGATCCACTTCGTCGTCTTTTGAGGTTAGAAAAATAATGGGTAGGGTTTGGTTATCTTTGCGGATGTTTTCGAGCAGTTCGATCCCATCCATGCGGGGCATTTTCACATCAAGTACGGCCAAATTTGGCTTTTCATCTTCAATGCCTTGAAGCCCAGCTTCGCCGTCATTGAATGTTTTGACGATGAAGCCTTCCGCTTCCAATGCCATGGACACGGACGTGGTTATATTTCTGTCATCATCAACAAGTACGATTTTTTCTGCCATATTTAATTATGCCCTGAATTTTCCAAATCTTGCAAGACATGTCCCGCAAGATAGAGAGAGCCGGTAATCAGGATGTGGCTGGGGGGATTCAATGTGAGCTGTTTTAGTGCGTCTTGATAAGAGTTGGCTTTTTTATGATTGATTGGGTCGAGAGCCTTGCCGAGGTCTTGGCTGGTTAAGGATAGGGGTTCATCGGGAATTTGCGTTGCATAGAGTTCGTCGCATTGATTGATAAAAGTATTGGTGAAACTCTTAGGATCTTTATGTTTCATCATACACAGGATGATTGCGATTTTCCCGTCAATTTTTAGGGTTTTTAGATGGGCGGCGATGGCGTTTCCTGCGTCTTGGTTATGGCCGCCGTCTAACCAAATTGACGTTGTTTCATCAAAGCCAAAGGCTGCAGAGGGGAGTTTTTGCATGCGCGCCGGCCATCGAGTGGTTAGGAGGCCTTGATTGATGTCATCGTTTGACACGGAAAATTTGTTTTGTAGTGTTTTGATTGTTGTTAGGGCTGCGTTGATGTTTCCTTCCTGATGTTTCCCTTTGAGCGCGGGAGGATCGTATTGATCGAGAGATGATCCGTTTTGCACCAATGATGCACCGACTTGTTTTGCTTTAGACTCAAAGACTTCGTATACGCTGTCATGATTTTGTGCGCCTATAATACATGGTGTTTGCGCCTTCATGATCCCTGCTTTTTCGCCTGCGACAGCCTCAATGGTTTCCCCTAGAAATTCAGTGTGATCGAGGCCGATTGTGTTGATGATAGTAGCGAGAGGTTTTTCAATGATGTTGGTACAATCAAGGCGGCCACCCATGCCGACTTCAAGGAGGCATATATCGGCGGGTGTGCGAGCAAAGGCGGCAAAAGCGATGGCGGTGGTGATTTCGAAGAAAGTGCACTGCGCGCCGCCGTTTTTATCCAAGGCTTCATCGATCAAGGATTCCAAAGTTTCATTATCAATTGGTTTGCCATTTAGAACAATGCGTTCGTTAAAACGGATCAGATGCGGGGAGGTATAGGTATGAACGCTATATCCTGCGGCTTGATAGATGCTTTTTAGGGTCGCGATTATGGAGCCTTTGCCGTTTGTGCCTGCGACATGAATGACCGGGGGGAGGTTATCTTGCGGATTGCCGAATGCTTTTAGCAGGTTCAGGAATGGCGGACGAAAAGAAAGATCAATCGTTTTGTCACGATTAAGAGTGAAAAGCTTATACAGCTTTTCTTCCAATTGTTTTGACGGATGTTTGAGGTCGCTTTGATACACGAGTTAGGCGGCTTTTTTGCTCATCCTTGGCTGCATGAGTAGGCTGAGCATGCGTCCTAGTGTTTCATGGAGTTCGCCGCGCGGCACCACTTGGTCAACAATGCCATGTTCGCGCAAATATTCCGCGGTCTGGAAATTGTCGGGAAGGGTTTCGCGAACGGTTTCTTCGATTACACGGCGTCCGGCAAAGCCGATTGTCGCGCCGGGTTCGGCAATATGGATGTCACCAACCATGGCGAATGATGCGCTTACGCCGCCGGTTGTCGGGTCGGTGAGGAGCACAATGTAAGGGAGTTTGGCATCTTTGACCATTTCCACGGCGATAATGGAGCGTGGCATTTGGATGAGCGAGAGCATCCCTTCTTGCATGCGTGCGCCGCCCGATGCGGGAATAACGATGAGAGCGGATTTTGTTTTGACTGCTTCTTCGGCTGCTTTAACGATGCTTTCGCCTACGCGCGCGCCCATGGAGCCGCCCATGAAGCTGAAATTGAATGCGGCGATAACGACGTTGTTTTCACCGATTTTGCCTTTGGCGATCGTGATTGCGTCTTTAAGACCTGTTTTATTTTGTGTTTCTTTCAGGCGATCAGCGTATTTTTTGCGATCTTTGAATTTTAGCGGATCGTGGGCAACTTCGGGGAGGTCGAGCGTTTCATATTTACCACCATCAAACATAAGCTTGAGGCGTTCGGGCACCGTGATGCGCAAATGGTGATCGCAGTGGTAGCAAACTTTGTTATTGGCCTCGAGGTCACGGTTAAAGAGCATGCCTTCGCATTTTGGACATTTATCCCAGAGGTTATCGGGAATGTCTTTTTGATCGCTGACGATGGAGCGAATTTTCGGCGGAAGAATATCAGAAAGCCAGTTCATTTTTATGCGTTCCCGTGTCTGTTCAACATGAGGTGTTTATCGGATTTTTGAAGGGATAAGTCAAGCTTTGAGCGCATCGCTAAGGGCTTTCACCTGTGCAGCGACTTTATCGGCGAGCTTTGGGTCATTGGCGTTGTCGGCGATTGTTTGAACGATGGATGATCCAACCACAACCGCATCACCGATGGCGCCCATGGCGGCGGCGTCGCTGGGGGTTTTGATTCCGAAACCGATGGCGACGGGCATATTGGATTGATTCTTGATCGATTCGATATGTGGGCTAATTGCGGAGAGATCGGCTTTTTTCGATCCTGTTACGCCGGTGATTGATACGTAATAAAGAAAGCCGCTTGCGCCTTTTAGCAGTGTATCAAGGCGGGATTCATTGGTTGTTGGTGTGACGAGGCGGATGAGGTTGAGGTCTGTTTTATTTGCTGCTGTTTCGAGGTCTTGTGATTCTTCGGGGGGCAGGTCAACGATGATGAGACCGTCTACGCCTGCGTCTTTTGCGTCCGCACAGAATTTTTCGATACTATAGGCATGGATGGGATTGGTGTAGCCCATGAGGATGATCGGGGTTTCATTGTTGTCTTTGCGAAATTCACGTACCAAATCGAGGGTTTTATACATGTTTGCGCCGTCTTTAAGCGCCCGCTGGCTGGCGAGATCGATCACGGGGCCATCGGCCATCGGATCGGTAAAGGGCATACCAAGCTCGATAATATCGGCGCCCGCAGCGGGGAGGGCTTTGAGCACGCTCAAGCTTTGCTCATGGTTTGGATCGCCTGCGGTGATGAAAGTAACGAGGGCAGGGCGGTTGAGGGATTTTAATGTGGTGTCTATGCGGGTCATTTTGTTTGTATTCCAATATGCACGAGGACTTCGTTGATTCCGTCTTCGAAAAAGCGGGGGCCGTAGAGTTCGAAATCAGTGACGTAGCTGCGGCCTAAATCTTGGCTGCTCCAGATGGCTTTCCATGTTTCGATGAGGGCTTGGGGTTGTTGCCCGGCGGCGGACATAACGGCGTATTCTTGGGATTTTACCTGTACACGGTGCATGGTGTCGGGTGTTTCGTTTCCATTCACGCGATAGCCGATGGTGAGGCGATATGGTTTTTCATGGTCGCCTTCATAATCGCTGTAGACCGCGTAGATGACGTCATCGCTTTTATTGGGGACGAATTGGCCGATGCTTTCTTTGAAAAAGCGTTCCCAAAGGGCGTTGATGTCGTCTGTGCCTTTTTGGTTGTCGGTGATGGTGGATACGCCAACCACGTCGAAGGATTCGACTTCTGCTAGACCCGCTTTGACTTCAAAGTTTTCTGCCATTATTTGCTACCTAAAGCCGTGCCCATATCAACGCCGAGTTTATCGGCGATGGTGAAGATGTCTTTATCACCGCGACCGCACAGGTTCATGACGAGGATATGATCTTTATCGTAATTGCCTGCGATTTTAATCACATGGGCGAGGGCGTGGGAGGGTTCTAACGCGGGAAGAATGCCTTCGAATTTGGCGCAGGTTTGAAAGGCATTTAGGGCTTCGTCATCTGTGACGCTGACATATTCGACGCGTTTTTTATCAAAGAGCCATGCATGTTCAGGGCCGATGCCGGGGTAATCAAGGCCAGCGGAAATGGAATGTGCCTCGGTGATTTGACCGTCTGCGTCTTGGAGGAAATAGCTTTGCATGCCGTGTAAAACGCCTGGTGTGCCGCCGATTAAGCTTGCGGCGTGTTGGTCAGTGTCAACGCCATAACCACCTGCTTCGACCCCAATAAGGTTCACTTGCGGGTCATCGAGGAACGGATGCATCAGACCGAGTGCGTTTGAGCCGCCGCCGATGCATGCGACAAGCGTGTCGGGAAGGCGGCCTTCGCGCTCCATCATTTGTTCGCGCACTTCTTTGCCGATAACCGATTGGAAGTCACGTACCATGGCGGGGAAGGGGTGCGGCCCTGCGACTGTGCCGATGAGGTAATAGGTATCATGCACATTGGTGACCCAGTCACGCATGGCGTCATTCATGGCGTCTTTTAATGTGCCAGAGCCGGATGTGACGGGTTTGATCTCCGCGCCGAGGAGTTTCATGCGAAAGACGTTGGGGGCTTGGCGTTCAATGTCGGTTGCGCCCATGAAAATGGTGCAGGGGATGTCAAACAAAGCGCAAACAGTTGCGGTGGCTACGCCGTGTTGTCCCGCGCCTGTTTCGGCGATGATGCGGGTTTTGCCCATGCGTTTGGCAAGCAGGACTTGGCCGATGCAGTGATTGATCTTGTGTGCGCCTGTGTGATTAAGTTCATCACGTTTGAAATAGATTTTTGCGCCGCCTAATTCTTCGGTGAGGCGTTTGGCGAAATAGAGCGGGGAAGGCCTGCCGATGTAATGTTTGGCGAGGTCTTCGAATTCTTCCCAAAAGGCGGGGTCAGCTTTGGCGGCATCCCATGCTTTTTCAACATCAAGGATTAGCGGCATGAGGGTTTCAGCGACATAGCGACCGCCGTAAGGGCCGAAATGGCCTTTATCATCCGGTGCGTTGCGTAATGAATTGTCTTTAACCATTTGACTTTACTGCCTTTATAAACGCTTTAATTTTTTCAGGGTCTTTTACACCTGGCGCGGATTCGACGCCGCTGGAGATGTCAACGGCGTTTGGTTTCAATATATTTAGGGCATCTTTTACATTATTGGAGTCCAAACCGCCAGAGAGCATCCATGGTTTTTTGAATTTTCTGTCTTTGAGGATATTCCAATCAAAGCTTTCGCCCGTGCCACCGGGCAGGGTTGCATTGGGTGGCTTGGCATCAAAGAGCAAATAATCGGCGGCAGCTTCAAAGCCTTCGAGGTCGTTAAGGTCATTTTCGTCATGCACACGGATGGCTTTAATGACCGGCATGGAAAAGCGTTCTTTAATTTCGTTGATGCGCCCCGGGCTTTCATCGCCGTGCAATTGCACCATATCAAGCTGTATGCCCGTCAGGGTGCGTTCAAGTTGTTCATCGCTAGGGTTTACAAAAAGGCCGGTTGAGCGCACGCCTGTTGGAACTGCGCGGGCGAGGTTCCATGCGGTGTCAAAGCTGACATTGCGCGGGCTCGGGGGATAGAAAACAAGGCCGATATAGCGAGCGCCAGCCGATATTGCGATTTGCAAATTATCAGGATCGGACAGGCCGCATATTTTGACATCAGTCATTGGTTACCGGCGCCTCATGTTGTAAAACATATTGATAATAATTGGACAATACTGTGACCCATATAACGGTAAATAGTGGTTGGAAAAACGCGACGAGCGGAATCATGTATATGCTTTGTAGAATAATTGCAGCGGACTGGTCATGAATGCCGAGCTTGCCGGCTGCATAGGCAAGGCTCGCTAACACTGTTACACCTACGATGATGTAAGCCATCATGATGAGAAATAATTTAAAATATCCAACGAAAGATGCCGCAATCATTTTCCAGACATATCCTGTTGTCATTTTATAAGATTGTTTGAGTGTAACATGTTGGCCGGTTGCTTTTGCAGGGAAATAGAACATGACTTTTGTCCATGCATATGCAGCGTAAATTAAGAACGGCACAACGAGCACAATTAAAATAGGGGTGATGAGCGCGGCGAGCATGCCGAGAATAAAGCCACCTGCAAATAAGCCTAAAAAGAGGGCGATTCCCATGCCAACGAAGGCGAGCTCGCTTTTTTTGGGTTTGAAAGGATCCATGGGAACGTAATTGTCGGCACCGTGTATGACGACGCGATGCCAAGTCACCGCAAGGCATGTTAAGAAATATGCGACAACAAAGCCCCCGACAGGAAATTCAAATTTTTTACCTGTTTGTGGGTTCAACGGCATGAATAATTCGGTGACGATGACATCTAAAATTGTGAAGATGATGATATAGGGAATGAAGGGTTTAAAGATATCCCAGAAAACATGCATGTTATCTTTAATGAAATGATTGGCGTTTTTGGCTGTTTCTTTGATGCCTAATGTTGGTGTGAAATGGATCATGCGACTTTCTCCTTGTTGAGGGATTGTACGATGTCGTGAGCGGCTTTGGCGCAATCAGGGGCGCTTGTGATAGGGCGGCCGATAACGAGGTTTGTAGCGCCTGCATTTGCGGCCTCGACCGGTGTCATAATGCGTTTTTGATCGCCGATATCAGATCCCGCAGGGCGAATGCCGGGCACCATTGTCTCAAAATCTTTGCCGCATGCGTTACGGATCAGTTCAATCTCTTTTGATGAACATACAACGCCGTCCAGACCGCTGGCTTGGGTGAGGAGCGCAAGGCGTTTGACGGATGCAGCAACATTTTCTCCTTCGTATCCAATGGCAGTCAGTTCATCATGCGAAAGCGATGTCAGGATTGTGACGGCAAGGAGTTTGGTGTTTTTGCTACATGCGTCTTTTGCGGCTTCCATCATAGCCGCACCACCTGCTGCGTGGACGTTCAGGTAAGCGGGGGAAAATCGTGCGCATGTGGCGCGGACTGCGCCTGCAACGGTATTGGGGATGTCGTGGAATTTGAGATCAATAAAAAGCGCGGCATCGGGGCATGCTTTTTGCACGGCTTCTATCCCTTGTGGGCCGAAAGAATTGACGAATTCCATACCTACTTTTAAGCCGCCTGTGATCGGGCCGATGGTTTTTGCCCAGTTTTCGGCCTGTTCGAGGTTTGAAGTATCGAGGGCGCAGTAAATGGTGGGGGTTGTTTCGTTCATATCATTATATATGACGGAATTTACCAAATCTATCAAGGTGTAAGCGGCTTAGGCTTTACGATTCGCTCTTGGTCGGGAGGGCCGGGAAGAAATCTGTAGGGGGTTTTTGATTGTTGGTGTTTGTTTTATTTTGGGAAATTTCTTTTTCCAGCGTTTTAATTTGCTTTTTCTGTTGGCGTTTTTCTTTGCGGAGATGGGCGGAGTTGATCCAGAGAGCGCCTGCGCCTAAGAAAAAACCAACCGTGAGTGAGCTGATGATAATTGCGTATAAGGGGAGCGTTATATCATCGTGCACTGGGCTCCAACTGACATCGATGCTTTGTGCGTTTAGGATACAAAAGCCCGCAATGATAAGGGTTAGAATGAATGTAAAGATGCTTTTTATCAAAGACATTTAGCTGCTCTCTTGTACTTTTGTCGTGCGTTATTCGCATCGTAAAGTATTGAAATACTTGTCGTCACTCTTGTCTGCTACAAAAACAAAAATTAAGCGACTAATATGAATTAATCTTCGTTTAGACGCTCACGTAAGCCTTTTCCAGTTTTGAAGAAGGGGAGG
>Ga0115567_10003358_pt1 | contig 15777 bp, 12 predicted proteins | sample COGITO_mtgs_1204_2_FD_88679 | JGI IMG/M metagenome (GOLD analysis project Ga0115567, IMG submission 88679) | Pelagic marine microbial communities from North Sea - COGITO_mtgs_120412 | ecosystem: Environmental > Aquatic > Marine > Epipelagic | place: Germany:Helgoland, sampling site Kabeltonne... | reverse complement strand
TGAGCGTTATGGTGACCGAGCAGTAATTCGAGCTGCTGGAATCGGAGCCAAAACCCTCGGGCGCTTTAATCCCTTTAATGGGGAGCCGCCTCCATTGCTAGCTAACAGACATCAGTAGAATGATAAACCGAAAAATGTAAAATGATAAAGTCAAAAGTAGCCTTACGGCAGAGAGTTGAAAAACACACAGCAGGATTTAAACTCTTTACTGAAGCAAACGCAGGCTTTGAATAAAGAATTGGGAGCGTTCTTAAGAACCGAAAAATGCAAAATCCGCCGATAGGCGGACACAGTGATAAAGTCAAAAGTGGCCTTACGGCAGAAAGCTCCGCCAGCAAGCCAACACAGTGACAAAGTGAAAAGTGGCCTTACGGCAGAAAATTGAAAAAGACAAAAGCATGAATGTAAAACCACAGCGTAAATATGATTTGGAAGATCGCTTGGTGAACTTCAGTAGAGCAGTAATTCAGTTTCGAAAAACAATGGAAAGAAGCTATTCTGGGGATTATCTTGGAAATCAACTTCTAAGATCAGGTATTTCTCCTAGTCTAAACTATGCTGAGGCACAAGCTGCTGAATCCAGAAGAGACTTTATCCATAAAATGAAGATTTGCCTTAAAGAACTCAGAGAAACTAGTGTATCAATAAAAATTATTCAAGATTCCATTTCGTGCGATGAAAGCCTTCTAATTGAATTACAAACAGAGTGCAAACAGCTTCTTGCAATTTTTCAGAAAAGCATCTCCACAAGTGAGAAAAAACTAACTCAAAAAACTTAAAAAATGATCGTTCAATCTTTGTCTCCAAACATTCATAAACACATAGCGAAGCCACTTTTACATTTTACATTTAGTATTTTAAATTCTACATTCTAATGTGCGGACGCTACGTAAATATCACCAAGGTTAAAGCGATCGAGAAACGTTTTAACGTGAAGGCAGAAAAGCCTGAAGACTATCAGCAAAATACCAATGTATCTACGGGACAATTTGCGCCAGTAATTACTAACGAAGACCCCAATGCATTGCAGTTTTTCAAATTTGGTTTCACCCCCTTCTGGGCAAAAAAGCAGTTTTATGTAATCAATGCACGCTCAGAAGGCGACTTCAACAAAGAGGACGACCCAAACTACAGCGGTGCTATGGGAATCGCAAAAAAGCCCATGTTCCGAAAATCAATTCGTGAAAAGCGATGCCTGGTCGTTGCCGATGCTTTTATCGAAGGACCTAAAAAAGAAAAACTCAATAAACCCTATGTCATCTACAAAAAAGATGGCGACAGACCCTTTGCATTTGCAGGAATATGGGATGAATGGGTAAACCAAGACACTGGGGAAATTGTCAAATCCTTTGCGGTCATTACCACAGTATCTAATAGCATCACTCAAAAAATTCAGCATCATCGCTCCCCAGTCATCTTAAGCCGCGAACAAGAAGCCTTGTGGATAGACAATCAACTTCCTCTTTCTGATGTAAGCAGTATGCTACGCCCCTATCCCGGAAGTGAGCTAAACGCCTACCCCGTTTCGGTGGACATTAAAAGCCCGAAGAATCACGGACCTGAACTTCTAAAGCCTGTAGGTGAACGCATCAAAAAAGAATACGATTACCTCATCTATAACGAACTTAAACTAGAAGGAATGGGACAAACCTAAGCGCGAAACCGAAAAAGTAACGAATAGCATGCTGCTTATCGCTGATGATTAATTGCCACACATATTACAGCTTGCGCTACGGGACTCTAAAACCCGAAGAACAATTGGTTCTGATGAAAGAACTGGGCTACGACTCCTTTGCCCTAACCGACATCAATACCAGTACCTCTTGTTTGAATAGCCTTCGTATTGCCTCGCGCCATGATATCAATTTGGTACTCGGCATCGACTTTAGAAATGGCGTTAAACAGCAGTTTGTTGCGCTGGCACAAAACAATAAAGGCTATCAAGAACTCAACGAGTTCCTGAGCGAACATTTGCGAAGCGGAGAGGCCATTCCATTTCAAGCTCCGGCTTTCGATCATTGCACCGTAATTTACCCTTACCACACCTATCGAACCCAAAAGCTTCGCGACAATGAATACATCGGCATCAAGCCCAATGAACTTATCAAATTCCGGCTTCAACTCCCTATGGTTGCGCGTGATAAATTGGTCGCCATGCCTAGCTTTTCCTTCCGGCATAAACGAGATTTTAACTCCCACCGCTTATTGCGCGCCATCAATCAAAACACACTACTCAGCAAGCTAGCCGAAAGTGAACAGGCAAAACCTACCGATCTCTACCAAAGTAAAAAAGAGCTTCAAGCCGCTTATTCCGACTTTCCTTATTTACTCAAAAACTCCGATCGCCTTTTAGCACAGTGCTCTGTAGAATTTGAATTCAACGATGAAAAAGAACATAAAAATCAAAAAACCTACACCGGCTCAGAAGCAAAAGACTATCAACTCATTCAAAAGCTTTGCCGAGAGGGTTTGCGCTACCGCTATTATAAACCCGAGCAAAAAATTAGGGCGCGCCTAGAAAAAGAACTCGAAATCATCAAGCAAAAAGGCTTCATCTCCTACTTTCTCATCAACTGGGACATCACTTCCTATGCGCGTGAAAAAGGCTATTTCTATGTAGGCAGGGGAAGTGGTGCCAACAGCATCGTTGCCTACTTGCTTCGCATTACAGATGTTGACCCTATTGACCTCGACTTATACTTCGAGCGCTTCATCAATCTTTACCGCAGGAATCCACCAGATTTCGACCTCGACTTCTCTTGGAAAGATCGCGCCGATGTTACGGATTATATCTTCAATCGTTTTCCGCATTGTGCCCTCCTCTGCACTTACAACACCTTCCAATATAGAGCCGTTGTTCGTGAACTAGGAAAAGTATTCGGCCTACCCAAAGAAGAAATTGACAAATTGAGTTCTGGGAAATTTAACCCTAGGCGCCTCGATCAGTTTTCGAAATTAGTGCTGCGTTATTGTAGCTACATCCAGGGTTTTCCGAGCCATTTGAGTGTACATGCCGGCGGTATTGTTATCTCTGAAAAACCACTTCAAAGCTATATTGCCACCTTTTTACCCCCTAAGGGTTTTCCAACTACACAGTTCGACATGGTGGTAGCAGAAGATATTGGCCTTTATAAATTCGACATACTCGGGCAACGTGGCTTGGGTAAAATCAAAGACACCGTTGAGATTGTTAAAGAGAATTACCCAGACAGAGCCCCAATTGATATTCACGATATCAAACGTTTTAAAGAAGACGAAAAGGTAAAGAGCATACTGCGAAACGGAAAAGCCATGGGCTGTTTCTATGTAGAATCACCAGCCATGCGCATGTTACTTAAGAAACTACGGGTGGATCACTATTTGGGTTTAGTTGCCGCTAGTTCGATCATCCGTCCGGGTGTGGCTAAGTCGGGAATGATGCGTGAATACATCCTTCGCTACAGAAACCCCGAACGCAGAAATGATGCTCACCCAGTTATGCTTGACATTATGCCCGAAACCTTTGGCGTGATGGTTTATCAGGAAGATGTAATCAAAGTAGCGCACTACTTTGCCGGATTAAGTTTGGGAGAAGCTGATGTACTCCGACGGGGAATGTCGGGCAAGTATCGTTCCCGCGAAGAGTTTGCTCAAGTGAAAGAAAAATTCTTTGCCAACTGTAAGCAGAAAGGCTATGCTGATGAGCTGAGTGCCGAAATATGGCGTCAAACGGAAAGCTTTGCGGGCTATGCTTTTTCAAAAGGTCACTCTGCATCCTATGCCGTTGAAAGCTATCAGAGTCTATTTCTAAAGGCACATTACCCTCGAGAATATATGGTGGGAGTGATTAACAACTTCGGCGGCTTTTACCGCACAGAGTTCTATGTTCATGAAGCCCGAATGTGGGGAGCCCAGATTCACGCTCCACACATCAACGAAAGCGACTACCTCACCTGCATTAAAGGCAAAGAACTGTACTTAGGCTTTATTCATATTAGAGACCTCGAAACAAAATCGGCAACAAGGCTGGTATGGGAAAGGAATGATCATGGCCCCTATGAGCATCTGGAAGATTTTATGGACCGCTGCGGCTTAGCAATCGAACAAGTAGCCATTCTAATTCGAATGGACGCATTCCGATTCACTGGGAAAAACAAACGCGCATTACTTTGGGAAGCACATTTTCGCTTTTCGAAGGATCAAAAAACATCGGTTCATCAATCGCTCTTCAAGGTGAAAAGCAAAAGCTTCAGCTTACCGCCTCTTCTTACCACAGAATTAGAAGATGCCTTCGATCAATTAGAGCTTTTGGGATTTCCACTAGTAAGCCCATTTAAACTACTCCTAGACAGACCCGCCAATCCACTGCTTGCTGCCGACTTCCCAAACTTTAACGAGAAAACAATCCGCATTCTCGGCTATCTGGTCACCACAAAAAACACCAGTACGGTTACCGGAAAACGTATGCATTTTGGGACCTTCATCGATCAGGACGGACATTTTTTCGACACCACTCACTTCCCCCGCGTATCTGAAAGCTTCCCATTTTACGGTCGAGGAATCTATGAAATCACCGGAAAGGTGGTTGAAGAATTTGGCTTTTACAGCATGGAGGTAACTGCTATGCTGAAGCTAAAGATGATTGAAGACCCACGCTACAGCGAAATGGATTCAAGTAGTAAGATTAAGCAACAGAAACTGACCAGTGAATTCAGTGAAAATCAGGACTACATGAAAAAACGTCGTGATCAACTAGAACTAGGAACATGATTAAAAATAAAAATACCGTACTCAAAAATGCCGATTACGAAAAAGGCCGTGGAGCCCAATTCAACCCCTCCAACCCATTTGAATCAAGCGTACATGAACATTGGTATGAAGACGGTATTCTTCCCGACCAGATTAGCAAAACAAAATACATCGAGGTAGAACCAAAGACAATCGTAAACAAAGTTGAAAGCCCCGACGTGCCTTTCAAATACTCCATGAATCCTTATCAAGGATGTGAGCATGGGTGCATGTATTGCTACGCCCGCAACTCTCATGCCTACTGGGGTTATTCAATAGGAGCTGATTTTGAATCGAGAATCATGGTAAAACGCAATGCAGTTGAATTGCTCGAAAAGAAATTAAGCAGCAGTCGATGGCAAGCAAGTCCGATCATGTTATCTGGAAACACCGATTGCTACCAACCAGCTGAACATCGTTATCGCATCACTCGAGAACTACTCAAAGTATTTCTAAAATACAAACATCCTGTAGGCATAATTACTAAAAACAGCATGATCCTAAGGGACTTAGATATTCTTAAAAGTCTGAATAAACTAAACCTAGTGAGGGTAGCTGTTAGCATCACAAGTTTAGATGAGCGTTTGCGACAAATACTTGAACCCAAAACTGCATCAGCTAATGCAAGAATAAGAACAGTAAAAACACTTAGCGACCATGGGATTCCTGTGAGTGTTATGATGGCCCCTATCATTCCCTCATTAAATTCTCAGGAAATACTGGAAATGTGTCGCCGCTGTGCCGAAGCAGGCGCTAGAGATATCAATCCAATTATCCTCAGACTCAATGGTCAACTGAAAGAGCTTTTTGAAGATTGGCTAAGAAAAAATTATCCCTTGAGAGCAAATAAAATTTTGAAGCATCAAGCCGAAGCACATGGAGGGCAACATAATGACAATCGCTTTGGAAAAAGAATGCGAGGGGAAGGTGAATTTGTAGAACAGATTCATCACCTCTTTAAACTAGGAAAGAAACGCTATTTCAAATCTCAGAAATACGAAGCAATGAGCACTGAACATCACATTAAAAAAGTGGAAGAACAGTTGAGCTTGTTCTAGTCGATCAAGGCGAATTGCCTTAGATGGTGACCCATGTGTTTCTTCTGAAAAGTAAGCCAACCTTCAAAATCCAACTCGCCAAATACAGGATGCGTATAAACCACTCCTGGGTTTTGTTTGTGGTGCTCAAAAAAGCGATCCATTTCTTTTAAAAGAGCATCTTTTGCCGCTTGCAAACTTTCCTTGCGCAGCTTTTGCTCTCCGGGTGCTTGGGTAGGATTTGGAATCCCTCTTTCATAAGGGCGATCAGAAAATAAAAACTCACGGCGCTTTGGCAAGGACTCCTCTGGAACTGCGAGACCAATTTGTGCTCTTCCATTACTTATCATCCATGAACCTACTAGGTGTTCTACCATCGCTTGAGGAGACATTGTCCCCCAAACTCGTTCAGTACTTTCTGTCAGATTAGCTAAGGCTTCTGGAATTGTGTTTTGAAAAAACTCCATGTTTCAATTGTTTAAACAATGCTAACGAAATCAGGCTTTTGCTTTTTTCTTTAGTTGCTTTGCCGTCAATTCTATACTCAAGCCAAGGCGAATCCATCTTCCAGGCATTTGTATGGTTCCAATTTCCCGATATTGGGTATTGAAAAGATTGGCGATTTCTGCATACCAGCCCACACCTTTAAAGTTTTGGTAAAGCCTCATATCCAAAAGTGCATATGGAGCAAATTCAACTTCTCCTCCTTCATTCAAATCGAAATATCCTCCCAAACGGTCTTGGTATCTAATCGACCAACGTGCTTTTAGTTTTTTACCTAAAGATTGGTCTAAGCCAACATAGAGTTTATGCTTGTAGAAATCCAACACATAATTAGATTCAAAGTCACCACTTTCGCGATCTGCATCAATCCAACTATACTTTATTTGAAGTCGCTCCAGGAACATGTCTGGTGCTGTTTGTGTGATATTCCAGTTCAAGTCGAATTCGGTACCGATGAAGTTGATTGCACTTAGGTTAGTTGCTTCTGTTATAAAACTTCCATTAAATCTCACCCAGTCGATCAGGTTATTGGTTTCCCTAAAAAACAATACTGCTTGGGCATTGACAGCTTTGTTCTTTAATCGCAAACCTGCTTGATATGAATTCGAGGTTTCGGGTTGAAGATCAATACTGCCAACAGCGCCACCTAGGTTATAATACAAATCAGTATAAGTTGGGAAACGCATGTTTTGATTCGCCCCGACAATTGCTGAAATTGACTTTGTGAGCTCATAGGAAAGATCGATTCCTGGGAAAACAGCATTGCCAAAGTCTGTATTAATATTATAAAGTAAGCCCGCAGAGTATCCCAGCTTTTTCCATTTACCCTCTTGTTCGAAGTAGATGCTGTTGTTAATTCTAGAAGCGGAACGATTATAATAAGCATCACCATTTCCTTCTACCAAGTTTCTTAATTCACCCAGATTATTGGAAAGGATAAACTCTTGTCGGCGTTCAAACCCAAGATTGGTAGTTCCCAGCTTAGATTCAAAAGATCCATTTAACTCTGTTCCGAGAATTTCAGAATAGTGGTAGTTTGGGTTTTGATACCATCCCGGGATAAGGATTCGATCTTTAGCCAAGCTAGTGCCGTTAAACTCGTAATAACCAGGTCCTTCTCTGAACAATTGAAATTCGTCGAAATGTCTCCTAAAATAGACTCGAGGACGAAGGCTGAATTTTCCCTTTTCCAGTTTTGCTTGTGCTGAAACAAACTGCATGCTCGTTTCTTCATATTGATCTGGAAAAAACACGGAATAGAAATTTTGAGCCCCAAACTTCTTATCGTTTTGTCCGGCCATAAGTTTAAGCTCTGCACCCTTGATGTCAATATGAGAAATTAATGAGAAGTTGTCTTGGGTAAAATCGGTATTTGCTATGTATCCATCCGATTGCATTCTTCGGTAAGACAAGCTTGTGCTTGTGTTTTTTGTAACCACACTTGCTGAAGCACCAGCATTAAAAAACCCAAATTCACCCCCAGCGATGTCGGCATTGACTTTAGATTCTTTCGCTCGTTTAGTGATCAGATTTATTGCTCCACTAAAAGCATAAGGGCCAAACCAGCGACTCCCGCCATGGTTCACTTGCTCTACTCGCTCAATTTGATTTAGGTCTATGGGAATATTGAGTAGATGATGACCTGTTTGTATATCCGACATTTTAACACCGTCGATCATCACCAAACTTTGATCAAAGCTACCTCCTCGAATTGAAACATCCGACTGCACTCCTAGTGCACCACGAGAACGAATATCTACCCCTGTGCTGAGGTTTAACAAATCATTTATGCTTTGAACTGGAGCGTTCTGAATTTCCTCTTTGCTAATCACATAGGATTGCTTCACATTCAAACTCGAATCATTGAGTCGAAATCCTTGAATAGTGAAACCAGGGTAGGTGATAATTGTGTCGATATTGGTCTGGGCACTTATCAATTTAGCAGCTAATAAGACGCATATGACAAGAAGAGTTTTTGGTACATGATGAATCATGCGGCAAAAGTAGAATCCTTTTCGACTTAGCAAAGCTTTAGCCCTTTGGCTTTCAGCCATGGCCTTTTTAGTCCTGATGCTTCGCTCGAATAAATTCGGCTCACGATTAAGCCTCCTTGCAGTCGGCTTCATCCTCAGATGGGGTGGATCCAAAGCTTTAGCCCTTTGGCTTTCAGCCATGGCCTTTTTAGTCCTGATGCTTCGCTCGAATAAATTCGGCTCATTTCAGAACTAAAAAGCCCTTTCCAAAAAAATTGGAAAGGGCTAAAGCTTTGTCGGGTAGAGAGGATTCGAACCTCCGATCTCACGCCCCCCAGACGTGCACATTAACCGGACTATGCTACTACCCGAGCAATGCGCAAATCTAACAAAATGTAAGGCTAGAAAAAGATTCTATAGCTCAGGTTTGGCAAGAAACCAAGTTGCGTTGTGTATTCTACTTGATCTGCATATTCATCGTAATAAGGGCGAACTTTTGCTAAGTTATTTGTGGCGTTCTGGATGTCCAATTTAAACTCATGCGTCACCTTCGCTTGGTTAATCTTGTAGTAGATATTAGTATTCAAAAAGAAAATATCCTCGCTCTCAGCTTCATACATTTTTGTGCGGTCTAGCTCTGTTGAAAAACTAGCTCTGGATGCCTCTAAATCCAATGGTGTATGTCGTCCGCCACCGATATATCCGAGTTTTGCACTTAAGCCCAGAATATTCGTCTTATCCTTCTTTTTTCCAATGGTAAATTCTTTCCCAGCCAAAAGGTTGACCGTGTAATTTCCGTTATACCTAGTTGATTTCCATTTTTTGAACTCATCTTGATATTCAGCTTGATAAACACTAATGGTTGTTAAAGCATACCAAGACTTGCTAAAGAATCTTTCTGCGGAAAACTCGATACCATAGTTCCTTCCAAGACCTGCATTTTCCTTAGGAAAATCGATAAACCATTCGTTCTGATTTAAAGAGCTAAAAAAGCTGTAATTCCCAACTCCCACAGGAACATCATAGAGGTATTGATAATAAGTCTCAGCCTTTAATTTCCATACCGAACTTGGATAGAATTCGTAGCCTAAGACAGCATGTGCAGCTTTCATTATCTCTAAATCCTCATTCGGAGATTTCTGAATTTCAGCATCTCTTTTATAGTCAGCAATGTAAGTTGCAATTGGTTCTAATTTTGAATGTAAGCCAGCACCAGCAGTTAAATAATGCTTAGGAGCAAATCCCCATTTTGCGCCTAATCGCGGTTCAAAAGAGTGCTTGTCGTTCAAAGCAAAATAAATATGATGAAAACCGATATTCAAATCTAAGTTTGCGGTTGGACGATACTTCCATTGTGAATATGCCTGAAGGCTTTGGGCATCTCCTGCCTCACTCAAAATATTGATCAATCCACGACCGTCTTCAAAATTGTAATCCCCGTCGTAATCGTAATGCAAGTTGCTCAATACAATTCCTGATTGAATTTTGTGTTTTGAGCTTAGTTTATAATTCAATTGAGTGGCCAATCGTGTATTCAAAGTGGCGTAGCTATCATCATATGAATCGTACCATTCGTTATTCTCGTCTTTGAATGAGCCAATCGACTCAGAGAAGGTGGTGGAAACTGCTGCTGAAGATTTCAAATAAGCTTTCTTTCCCAGTGATATAAAATGGTTTAGTCCTGCTACTCCCATCCCTGAATTAAAGTCTCCTCTAGCTAACACATTGGTCTCGCTTGAATCGTAATACTCTTGAGCAATCCCATTGATTCCACCCATACCGTAAAGTGAAAAGGTTCCTGCATTTTCGGTTGGCACAAATACCTTAAACGCTGCATCCTGGTATTTTGGAACGCCTCCAAAATCTACTACACCCAGATCAGAAAGGATGGCCAAAGAGGAATAGCGATAGTTAGCAATATATGATGCATTTTTCCCTATTGAAAGTGGGCCTTCTGCTGTTACATCAACACCTAGCGCGCTTATGCCAGCAGCAAATTCATGTTGTTGATTGTTCCCTTTTCTAAAGCTAATATCAAATACACCTGAAAACGCATTTCCATATTCGGCTGGAAAGGCGCCGGTGTAAAACTCAGAGTTATCTAGCATATCGGCGTTTAAAATTGAAATTGGTCCTCCACTTGCACCCTCAGCAACAAAGTGATTCGGATTGGGAACTTCCATTCCTTCTAATCGCCATAGAATACCTTTAGGCGAGTTTCCTCTAACACGCACGTCATTATTTCCTTCAGCATCAGCAACTACCCCAGCAAAGGCAGAAGCCATTCGAGTAGGATCATTAAAACTCCCTGCATAACGTCCAGTTTCGTCAACGCTAAAACTTCGTGCACTCACGGTTGCCATTTCATTTTGAACCTCACCTCGGTTCTTTACAGCTAAAATTTCGGCGGCCTTCAAGGTGGTCACGCTTTCTACCATGCTCACATCAAGGATGAGTTCTTTGGCTGAACTAACAACCAAGTTTGACATCGTTTTCGTTTCATATCCCAAAAAGCTAATCTGGATGCTCACCCGTCCTACTGGAACCTCTATCAAAGTAAAATTACCATCCAGATCAGTGGTGGTTCCCTTAAATGGTTCCGAATTAAGGACAATGATGTTTGCTCCGATAATTGATTGTCTTGTGTCTTCATCGATTACTTTTCCTCGAATAGTCTGGGTTAATTTCCCTTCAGAGGCATAGCCGAAATTCACGAGGATAATCAAGGCGGTGGTAATGATTGTTTTCACAATGGTTTCTTGTTTGGTTTATATCAAGACAAGCACCGTTAGAAACACCCCTATCCGTCCTTAAGATTTTTTAGCTGCGACTTAGTACGTTTGGGACATGAAATGGAGCAAAGTCAGTGGTTACCTTCTTGAAGCTTTGGGTATTATTCTATCAATTCTTATAGCCTTGGCTATCGAAAATTGGGATGAAGCGCAGAAAAAGATGGAAAAGGAGGAAATTTATCTGCAAAGCCTTCATGGGGATTTGATTAAAGATGAAAACCAGCTTAACAGGCGAATAAAGGATTACGAATCTAAGCTTCAGGCCTCTATGGATATCATGATTGCCTGTACTGAACCTGAAGAGGGAGATCAAGAAATGATCTTGAAACAAATAGAAAGTAAACTTACCTACAACTTCGCTTACATCCCTTCAAACAATACTTATCAGGCACTCGAGTCAAGTGGCGACATTAAGTTCATCACTAATTCAGAACTGAAGATTTTACTTTTTGAACTCGACAAAGCATTCGAGGCCAACGAGCAGAAAGGGGCCCTTTTCCTTGGATTCATGAATTCGAACCTTTGGGCTGGTTTCCTTATAGAAAAGGCAAATTATGATGATGCTGTGCTCCAAGTCACTGATAAGGAACTAAAAACAGAAGTCTATAATCGCGTCAAGCGTTTGTATAAACTGATCGAAACCTATTATTATGATTTACTTGGTACCGAACTAAAGATTGAAGAGGTGCGCAAAGCACTGGAGATCGAATTATTGGAAAAAGAAATTGAGTTTACGCCTTCAGAACAGGCCGATTCAGAAGCTGGAGAGACGAAAGAGGCGAAAGCTGCATCTGCCGAAGAAAAGGGGGCACAAGAATTGGAAGACTTGCTTGACGAACTTTAATAGCTTTATACCATGAAAAACTTGATTCTTCTAATTCTCCTTTGCGCTTTTCAATTCGGCTATTCACAAACACTTTACAAAACTTCTAAAGCCTCAGTTTCATTTAAGTCAGAAGCGCCTTTGGAGATCATTAAAGCTGAATCTCCAAAATTGATTGGATTAATCAATCTCGAAAAAAGCACCTTCGCATTCCAAGTAGCTCCTATCAGTTTTATGGGATTTAATTCTGAATTGCAACGTGAGCATTTCAATGAAAACTACATGGAAAGCACTAAGTATCCCAAGATTAAGTTCTCTGGCAAAATCTTAGACAAGGACATCTCTAAACCTGGCATTCACAAGGTTCGCATCAAAGGAAGCCTTAATCTTCACGGAGTGGAAAAACCCTATGAAATTAACGCGCTTGTAACTTCCAGTAAAGACAAAATTGAAATTAGCTCAAGGTTTGATGTAAGACTTGAGGATCACAACATCAAGATTCCTAAAATCGTTGATGAAAAAATTGCAGAACAAATTTCTTGTGAAGTGCAAGGCAGTTTAGGTCCTAAATAGCTACAGCAGATCGAGCATGGTAAGCAAACCCATAATTACCATAAAGATTCCCACCAGCCATTGAATTAGCTTCATGGTTAGCTTTTTCATAAAGCGCTTGCCTAAAATCGCTCCTAAAAAGGCAGCTAACACCGCTGTTAAAATTAGATCGGCATTTTCTTGAAGAAATGAAAAGCCCAAGGAGCTGGTGTAAATCGGAATTCGAGCTAGATCAACACACAATGCGATAAAAATACCTGTGGCAATAAAGGCTTCTTTTTGCAGACCCGATTTTACTAGAAAGGCACTTCTAAGCGCTCCTTGGTGACCTGAAAGTCCACCAAAAAATCCGCTCAGAATTCCTCCGGAAACTAAGAATGGAACACTACTTCCCTTGAACTGAACTTTCGGCAAGAGTTCAATAAGAGCGAATATCACAATGAGTAGTCCTACGCAAAACTTGATCGCCTCTACCTCACCTATCAAGGGTACTTGGAGGTCTAAGTTGTAAGCCGCAAAATAATGAAGAAGCTGTGCCCCTAGCAATGCTCCTACGATAGCGGCGCCACCAAAACTGATTGCGTACTTCCAATTCAGATGACCACCAATTAAAACTGTTTTGAATAGGTTGTTGAGCAGGTGCACAATCGCTGTCGAGAGAATTGCACTTTCCACTGGCATCATCAATAAAAAGAAAGGGGTAAGAATGGTCCCTAGGCCAAAACCAGAAAAAAAGGTAAGAAGAGATGCTATCATAGCAATAAGCGCTATGAGCAACAATTCCATCATTTCTTAGTTAATTCTCGAGCTGCTTTTCGTCTGGACGCTCTTCGCATATTGAGGAATTCAACCCCTAAAGAAAAGAACACTGCAAAGTAGATATAGCCTTTTGGCACTTCTTGATGCAAAGCATCAATTACCAGCATGAAACCTATCAGTATCAGAAATGACAAGGCTAATATTTCAAGCGAAGGATGTTTTGAAATAAACTTACTGATGGGCCCTGACGAGACCATCATTACAATCACTGCCACGACAACGGCAGAAATCATTACTAAAATCATATCCGACAAACCAATTGCCGTTAAAATGGAATCAAAGGAGAAAATCACATCCATTAGTAAGACCTGAAAAATTACTGAGGACACACTTACTTTACGCAGCTTCACCTCATCTTCATGTTCATCGCCTTCTACCTTATGCCGAATCTCCGTGGTACTTTTAGCCAAGAGGAAAAGCCCACCGAAGAATAGAATAATATCCCTTCCACTAATGTCAAATTCGAAAACCGTAAACAGAGGTGTTTGAAAAAAATCGATAAGCCAGGCCAAGCCAATCAACAATGCGATCCGCATAACCAAAGCCATGCTAATCCCAATATTTCTAGCTTTTGTGCGCTCTTCTTCAGGAAGCTTATTGGTTACAATTGAAACGAAAATGATGTTATCAATCCCAAGAACAATTTCAAGGAGCGTAAGGGTTAGAAAGGCTATCCATGCTTCTGGAGAACTTAGAATTTCCATCATTTCTTAAACATATTTCCTAGTCCTGGAATATTCGGCATGGCATCTTTTGCCAAGGCGCTCATCTCTGCTTCATTAATCGAATTTGCTTGTTCAATCGCACTTCTTACAGCCATTGAAACTAAATCTTCAAGTTCAGTTTTGTCGGTGTTTGCAATATCTAAATTCAGCTTTATATCCTTGAGTTCACGGTTCGCTGTCATGAATACTTCCACTTTTGAATCAACAGACTTACCTTTTACTTCAATGCTCGATAAACGCTGTTTGGTTTCTTCAGCTTTAGCTTGTGCTTCCTGTAGTTTTTTACTAAAATCTCCGAACATATTATTCCTGATAGCTTTCGATGAGCAAATTTATGATTTCAATTGCTGCTTCTGGAATTTTTGTTCCAGGGCCAAACACGCCAAGTACACCTGCCTCATACAAGAAGTCATAGTCTTGTTTTGGAATAACACCACCAGCAATCACCAAAATATCTTCACGATTGTAGGCCTTAAGTTCTTTCAGAACCTCCGGAACAAGTGTTTTGTGCCCGGCAGCCAAGGAGCTCACTCCTAGCAAATGGACATCATTCTCTACTGCAAGCTTTGCAGCCTCTTTTGGGGTTTGAAATAAGGGTCCAATATCAACGTCGAAACCAATGTCCGCAAATGAAGTAGCAATTACTTTTGCTCCACGGTCGTGCCCATCTTGGCCCATCTTGGCAATCATAATCCGAGGACGACGGCCAGCTAGTTTTTCGAACTTATCTGCAAGTTCTTTTGCTTCGTTAAAGCTCTCATTCTTCATTGATACCGACGAATATATGCCACTTATGGAACGTATGACGGCTTGGTAGCGTCCAAATTCTTTTTCCATTGCGAAAGAAATTTCTCCCAAACTAGCTCTGCAACGTGCAGCATCTATGGCCGCTTCCAGCAAATTTCCCTTTCCTGTTCTAGAAATTTCTGTAATCCTATCTAGTGCAGCTTGTACCTTTTCGGGATCTCGCTCTCGGCGTAATTTCTCAAGCCTTTCAATCTGCGATTTTCTAACCTTAACATTGTCGACATCCAAAATATCGAGCTCCTCTTCTTCTTCAGGAACGAAACGATTAACCCCAACAATCACATCTTCCCCGCTATCAATTCGAGCCTGTCTTCTGGCTGCAGCTTCCTCTATTCTCATTTTTGGAAGTCCGGTTTCGATAGCTTTCGCCATTCCCCCTAATTCCTCAACCTCTTGAATATGCTTCCAAGCTTTGTCGATAAGCTCATTGGTCAAAGATTCCACATAGTGTGAACCTGCCCAAGGGTCAACTGGATCCGCAATTTTCGCTTCTTTTTGCAAATAGATTTGAGTATTCCGAGCTATACGAGCTGAAAAATCAGTTGGCAAAGCGATGGCTTCATCAAGCGAATTAGTGTGCAGACTTTGAGTTCCACCAAAAGCAGCGGCCATGGCTTCTACACAAGTTCTTGTCACATTATTATAGGGATCCTGCTCTGTAAGCGACCACCCAGAAGTTTGGGAGTGTGTTCGGAGCGCCATCGATTTCGGATTCTGCGGATTGAATTGCTTGATAAGCTTTGCCCACAAGACGCGTGCGGCTCGCATTTTGGCTATTTCCATAAAATGGTTCATTCCAATTCCCCAGAAGAATGAAATTCGAGGAGCAAAATCGTCGATCTTCAAACCTGCTGCAATTCCGGCTTTTATATATTGAAGTCCATCGGCCAGAGTGTACGCAAGCTCAATATCAGCAGGAGCTCCAGCTTCATGCATGTGATAACCTGAAACAGAGATCGAATTAAATTTCGGCATCTT
>Ga0115567_10003357_pt1 | contig 15777 bp, 12 predicted proteins | sample COGITO_mtgs_1204_2_FD_88679 | JGI IMG/M metagenome (GOLD analysis project Ga0115567, IMG submission 88679) | Pelagic marine microbial communities from North Sea - COGITO_mtgs_120412 | ecosystem: Environmental > Aquatic > Marine > Epipelagic | place: Germany:Helgoland, sampling site Kabeltonne... | reverse complement strand
TATCGCTTTGCGATGTAGAGGGAAAAATTCAAATTAAGATTTTTTCCTGCGCTCTAAAAGATCTGGTTGATCTATTGGGTTTTCTTTTCCTTTCATAGATTTCTCTATGTTGTCTATATATTCCAAAGAATCATCTACAAAGAAATCTAGATCTGGCATACGTCTTAATTGATTTTTGGTACGTTGGGCCAGTTCATGCTTAATCTTATGTTTAATAAGATTAAGGTCTGCCAGCACATCTGGCGCATTTTTATTCGGAAAAATACTTAAGTATGCTTTTGCTATAGAAAGATCTGTAGTTACGGTTACTTTAGAAACGGAGATCAAAATACCCGTCACCCCAGAATCTCTAAGATGATTTTGAAGGATTTCTGCAAGATCCTTTTGTAAAACTCCACCTATTTTTTTTTGTCTATTTGTTTCCATAGTACAAAAGTAGCATATTTAAAGATTATAGTATTTTTATACGCTTAAATTAGATGAATTATTAGATTATTAATAGTTATGAGAAAGATTGAACATATAGGAATTGCTGTTAAAAATTTAGAAGAAGCTAATAAAACGTATAGAGATCTCTTGGGAGCTGAAGCTTATAAAGCCGAAGAAGTAGAGAGTGAAGGTGTATTGACGTCTTTCTTTAAAATAGGTGATAGTAAGATCGAGTTACTATCTGCCACTAATGAAGACAGTCCTATAGCAAAATATTTAGCAAAAAGGGGTGAAGGTATTCATCATATCGCTTTTGATGTCGAAGATATTGAGAAAGAAATAGCAGATCTGGAGGAAAAAGGTTTCACTTTAATTAACAAAGAACCAAAGAAAGGTGCTGATAATAAAATAGTTGCATTCCTGCATCCTAAATCTGCACACGGAGTGCTGGTGGAATTATGCCAAGAAATAAATAATATTAAATAATTTATTTGGTGCGTAAGTAGCAATTATCTAAATTTGCGCCCTCATATACCTATTGAGCCGGTCCTATAGCTCAGCTGGTTAGAGCACCTGACTCATAATCAGGTGGTCCCTGGTTCGAGTCCAGGTGGGACCACTAGTAAATAAAGGCTTTTCGAGTTTTATCTCGGAGAGCCTTTTTTCATTTGCACATAATTTGCACATATGGACTCGTTAACAAAAAATTAACATCAAATAAGGGCAATTGAAACCATAGTAATTGAAATTGATTTTGAATGAAAAAAATTTTAGGTTTATTATAAATAAGGGGATTATACAAGAAACTATTCTTTCAAGTCAAATAATAGAAGTTTTCAATTACCTTAACTGTGAAGGTCTGAGAATATGAAATGTAAACTAGGTACAAACACTATTTTGAGAATATGAAACTTCTCAGATGAGATTTCATCCCATGATTTAACTGATAATTTTGCTTTCTGTTAATATTGTTCTATAAAAGCTATAAGAATAGGTTGAATCCATCATTCTTCGCTGAATAGTCCCGTAAATAGAACGTTTACGGGACTTTGTTTTTACGGGTGTCGAATTAGTTCATGTTTGCAGTGAGTATATATTTATTCTGAGGGTAATAACGAGCCTTCAATAATATGTGAAATGTTTTTTTTTGAGATTGCTTGTGGCTTTAAAAACACTTCAGTTTTCAAATAATCAGTAAAAGAAATCATTGCATCAAATCCATTTTTCCTTTTTATATATTTATGATATTGATCAATAATATTGGAAAGCCTCTTTAACCTTGTTTGATGAAATAAAAAATCATCAATTTGAATAATAGTTAATGACTTTATTTTATTCTTTTTTGTGAAATTGATTTTTTCAATTTCATCTTTTAAATATGAATTCAGCAATTGATTGAAACCTAGTGAAGTAAGTGTAGGATCAGTTACTAAAAGAATTGGATAGTATATTAATCTAGCTGGATTTATAATGTTATCAAAAAATCTATATTCACCTTTACTGGAAAGATTTATAAAGTTTATTAACTGACGAATTGCCTTTGATTTCTCTTTTGATAAATTATCATTAGTAACGTAGTAAAACTTGGATCTGATTTCAGTCAACAACTTATCTGTGTCAAGATTTATTTTATTAGCGTTTGAAATAAATGAATTTTTACACTCGAAAAGAAACACTTTACTACCATTACGAATATAATAATCAGGAAGGCTTAAATTTTCAATACCCTTAAATTTATTCTGTTTTATTTTTGATTCAGACAACTTGATATATGATTTACCGAATACAGCCTTGAAAGTGTTTTCTAGCAAGTTATCTTCTATAAACTGCGTATTATAGTCTTGGCTAAATTTGTGAAAATTATTTCGTTTACTATAGTAGAGAAGATCATGGTATAAACTTGTAAAAAGTTTTTCTAACAAGAACTCGGAGTCTAAAATTAAATAATTTTCATTTTCTAATTTAAATAGTGGATTCTTTTTTAGATTAGTGAACTCTGACCAAGATGAACTTATTTCTTCCGATATCCTGAAGTGAGAAAGGAGAACTTTAAGAACCGGATTGATTTTTGCCGAAATTATAATGTTTTCAGTTGCACCTCTACATAGATTAAAAACATCAGTAAAATACTCATACCAGCTTTTTAACCCTATAGCCTCTAAGTAATCCGTAGTCATTTTATAGTAATCTGGTCTGGCTCTTAGCCATTTTTCAAATAAAAGGAACTTATATATTTCTGGCTGTATAGATTCTCCTATTTCTGATCTAAGAAAAGGATGTGTAATTCCCAAAAATAAATGGAAGTAGATGTCATCTAGAAAGTTTTTATCTTTCTTAAAGTACTTTTTAAATACAATTTCCTGTCTGGTCGATATTTCTTCTGCAATTAATAAGTAGAGCTTAAAAAGGTTGACTTCACTTTCTGCTTTACTAATTGTTAATTTTGGATTCGGATTATTTTTGTTAGATAACAATAACTCCATTAATCTTAATGTTGATATGCGATTAATGATAGTGACAGTACTAAAATTAGGATTAATTGATTTTTGTGTATTGACTTTTTTTGCGTGTTTAAAAAAAGCTGATAAAATTTTCTTCTTAAGCTTTTGATTTACTTCTACAAGCCACTCGTTTAGAATAAATCGTACTTCAGCATATGAGTCAGTCCGTAATTTATACTCATATTTATTAATAGAAGAAAGAATTATTAAGCTTTCATTTTTATTAACTTTTTGAATTAGATCAAAAATTTTTGGTCTATCCTTAAAAATATTTTGATAAGAAAGACGAACTATTACTTTTGAAGACAATGTTTATTTATTTTAATTCCTTTTTTAAGAGATTTATTATCTCAAAATTTTTATCATTAGAAATAATATTTTTAATCACTTCTTTATTAATGAGCAACATTTTTCATTATGAGTATTTCTAATCTTAAAGGGTTAATTGAAATATTAAATTTACCCTACCATTTACCATAAATCTTTCTATAGATTCCTTCTCCCCATCTATCAATAAATTCATTTTTACTTATTTCTTTATCCTTAAAATGAATTTGCTTCAAGATGGAAAAAGTATTAGAGGATTTATATTTATTTACATAGAAGTTATAAATTTCCTTATTTAACAAACAACTGAAGGTAGATTTTTCTTTTTTTAATTTTTTATAAAGCTCATTGGGGTAATCTTCATCCTCAAATATATATTGTGTTTCCTCTAATAAAATTTCTTTACAAAATAATTCATAGTCTTCTTTAAAATTTAAGATACGGTTTTCTATTTTTTTGAGTATTTCATTTTTGTTTTTAGTAATAAGAAGATCCAATTTTGGAATATTTATCCAAGAATGCTTAAAATCTCTTTTTAAGATAATTTCGCGAATTCTATCTTTAGTTATATTTTCATCCTTTTTATAATGTTTTGAAATATCAATTTCAAGAAAGCATAAATTTTGATCTTTTATTTTTTCTTTTTTAATATTATCAACCTTATGTGTTACAAAAATTTCAACATGTAAATTTCTTTGTGTTTTAGGAATATTAAATCTGAGATCAGGAGTCATTCCTTCAATCATTTTTTCAAGATATAAATGGAATTTGGATAATCGAATTTCTTTCTCAGGAATCACTTCAATTTTATAATCAAAGGATGAACATGAAATTAGATTAAATTCATAAGTATTATAAATATTTTCAGGAATGTAGAAATCTAAATGATTTTCTATTTCTTTAATCTCGTTTCTAAAAATTCTAACTAAATCATTCAACCACATATGGTGTGAAGGAAGCTTGAATTGCTCGTTTTGAATCAAGACTTCTTTGGTTAGGAGGTGTAATAAACTCTCCAATCCTGTGCAATTTGCCCCTGGTTTATGAGCAAAATGATGTGTCATTTTTTTTCCTTTTTTGGCAATAACTGGAGAATTGCAGTTGTAATCAGGACATTTCAAATTTGCACTTAATCCGCTTTCAACAGATTTATCACTTATATCTATTAAAGTCCCCTCATTGTTAATTGCTTTAGAAAGTTTAATCACAGATTTTATTTATATCAGTTGCCCAACCTTATTAACTACCTTATATTCCAAAGCATCAAACTCTTTAAAGTGAGCTTTCCCACACTTAATTTTCAATTGCTCGTCTGCGCTTAATTTATGTAAATCTACTTCTGGTGTGCCTGTGTCTTTTGTTTCTGCTACAAAGTAAATTTTCTTATCATCTTGAAATACGACTGCCCAATCTGGATTGTAAGTGCCAATTGGTGTTGGGATTTTGAACCAAGATGGTAACTTGAAATAAAACTGGATTTGGTCGCTCGTCTCACAATCTTCGGCAAACTTGCCTTCTACGCCTGAATCGAGTGGAATGAACTCTTCGTAAATTGTTTTTGATGGGTCGGTTACGTTAAATGTGAAATCATTGAGATAAACTTCCAGTTCTTGGGCTTCGAACAATGCCATTTCATATTCTTTACCGCCTATATTTTCATATTTGATACCATCAATCATTAAATCATAAAGGGTTCGTTTTATGGCTTGTGAAGCAAGGTCTAAAAACAATTGCGGATTTATAAGAATATCAGGAATTCTGGTCGATTCACTTAATATAGCTTGTAGCGTGGAACGTGTCAATTCCGTTTTATTTTGGATATAACCCAAAATATCAGGTATTGGCCAGGTGTAATTCTCGTAGTTTTCAACCTTGTCTCCTGCATAACTTGTTTCAAGTCCTTCGTCAGTAAAATTTAATTTTACTTTTGTAGAACGGATTGAGGGTGCTTTGATTTCAGGCAAATCTTTAATTGATTTTGCTGCAAGTGTAATCAAATCAGATGTTTTATAATCAACACGATAAGTCGTTTTCTTTTTAAGGTTTTCCCATATTTCCAAAAATTTAGGGTCAACATCAAATCCTTTACGGTATTTTATTTGCGTTCGTGCGCGCTTGTTTTTAATTCTGTCATTAAAAGTTACACCACATTCATCCTCAATTTCTTTTTGTAACGTTTTGGCGAAATCATCATAAGATTCGTTCGCAATAATAGTCAGTCGGTTGATATTTTGGTCATAGGTGCGTTTTCCATTTTGGTCAACTGCCAAACGCAAGCCCCTACCAATTTCTTGACGTTTCTTAATGTCAGATTTCGTTTCGTTTAGCGTACAGATTTGAAACACATTTGGATTATCCCAACCCTCACGAAGTGCAGAATGTGAAAAGATAAACTGCAACGGATTTTCAAGGTTTAGCAATTTCTCTTTATCCTTCATAATCAAAGTATACGTGTCATCATCAGCTTTAGTTTCTCCTGAAGTATCTTTTAGTTTTCCTTTTTTATCCTGGGAAAAATATCCATTATGAACATCTGAAACTGGAAAGGGATTTAGACCTTTAAATGCTGCTTTCGCGATATACTCATTGTAAATTTCTTCGAACCATTTGGCAAATTTTCCTTGGACTGCATTACCATCAGCATCATAGCTTCTGTAATTGGCAACTTTATCAATAAAAAACAAAGACAATACTTTAATGCCTAATTTATTGAGACGATTTTGTTTTTTTAAATGTTCCTCAATGGTTTTGCGAATTTGAAATTTCATTAATTCATCTGTCAATCCGCCTTGACTATCGCCTTTGTATAAAATACTGCCGTTAGATAAGGAAATGCAACCATTGGCTGCATCAATTTCTTCCACTAAATAACCATCCGAATATATTTCACGTTCATTGGAAAGTTCGTATAAATCTTTGCCGACCGTTATGGTTACTTTTTTCTTTTTTACCCCACCGTTGTCATTAACATTGATGAGCACTTTAGCTGTTACCTTGCTTTTGGTTGCAGTAATGGAATCTACTAACACATAAGCATCATTAAAGGCATTTTCCTCAATAATGCTATCCACTTCTATTTGCTTTACCAAACCTAAATCATAGGCTTTAACAGGATTTAAGCTATATGTTAGGTTATATTGATTTCGATGGGTCGCGGAATACCGAAGCTTACAGATAGCGTTCAAATTTTTAATGGCAGCTTTTCGCTTCTCGGTTTCCATATTTTGGGGTTCATCAATAATCACAAATGGATTTGTTGATTGAATGAACTCGATGGGTTTCCGACCGTTGGCTTTATAATGCGGTTGGTTGATGATATTTTGGTCCTTTGCAAAAGAATCAATATTTATGACCAATATTTCAATAGTGTTATTGGTCGCAAAACCTCGCAACGCAGATACTTTGGTACTGTCATACACTTGAAAATTTACCGGCACATTATCATACAGGTTTTGAAAATGCTCGGTCGTGATTTCAAGATTTTTTAAAACTCCTTCTCGAATGGCTACGGATGGCACAACAATTACAAATTTCTTAAAATTGTAAAGCGTGTTTAGCTCGTAAATGGTTCTCAAATAGACATACGTTTTTCCTGTACCAGTTTCCATTTCGACTGAAAAGTTCATCCCATCCAATTCTGTAGATTTTTTAATAGAGTTGGTTTCCTGAACATTCTGTAAATTCGTTAAGATTTGTTCTTGGGAAATTACAAGGTTGTTTCCTACACCATTAATGAGACTTAACGTGCCACTTTCCGTCAGGTCAAACTCCTGTCCGGCATCTTCTAATGGCTGTCCTTCAAATATATCTGTGATGGATTTAATGGCATCTTGCTGAAATTGCAAATCGGATTCAAAAGTTAACTTCATTCTTTTACTTTTTCTATTAGATTTTCTATCCAATCATTAAACCTTGTACATCTTTTTAAAATAGTTTGGATTGTATTTATTTCAGCTATTATGCCTCCATAAAAAGGCTTGTTTTTATCAAAACCAGGTATCAATAGTTCTAATCTCTTGGAAGGCGCTGTTAACTCGCCATCATTCAACTCTTCTGGATTTACTTTTTCGTTAACCGCCAATATTAATTTATCGAGGTTGGCTTTTTTTAAATCAGGCAGAAATTCAAAACCATCCTTTGCAGAAAATAAAACACTTTCAAATTCGTGTAACTGAATGTATGGGATAAATCGTTGGTTGTTGATTGTCTCTGCCAAGGATTTTTCTAGAAAACAAACTCTCTCGAATTTATTATATTTTTGTCCGGCCTCTTTAAATTTTGGAAAATCACTTTTTAATCTAAAAAAATCGATAAATGTTGTGACAATAATATCTTGCTCTCTTAACAACAATTTGTCAATATTAAATTTTAGTCGGTCATACTTTACATCCCCTCCTTTATGTCCTTTACTTGTGGTCATCAAAATGGGGCGTACATCATAAATCTCAAAGTTTGTAAAATAGGGTCGCATAATAGTGTTTACAAACTCTTCTTCTGTTTGTCCTTCGCAAATTATATAAATGGCTCTCATCATAATCTACCTCCTATTACATTTTTCTCCCATAATTCTCCAATAGAGTAATCATCTAGCCAATTTTTGAGTGATTCTTCAGATTGTCTTTTAAATACTGTTTGATTTTCTTCTCTGTCGGCAACAATTATATCATTTGCAGTAAATTCATTAACCAAGTTTACTGATTGGGTAGCAATTATAATTTGAGAACCAGTCGAAGCTTTTTTTATCATTCCTGCCAATTTTGCAATCGCAAAGGGATGCAGACCTAATTCAGGTTCATCTAAGATTATAGTACTCGGTAAATCTGGCTGTAGTAGCAATGTTGACAGGGCTATAAAACGTAAAGTTCCATCTGATAGATGATGTGCATTAAAATATTCATCAGACCCTTTTTCTAACCAACTCAAAAATATAACATCGGGATTCTTTGAATCCGGAGCTAAGTCAAACCTTTCAAAAAAAGGTGCGACTGAACTTATTGTATACTCAATTATTTTGAAGTGTTTAGGATGGGTATCCTTTATTCGGTATAAAAACGCAGCCAAATTACTTCCGTCTGATTTAAAATATTTATAGTCTAAAGTTTTGTTTTGTTGCTTTAAAGGAGAATTTGAACTCGTATCGTGAAAATGAAATACATTAAAACTATCAAAGAAATCTCTCAAATACTTAGCTCTGTCCAAACCATTATCCGCAATTCCACTTTCATCTTTTCCTTTACCACCCAAACTTTCATAGAACCAAGATTCGTTAAAACCATTGGCAAAAGAATTAACACCAGCTTCATCCTTTTCAAAATAGAAACCAACAGCTTGTTTTTTTGGCACTAACTTAAAATCATAACGATTATTGGTGTTTTTGCCATCTGGATTAAAAACAATACTTCCTTCTATTGATTTCGATTTTTTTCTTCCAAAATATAATAAGCTATTTTCATAACCACTATCGGCAACATAATTGACTAAACGTTTTTTTGAAATACTGTTTAGCATTTTGAAAAATGAAATAAAATTACTTTTACCCACACCATTGGCACCAATCAAAATATTAATTGGTTTTATAGATATATCTCCAGAGTCTCGTATAGACTTATAGTTATTAATATGTATTCGATTTATTGGCATCCTTTATATCGTTTTAAATTCGATTCCAGCATCTTTCATTTGTAAAACCGTATTGGTTTTTAACTGGTCGTTATCTTTAAACAGTTTATCTAAAGCCACGACTTTTTTTGGCTTTGCAGAAATTATATTACCTATAATTTTCTGTTCCGCTTTATTTAAAAGAAAAATGAGTTCATTATCGTTGATAGCATAAAATCCATTCTCGTTTTTGATTTTGCTATTAAGATTCTTACCACTTTTAAGCATCAATTCATACACCATATTTTCAATAGTGGCAGTTTCAGCAACTGGGTCAACAAATAATTTCATTTGCTCTTCCAGGGCTTTTGCATCCTTATCTTTTATCTGTTGCCATTGTTTGAAGTTGCTATCTGAAAGTTTAAAAACTTTGAATCCTAAATCAAATTTTGTTTCATCTTTAGTTTCTTCAAATGATATTTCAGATTTTCTTTTCTCTTTAATTTGAATTAATTCGTCATTGATTTTAAGTGTTGCTTTTCGTATTCTGTCTTTGGCAATATCAGCAATAGTATCATAGCCTGATTTTTTAGCTTCACTTTTATCTTCACATTTTTCATCGAGTTGGACACAAATAAATTTTCTATTTCCACCAACTTTATTCATATCAAGTACAGCGTGTGCTAAAGTTCCAGAACCTGAAAAGAAGTCTAAAATTATATCATTTTCTTTACTTCCCATTTGAATCATCCTTTGTAGAAAACTTATTGGTTTAGGATATGTAAATATGTTTTTACCAATTAATTCGACCACTTCTTTTGTTCCTTGGTCTGTTGTTCCTGTTTCAGAATGTTTCCATAAATTAATAGGAACCATACCATCTGGTAATTCGGATAAAAATCTCTTTATTCGAGGAAAATCTTGGTCATTATTCTTGCCCCAATGAAATCTATTTTCTGCAAGCATACTTTCGTATTTTTCTTTGTTATATTTCCAAGAATTAGTTGGATGAACAAATTCTTTACCTGTCGTAGGATTTTTAAGAGTATATGCTAAATTTGCTCTTTCTGCTTTTGTTCTTTGACTAACAAACGAGACACTTGTCCAAGGTCCTCTCGGGTCATTGTCAGGATTTGAATAATCCTTATTATTTTTATCATTTCTTGGTTCTCTTAATTCTTTAACTAAATCCGATTTCCTAAATAGTACTAATTGTTCAGTTACTGTTGACATTAACTTCGCATCATTGCTTCTCCCATATCTTTTCTCCCACGTAATATTTGCCACAAAATTTTCTTCTCCAAAAACTTCATTCATCATCATTATTAAGTTGTGAGCTTCATTGTCATCAATAGAAATATAAATTACGCCATCCTGTTTTAAGAGATTCTTTGCCAAAAACAGACGAGGATACATCATATTCATCCAATTACTATGATATTGACCATTCTCTTTGCTGTTCTTTTTGAACATACCGTCTTTGGTCATATAGCCCTCTTCGTCTTTATCGCCAACACGTTTTTCGTATTCGTCTTTGGTTTCAGAAAATTTATCAGGGTATATAAAATGGTCGTTCCCTGTATTATACGGTGGGTCTATGTAAATCATCTTTACCTTCCCAAAGTAACTTTTCTGCAATACTTTTAGCACTTCAAGGTTTTCGCCTTCGATGAATATGTTTTCGGTGTCGTCAAAGTTGACAGATTCATCCTTTGCAGGAATCAAGGTTTTTGAAGTTGGCGATTGCAATACTTTAAAAGCATCACTTTTTCCAGCCCAATTCAATACGTATCGCTCATTGCTAAAATTGATATCTTCCCCTAAAGTGGCTTTGAGTTTTTCCCAATCTACTTTACCTTCCGCAAAAACTTCTGGGAATAGCTGTTTTAATTCTTTTAATTTTATTTCTTTTGGGGTTAGGCTTTTACCGTCCATATTCTATTCCTATTTCTTTAATTAGAAACTCGTTGTTTCAAATATTTTATCTTTCGTTTGTCAAATGCGGGCATTGTACCTTCCAAAATATCAACAATTTCTTTGTTGATCCTTTCATTTTCAATACCTCCTGCATTCAATGAAAATTTATAATTTTCTTCCTTCGCGATATCTACGTGAATAATCTGCTCTGCATCTGCTACGACAGCTAGATTAGGGTTGTGAGTAACAATAATTAATTGTCTATGCTTTTTGGCCTGTTTGATAAAAGGTACTAGAATTTCAAACACACTTTGATTATCAAGGTTATCTTCGGGCTGATCAATGATTAATGGCTTTTCATCATTATCTAACAGCAAATAGAAAACAATTAAAGCCGCCCCTCTCTCACCAGGGGAAAGTTGTTGAATATCTTTTCCTGCAAATTTTAAGGCATACTTTTCATTCAAAAATTCTAATCCATAAATATAATCGAACAAATCTTCTAAGGATTTAGCGGAACGGATTTGAGAAAATGGATTTTGCTTATCTCCCCCAATAGATTCCAAACTTGCTGTTATCTCATCCACTTTGTTTAAAATGGTTTCTTTATCGTTAGGGTCTAAATCCTTAATAAAATCATTAAAACGCCTATTTGCTTCATCCTTGCCATAGAAATACCCAACTTTACCTTTATCTATATAATCTAAGAAATTAGTCTTTAAGCCTTTAATCTGGAATGAAGCTTCCAAAGAAATTCGATACCCCTGTATCTTCTCTGAATTTTCATCTAACTTAGTATCAATATTTCTTTTTAGCTCCGCATATATATCGACAATTTCTTTTTTCTTGTCGTAGATATTAGAAGAAATCCCCCTTCTTATAGTTTTATATTCTGTTATTTTTTGAGGTAGTTCTTCGGCGATATTTTTTAACTCATTTTTATAGTAATACAAAGTTCCCACACGCGGAGTTTCTTCTTCACCCTCGATCGCTACTTTTCTTGTATTCCAATCTTGCAATGAAAAATTATATGCTTCAATTAATTTCTGTTTTTCATCAAGGGAATTAGAAAGTAATTCGTAATCTCTCTGTATGGTCTCGATTTTAGACCACAATAGGTTTTCTACATTCTCAATTAAATCAGCATGTTCTTCAGTATATTCGACCTTTCGCAACTCCAATTGATACTTCAATCTTTCTTTCTCTAATGAATTAATTTTTCGCTCAATAGGCACTAAATTAATAGTAACAGCCGGGAATATTTCAGTTATTTCAAGATCATATTTTTTTAAATTCTCAACTTCGCTTTCTCTGAAAGTCTTAATTTGACCCTGCTCCTCTTGGAATCTAAATTTGATTTGCCCTAGTTCAATTAAATTTCCATTTATTAATTCAAGTTTTTCTAGATATTGGGATTGAATCGCTCTGGCATCCTGTAGTTTTTTTTCTTCCTCTTTTAACTTCTTATAATTTTCATCTGCTTCTCCGTCTTCATCTTCATCTTTGTCTTCGGTATCGTGGGGAAATGGATTAACGGGTTTATTTGCAATATGACTATCTAGATCTTCCTTTAGATTTTTAATTTTGCTTATAATACCCTCTTTATACTCTGTGGTATTTTTGTTGAGCAAATTAACGATGTCGTGATTTATGTCATTCAGATCACCGCGAAGTGTTTCGATGGAAGATTCACAGTTCGTTTTTACTTCTTCAATATAATCTTCGAAAGTGTCCTTGCCCAATCTATCCGTTTCATCAATATGCTTAAATACAACTTGATTTAATTCTTTAATGAAATTTTCATTGTCATCAATTTCATTACATAAATCTTCAAAATAGCTTTGGGGCAAATACTTTACTTTTTCTTCAGCGTTTGGATCAATATGTTCATCTAATCGCTTTTCTTCTGAATTATCACTTTGCCAAGTAAGCTTCGCCTTAAAATTACTTGCTAGACCGTTCTTTCTGAACTTCCTACCCCTGACATCTAAAAAAGAAAAATAGTTTTCATTATTGGAGTTTCCTAACAATCCAGCTATATCGGTTAGTGCGCTTTTACCTTTACCTTTATTACCTATAATAGCCGTTAACTCATTGCTCGGATAAAATACTTGATTTCGAAACCATATCCCTTGGCTCTCATCATACCCTTCAACTTGATCAATTTCTATTTTAGAAATGTATTTAGTTTTACTCTTTTGGACTCTATCCAACACCTCGGGCTTAATTCCTATATAGACTCTTTCTTCTGGTTCGTAGGTTAAATATTTAAGACCATCAAATGTGGGTTCTACTTTTATCCAAGTCGGATATTTTGTTCGACCATTGTTATCGTGTGTTTTACCTAGTCTTTCAGCAATATGAGTAAAAGAATGACAATCACTCCCTGACAATACCGCTTTTGGCTTTTTTACACTTCCTCTTTGGCTTAACCCGAAAAGTTTATCGCTATCATCGCTTCCAAAGAAAACATCAACAAAACTTTTATCAATTTCTTCGGCAATATTATATTTAATTCCATTACCTCTCTCGGGTTGCATTCCTCCTTTACCGTGGAGCATATAAATTCTAAGGAATGGTGAATTTTCGCCAAAACTTTGCAATAAAGCCTCCTCAATAAAGTCAATTTTAGTAAATGCCCTATTACGGATAAAATTCTTATCTACATCGGATACTTTTAAGGTATTACGAAATTCTCCTGTATTACCGAGCTTTATGTTTGAAAGAAAACTTTTAAGCTCTTCTTTTGAAAGTTTTGGGTCGAAAATCAAATGTACATCATAACCTTCATCTCTATTATTGGATGCTGTATCAACATTTAATTCCAAATTCGGAAAGAAAACTTTATTGGACTCTGGATATTTTTCGAAAAATTTTTCCTTAACCTTAAAGTAATTATCAAAAGAGTAATAATCTGTTATTCCAAATACTCTTACATCTGAATTTTCGAGTAAATCAAAGTATTCAGACCAAACATCATTACTTGATTTAAAACCATCATTTTTAATTGTTTCGGGAGTGTGTAAATGAAGATCACACTTTATCCACTCCGAACCTCTGTTAATTTTATCATTCATATAACTTTTACCTTATTTCCTTAACAGTTATTTTTATCCTAAAAATTCTCTATCGTAATCACATTTACTTTTGTATTATATGCCTCTGTGAATGTTTTAGGAATTTTCACTTTGTTTTTAGCATTTCATTTTATTTCAAATCCAGTTATTTTTCCGGATTCATCCTCTACATAATCAATTTGTTGTTGCTGCACTGTTCGCCAAAAGTAGCCTTGGGCTAATGATGTAGGCGTTGTTCTTTAATCTTTCTGATATTAAAAAATTTTCCCATAAGTTGCCCTTGTCTTGGCGTAATTCTAAAGGATTTAAATCGCCAATAATCATATTTATAACACCTATATCATAGAAATATATTTTTTGATTTGTTTTAATTTTATTCCGTAAGTTCTTGCTGAAGCAAATCTAACACTGAGATTCCATTATTCAGAAATTTTCAAAGACACCTACTCGAATACGTATAATACAAAAGTAGGTTTTTAGATAGTCTGACGGTCTTGGTTCGGATGTTAGATTTGAGATTGTCATTTAGCTAAAATAGGAATTAATTATTTTCTTTGAAATGCTACCCGTTATTTGTGATAACCGTTGTTGTAAGTAGTTTTTGTTAAATACCCATGTTGAATAAGTTCCATTTTATCTGTTATCATTTTGATACTTGCATTTTTAAGAAATAGAATTCTATCCGATACTTTCATGACATTCTCATAGTCATGATCTGTTATAATAAAGCCTTTGTTTGGTTTTTCATCATTTATATATTCTATTATTTGATCTCGGATAATTGGACTAACTCCATTAAATGGTTCATCTAATAATATAAAATCAGCTTCTGAGTTTAGTAATAATAATATTTCTAAAATTCTTTTTTCACCTCCAGATAGAACTTGAAATTTCTTTTGTAATAAAGGTTTTATAAAAACATTTTCTATTAATCGAGGTCTCTTTTTTTGTGGAAGAAATAAATTTATAATGTTGTGAACCTTAACACCTTTTGGTAGGAAATTATTTTGAGGCAGATAGTTTATCAATTTACTGGAATCTGCAAAGCTTTTTAAAACTTTATCATTAACTCTAATGAATTTATTTTCTGCATTTTCAATTCCGAAAATTATTTTTAGGAAAGTAGATTTTCCTGAACCATTTCTTCCAATCAATCCAACGATTTCACCTTGTTTGCAAGACAAGAAAATGTCACTTAAAATTAATTTATCTTGATAAGATTTTCTTACACTATCTATATGAAGATTATTCATAAGAGTGAAAAAAATAGAAGATTAACTATACCAAGAATTATTGTAGAGCACCATAAAATAATCCTACGAAATCCAAGATTGAAATAATAATAATATTCATTATTACCTCTTATCTCGTAAATGAAGTAATGAATAATAGGGCTAATTAGAAGATAGTATATTCCAATCATTCTAAAATTGCTCATTGTTATACCTAAGACAATGGAAATAAGTATTCCTATTAGGAATATATGTCTTTGAAATAATAGTATATTTTTAAAAAGTCTAATTTTCAGAATCTTTATGAAAAATGTCTTGTCCTGAAATATGGCTACAGGTTAAAATTGATTTTACGCTGTTAATTTATATACCATATTTGGAGTTTGATAGTCTAAAGATAAATGTAATCTAATTTCATTGTATAATTTAATAGCATTTTTTGCGGCTCTTTTTGCGTGTTCCTTATTTGTGAAGACCTGATCGAGATAGAATTCATCTTTCAGGATCCCATTTACGCGTTCTGCCATTGCATTTTCGTAACAGTGATTTTCTTCAGTCATACTGATAGCTATTTTTTTTCTTTTAAGGATTTGAGTATACACATTGCTGCAATATTGTATCCCTCTGTCTGAATGGTGTATGAGCCCTTTGATGTCTTTGGCTTGGTAAATCGCTTTATTAAGTGCTCTCACGCAT
>Ga0115567_10003356_pt1 | contig 15778 bp, 9 predicted proteins | sample COGITO_mtgs_1204_2_FD_88679 | JGI IMG/M metagenome (GOLD analysis project Ga0115567, IMG submission 88679) | Pelagic marine microbial communities from North Sea - COGITO_mtgs_120412 | ecosystem: Environmental > Aquatic > Marine > Epipelagic | place: Germany:Helgoland, sampling site Kabeltonne... | reverse complement strand
CTGATGCGGCTAACAATTCTGTCACTTCTGGATGCCAGCCAGAAAATGTTTCTCGTAGTTCGCTGATATTACCCGGTTCGCTCCATGCTTCTTTTTGCCAATCACAGCGTTCTTGCACGGCTACAAAATTCACTAAATCGCCACCACGCACATAATAACTAACAAAATGTTTGCCCGGGCCTACCCATAAATTGGCGTTGGCCTTAATTAATCCTTTGGGCAGTTTATTGGCCGCAACCACACCTCGCCATGCGACTTGCCCGGTAAATTGGGCGGGGGTTTGCCCTAACATACAGGCTTGTACTTTTGACTTAATACCGTCGGCACCAATTAGCAAGTCAGCTTCTAGGCTTTCACCGTTTTCAAATTGGATCGTTAGGTTCTTTGACCTTTGTTGATAATCTTGAACCGTTTTACCTAAGTGAACACTTACATTCAATGCTTTGCATGCCAAATCTAGAACAGCATGTAAATCGGCCCGGTGAATATGCAGATAATCCGCATTATATTTGTGTGTAGCTGTGTCGCCTAAAGGCACAGTGAAATACGTTTTACCCGTTTGATAATGACGCATAACAGCAGACTGGGGGCGAAAAGCCTTAGCTTTAACTTGATCCGCTATACCCAGGGCCTGTAAAACAAACATAGCATTAGGGCTAAGTTGCAAGCCCGCTCCTACTTCACCCAGTTGCGAGCTTTGTTCGTAAACCGCCACCTCAAATCCACGTTTAGCCAGTGCTAACGCGGCACACAAACCACCAATACCTGCACCTGCAATAACAATTTTTTTGTTCAAAGCAACTATCCAGCGATCTAGACTCGTTTGCGCCAGATAGTAATATGGTTGTTGGCGGTTTGGCTAGTGCGTTGATCACATTCAATCTGACTCATCACTTGGGTTTCTTGAAGCAAATCAAATTCAGCTGACATGATTTCTAGCAAATGCGCTTCGCTGCTGAGGTTTTCGCCATTACGTTTAAAGCCGCCGATCCAATGTTGTTTGTCCGTAATAGAAACATCCCATGCGTAACTGCTACCCAATACCACTACTCCGCCGGCGTTTACCCTCTGACTAAGATGTTGTAACAACTCTTTTGGGTGATAACTGTATTCAATAACGCGATGACAAATTGCCAAGTCGTAGTTATTGAATTGGGGTTTTAAATTATGCCCATCGCCTTGAGAAAAGTGGATGTTTTCTGGTGATTTTCTAAAACCTAAATCGTCTAGCGTCACCTCATGAAAATCGAATATTTCACCTTGAGTCGCCATTGCGTAACGTAGTTGCCCCAGCTCTTTTAAGTCAAGACAATGCTGAATATGTCTTGCGGTAAAATCGACTCCATCAACATGACCCGCAACTTTAGCGAGTTCAAAGGCCAAACGTCCAGCGCCGCAGCCTAAATCAAGCACTTTGCTAGTAACTGTCACATAAGGTTTCAGCAATCTAAGGATTTGTTGTAAATCATGCTCTGTTTGGTAACTCGCCGCACTAAAATGATGGTGTAATAAACGACTAATGTCGGTTTGCATCTCACATTTTGTCACTGGCGTAATTGGTATGGCCTGATGTTGACTGGAAACATAACGAAAACCTGCATGTTGGTGAAAGTGGCGACGAAAGGCGTAACGGGAATCACGAGTAGCTTCGTTGCCCGTGGATATCCAACTTCCCCCCTTAATCAGATTATGTTGACCATCAAAAGTGGGCGTTGAAAAATCATCGTACAGTGGATGTACTTTGAATCCTTCATAGCCATCTATCGGGCTTTCAGTCCACTGCCATACGTTACCAATCACGTCATAAAATTCAGTTTGTTTAAATTTATCCACTGGGCATGACGACGCAAAATGTTCGAGATTAATGTTACCTGGTGCCTTAGTCCAATCGGCTAAATCTGTGTCAAGTTGGTCACGAAGTACTTGCCATTCAGCTTCGGTAGGCAGGCGCACATAATCATCGCTGCTGCTGTCCTTCCAGTTACAAAAAGCCTTGGCTTCAAGATAATTCACTTCGACTGGCCAATTCAACGGCAGTGGGATTTCTTCAGTTAAATTTCGTTGCCAGTACTGGCCGTCTTTACAGCGCCAGAAAGGTGGCATCTGAGCTTTAGTAAAGTCTAACCAACTTTGACCTTCTTCAGTCCAGAAGCTCGGAGTTTGATAACCACCAGCGTCAACAAATAGCATAAACTCTTGGTTAGACACTAAATATTGCGAGGCAGAAAAATCATTTACCTTAATCGGTAATTTCCCGTATTCATTATCCCAACCATAAGTAGTATTAGAATCTGGCTTACCCAATACTAGCAACCGACCAGCAACACTTAATAACCTATTGTTTTCTGCATTGCCTAAATCTGTGCAGCTTTTCCATAGGTTAGATGCAGTCAGGTAATTGACGTCTAACATACGCATAATAACCGACGATGTTTCGATGTGAATACGCTCATGTTCACAGCCCATGAGGATCACCCAAGCCAAAGAGTCTTGAGCGATGGGCAATGTCAGCGTCATGTTGTCAATCAAGTCCAAAATACGTTCTTTTACTTGGTCTCGATATTCAGATACGGCTTCAACACTTGGCCATTGATAGTTATCTGGTGAGAGATCGTCCCAAGACATTTCATCTACCCCCACAGCACAAACAGATTCAATGGAGTTATCAACACGGCTTTGAATAAATTTACCCAGCAGTAGTTTATTGATATAAAAAACCGCCGTATGACCATAGTAAAAAATTAAAGGATGGCGCAAGGATTCTGGACGCAAATAGAATGCATCGTCTTGATTAATCAACGAAAAAAGTGATTCGTAAAGCTCCCACGTTTGCTCAAAATAGGCTTTGAGCTCGGCTCGCTTTTTTTCAACGTCATTGCCAATTAATAACGGGGGCTTGTCTAATGTAATTAATGTTTGTTTAAGCAAAACGTGCTTTCCTAATGTCTTTATTTGTTTGTATCAGCTTAAATATCAATAGTTCAACTTTTATGACTATTGGGTAATAACCGATTTCTGATATTTACTCAGAACCGCGTCCTTAATTTTTTCGCCTAAACCCAATACGTTTATATTGGGCATGTCTTGGCAGTAAAAATCTATTTTGTTTACCAACCACCTATCGTCTTTAAATAAAGATAGTGCACCGAGCTTTTGTTGCCCATCTTCTTGGTTTGGATGATCAAACAAGGACACAGGTAGTGCTTTATCTGCAAATTTTGGCAACAACTTTGCTGCTTGCCAATTATCAATTCCTTCGAGTACGTTAATAAGAATAAACAGCATATTCAAATAAGGATCATAGTTTTTACTGGTAGCGCCAATTCTATGCTCTACTCGTGCCGTTTTTCGCCAATCACCAGCGTAATGTAATACTGAGTTATCGGTTGCAAAAAATAACGGTTCTAAGCCCATTGCTTGATTGCGTTTACCTTTTTCTCTATACAAAGCAATGCTGCCTTGATGTCCACCAGACAATAACACCGGTGAACTAAGTTCGGCGTCTAACCCATAATCCTGACGCAAAGTTAACCGTTTAAAAGCGTCTTCTTCGGGTAAAAACAATAGGCAGCAAGGGTAACTATTGACCAATAATTCATATTGGATCCATTCTCCCAGTCCTTGTTGTGCAAATAAATTTTCCCCCTGCTGATTTTCAACACTGACATTCATTTGAATCGCATTCGGAATATGTACAGACCTAGTGTCCACTGAAAAAATTGCAGCCGAACCTTGCACATACCTGCCTTTATCAGCCCCCCAAGCAACGGGCACCAGCATCACGTTAGCAGCGCCATGGCAGCACATGATTTTAGGCAGCACTGCCATAGCTCGTGCTAAATTTTGTGCTTCTTTTAGTGGAGATTGACCATTAAACAGCGATACAAATTCCCATTGATTCTTCCAGTACTCAGACTTTAATTCACCGTCTATACCAAGTTGCACTAACTTTTTATTGATACTCTGATAATCCAGTCTTTGCTGACCAGCGCGTAACTCGCACACTCCCTCTAGCTCGACATGCACTAAGGCTTTAAACCCCTTAGTTGCAAGGACATTCTGTAAGTGTTGGATAACATCTTGTATCAGCATAAGTGGGGAATAAACGCTTTCTGTGAGAGGTGATTTTAGCTAGTGTAAGACGCAATGATGAACAATCAACATTATTTACCGCGCCTATGTTTATATTGTGTTTTGCAATAACCACGTAAGATACCTTCAGGCCTTAAACTAAGATGTTTTGTTTGTCTGCCGCGCATACGCTTTCGCCATACTTTGAACGATCCACTTTTTAGTTCGCTGCGCATTAAGTGGATCAGTTGATTGGGATTAATATCAAACAATCCCTGTATCGCTTCAAAAGGCGTTCTGTCTTCCCAAGCCATTTCGATAATGCGCGATTTTTGTTGTGTATTAAAAGTGTATTCATTTTTTTTCATGCTTACCGTTACGGATAAATGAAATATCTGGTTCACTTTAGCCAGTAGTAAAAAATTAAATATTTGTAGATCTAGATAGGTCTATCATCAGTAAAATAAGAGTCACTCAATAATAATTGGAGTATTTATTATCACCGCCTCAACGCTAATGTGGTTTCGTCAGGATTTACGGTTACGAGATAACCCCGCTCTAACTTACGCAAGTGAGCGTGGCTCTGTTATCCCACTGTATATTTTTGATACTGATTGCCCTGAACATTTTATACCTGGCGGTGCGAGTCAGTGGTGGTTACACAAGTCACTTAATTCGCTGAATGAATCATTAGGTAATCAACTGCATTGTGCAAAAGGCGATGCCAGTAAAATACTGGTTGAGTTGATCCAACAACACAACATCAAAAGTGTGGTGTGGAATCGTTGTTACGAACCTTGGCAAATAAAGCGCGACAAACAACTTAAGCAAGCACTGGTTGAAGCGGGCATCGAGGTGCAAAGCTTTAATAGCCATTTATTATGGGAACCATGGCAAGTATTAAAAAAAGACCATACACCCTATAAAGTTTTTACCCCCTATTACAGACGGGGTTGTTTGTCTAAGGCGTCACCCAAAATGCCTGTTGCAGCGCCAAAAAAACTGCAGCTTGAATATATATCTCAATTAGACAAAGGAGTAGATTCCCTTGAACTTATGCCAGATATTAACTGGCATTCCACTATGGACGAAATGTGGACGCCCGGTGAAGAAGGCGCAGCAAAACACCTGAGTGAATTTTTACCTGACGGCGCCAAAAAATACAAAAACCTACGGGATTTTCCTGATTTAGGGGCAACATCCAAATTGTCACCACACTTACATTTTGGTGAAATATCCCCTAATCAAATTTGGTATGCAGGTATCAATGCTATGGATGGTAATACCGATGATGTGGGTTTAGATTGTTATCTAAGTGAACTTGGCTGGCGGGAGTTTTCACATTATTTGTTGTTTCATTTTCCGCATATTCCACAAAAAAACTTCAGCCCTAAGTTTGAACACTTTCCTTGGCGCAGCGATGCAGAATCTCTTAAAGCGTGGCAAAAAGGCCAAACGGGGATCCCCATTGTTGATGCTGGTATGCGCGAACTCTGGCAAACAGGTACCATGCACAACCGAGTGCGTATGGTGGTAGGTTCGTTCTTAGTGAAAAATCTATTAATAGATTGGCGCAAAGGTGAGCGTTGGTTTTGGGATTGTTTGTTAGATGCGGATTTAGCCGCTAACAGCGCAAGTTGGCAGTGGATAGCAGGCACAGGTGCTGATGCCGCGCCCTATTTCAGAATTTTTAATCCGGTGACACAAGGGCAACGCTTTGATGTGCACGGTGATTATGTCAAACGTTATTGCCCAGAACTGCGTAAAATGCCTGATAAATATATTCATAATCCGTGGGATGCCCCGCAAAATATTTTAGATTATGCGGGCGTGAAACTGGGTGACAACTACCCTAAACCCTTAGTCGATTTAAAAGCCTCACGCCAGCGTGCTCTTGACGCCTTAGCGCAATCAAAACAACAGCCCGATGAAGTGTCTAGATAATTATGAGCACACTAAGATTAATACTGGGTGATCAACTCAGCCATTCCTTAGCGAGCTTAAAAGACTGCGATCTAAACAGTGACTGGCTGTTGATCGCCGAAGTCAAAGAAGAAGCTAGCTATGTTAAACATCACAAGAAAAAAATTGCCTTTTTATTCTCGGCCATGCGTCACTTTGGTAAAGATTTAACCGACAAAGGATATCAACTCACCTATGTGAAATACGACGATAAAGATAACCAAGGGTGTTTGTTTGGCGAAGTAAAGCGCCTGTGCAAACAAAAAAACATCGACAAAATTGTATTGACTCACCCCGGCGAATATCGTGTTTTAGTCGAGATGCAAAGCTGGCAAGAAAAATTAAAAATACCCGTCGAAATTCGCCAAGATGATCGGTTTTTGGCCAGCCTTGCTGAATTTGCGACTTGGGCACAGGGGCGTAAGCAATTACGCATGGAGTTTTTCTATCGTGAAATGCGTAAAGCCTGGCATTTTTTGATGGATGGTGACAAACCAGTAGGCGATAAGTGGAATTTTGATAGTGCAAATCGCAAAGCCTTGCCAAAAGATATGTCCCCCCCTGAGCCGACTAAATTTGAATCTAACCACATCACCCAAAATGTTATTGATTTAGTCGCTGAAAATTTTAGCGACCATTTTGGTAAACTAGATAATTTTCATTTTGCCGTTACCCGCGAACAAGCCTTAGTGGTGTTAGATGAGTTTATTGAACAGCGTTTAGTTAATTTTGGTGATTACCAAGACGCCATGGTACAGGGTGAACCGTGGATGTATCACTCCCACATCAGTTTTTATCTAAATTGTGGATTGTTAACCCCAAAAGAAGTCATAGAACAAGCCGAAAATGCCTACCGAAATGGCGATGCACCACTTAACGCAGCAGAAGGGTTTATACGTCAAGTCTTAGGTTGGCGTGAATATGTGCGAGGTTTGTACTGGTTTAAGATGCCTGATTACAAAAAGGTGAATTTTCTCGAAGCCACTGGTTCACTGCCTAAGTTCTTTTGGGACAGCAGCACCAAAATGAACTGCCTACACCAATGTATTAAAGAAACCTCAGAAAACGCTTACGCCCACCATATCCAACGATTAATGATAATTGGTAACTTTGCCTTGTTAGCGGGTTTACATCCCGACGAAGTCAACCAATGGTATTTAATTGTGTATGCCGATGCCTACGAATGGGTAGAAATGCCCAATGTCAGCGGCATGATCCTCTTTGCAGATGGAGGGTTACTTGCCAGCAAACCCTACGCGGCCAGCGGCAGTTACATCAATAAAATGTCCAATTACTGCAGAAGCTGTCACTATAAGGTAAAGCAAAAAGATGGCCCACAAGCCTGCCCTTTCAACTATTTATACTGGGATTTTTTAGACAGAAACAAACAAAAACTAGGTAATAATCCACGCTTGGGCATGCCTTATCGCACCCTCAACAACATGACCGACCAAAAACGCCAAACTATCCAACGCGACAGCCAAATATTTTTTAAAGCGTTAGAGAATAATGAAGAAGTCTGAACTACCCAGCAAAATATGCCCAGTATGTAATCGTCCTTTTACTTGGCGTAAAAAATGGCGGAGATGTTGGCATGAAGTAAAATATTGCTCCAAGCGCTGTGGTCTACACACAAAATCATTGAAATTGCACAGTGGCGGCAAATGCGTCAGACCCCATGAGCCTACCCGTACTAAGTGATTGGGCGAATGAGTGCAGCCAGCAAAAGTGCAGTTTCAAGGATGAAGGGTATACAACGAAAGCGACTCAGTTGATATACACAGTTGAAAAACCTGTTAAGGAAAATGCAGAATAGGAGCTTGGAGTATCCGTTATTGGACTTATAGATTTAACTCCACCGCTATGAAAAATTTACTGACGTGCGTTTCAATGTTACGTGTTTTGATGTAATAACAAATCAGCTTGATCCCTTTAGGCCTTATTATATTGTGTTGGTCCATTGGCATGTGGATTGCAGATAACTTGTAATAACATTGCTGTAATGAAATTCAACTCACAAAACTTTAGTTGTTGGAGACAAAATAATGAACACCACAGTTATAGGTCTATTTCAAAATGCAAACCAAGTCAGTGCTAGTATTAATGAGCTAGAGCACGAAGGAATAAGCCCGCAGACGATGAGCCTGATCATGTCTGAAAACATTGACAAAGACTCATTTGAAATTAGTTCAAATACTAAAATAACCGAAACGGCCGCCATAGGTGCGGCCACTGGAGGCGGTTTAGGTTTAATTATTGGCGGGTTAGCAGCTATAGGGTCGGTTGCTACTGGCGGCGTTGGGCTATTGGCTTCAGGTCCAGTTGTTGCTGCTTTAGCGGGAGGCGTTTTTGGTGCAGGTGGTGGGGGTATGTTGGGAGCGGTATTCGGCACAGCTATTCCAGATTCAGAACATCAAACAATTTTGGATGAGCTTGAAAAGGGTGGTGCACTGCTATGTGTACATTGTCAGTCAGGTGAAGTAGAAAACATAAAAGCCTTACTTAGGTCGCAAAACCCCATACGTGTTGAGATAGCTAACGCTGCCGAATTAAACGAACTTAATTAAGCCATTGATAACTATGTCCCTGTTACTTGGTCTGAAAATAACCAAGCACCTGTTGGCTTTATAAGTATTGGTAGATGAGGTTGGTTTAAACCGTCTGATTTCATGTAAACTCAACAAACCATTCAGTCTGTAATAAGCGTTAGAGGTTTGATTGCCAAAATTGGCTCTTGGTAACATCTATGAAAAACATAATTTGAAGTTAATAATTCTATGGTCAATTGCAATTAGCCTGTATTTCTTTAATGGCTCACTGATTAATGCTCAAACGTCACCCACATCATTAGAGTTACTCACTAGTCCATCACCGATTTTTAGTGAACAACTGGACAATGGAGAGATGTCGGGTTATGAGGTTGAATATGCCCGAAGTGTTTTTCAATTGGCTGGGTTTCAACCCACTATTATTCCCCTACCCTTCGCTCGTTTAATCAGGCAAATGCGTAAAGGTAAAGTGGTCGTTGCCACGGGCATCGGGCGTACCCCTGAACGAGAAGATGACTTTTTTTGGATTGCACCCATGACAGCCAATGTTATTGCTATTTTTTCAGTTGCTGATGACTCTGTAACCGAAAAATCTCCAAGGGATAACCTCCCAAAAAAGTCCATGGAAGATGGATTCGACAAACTAAAATCGGTGGCTGTTTTACGCGGCGATTATCGCGCTGATATCCTGCGTCAGCACGGAGTCAAAAAAGTCGTCGAATACAACAGCTGGGAACAGGCCATTGGGGCAGTATTAAAAGGTAGAGTCGGATCCGTATTTTTCTCTGAATTAGGTGTTTCGGTGATCTGTAAAGCGGCTGGTTTTGACTGTGACCCATTGCAAAAAACCTACACCTACGACATTCAATTTACCTATATGGCCATGCTAAAAACCGACCAAAATCGTGAATATGCGATAAAACTAGCCTATGCTGCAGAGAGTTTTATTCCGACCCCCTCATTTAATCAGCTTGTCGAGCGGTGGTTGCCACAATTACAACATATTGAAGCGAACGTAGGCGTAACAGAAGGCGTAATCACCCTTGGTAAAATAGATAGTAGTCAATCGGTTGCCAATCAAATTTGGGTATTGACCCATCTTGAACCACCGTTTAGCGAATACGATGAACGTGGCAAACCCTCGGGTTACGCGGTTGAATTAGTTCAAGGTATTTTAACTGAGGCAGGCATGCGCCAGAAAATTTTAGCCGCACCTTGGCAGCGTATATTAGTCGAAAGTAAGATGAAGTCAGAGGTGTTAATTTTTTCCTTAGCAAGGACTGCGTCCAGAGAAGAAAACTTTTATTGGATATCGCCAATTACGCAAAATGCCTATTCTGTGTTTGGACACAAGTCTTCCCAGCAGAATAGCCAAATCGATGCTATCGAACAATTACCGCCCCAAAGCCTGATTGCGGTAGTTGAAGGGGATTTTCGTGAACAAGTGATCATTGATGCTGGGCATATTGCGGTTGCTTCGCCAACGTGGCAAGTTGCCTTGCAGACCTTTCTAAGGGGTGAAGCTGATTATTTGTTTTTCTCAGATGGTGGCCTCGACATAATATGCCCAACCATTGAGGAGCCCTGCACGGATATTACCCGGGTATTTCAGTTTCAACTGGCGACGACTTATTTAGCGATTTCTAAGCAGGGTACCTCTGAAGAATTGGTTAAAAAGCTCCAGGCTGCGGCCGTAGATTTTAAGCAAAGCACACAATACGCTGCGCTGGTTAAACACTGGTTACAGCAATTTAAACAGAGCAACTTGTCCAACATACATGAACAAGACGGGATCCTTAAACTTTGGCAGCAATCCAAACAACCATAACTCTGTAGTGCTAGGAATTGAGCTATTAAAATTTGATCGTATGGATCAGGCAGGCACAATTAACAGGTCAGCAGTTAATGCTGCATGCTAATTAACACTGCCATTTTATACGCCTAAAAATCATCATTGAGTGTGCTTAGAACGGCCAATGTAGCCGCGCCATGCTAATAACATCAGCAGCAAACCAAGGTTTACACTCAACGCCCCACCGCTGCTGCTGGTTTGTGGATCACGGGTTTTGATGACCTCTTTTACAGTTTGTACCCCTATACCACCGGGATCATCAATAGTCCCGTTTTCGAGACCATCGGCATCATTAGGGCCACCGTCTTTAATGGTTAAACGTACACAATCGTTGCCTTCAATTAGACCTGCTATGTAAGCACTACTATTGGGGGCTGGGCATACATCGTTAACCGACATAGTGGATGCTAAACTATTCTCCGCATCTTCGACAAAATCGTGCCAGCCTTGTGATTCGATGTATTTCCTATAAATGCCAAATTCGGGGATAGACACTTGTAGAGGCAGGACGATATCCACCGAGCTTCCTACTGGCAGAATGTCACTGATTTCAAAATCGTAATACTCATTTTGGTGACTGATATCATCAGCAATAATCAATCCAGTGGCGCGAATTTCTTGTTCGGATAACATCACGCCATCGGACTGTTGTAGTCTGGCATACTTACCCAATTTGAGTGCCAAACCGGGTTCAGTCTCGACAAACTTAGTGATGGCAGAATTAACGTGTATTGGCTGGATATAGGTCACGTCAGAGGTATCCATAAATGCGGGTAATCCATCAAAATCTGCATCGACAAAACCTTCTACTAGATCACTTAAGCCATCGCGATCAACATCACTGCCGGTTAATGCCGGCTGGGTCGCTAAAATCGCAATATTGACAACTTCAGTGGCCACTAGGGTGCCTTCGCCACTGTCGGTCACGGCTACCGACAAGGATAAAATATCCCTGTTAGTGTTAGGTAATACTAAATTATCGGGGTTAATTACCGCCACCCGCTGATTGGCACTGATTTGTGCTTGATACTCTGGGGGAATAGTCCACTCAATAATATGGGTATCAGTTGGATTGGGATCAGCAATTTGTAGGCTTATCATAATATCACCATCATCTTTGGCAACATTCGACAACACCACATTCTGTTGCGTGACCAACACTTTTAAGTTGGCGGCTAGGTTTTCTTCACTAACGGTAATGGTATGGGTTGGCTGTGAGCCTACATTTAACCCACCGCCGAACTCCAGAATAAGCTGTTCATCACCTTCTTCCTGAAAATCTTGGTTTAAGGCAATGTTGATGTACCCCACCGTGCCACTTTCGATCACCACAAACTCTTCATCGATACTGTAATCAAAGGTATCGACATTGCCCACAACCGCAAAGGGAATTTTAAATGGATAGCTGGGCGCGATACCCGACAACACCACCTTAACCCTAGCATTGCCACCTTCTGCCAGTGTCTGGTCTGGTTCAAAGTTAACTAAAGGATAAAGGTTAATCGTTTGATCGATATAAGCAATATTCCCAGCGTTATCAATAGCCCGCCATTTAATCGGGTATCGACCCGACTTTAATACTTGCACACCACGCTCAAAACCGACTGGGGTGAGACTGCAACAATCATCACCATCTAAGCCATCACTGGCAGAAATATTGGTCGCCGCCACTAAAGCCTCTTGCGTCAGGGTGGTGAAAACATGCTCAGCGTTTAAATGCAGCGATTGTGGGACTTTAATCACCGGGGGATAATCGTCAATCAAAGGATTGTTATTGTCCCGGGCTTCATCACCATTGATCACGCCATCTAAATCACTGTCGAGTAAAGCATCATCAGGGTCAAACGCATTAAAGCCATAAGTGCTTTCAAATTCATCACTCATGCCATCGTTATCGTCATCTAGGTCGGCGTTATTGCCTATGCCATCGTTGTCGCTGTCTACTGACTCTGTGGCATCTAGAGGTAACTCATCGAGTTGGTCGAGCACACCGTCACCGTCATCATCGGTATCAAATACATTACCTAAGCCGTCTAAGTCCGTGTCTTTTGATTCAACAGGATCAAGTGGAAAGGCGTCATCGGTATCGCTTACACCATCGTTATCGTCGTCACTGTCGGCATTATTACCAATACCATCGGCGTCTGTGTCTTGCCATTCATCTTTATTTAACGGGAATAAATCCAGATTATCTAATACCTCGTCATTATCATCGTCGGTATCGAGGTTATTACCAATGCCATCTAAATCTGTGTCTAGCCATTCAGATATATCCAAAGGAAACACATCGTCAGTATCGATTGAACCATCATTATCATCGTCGCTGTCTGCATTATTGCCTACGCCATCCACGTCTGTATCCAGCCATTCGGCGCTGTTTAGGGGGAATATATCCACTGCATCTTTAACACCGTCATTATCATCATCGTCATCGGCGTTGTTGCCAATGGTGTCATTGTCTGTATCTAACCACTCTCGCGGATCGAGGGGAAAGACATCTTCTGCGTCAATAAAAGAATCATTGTCATCGTCACTATCGGCGTTGTTGCCAACACCGTCACCATCGGTGTCTTTAGACTCAGCAGCATTGAGTAAAAAGGCATCTTCGCTGTCAATGGTGCCGTCGCCGTCATCATCCACATCGGCATTATTGCCAATCCCATCGCCGTCTGTATCAAGCCATTCGGCGCTATTTAAGGAAAAAGCGTCGTCGACATCCGCTATGCCGTCATTATCATCATCTGCATCGCCAAGGTTATTACCTAAACCATCACCATCGGTATCCAACCATTCAGCGGCATTGAGAGGGAAAGCATCGATACCGTCAGCAAATCCATCACCGTCGTCGTCGGTGTCGGTAATGTTGCCAATCCCATCGCCGTCGGTATCGGTATCTTCGGCCATATTTAACGGGTCAGGATCAATCGCATCGGCAACGCCATCACCATCGTCATCGGTGTCTGCATTGTTGCCAATACCATCACCATCTGTGTCTATGGATTCTGTGCTATCAAGGGGAAATCTATCAATGCCATCTTCTACACCATCACCGTCATCATCGCTGTCGGCATTGTTACCGGTGCCATCACCATCGGTATCAATGTACTCAGAGGGGTCCAGTGGAAAGGCATCAGCAGTATCAACTACACCATCACCATCATCATCACTGTCGGCATTATTGCCCACGCCATCACCATCCGTATCGACACTTTCTGCGGCATCAGTTCTAAAGGCATCAACCCCATCAGCTACACCATCGTTGTCGTCGTCGGGATCTGCATTGTCACCAATTAAGTCACCATCGTTATCGAAGGATTCAGCAGGATCGTTTGGCAAAAAGTCATTCGCATCTAATACACCGTCGCCATCATTATCTGGGTCGGCATTGTTGCCTATACCATCGTTGTCGGTATCTAGGGTTTCGGAAGCAAGTAGCGGAAAAGCGTCATCTATATCAACAATACCGTCATCATCATCGTCTGCATCGGTATTATTGCCTACACCATCCCTGTCGGTGTCGATTTGTTCATTGGGATCCAAAGGAAACGCATCATATAAATCAATCACTCCATCGTTATCGTCATCGGTATCGGCGTTGTTACCTATCAAGTCGCTGTCGGTGTCTTCCCATTCAGAGGCATTTAAAGGAAACGGATCAATAGTGTCGGCAAACCCGTCATTATCGTCGTCTAGATCAGAGTTATTGCCAAGGCAATCACGATCGGTATCTAGCCATTCAAGAGGATCTTCGGGGAAAGGATCATACAAATTAATAACAGGATCGGCATCGAGGTTGTTGTCGTTAACGTCAAGTACACCATCGGCGTCATCATCATTTTCGTCGAAATTACTGATGCCATCCATGTCATAGTCGTAATGACGAGCAGGATCGGCTGGAAATACATCAATGTTGTCATCATACCCATCACCATCGGAATCAATAGTGGTCAAAGGCGGGGGGCCGGGACAAGTAACAACTGCCTGAGCATAACTAGGTTGCGACCAAGTCATGACCATCAAGGTAACACTAAAAAGGTGTAATCTTAGACTTCGACGCCAAGATATGGCTGCGCTTTGTGATGTTATTTTAAACATATACCTTACTCACTACTGACTTGTGTTCACTATGCTTGGTATTCCTAAGAACCTACTTAGTTACCATAGTAAGTTTGACCAAAGTTGAGGTTAAACTTAATCCCCAAAAAAACCGAGCTGATGCTGCCAAACTCAGACATCTTAGGATAATGTTTGACACCCAAAGTGGCAGAGACATTGGAAGACACTTTATAGTGGCCAGAAATGGCTAAAAAGCCATTAATATCACCTTGTTCTGAAAAGAACTTTTCTTCATTCAGTTCAGGCCAAGTAAACTTATTTTCGGTTAATGCCACAGCTGCACCGACTTCGTATTCAAGACTGAAACGTCTCATCATTGGGTTTCGCGAGGTAAATTGATGGCGATAAGATAACGACGCTTCGGCGCTATTTAGCGGAAATTTCAAACTGCTATTATTCCATTCAACAGACACATCATCATATCGGCTAAACCCAAAACGCCAATAATAGGGGCTTCTACGGGAAAAGTTATCGGCAATAAAGAGCGAGTACCCTTGGGTATCATTCTCGGTGCCTTTGTGACCACTGGCACCCAATTCTAAGGCTTGTGCAGGCAAAGAAAACACCAGTAAAGACAAAACTGTTAGAAAAACGGCGACCACTTGCCCCTTTACCACAACCCCAAGCTCAACCCATCTATTACCAAATACCATAAATACCTCAATTTAAAACAACCAGATGCACTAATAAGGATTAGGTTAGCAAGTATTAAACCAACAACGCCTACTAGATCAAGAAGTGATGAATGTATTCGTCGCTAAATATGCACCACTTCTGGCCAAAATAAAATGACATTAAAGTAGCGTAGGAATGAAACCCAATACGTTTTCTACAAGTGTTTTTGCGCCGCTTCAAGCTCAAGATTTAGGCGTTGCTCTTCATCCGCTTTAGGTTTAGTAAAACGGGCGAAAGCGAAGTACAGCACTGGTGTTAAAAACAGGGTAAAACCTACGGCTAAACCGAGTCCGCCAAATACGACCCAACCAATAGCGTTTCGTGCTTCTGCACCTGCACCCGTTGAAAGGATAAGCGGCAGGCCTCCTAAGATAGTCGATACAAGTGTCATCATGATTGGACGTAATCTGACTTTACCTGCTTCGATAATTGCGTCTTTTACATCCATTCCTGCATCACGTAACTGATTAGCAAATTCCACCAGCAAAATGGAGTTCTTAGCAATTAAGCCTATCAACATAACCAAGCCAATTTGTGAATAAATATTAATCGT
>Ga0115567_10003355_pt1 | contig 15791 bp, 18 predicted proteins | sample COGITO_mtgs_1204_2_FD_88679 | JGI IMG/M metagenome (GOLD analysis project Ga0115567, IMG submission 88679) | Pelagic marine microbial communities from North Sea - COGITO_mtgs_120412 | ecosystem: Environmental > Aquatic > Marine > Epipelagic | place: Germany:Helgoland, sampling site Kabeltonne... | reverse complement strand
TTTATAAAGCGACTCTCACACACAATCTCCACTCTAAACAGAGCGCCTCGACGAGGCGCCGCTCGAGCCTCTGCCCAAGCAGAGCAGCGGAGCATACAAGCAACTAAACCCTAAACCCTAAACTGCCCAAGCAGAGCAGCGGAGCATACAAGCAACAACCCTAAACCCTAAACCTTCAAAGTAGGAACTTCATACAATAGCATCACCAGAAGGCAATCTATGAGCTGCAAGCTGAGATTCGCGCGCTCCGATACTGGGTGCAGTCCCGCCATCTTCATCAAAGAAAACGGGAAGTCCTTGCGAAGTTTCTGCATTCAAAGATCCCATCCGGTTGAGTTCAACTCGCAAGGTCGATGTGGCCGTTGGGTTATGGTACATGATGGAATTCTTGCGGTGTGCAGCGACAACGAGCTCCCTGTGAGATGGAGGATGCCCATATTGTGCAAGCTGGGAAGAACCCAACTCTTGAAGCGCCGGCAGTGAGTCAACATGACCCTCAGGAGCATTCAAACCTGCCCCGGAGATCCGTCGCATCAGTTACAACGGAAACATTCTTGAAAGAGCACCCACTCATTACATGTTCTAGAAACAACGATTGGTGACTAATGATCCACCTCGTCCACTTGCAGTGCGTGGAAGCTTGATGATAGATGCTCGTCGAGGACGAATCATTCTCAACTCGCTAACCTCCTCAGCTACGCACAAAGTTTGAGTCACTAAGCCTGGTTCATGACTTCGGGAACAATGCTACAAAATCAACGGAGGAGAAAGCGCGAACCACCCGATGACCGATCGAAAAGAGATGAGATTCCCCCTCTCAAAGTAGAAAAAATATCCGCCCCGAAGCTTGGAATCGAAGGTAACGAGCAATTGTCCATGTATCCCCGCATGAATGCCATCCAGCAGCAGCAAAACTGCATCCTTGCTGATGAGCTTCGAACATTTTTTTCTAATCAAAGTCACTGGCAAGAAGACATGGATCACACAATCCGATCAAGATGAAGAACCATACCGTTGCGAGGATGACGACAGGAATCAATATTGAGAAACTCAAAACCAGTAGAAGTGGAGCACCGCTTCCTTCCGAGACCTGCATTTCAAAGCCTGAGCGCTGAAAAATTATGGACCTCAACAAAACTGTTCTTCATGATCCCGGATGATTCGCTCGAGCAGGAACTTCAGGCGCTCAGAATCCGAAAGTCAGAGGATGTGATCAGCTAGCACACACAAGTCACTCTCCCTATTAAGTGGATGAGCTCCACTTCCTCTCCTCTCGTCTTCTCTTACGTGTCAGTACAGCACGTGTCACAACCCCGACCCACTGGTCGTCTCAGAAAGAAACAACAGACAGAGGTTGGCCTCTGGAGCCATACCACGGAGGATGACACATCTCGAATTTCACCCACGTTCAAATTTTTTGAAGCCAAGTTCTTGTTCAGACGTTCTTTGGTCAAGTGATCCAAAACCTAGAGACTCAACACGATCAACATGTCAAGGACCGCATAGCGCATGACAAAAATCGTGGCCAAACACAGCCAGAATCCTGTTGATGCATGTGTCGTTCCGAAATCTCAATCCGAAGAAGGAGTGATGTGGTGGCGTCACCTCGCCGACCACTTCCATCGGCAGCTGAAGTCCCTGTATTGGACAGCTCGTTTATGACATGTGAAATCCGAATAAAAAGGTCGTTTCTAAGAAACTATGCAGCGTCTGAAAGTATTGGCGATGGAAATCAAGACAAATGATTGCCACCACAAAGATGTTTGACGAGGTCACACACCGTGTAGATATCAATGCTTGCCTCGAGCAGCTTTCTTCTCATCTGAGATTCATGACTTGCGTTGATTGATCGCTGAGAAGCTTTTCCAACTGACAAAACTTGAACACTAGTCTCCAGAATATCCAGCGAAAGAGCTATGCCTGCGAAAGTACACGCAATTGACCGAACTATAAACGATGAAACGATCGAAGACATCGACAAACTCATTGACTGCAGCAACAACCCAGTACTTCAAGAGGACAACGACATTGATTACCTGTTTTATACGTGGAGATTTCGAAGTTTTCTCGCGTTGTCTGCGCAACAATCGGTCTCGATACATCACAAATTCTATCTGGGTAGCTTGGTGAGCATGACTACTGTATGGCACATCGTTTTTCACGGTGGCCATAAGGCAGCCTACACGCTGTTGGTATCGGAAAGATGCACACCTGGAGCACTGCTGTGAACCTTACCACCGAGAGACCAGAAGGTGACACGCATGGGAGGTTGAAGTCACTAGCATCCAGCCTTGTGTACCCTCTTCCACACATGCACGAATCGACGGATGCACTTCCGATCGTTGACTTCGAGTTTGGAGGGCAGGGAATGCAACTTTCAGACCCATTGTTCGGCTTGAATGAACCTTCCGGGCATGGTTGACAAGGTCCATTGTCAAGCGGCAAAAATCCTTGGAGGCAGACGCACTCTGCACTTCCCGCAAGTGACACAGCACTAGCACCGCATGATTGGCAAGCTCCATCGCCAGATGAAGCTTTGAAGGTCCCTGCGCTGCATGGTTTGCAGGCATCCGTGCTGACTCCCATGAAACCCGGCGAACAAGAGCAAAACAGTGCGTCGGTACTAGCACTGGGTGACGTCGCCCCAGGAGGACATGAATCACAATTCCCAGGACCTCGCAAGACTTTAAACTGCCCTGGCAGGCACGCAGTACACGCTTCTCCATCTTGTCCGCTGAACCCCTTCGGACATGTACAATGGGTTCTCGACGTGCTGTGGTGATCCATCACCGCACGTCAGACATAATCTTTGCTGGACAGGGAGGGTTGCGTCACCTTTTGGCACTGCTCGAAGAGTGCGAGGGGCAGCTTTGACACGTCGGAAAGTCATGTAGGAAGTCCAGGTAGGTGTTCTCTGCTTCGAAAATGCAAAATCAGCCAGACGCTATGTGGATCAAAAGTTTTCAGAATGCAGGATCAATCGATAAAATTTGGTAGAGTCAGGCTTTGATAGTGGTGATTTTACCTGGACAGCCCTCTGTGCATTGACCTTGCTCCGGATGATAGTAAACCTGTCCGGACCGAGCCGAAAAAGGCCCAGCGCAGCCCTGCCGAACTGTGCTGTCATGGACCAGATTACACGTGGCCGAATGAGTTGCACACTCTTTGTCACGTATCAAGGTGCTCAAGGAAAGACCTCTTGCGCTACGATGAGCGAGCTTCGCGATCCCGGCACAAAGTCGCCTGCACAGATCAGCGGGCGGGGAGATGTGTCACCAGAAGCAAACTTGGAGCGGACGAGAACGATCAAATTTCGTCATGATTCAAACCAACAACCTTGGTCGGAAATTTCGAAGGAAATCTTGCCATCCCGGACGAAGTTTGCGCAAGCTATGATTCCGTGAACGATCGCAGAAAGCCCGTACCCACCACCCCAGCAGACTGTACTCCTATCATCAAGAAGTGCACAGGTATGGTAATTCCCCGCCGATATGACAATCTGCATCCAGTCGGAGGTCAAAAACAGACTTGCTTTGAATCATTATCTGGCCCCAATGAAAAGTTTGACTAGCGCATTGCATCAGCTCTGGGCTCACCGCCCTTCTCCCTGAGCCGAAGTCTATTGCAGGTATTTCTCTCCCCATTTCTCCTGCATCATCTCCCCTGCTCAGACAAGAATCTCATGTCAAGGTACACCCAGGTGATGACTTGGGGATTTCATCCACGGGCTCAGGGATTTCATCCACGGGCTGATTGATACCTGTTGCAGCACGTGACATCATCTCCATTGCAACAATCTGACTCGGAAACATATCCGAGCTGCTGCTGCTCATTACTTCCCCAACATTTCACCAAACCGTCTGCCATGATCTGTGCAGGGCTGTGGATCAGTGGTGATAAAAGTTGTCGCATCTAACTGGGGAAATGAGGGAGGGGCGGATCCGAACCACGCACGCGTGTTCCCGTCCAGCTGCTACTGCAACAACAACTGACCCGTCTCCAAAATCAACTGCACTCCACCGTGAGACAACGTGTAAGGATAAGGATCGATGCAAATCGAGTTTAAGCATGTTAGGTGACACTGCGCAACGTTTGACTCGGATAGTGCGCTGGGTGGCACCAGATGGAAGTCCCGGGCCCATCTCAACAGGTCTCTGACCACGCGAGAGCTTATCGCCCAGACCCAACTGTCCTTCAGAATTATGACCGAAGCATTTGACAAGTCCCACGTCGGACATGGCACAGGTGAACGAGTGTCCACACGCGACGCTCTGCACGAGTGTGGGAAACGAGCTGCGCAGATCAACCGTTGGCAGGTTGTTTCCCATTTGCGCTTTGGAGGTGCCCAGTGCCACGGAGCCTCCAGCTCCGATTTGCCCGAAAGCGTTCGAACCCCAGCACTTTAGGGTCGAGTCGTCGAGGACAGCACATGAATGGGAATACCCTGCACACACCATACGAGCCGTCCTTGCGGCTCCGAGATCGACGGCCGCAAGGCTGTCGCCCATCTGGGACAAGGATGGGTCTCTTCCTTTGGAGATCAGATCGCCTTGCCCGAGCTCCCCGTTGCCGTTGTGCCCCCAGCACTTCAAAGACCCATTGTCGAGCACCTACACAACCGTCGCCTGATCACATGCACGCGAGAGGGGCGCATTGCCGGCCAGGGGCGACTTGCAGGTCGAGGGTTGACTCAAAAATAGATCCTCACCGCACAGCTGTGCAGGTATCCGAGCCCCATAGAGGCGACTGTGCGGCCTGTTCCCAGCTGAAGTTCAGGAAGTGAGTCGCCCATGTCGATCTGGACATTCCCCGTTGCAGCACCATCACCGACGGACAGGTCGCTGGAGAGGATACCAAGCTGCCCTTGCCCGTTGAATCCCCAACACTTCATGCTGCCATTGTCCAAAATAGCACAGGAGTACTTCTGCCCCGCTTCAATTGCCACTGCAGTTCTCCCCGATCCGAGATTTACCTGCGCGCGGGTGTTGGAGTGTTTTCCTGCTTGCTGTGGCGTATATGGTGACACCACAATCAAAATATCACGCCAGGACAGGAAACTTAGGGCGGACCGGTTCCACTCGTGATCCCCACAGTGTGCCCGTCACAGTGTCCCCGAGTTGTTGCTGGTCGTTTTTTCCAAGTTGGCCTTGCTGGTTTTTGCCCCAGCATCGAACCTCCCCCCCCGCTTTGCCGTCTACAATCCGAATGTCGCAAGTATGATCCAGGCCGGCTGCGATTGTTGCTGTCTGAGGCGCTTGGAAGCAAGTTAGCCTAGCTGCGATGACGCCTTGCATGCTGGCATACAGAACCAATGCCGTCGAGATTCTCTTTCCTGATCGCGGTGCTTGAATCGCTTTCTGCGACGGCCGCACAACTGGAATGCACATCGCTGCGGAAGTCCAACCCACCCTAGAATCGTTGAGCTCTCGGGATGTCCCAGTTCATTGAGCAAGGTCTGAACTCCGTCGGAAAGTTGCGACAGACCCGCCTCGGAGCAGGCGGGTCCCAATGGCGGCAGTTCCGCAACATGACTCAGAAGCTGATAGATTTGATCGGGAGAATCGTCCAACCTTCCTCCACGTGACACAGCAAGCCTCACGGCTGCGTGAAAATCTTTTCCAGGCGCTTCGGGAACAGCAGATGAGCACAGCTGCAGGCTTGTTGCGGCACCGCGAAGAGTGGATGGAGGAGGTACGGGTTGTACATTTCGTTCGGGAGCAGGCGGCTCAACTGGGTCCCTCGGGAGTAGCACGACTCGAGGGGAGGGAGTGCACGATATGTTTGGATATCTTCTGCGAAAGGCAGTCAGCGGTCGGCTTGCCATGCTCGCATGAGTTTCATATTGATTGCTTGACGCCATGGCTTTTGAGAAATGGGATCTCGTCCGCCTGTCCCACATGCAAAGGACCGGTGCTTTCTGAGACTTCAAAACGGTGCCTCGCTAGCAGGAACTACAGGGCAATCTGTGACGGCTCTGGAAATGCTATGGGGTGCCACGTGACGGAACATGAAATAGCGCACAGACAGCAACGTTCCCACCCGCCAGCAGCACGACATAGTTCGCCACTCGTCCGTGTTGGAGAAGCTCAGGATATCGATCGCCACATGTCGGCTACGACGAGTGGACAAACTGCATCTGGCAAACCAAATCGACGAGTTGTCGCGCCCTTTGCGAGAGAAGCAGCCCCGCCGGTGACCGCAACCGCGCATGCACAGGCGCCGCGCTCACTTCTACACTTGAGCTCTCGTCATGAGAATAGGCGTGCGATGTCGGGGGATTCTTCTGGATTCCAGCAAAACGTAGTGCATGGAGCAGGACTGCTGGGCTGCGACGATGGACCACTTTCGTTCCATCGCCGTTGGCACAAGACAGACGCGCACAAGGACAGCCTTTTGGACGGCAAAATAACCTCCAGCCGGTCAGTCCGTCCGCCGCTTGGTTTGAGGGGATGAATGGCGCGTGAGGCGCGAAACAGAGTTCACATGTGCCAGATACGGCCTCTGATTAAGCACAGCTGGAACCAGGGTAATATGGAAGTCGTCCCGATTCTAGATCAACAGTGCAGCGCACGATGCGCTGCAGTGATTACACGGCATGATATCGCTTACTGACTAATAGAGATTGAAAACGGTCTCGTGTAACGAATAATTCATGCGAGCTTGCCGAGCTGCATCTTCCGCGCAAGGCGCTGTCCCTGGTAGATAAAGGAATCTATGATTCCCGTCACCGTGAACACTCCCCCGACGATGGCACACAGGCCTGTGATAAAGTGCAGGAACGAGTTCTTCCGCTCTGCGACCGTGACCATGATGGGCGAAAGGTCGTAGAAGAAGAAGACACCCGGAAGACCCCGTGCCATGCCTTCGAGCTTACGAAAGTGCTCTGTCGAAGAGAACTGGTTCGTCGAGACCTTGGTGCCATTTTTGTACTCATAGGTGGTCGGAACTACCTTGATGAAGTACTGGTACATCCCGGAGCGTACATCGCACGTGCGCTCAACACCGTCGAGCGGGTTGACGCGCCCAGGGTACTTCCGCCCGAACGAGAGATGGTTGATTGTGTGTGACACATTGTAATCCGTGCGCTGCAGGATGATGAGGTCGTGAATATGGATGCCGACCTGTGAAAAGGTCTTTCCCGGCACAAAGTGGAAGTTGCCCGCAACTTTTGAAACTTCTAGTGTGCCAGTCATCCGGCACCCCTCCTGCTGCTCTTCTTGCTGTTTTTGCATGAAACCCTCCTTCTTGCACCTGTCATGCGCAAGCTCAGTCTCCGGATGCACAGGAGAACATAATACCTTTTCGCTCCTGCAGATCAACTTTCATAGTGGGGCGATGGGGTTTGTTCATACTGTGCAACATTGTCGATGTTCATCAGCGCCCAACCCCTCTTGCGATATGCTTCCCGAACCTGGTCGCAAGTGTTGCAGCAATCCCCTGGATTTTCCTCCGCCCCGTAGCAGCTTCCTGTAACGTCATCAAGAAAAACCATGATCAGATTCTCAGTATTGCACAGGAAAGGAATGTACGGGCATCGGTCCGCAGACTTCGATGCGGTCCCAACGAGCTGAGCGGCGGGAAGGGCAGCACCGCACTCCCCCTTGATGGTCGCTTCCGCAGCTGCCTTATTTTCGTGGTCTTCCAGGGTCTGCCGCAGCGCCAAAAGGTTATGGGCCGCTTGAACATGTTCACAACGAGGACTCGAGCCCGAGCGGTAGGGCAATCCACTCGGTGGGCCCATGTTGGCATTGGCAGCGAGGCGGCACAGGCACCTTGGCGGCCTCTGCAATATTGGTCTTGTTGGACTGAAGCTCATGTTCGCGTTCGCGCTGCGATACGGGCACCCCCTGCGAGTCCAAGCGCTCCTTGTACACCTGTGCTCCACCCAGGCCGCGCCCCGCCTCTTCAGCGACTCGCTGTGCACTCCGGAGGGAGCACGCCTACGCGTTCTCGCGCGGGATCTCCACCTCGTGCGAAACGTCAAGGTGCTGCTCTCCTGAGATATCCATCGTATCGAGAGAGATCACAGAGCAGGGAAGGCGGTGAAAGGTCATATTCATGTTGATGAGCAGCTTCTCTCCCCTTGTAGTGTCGACCAGTAGCTCGTGTTCAGTCACGGTTGAGAGGTAGAGAGACAGCTCTCCGAAAAAAAGCAAAATCATTGTTATGATTCCAATCACCTGAACCCCGATTGAGGCTTCAGGCAACGAACCGATTTGGCGTGCAAGAGCTGCACGCAAAGATGGCCCCGTCTTCCAGTGCTGCTTAGAACGTGACCTTCTGTCACCTTCGAAGCCTCGGGGTCCTTGGAAGACCAGATCAAGAGCATCAAGGCGGATGGCGGAAGGTACCGACACGGCAGCCCCTGCTAATGTCTTGACTTGATAGTCCTGGATGGTCTTTGGATACGCATCAAAGTTCCGCAACCTGCGCGCGCAGAGGATGCCGCCGTCGCCTTAATCTGACGAGGCACCCCCTGGAAACCCGGGAGCTGCACTGGCGTTGCTTCAACTTGTATTTTAGCACCGCTATCCCGAGAGGCCCAGCGTTCTCTCCCTTCGATTCACTGAGACGATTGCTGTGAGGACTCCCTGTCCGGTCCCGCCCATCGACAGTGACAGGCTCCACAGGTCTCTACTGTTCTGCGAGAAAGGGGGGCTGCACCGGCTGAGAAACTTGCCATCCATGCTGACTTCCCCCGGGACTAGCAGTCCGCGAGCGATGTCCCTCTCCTCCCTGCGGAAAAGCCACCCCCGCGAGAGCCCCGGGAAGCACTGGATCCACGTTGGCGCGACCAGAAGTCAAGTATCAACTTTTGATTTCAATTCAGCCATCAGCAACGGCTCCAAGAGCTTATTCTGAAAGGACATCACTGTATGGCGGCGCTACCTCGTGGCTCTCACCTCAAGGTGAGCAGCGATCTGCCTCCTGAGTTTCCCAAGCCTCACTGGCAGATGGACACCTATATGTGTCGTAGTCTTGTGCAGAAGCTGCGTTGTGGCTGCCTGGCCCCCGTCTCCGCTCCGAGTGCAGCAAGATGGGAAGGCCTGGCACCTTGCAGGGCTGGCGAAGCTGCATGTCTCAGCCCGGTCCGGAATGATACACCAACGTGAAATATGTTTCAAACTTGTGCAGGTGGTAGTTGCGACGGTTGCGGCACTGCTATGCGCGTGCGCAGTGGTGCTCGTGGCAGTAGGGAGTGAGGGGGTGGTTGCTGAAGTGGAAATGCTTTCGGAACCCATGTCTGCGCTCGGGCGTGGCGAGAAGCAGAAATCTGTTCGTCGAGCATTCTCCCAACTCAATGGGCTGGATGACACCGCTGCGGCTCGCCTGGAGGAACTTGCGCCGATGAATTGGCTGGAGAAAATCTATGGGCGGGACAACACCTACGACTTCGACGCGTTGAAAAATTTGAAGGCAGGGGATGTCTCGGAGGCTGGCTATGATGGCATGCCGCAGATCAAGGGTGCCATTCCGACGCCTCAGGTTTGTTTCATACCCGTTGTTCCTGTCGAGGAAATGTAGATTTTCGTGCAAGTGTTGCGTTGCCACATAGCGCCACAACACCTGTGGAAATATCAGGAAACACATTTCTTCACTGTCTCATGCTTTCCGGTAGAAGTGTCATTTGCCGAGTTTTGACATCGACGTTGAGCAGGCGATGACAGCAGCAGATGCTCTCCTGAAGAACGCGATCGACTCGGGCACCATGCCTGCTGATGTCCAGAATCCGTGGGATGGACAGCCATACGTTCCAAGCGATGAGTTCAAGCAGAAGCTCACCAATGTAAAGCGCTTTCCTGCACACTATTCGCTGTGCTGGGGCGCTCTCAGCACTGCACGCTCTAGTGCCCTGACACTGAGCGAGACGGTTATAAGAAAATTCAGCAGAAGCTGCTGCTAGGTAACTGGCGGTGCGTGCCTAGAAAGGAAAGCGATGGTACTGAAATAGGTTTTCGCGGCAGGCTTGGGCTGGGTTCCACCAAGCTGTTGGAGAGAAGCGCTGGGAAGCCAAGGTTATTGCCGACTGCGTCGGCAAGACCACGGTCCTTCCCCAGCGCCGGGCACGAGGGAAACTCTCTTGCACGTGTGACAATGCTCTCACTGTTGTTATGTTGAAGTCATCACTGATTTTACGGGGTTGTTGCCAGGCGGCGGGTTGCCCCCATGCGCAGTCTGGCACGCACGAGGGTTACGTCACTCAATGGGATGGTACACAGTGGAATCAGTTTGACGGGAAGGAGTTTAAGAAGCTCGAGTGAAGTCCGGAATCAGATCATTCACCGTTTGACGATTTGCCGACCACCGTACTACCAAGTACAGAAGGGGGACCGGGCTAGACTTCTTGTGAAGTAGAGGAGCAGAAGCGGTGGTGTGTGCTGTCATGAAACTCGAGAAGGAAGTGTGATGCTCCGATATCCATCTGAGATTGCGATCCTCCTTGTGCGCATGCAGAAAAGTATGTCAAGAACAATACTCTCGACGGCAATAAAGAGCTCGGAAGTCAAGATAATGTTGCCGCAACAAGAAGTTTCGTGGTGCACGCAGAGCAACGGCCGTGGGCACGCGATTGATTTGCGAGCGCCGTCACGTTACACTGAACGCGGCATGTTGAAACCTCAACTTGCTCTCAATCAGAGTCCTCGTCAGAATCGTCATCGCTACTCGAGTACGGACTCCCTGCTAGCTGCGCCTGCTGTAGCGTCATCACTCCCTTTCCACCCGCCGAACGCTGCTGTAGCGCCATCACTCCCTTTCCACCCGCCGGGAACTTACCCCCCGAGGATACCAAACCCTTGCCGCCGCCGCCGCCGCCACCACCACCACCACCACCTACAGCAGTAAGCCCTGGAGAGCTTTGCGCTGATTGGCCACTGTCGCTGTCGTCAGAGTCATCCGAGTCTGCGTCCGAGGAGCAAGTCGGCGAGGCCGCTGCAGCGCTCCCGACAGAGTCACCGCGCCCTGTGATTGGGCTGGGCCGCACGCTTGGGACAGTCCCGTTGTTCATTTTCTTGAGCGGTGCCAGAGCTGATGCGGTGATGCGGTAAAGCTGCGCGCTTCCTGAGCTGTGGACGATGAGCACACAGTCATCCGCTTTTTCTGGCTGCATCGTCCCCTCAAAGATGTGCATAGGCTCCGCTCGATTTGGGCTCTTTCCACCCCCAGCAATGTCGTTGCTCTCCTCTGCTCGGAATTCCACAAAAACCTTGGTGTGCTCACTGCGTTCCTGCTGCTTCCAAAGCACGCCAGCCTGCTTTTCCACGCTGGGAGGCTTGAATGAGTAGCGCAGCATCTCGTGTGTGCCATGTCTGCTCCTTTTTTTGGACTGTTGCATAGACGACCTGTCGTAGACTGAAGGGTCAACCTCGACTCGAAGCTCCTCCTCCCCATGCTCCGCTGCTGAAGCCATCCACCCTCTGAATCCCGAAAGAGGAAAGCTCGAGAGATGGGATTGAGATCTGTACCGGGTGAGATCTCTACCGGGAACTTCGATAAGAAGGAAGGAGGGGGCTAGGATGTCCGCTGTTGCAATACGGGCTACCCTAATCCTGCTGGCCGTGGCGCATGCCAACGCCTTCCTGCACTTCCCAGCGTTTTCCAATGTTGGTCGAACGCTGGAGCATTCAGCGCACCACTGCCCCAGGATGGGCTTGGCACCGGCCAAGGAAGGTTCTGTGGCTGTGCAGCAGGGTAACGATCTCTGGTACAGGCTGGTACGGCCGATGGCGCTGAGCTCGCAGAAAGGACGGCCACTAGTAGTACTACACGGCGGCCCACAGGTCCCGAGTGACTATCTGTTTGCTCTATCAGGCGTCGACTACCGTTCCGTTCTGTTTTACGACCAACTCGGATGTGGTCGGTCGGACGCGCCTGCGATAGACCAGGCGTCCTACTCGGTCGAAGCATCCGTTGCCGACCTTGAAGACATGCTTGCAGGTGTGGGGATACGCGATTATCACCTGCTCGGGCAGAGCTGGGGGGGAATCCTCGCCTACGAATTTCTACGAGCTGGGGGGCCTGCTGCACAAACGTGCCGCTCGGTTATCATTTCGAACAGTCCAACCTCGGTAGCACTCGTGGAGGAAGAAGCCGGGAGATTAGTCGATGCTGCTGGGAGCGTGGATGCGTTCAAAGCTGCACACGAGTGTCGGCTTCCTGTTCGACCGAAGGCCCTTGAGGACGCGTATGCTCACGCCGGAGCGCTTTGGCGCGGCACCTCCGCTATCGCTGACTGGTCGCTGGACCCTGACGCCCCGACTCTGAAGGTTTGTTTCACTAAAGTGCTACTCCATGCAATGAGGGTAGCATGGAATGGGACATCACAAGTTTGCTGCTTGGATTAGGTTGAGAGATGCTTGTGAGCACGCAATCGCCTGACGCGTCACTTGCAATTACGTCTGTAGAACACGAATTCGACAAGCAGCGCATATGACTCCTGTACTCTTGGACAGGTCCCAGCGATGGTGCTTCGAGGTGAGTATGACTTTGTCAGCAACGCTGCTGTTGCTGGCTGGGAGTACGCCTTCGAGAAATGCCGCATTAAGGAGCACTGCCCTGCTCTTTCTTTGGTCACCCCGGGAATCCTGTTTTGTGTGTTTCGCTTTCTGAGTCAACTGTTATCCGGCTATTGAAGAGTCAACTAGCCCGTTCGATCGTGACAGGCAGCGTTGCAGGTGCTTGAAGGGTGCGCGCATCATGCTCTGCTCGAAGACACCGCCGAGTTTCTGGAGCGCGTCAACGCCTTCACCGAGGAGTACGACTAGCATCCATGACTAGAACCAATATTCATCTGATTTCTTGAAACAATAAAGTAAGTAGGCTCTCTGCTGACTAACTGAGACTCCGTCGGGGTGATACTCTATCGATATCACGTGGCTTCCAAACAACATCACCCAGGTATCTGCGCAAACGTAGCACAGCCCGCTACCGCAATCGCTGCAAAGAAGAAGCCATCGAATCCTGTCGAGGCACATGGAATTGCAGATTATGACCATGTTGATTCTTCGGGGGGCGCACACGAGTTAGTCTCAATATAGTCAGCTGCCTTGGGGGTCTATTCAATATTCAAACCAGGGGCTCGGGTGGGTGGTCACGATCCAGGATGCCTCCGTGACCAGGGAAAAAGTCGCCCGAGTCCTTTTTACCCTGTGATCGAGACTCTTAGCTCAGTTCATATTACGCAGGGTTCGAGTCGTGCATATTGTTAGATGCAGCGGAGCTCAGGGAACGACCCCAACGCGCTTGACCATTGATTCGCACAGGTCGCCCATGACACCATTGAATGTCAGCAACACCGAAAGAAGAAAGATGCCAAATGTCGTCAAGTCTGGCTGGTCCAGCGCATGTGCTCCAGCTTTGTTGTGGCACGCTTGCACGAGCAGGGCTGCCAGCTGCCGAGCGAACTCAGTCGATTAAAGCTAGTGGACTTTCACTCGCTGGCCGTCTTACTAACGATCTATTTCTGAACGTGATCGTGTGTTTGGCAGCGTCTTGGTGCACGTGCTGCAGGGCCGGCGGGCGCACCATTGTGAACACAAGTTCTGCGGCGATTCCCTCCCAGCTTTTTCCAGGACTCACCTGTGCCCAGATGCTTTCAGAAGCGACGCTTGCAAAATTGTAGCCTCTTACCAAGTTTGTGAGTACTTGATTGCATAGAACTGATCATCTCATCTTGTCGGGAATCAGCCACCTTTGGAATGCACTTATGCCGTCCCCACTTTGACCCGATGAAGTATGCCCCACCATCCCCGATCCAACCGCACGACAGCCCCAAAAAAATCCACCCCTTGCCCGATGGCAGGTGGACGGTCATCCCCGCGAAGCTCAGAGTCCAAGCAATCCAGGCAAGTCCAAAGATATCAAGCTCCAACAACTCCCTTGGCGCTTGAGGGAATACGACTGGATACACAAGGCACATCCACGAAACCGCCAGCTGCAAGAGTGTTCGAAATCAGGCTATCGCAAACTCCAGCAATGAAATCAATCATTATGCAATTGGAAGCTGAGTGCACACCATCGTGGTAAGGCCGAAGACATTCCAAGAGCCCGTGATCGTTGAGAGCGAGAGCCCTGCCGCGGCGATTCCGACTGGCCACGAAGGCACCTTTGCCCCCGGCAACCCTGCAAAAACAAAGGTGAGACCATTACTGCCGAACACTTACTCGCTCGATTGAGTGGAATGAATTTGTAAACCGTACAGTCCTCGAAACGTACTGCATTGCTGAGAGCAGCACTTACCCTTTGCGAGTGCTGCGTACTGTTCGCTCAGCACCTCCCGAAACTCCATTACCCCGATCACAGAAATATATGCAAAGAAGAGTTGAACCAACAATGGTGAGTACAGGAGTCCCGAAATGACCTGTGACGCAACACTGGCGGTCAAGTGAGGAATGAATACCAGCTATGATTTTGTTTTGTACTTGACGGATGCTGAATGCAGACTAATGTAGAAAATGTCTCCAGGGCTTGGGACTGGTATCACCGTTGGAATCCAAACAGAAGCGGTTTGTAGGCGCAGGGTGTGTCGCGGAGCACAAATAACCGACATGTAGCGGACCCATGCTGTGTACAGAGCAATGAACGCCAGACCCGAAGGCGATGCTGAGCCCTGCGAGTTCCGATCTTGCTCAGAATGAGCGAAGCAATACGTGGGCTGGCGGGAAAGTGCATGCATACATGCGTACCGTATAGAGAGGCGAGCCACCACTATTTAGCGTGACTGGCTGTCCGATTTTAGTGCTCCACCCTCTTGCTTGCATCATGGGCGGCACCTGATCCGGGAGCGAGGCCATCAGATTCTGCCAGCTCATCGCACTGCTACAGAAGCAAAAACTGGCCCATGAATTTGGTGTTTGACCGGTTCACAGCGTAGAAAACTTCCTGATCGATCTCAGATCAGGTGTGGATCTAAAGTTTCTACTGGCCGGACGGAGGATTCGCGAATCCCGAGGCGCGCGATTCATCTATCTATGGCCGGGAATTCACAGTGGCCCGCGATGCCGAGGCACATGCACAGACAGCAGCGGCTGGGAACCTCACCACCCACATCGCAGCGAAGAGAGCACCAGCGATAAGCTTCCCCATCTTCTTCGAGACCGACGGAACCGCGCTGAATCGTAGCACGCACCACTCTCTACACCGGATCTCTCTCATGTCTTTTGTCTGGAAGTTCGAAAATGGCTCCACCGTCAACCTACCCTATCGCAATTCGGATGGACCTGTGCCGGCGAGTCAAAGGCTAGCGGTGCCCTGCAGCGCTCTATCTGACGGATCCCCATGTGGATTCGTTCGGGCATGGCTGCACGAGCGATCTTCTGGGGAATTCTCCTGGCCCTCATCTTCAACATAGTGTCGTCAAGACACTCATTGGAAGAGAAAACAGTGCTGGTCAGTGCCGAGAATGTGGTGGATTCGGCTCTCACGTCCGAGGTTTGCAGTGATCAAGACACGTGCAGTGGACACGGACGATGCTCTGGACAAAATGGAACGTGCGTCTGCGAGCCAGGATGGGGCGGAGTAGCCTGCGATATTTTCCTTCATACCTGCTCTGAAAATCGAGACTGCGGAGGCGGTGAGAGGGGGAACTGCAGCACAGACCTTGCAACCTGCATGTGCGGAGAGGGGTATACAGGAGCCTTTTGTCAACACTGCGCACCTGGAACTTTTGGACCCGAGTGCAAAACGGTGTGCAGTCTGGCGACGTCCTGCGGAGACCACGGGCGGTGCTCGGGGCAGAACGGGACGTGTCTGTGCGAGCCGGGCTGGGCTGGGGAGCAGTGCGAGATCATGGT
>Ga0115567_10003353_pt1 | contig 15796 bp, 16 predicted proteins | sample COGITO_mtgs_1204_2_FD_88679 | JGI IMG/M metagenome (GOLD analysis project Ga0115567, IMG submission 88679) | Pelagic marine microbial communities from North Sea - COGITO_mtgs_120412 | ecosystem: Environmental > Aquatic > Marine > Epipelagic | place: Germany:Helgoland, sampling site Kabeltonne... | reverse complement strand
GCGGATATCGCGATCGTTTACCGTCTGCCCGAGGACAAGCATCCGATCCACGGAGCCTATATCGAAAGCGTCACGATCGGAGTTGAACGGCTTGTTCCGGTGATTGCAAAAAGCGCCGAAGCGCAATTCAAGGCAGGGCTCGAAGCGGGCGAAGTGCCCTATGTCGCCTATCCGTCCGAAGTGTTTCTGGGGCAGGTCCTTAACCGGATGATCCTTCCGCGCTTGCGCGATATCGGCAGGCCGACGCCCCGGGCGGAAACAGCGCTGACCCTGGCTGCCATCGAAATGGCCGGTATCGGCATTGCCCTGGCCTGGGTGCCGGAATCGCTGGCGCGTGACCGCATTTCGACCGGAAAACTGGTCGATCTTTCAGAGACGCTCCCCTGCTGCACACTTGACGTGACGGCGGTGCGATTGCAGGGCAGGCTGGGGGCAGTCGAGGAGGCTGTCTGGTCGCAATTCGTGGCAATGCAACCGTGACATATTTGCGGCTCCCATCGAAACGAATTGCAGAGCCGCAGGGCTGAGGACGAGGACCCGTGGCGCGACCATTCCATGCAGCCTCCGGCATTTCATTGGCCGCATGACGACAGTGCGGGGCGAATCCGCCGTTTCATCTTCAGAGGGGTGCGTGGCCTCCTGAGGCTCTATTTCGTCATACGTCCGCTGACCAAGGATCGGCCCGGCGCATCCGTTGACAGAGGAAATCCGATGCTTGGACTCGAGCTTGCCGCGGTCATGCCAACGAGGACCGGCCGCATGTCCGTCAGCGCAAGACATGGACCGAACACGGCGCGCGGCGGACGACACGCGCGGCGGTCGAGCCCAGCATGTAGCCGGTTGCGCCGGGGCTCTGTGAGCCGACGATGATCAGGTCGATACCCACCTCCGAGGCGAAGCGGGCAATTTCGACACCTGGCTTGCCGATGATGACTTTCGTCTCGATGTCCGAGGCTTCCCCTTTCACTGAGTCGAGCCGTTCGAGAATACGCTGGCTCACATGATTTTCGGATTTCTCGCTCACGAATTCGGCAACAAAGCCGCTGACCTTTTCCAGGACGGTAAGCAGGGTGATATGTCCGCCCGGAGTGAGCAGCTTGCGCGCGATCTCCAGCTTGCGCGCGACCATCGGCTCATGGTCGATCGCCACTGGAATAAGAATTTTAGCATGCATGGACTTCTCCTTGTTCGGTAGGGGGGATGGAGGCTAGAGGATCGACAGGGCGGCCACGACCAGGACGGCCAAAAACAGCGTTTCGGCCAGAAGCAGGGCCGCGGCGGCCCGGCCAACCTTTACGATCTCCTGCGGGCGGGTTTTCAGCCCGACGGCGGCGATTGCGATCAGCAGAAGCCAGGCCGAGCCGACTTGCGCGCCTTGCGTGACGATAGGCGGCAGCGCCACGAGTGAGTTCAGCGTGGCCAGCACGATGAACGCCACGACAAAGCCGGGCACCAGTGGGGGGCGGTCGCCGCCTTCGGGTGCGGCGGCATTGGCGCGGATGACCATGGCCGCGACGATCACGACAGGCGCCAGCATCGAGACACGCAAAAGCTTGACCAGCGTCGCGGTCTCTCCGGCTTCTTCCGAAATCGAGAATCCGGCACCGACCACCTGCGCGACATCGTGGATCGTCGCGCCGATAAAGATGCCCGCCGTCGTGTCGTCGAACCCGAAAAGGCCGATCAGCGCGGGATAGAGGATCATCGCGACGGTCGACAGGATCGTCACTCCGACCACGGTAAAGACCAGCCTGTCCTCGGACTTGTCATCCTTGGGCAGGATCGCGGCGATGGCAAGCGCGGCCGAGGCGCCGCAGATCGCGACGGAGCCGGCGGACAGGAAGGCAAAGCGATGACGAAAGCCGAAAATCCGCGCTGCCATCAGGCCAAAACTGATGGTCGCCACCACCGCACCCACGATCAGCGCAACGATCGGCCAGCCGAGATCGCTGACCATGTCGAAGCTTACCCGCAGACCCAGAAGCGCCACGCCGGTCCGCAGAAGCGTACGCGCCCCGAAGGCGATACCCGGCCCGCAGCGTGCGTCTTGCGCCAGAAAGTTGAGGGCGATCCCGAACAGCAGCGCAAGCAGCATTGCGGGTGCGCCGTAATGCTCCGACACGAATTTGCTGGCCAGTGCGATGACCAGCGCCACGGTCAGGCCGGGTAGTATCGCCCGCAGTGTGTCCGGCAGCCGGGCACGCCATGTCGCCGTCTCTGTCACGGCCCCGCCGCCGGTCTTTCCGTCAGGCTGCATGACAAAGGCCCCGCGCCAGATCGAGATAGCGCTGCGGCACCTTGGGCAGCGACAGGGCGCCACTAAGATGGGCATTTGCCGCCCCCATCACCGCGATGCCGTTCTTCAGCGCGGCGGGCGACAGCGCGCGCAGGGACATATTGGCCGGCGCGTTGATCTTGCCGCTGCGAACCTGCGCCACATAGTCGCCCAACGCGCAGACTCCGGGCCTGATCTGCCCCTTGGCTTCGGCTGTCACCAATGCCGCGGCGACAGATAGCGCCGCGCCGTCCGGCACGGCGACGCTGGTCAGGGGCAGGCGGATGAGGTCGGTCGCATCAGACAGGCTGATACGGGTCACGTTGGTCACGGCGGCCCCTCTCGTGAGAATGTCGCAGGCAGCCCGGCGCAGAGGCGCGGACTGCCTGCGCGTGCGGTCAGGCGCTGCGATACAGTTTGGTCATCGAGAATTCCCGGTGGCCAAGCGCCTCGGCGGCGGTGCTGCGCCCGTTTGACGTCCGGCGGATCATCTCGATCAGCGCGTCGCCCGCCTCGTCGATGGTCTGCTCGCGCCGCAGGATGCCTGACACGTCCACGTCGACATGTTCGGCCATTGTGCGCACGGTCCGCGGGTTGGCGGTGATCTTGATGACCGGCACGATCGGGTTGCCGACGACGTTGCCCTGTCCCGTCGGGAAGGTGTGGATCACGGCCCCCCCGGCGGCCATCAGCGTCACGCATTCGGCAGCTGCGGACGAGCTGTCCATGAAGTAAAGACCATTGCCCTTGCCCGGCGCTTCGGCCGGATCGAGGATGTCGATATAGGTCGAGGTGCGGCCGATCTTTTCGAGATTGCCGAGCGCCTTTTCCTCGATGGTCGTGAGACCCCCCTCGATATTGCCCTTGGTGGGCTGGCTGTCGGACAGATCGTCGGTCTGGTGGGCAAAGATGACATCGTCCTGATAGGCCTTCCACATCTTGTACCACCGCTCGCCGGTCTCTTTATCGGCGGCGCGCTCCTTGCAGATGTGCTCCGCGCCGGTGATTTCCGATGTCTCGCCGAAAAAGCCGGTGATGCCTTCCGGCAGGAGCTTGTCGTACATGTTGCCGACGGTGGGGCAGGAACCGAGGCCCGTTGTCGTGTCGCTTTCGCCGCATTTGGTCGAGACCCACAGCTCGGAGATCGAACATTCCTCGCGCTGCATTTCGGTCGCATGATGAACCATCGCCTTGGCCGCCCAGGATGCCGCGCGGATCGTCTCGAAATCGCCTTTCTGCTCGATCGAGAATTCCTCGACCGGCTTGCCGGTCTGGCGGATGCCGTCGGCAATGCGCTTGGTCCAGCCCGGTTCGATCCCGATCACCACCACGGCGGCGACATTGGGATTGGCGCCGGTGCCGATCATGGTGCGGAAGTGAACGTCCAGATCCTCGCCGAATTGCAGGCGCCCATAAGCGTGGGAGATCGCCAGCGTGCCCTTGACGTTGTTCGCCACCGCCTCGCAGGCGGCGTTGGAGATGTCATCGACGGGCAGGATGACAACGTGGTTGCGGACGCCGACGCGGCCATTTTCGCGCCGGTAGCCCTGGACTGTGATGTTGGAATATTTCGATGCCATGATGGAGCTCCTACCAGCGTTTGGTTTTGCAGTTATGGGTGTGGACATGGGCGCCCCTGTCGATGTCGGCGGTGATCTTGCCGATGTCCTCGCCGTATTTGGTGGCGGTGTCCCCGGCCTTGAGATCCTTCAACGCGATCTTGTGGCCGATGGGCACATCCGCGCCGGCGGTCAGGCGGAATGTCGAATTGTCGTGGGTGATGCAGCACAGCATGTCTGTGCCGGCCTTCAGGCCCTCGACGACGACGACGCCGACATTGTCGGCCTCTTCATGAACGAGCAACTGAGGTATCTCGTTGGGGATGGGTTTTGACGTATCGGGCATATGCGTCTCCGTTCAGGGTTTCAGGATAATCTTGGGACTTGCGTTGCGGCCATTTCGGATGTCGTCGAAGGCGCGCGCACCTTCGGCAAGTGGCCGTGTCTCCAGCCAGTCGAGCGGGCCGAGGTGGCCGTCGAACATCGCCGTGCAGGTGTCGCGGAAATCCTGCGCGGTGTAGGTATAGGTGCCGACGAAGGCGATCTCCTGCAGGGTCAGCCGGCGGATATCGAGCCCCGCAGCGCCGCCCCCGAGGCCGATATGGAGGATCACCCCGCCGGGCCGGGTTGCCGCCGCCGCAGCGGCACGCGTGGCATCGTATCCGGCGCCGTCGATGGTCAGGTCGTAGAGCTGACCGGCGATCGCTTCGGGGGCCAGCACGGCGTAGTCGGCACCGACCTCCAGATTGGCCCGCCGCACAGGGTTCGGCTCGATCAGCGTCACGTCGGCGACGCCCTGCGCCCGCAGGGAGAGCGCGGCACCCACCCCGATGGCCCCGCCGCCGATCACCAGCGCAGATGACGGCGCGTCGCCCGCCAGGATCGCGCGGCCGACGCGCACGGCATGCCAGCCGCAGGCAATGGGCTCGGCCAGTGCGGCCTGGTCGAGCGTGACGTGCTCGGGCACCGTCACGAGGTTGTCGGGGGGCATCATGACGAACTGGGCGAACGCCCCCTCGCGCGGGGGCATGGAGATGATCTGGCGGTCGGCGCAGAGATTGTCGCGGCCCGCCGTGCAGGCGGGGCAGCTGCCGCAGGTGACGAGCGGGTTTATCGTTACCCTTTCACGATCGCGCGGCCCCCCCTGGATGATGCCGGCCCCTTCGTGCCCGAGGATCAGTGGGGCGGGGCGCCTTTCGTCATGTCCGAGAAACGCGTGCATGTCCGAGCCGCAGATCCCCACGCTGTCGATACGGATCAGTGCGTGGCCATTCCCCGGTTCGGGGTCGGGAACGTCTCGATAGTCGAGAATTTCGGGGGCTGTATAAACAAGCGCTTTCATTTCGCCGTGAACCCTCCGTCGACCATCAGAACCTGACCGGTGACATAGCCGCAGGCATCCGAGCAAAGAAACAACAGTGGGCCGTCGATGTCCTCTGGCTCGCCATTGCGGCCAATGCAGGTCTGCGCGGCATTGCGCTGGGCGCGGTCCGGATCGTCGAAGACCGCCGCTGTCAGTTCGGTGCGGAAAAAACCGGGGCCAAGCGCGTTCACCATGATGCCGCCCCGCGACCACGCCTCGGCCATAGCGCGGGTCAGTTGCGCGATGCCGCCCTTGGACGCGCCATAGGACAGGCCTGCGGGAAAGGCGCGCGTGGTTTGCAGCGAGGCAAAGGTCACGATGCGCCCCCAACCCTTGGCCTGCATCGCAGGCACCAGGTGTTGGGACAGGAAAAACGGCACCGCGAGGTTCAGGTTCAACGTGGTATCCCACCCTTCGGGCGTAACCTCGCCTGCGGCCTCACGGGTGTTGATGCCCGCGGCATGGATCACGATGTCTGGCGCGCCGAACGGTTCCGAGGCGTCTTTCGCCAGCGTGGAAAGGCGGTCCCGGTCGGTCAGATCGAAGGTCAGCGCCGCAATCTCGCCCTCCGCCTCCCTTTGCAGCGCTGCCAGCGCATCTCCCCGCCGGGCGACGGCGACCACCTTGGCACCGGCCTGCGCGAGGACCAGAGCCGCGCGCCGCCCCAGGCCGGAGCTGGCCCCGGTCACACAGGCGACGTGCCCGGTCAGGTCAGGATGATAGACTGCCGCCATCTCCTAGTCCTCAGCCGTAAGATCGAAGGTTTCGTCGGGAAAGAACTTCGCCAGCCGAATATCCGCCGTGCGGGCATGACCCTCCATCCCTTCGAGACGTGCAATGCGCGCGGTGGCTTCGGCGACAGGTTTCGCGCCATCGCGGGTCGAGCGTTGCCAGGTCACGATCTTGAGATACTTGTGGACCGACAGCCCGCCTGTATAGGACGCCGCACCGGAGGTCGGCAGCACATGGTTGGTGCCGGACGCCTTGTCGCCGAAGGCTACTGTCGTTTCCTCGCCGAGAAACAGCGATCCGTAGCAGGACAGCCGGTCGAGCCACCAGTCGAGATCCTCGGCCTGCACCGTCAGATGTTCGGGCGCGTAATCGTCCGACGTCGCCGCCATCTCCTCACGGTCCGCGCACAGGATCACCTCGGCGTAGTCGCGCCAGGCGGCGGTGGCATTGTCGCGATTCACCTCGGGAAGGTCGTCGATGAGCTGCGGCACGATGCGCATCACCTCCTCGGCCAAGGGCTTGTGATCTGTGACCAGCCAGACCGGCGAATTGTAGCCGTGCTCGGCCTGCCCGACGAGGTCGGTGGCGACAACGCGCGGATCTGCCGTGGCGTCGCCGAGGATCAGGCTGTCGGTCGGGCCGGCGATCATGTCGATCCCGACGCGGCCGAAAAGCATCCGCTTGGCCTCGGCGACAAATTGATTGCCGGGCCCGACAAGGATATTGGCCTTGGGCAGGCCGAACAGGCCGAACGTCATCGCGGCGACACCTTGCACACCGCCCATGGCCAGGATCTTGTCGGCGCCGCAGACATGCGCGGCATAGATGATCGCGGGCGGAACCCCTTGCCCCGGCCGGGGCGGCGAACAGGCCACGATGTGCTTGCATCCGGCCACCTTTGCGGTTGTGACCGTCATGATCGCGCTGGCGATATGGCTGTAGCGTCCGCCGGGAACATAGCAACCGGCGGCGTGGACCGGCACGCTCTTCTGACCCGCAGTCACGCCCGGCGTGACCTCTATCTGAAAGTCGTTGAGGCTTGCCTTCTGCGCCTCGGCGAATTTCTTGACGTTGGCATGGGAGAACTGGATATCGGCCTTCAGCTTGGCAGAAACCTGTGCCGTCGCCGCCTCTATCTCGGCCTTCCCCAGCAGCACAGGGCCGTCATAGTTGTCGAATTTTTTGGCGTATTCCAGCGCCTTTTCGTCGCCACCGGCCTCGATGTCGTCGAGGATGCCGCGCACGATCTGTTTCACTTCCGTGGCGTCGCTTCGCGAGGTCAGCGTTGCCTTCTTGAGATACTCTCTCGTCATTGGACCAAATCCTATTTGTAGTTAAGGGGGAGCAGCGCCGTCGAAATCGCAGGAATATATGCGATAAGGAGGGTCACGAAGAGCATGAAGAGAACGAAGGGCACGGCCCGTACCGCAATCCGCAGGATCGACTCTCCGGTAATTCCGGAGACCACGAAGAGGTTCAGCCCCAGTGGCGGGGTGATGAAGCCGACGCCAAGCGCCGTGATCATCATGATGCAGAACTGGATGTCGTTCATCTCGATCTGCTGGGCGAGCGGGAACAGGATCGGCGCGAGGATCACAATGTTGGGCGTCGTCTCCATCACGCAGCCAGCGGCGATCAGGATCAGGATCATCATCAGGATCAGCACCCAAGGCTGGTCGCTGACCGAGGTGGCCGCCGCGACAAAACCCTGCGGGACACCGAGGATCGCCAGCGCCTGCGCCAGCGGCAGCGAGAAGGCGATGATCGGCAGGATCACCCCGTTCACCTTGGCCGAGCTGACCAGCATCGCGGGGAAGTCCGAGAACCGGAGCGTTCCGAGGATGAAGCCGATGACGATCGTGACGACGACAGCCACCGCGCCGGCCTCGGTCGGCGTCAACCGGCCCGAGAAGATGCCGTAGAAGATGATGCCGGGCACCAGAAACGCGTACCAGCCGGATTTGATCGCCTGAAAAAGGTTCGCGCTCCATTCGCCCATGGTCATCAGCCCGCCGCCCTCGTAGGCGTGACGGCGGTTGACCAGCGTGTTGGTAATCAAGATTGCGAGCAGGACCAGAAGACCGGGGATCACCGCCGCGAGGAAAAGGATCGAGACATTCACGCCCAGCACGAGACCGATGATGATATAGGCGATGGAGGGCGGGATCAGGATGCCGGTACACGCGCCTGCGGCAACCAGGGCGCAGGCATAGGGCCGGGGATAGCCGCTCTCGACGAGCCGGTCGATGGTCATGCGCCCGACAGCGGCGGCGCCCGCGGCATCAGAGCCTGAGATCGCCGCGAACATGCCGCAGACAAGCACCGTCGCCGAGCCGAAGCCGCCCTTGGCCCAGCAGGTGATGGCCTCGGCCACGTCGAGGAATTTCTTCGACAGGCCGGTCCGTACCAGCACGTCGCCGGTCAGGATGAAGAGCGGCACGGCGGTCAGCGCGAAATGGTCGATGCCGTGAAACAGGCTCTCGCCCACCAGCGAAAGAGGCAGCACGCCCGAGATCATCAGCATCAGGATTGCCGCAGAGCCGATAGCGGCCCAGACAGGAACCGCCAGCGCGACAAGCAAGACGAAGACAGCGATCGGAATATAGAAGCTCGCCCCAAGCTGGACCGTTTGCTCCTGCAAATTTTGCCATAGCATTGCGCCGGCCCCTTTCAGTCGAAGAGTTTGTCGCCTTCGTAGACGGGTCGCCCGTTACGAAGGTCGCTTATGTCGCGAACGAGTGACTGGATCAGCCGGAGCAGAACCAGCGCGAACCCGAACGGAACGGCGAAGAGGAAGAATACCTGGCTGATGCGGAGCCCGTGCGTCACCGAGCCGAATTTCCACGAGAGGTGGACCGTCTCCCAAGACCAGTAGAGTGCAACGAGGGCGACGGCGAACATCACGAGATCGCCGAAAATGTAGAGTATGGCCTTCGCCATCGGAGGCACGTAATTCATGATCACGTCGATGCGGATGTGGCCACGTTTCTTGACCGCCGCAGCCGCTCCGATCCACGCGAGGTAGATAAAGGAGTAGCGCACAATCTCCTCGCCCCAGATGGAGGAATATGAGAACACCTCGCGCCGGACGACCTCGATGAACATCGTGCCCACCAGCATCACATAGAAGACCAAAAGCAGCCAACGCTCGCCGTTTCGGTCCAGTGCATCATAGATACTTGACATGAAATTCTCCCGTCCGGGCGCAGACCATCTGCCGCCCGCCGCATCGACAACCGATTGATATTCGCATCAGGTCGCGGCCGACATCGCGGTCAGCGCGCCGCCGTCGCGTCAGGCGTCGTTCACGTAGTAGCGGCCTTGGGTGCCGGCCGCTTCCTCGAGCTTGGCGAAGGTCTCCATCGACCCGGCAAGATCTGTCTTGAACTGATCCCATTCGCTGCGCTGATAGCCGCCGGCGGTTTCCCATTCGGCAAGCTGATCGTCGGTGAGCGTGTGGAATTCCACACCGCTCTTACGAAGCTCGTACATGGCAAAGGCGCGTGCCGCAGGAACCTTGGCGAGGTTCTGCGCGCCGGTAATCTCGCCCGCCGCGACGATTCCCTCCTGCACGTCGGCCGACAGGCTCTCGAACCATTCGAGGTTGACCGAATAGACCTGACTGTCCGGCACCGCCTGGGTGAATGTGACATGGCTCAGGATTTCCCCGAACCCGAACACGTAGAGCGCCCCGACCGACGGGTCGAGCGCATCGGCGACGCCCTGACGGATCGCCGATGGCGTCTCGCCCCAGGCTACGGGCGTCGGGTTGGCGCCGACCATCCGGTAATATTGCTGAAGCATCGCGGAGCCGGGGACGCGGAACTTCACGCCCGACATGTCGCTTGGCGTGAGGATCGCATTCCCGCCTTGGCGCACAGCCACCACACGCGGATCGATGACGATATAGAACAGTGCCTTGAAGCCCGCCGCGGCAATCTTCGGATCGACTTCGGCCTTCCAGGCCTCAGAGCTGACCAGATTGGTGAACCGCTGGTTCGAGCCGCAGAAATACGGCAGGTTGATCAGGTCGACGGCGCTGGCGAACGGGGCAAAGTTCGACAAGGAATGCTGCGCGCCCTGAATCGTACCGCCCTGCACGCCCTGCACCAGCGCCCCCCCGGCACCCAGCTGGCCACCCGGCGCAAGGCGGACATAGACCTTGCCGTTGGTCAGGTTCTGGATGTTCTCCTTGAGATCGAGCTGCATGATCGGATAGCTGCGATCGGCGCTGAGCACATAGGCGGTGGCAAGCGTCATCACATATTCGGCAGCGGCCTCGCGCTCGCGTTCCTCGGCTGCCATCTGCGCGACGGCTGGCCCAGACCACAATAGCCCTGCCGCCCCCGCAACCATGGCTGCGGTGAAGCCTCCCGCGCCAAGTTTCAGGAAATTCCGGCGCTCGGCAGAAGCCAGCTCGTGACTTGCAACTTTCATTTGAATTCCTCCCATTGGAATACGTCAGTTCTTTAAATTTGTCTTCTTTTCGGCAGCTTCCCTTTTCAGGATGCCGATGGTGAAACTGATTGCCGCCGCCAGCAGGATCAGCATTTCAGCGACATTTCCCACCACCGGACCGTCGCCGACGGCGCCGACGACAACGTTGACGGTAAACAGTCCGAGCAAAGCAGCTGCGATGATGAACGGCATGTCAGGATCCTTCCGTCGCCTCTCTTTTCGGGCGATTCGAGGTAAGTGTAAGCGCTTACATAATTTGATGCAAGCGCTTACACTTGTCTTCTCGGCTCAGCGGCAATACCTCAGGAATCAAAGACGGATAAAATGGGATTGGGCAGACGCCGTGATGAAGATAAACAAGCCTGATCGGCAGGCCGGCGTTCCCACACTGGCCGACGTGGCGCGGCACGCCAACGTCTCCTCCGCGACGGTGTCGCGCTGCCTGAATTCACCCGATCGCGTCGTCGCGGAAACTCGGGTGCGCGTCATGCAGGCCGTCAACGACCTGGGCTATTCCCCGAACTTCGGCGCCCGCGCCCTCGCAGCGCGGCGGACCAACACCATAGGCGCGATCATCCCCACGATGGACAACGCTATCTTCGCCCGCGGTATTCAGGCATTCCAGGAAGAGCTTGCCCGGCACAAGAAAACACTTTTGATCGCAAGCTCCCTCTATCGCGAGGTTCTGGAGAGGGAACAGATCGAGACGCTTATCGCGCGCGGGGCCGAAGCGCTGCTATTGATCGGCTATCACCGCAAGCCCGAAGTCTATGCGATGCTCGCACAGCGGAAGGTGCCGGCCCTGATCGCCTGGGCCTACCATGCCGACGCACCGCACCATTCGATCGGGTTCGACAATGAGGCCGCCATGAATGAGCTCGCGAAGATCGCGATCGGTCAGGGCCATCGGCATATCGGTTTCATCTCGGCTCACGGCGCATCCAACGACCGTGCGCGCGACCGCGTGGCCGGGGTTCGGCGGGCAATGCACGAGGCGGGTATCCCCGCCTCCGAGATGACGCTTGTGGAAACCGAATACGGCATCGAGACGGGCGGGGTCGCGTTCCGCGAAATCATGGCGTCGTCCAGGCCGCCCACGGTGGTCTTTTGCGGCAATGACGTTCTTGCAGTGGGTGCCCTCAAGACGGCCAAGGCAATGGGGCTGCGTGTACCGCAGGATGTGTCAATCACCGGGTTTGACGACACAGAGCTTGCAACCCTGGCGGACCCGACCCTTACGACGGTCCACGTTCCTCACCGCGAAATGGGCCGCCGCGCGGCCAGCATGATCGTCGATCTGAAATCGGAGAACGGGCAGCCTCAGAACATCAGGCTGCAGACCGATATCCGGCTGCGGGAGTCGCTTGGACCACCTCAGCCACAGGTCTCGGCAAACTGATGTCTGTGCGGCTCTACCCGCCATTGGTCCGAGGACATTGGTCGGACGCGCCAGACCGGAAGCGGTGTCCGGGGCTTGTGCGATGCACGGTAGAAGCGGGCGCCGGGGGTGTCAGGCCGTCGCCGTGGCGGGCGAGCGGCGACACTTTGGCGCCCCGGACATATGAGGGTCCCCTGTCCCTGAGGTGGCCACGACTGAGCAACTCAAGCCCGTCCTTGCGGCGGGCAACCGTGAATTACGCAGCACTCTTCCATTTCACGGGGGTCAGGTAAACGACGCTATCACCGACACTGACCATCACCTCGCCGTCCTGTATATTGATCTGGAGCTTCATCGCGCGGCTTGCCAGTTTTGCCAGTGCGCCCGTGTCGGTCTCGGAAAAATTTACCACCTGAAGATTATCGAAACGTGTGGTGCTGTTTTTGATCTTGTCCCACCATATCTCGGCCGTCCTGCCGCCATAGGGGTAGACAATCACGTGGTCGGCCTTGCTACAGGATTGCCGCATCACCTTCTCGCTTGGAAGTCCCAAAGCCACCCAGACATCAAGCTCGCCGCTCAGGCTTTTCTGCCAAATGTCGGGCTCGTTATCCGTTGAAAGGCCCTTTGTCATTTCCAAATGCTCGTGGGCATTCAGCGCAAAAGCGACAATGCGCACCATCAGCCGCTCATCGGTCTCTGAGGGATGCTTGGCAACGGTCAATTTGTGGGTCTCATAATAGTGACGGTCCATGTCGGAGACCGAAAGTTCAACTTTATGAATGGTGGCATTTTGCGCCATGATTTTTCCCAAACCTGTCAGAGACAGGATGCCTACGCCGTCTGGTGATCTTTGGAAAGCCGATACGAGTGCAACGAGTAACAGCGGTCAAAGAGGTGTAGCCGAATTTTGCGACCCTACAATCTACGATGGTTGGTCCTAGCCAGGTCAATGCGCCCATGGTGCAACAGTGCCGCAGGGCGCACGAACAACCTCTTTGAAGGAACGTGCAGCAATTGACGCGCCCGATGATTTGGCGCCCAATGGGGGAAATTGTTCGGAGATGACATTTGACCGCTCGCCTGTTGGACATTCTGGGAAATGAGAAGCCGATCTTGTCCGCACCGATGGCTGGTGCCGCCGGGCCGGACTTGGTGGCCGCTGTTTGCAATACTGGCGGCTATGGCGTCATTCCGCTTTGGGGCAGAGTCAAAGAGCAAGTGAGCGCGGGGATCGATGAGCTCAGAGGGCTGACGGACAGGAATTTTGCCGTCAATCTGAACCTGTCTTTCCCCTACGAAGAACAGCTGGACGTGTGTATTGAAAAAGGCGTCCATGGAATGTCGTTGTTCTGGGGAATGGAGCCATCCGCAATAACCCGCGCCAAGGAGGGCGGTTTGATCGTCCTGGTCAGCGTCGGGAATGCGCAAGAGGCCCGGACAGCGGCAGACGCTGGTGCTGATGTCATCGTGGCTCAAGGGTGGGAAGCCGGAGGGCATGTATGGGGGCAAGTCGCGACCATGGCGCTCATTCCAGCTGTCGTGGACGCGGTCAACATTCCGGTTGTAGCCGCAGGTGGTATCGCCGACGGTCGCGGTATGGCGGCGGCCATCATGCTGGGGGCCTCGGGCGTCTGGATCGGGACACGGCTGCTGGCAAGTACAGAGGCGACGATCCACGACGACTATCGCACCCGCATCCTGCAAGCATCAGAAGCTGACACGCAATGGGCTCACGATCTCTACGATGTCGGTTGGCCCGGCGCACCACATCGTGCGCTGTCCAATTCGACATCGCGGGCCTGGGCGGATGCGGGATGTTCTGCCCCGGGGAAGAGGCCCAACGAAAAGGAACTGATCGGCCAGCGTCCCAATGGTGATCCGGTCGAACGCTATCAAAGCTATACTCCGCTGCCTCAAACGGGTGGCGACGTGGAGGCGATGTCACTTTGGTCAGGACAGGGCGTGGCTCTGGTACGCGAGATCATGCCGGCAGCGGATATTGTTGAAGAAATCTATCAGGATGCAAAGAAATGCCTGCAAACGGGAGCTAAGGTTCTCTGATTGCGACCGGGATTCGCCGGATCATGATGGATTGTGCGTGTGCAAGCCAAGCTTTCGTTCCCGTCACTTTAACGACTGCTTTCCATGAAGCACTTTGTTCCTTCGAGGTTTTTCAACAAGTACAGTGTGACTGGCCATGAGGCGCGTTATGTACAATGGCGTGAGTTTCAATTCAGAAGGTGCAGAAATTCCTGGGCGTACCGCAGCGAAAGACATCGGGCGCCCCTGTCGCTGTGATGGGTCGCTATGTTGGGTCGGGCCTTCACTCGGGCGGTTTTCGTGGAGTGCCTGCTCAAGGACGGCGATGACGAAAGCGACATAGGCGAAGCCCTGCGGGGGCGAAACGTAGGTGAAGCCGATGGCCCAGTGCCGGCTCGTCGCCAGTGCCCTGAGCTGCCAGCTCACCCTATTCTTCGGGCACGGTCCGATAGAAAACTATGGATTCGGGCGACACGGCGAACGCCTTCTGGTGAGGAATTACCGGATAAAATACCATCTGACCACACAGCAATGTTGGGCCTTCAAAGTTGCACGATTCAAGGCCGCTACGATCCGCCCGACCTGTCATTTGAACGACCGCATCAACACATAATTGCCCGCCTGCGCCCTTCGTGACCCGCCTTCTAATTTCCACCTGAATGATGCTGGCCGACATCGTTCTCGCGAAAATCTTGACAGACCGGAGGGCTGCGTGTCGAGCAGACTGTGCGCCGTCATTAACAAATTTGCCTTTCTCGGCTTTATCCCCGGCTTGCGGCGACTGGCGACACGCATGATCCCTATTCAGCGGCCATTCGATCTCTACGGGACCCCGCGTCGAGATATTGATAATCCCGCGTCAACGGCACCGCATCCCGGCGGCGGGAAAGCTGGATCTGAAAAACAAGTTGCCGCCCGATGCGGAACGATAATTCGGACGCCACCAGATAGTAACGCCACATCCGGCAGAACCGCGCGTCATAAAGCGATTCAACTTCTCCGAGATGATCCAGAAACCGCATTCGCCAGTGCCGCAGGGTCTGCGCATAATGCAGACGCAGGGATTCGATGTCGGTGGGCCAGAGATTTTCGCGCTCCACTGCGGCCATCGCTTCGGAGAGTGCCGGCGTGTAGCCGCCGGGAAAGATGTATTTCTGGATCCATGGATTGGTATTGCCCGGCGCCGCCGCGCGTCCGATACTATGCACCAGTGCGACGCCGTCTTCGGCCAGCAGGTTGTGGATGGTGCGGAAATAGGTGCGGTATTGCGGCACCCCGACATGCTCGAACATACCGACCGACACAATGCGGTCGAATTGCCCATTGACCTGGCGGTAATCGACCAGTCGAAACGACACGCGGTCCCTCAAGCCCTCCCGCTCTGCCCTCGCGATTGCATAGGCGTGTTGTTCTTTGGACAGGGTGACACCCACCACCGAAACGCCGTAATCCCGAGCGAGTGTCAACGCCAGCCCGCCCCAGCCGCACCCGATATCGAGCACGCGCATCCCCGGCTCCAGAAGCAGCTTGGCTGCGATATGTGCCTTTTTTTGAACTTGTGCCTGTTCCAGCGTGTCGTCTGGATTGTGGAAGTAGGCACAAGAATATTGCCGGTCCGCATCCAGAAACTTGGTGTAAAGGTCTTCTGACAAATCATAGTGATGTTTGACATTGCGGTGCGAGCGCGACACCGGATTGAATTGTTGAGCCCGGCGCAATGCCTGATGGGCTATTCCAACCGGATCGGTCCATTTCGGTGCGCGATTTTCGGGTAGATTTTTGAGTATGCACTCCATGAACCCATAAAGATCGTCTCCGTCCACGACCAGGTCGCCGTCCATGTAACCCTGGCCGAGTGCGAGTTCGGGGTTTGACACGAGACGGCGAACAAGCGCCGGATTGGTGATGTGCACATGGAATGCGGGATGGCCCTGGCCGTAGGTCCTGACGGTTCCGTCCGGCAAGTGGACCGCGAGCGATCCGTGACG
>Ga0115567_10003352_pt1 | contig 15796 bp, 5 predicted proteins | sample COGITO_mtgs_1204_2_FD_88679 | JGI IMG/M metagenome (GOLD analysis project Ga0115567, IMG submission 88679) | Pelagic marine microbial communities from North Sea - COGITO_mtgs_120412 | ecosystem: Environmental > Aquatic > Marine > Epipelagic | place: Germany:Helgoland, sampling site Kabeltonne... | reverse complement strand
GTCACATTCTGATTGAACAGTTTGGTGAGGACGCAGCTCTGCTGGGTAAATTGCGTGACTTTTTCTGGTCCAGGGCGCATCTGTCGTCCGAGCTGATCCCAGGCAAAGAACAGGAAGGCGCCAAGTATCGCGATTATTTTGAATTCTCCGAAGCCGTGACAAAAATTCCGTCACACCGTGTCATGGCGTTGTTCCGCGCCCGCAACGAAGGCATTCTCAATCTCAAGGTTGATATCCCGGTGGATCCGTCGGCGCCGCCAGTAAAACACAGTTGTGAAGTGATGATTGCCTCGCATTGGCAGGTGCTTGACGAAGGCCGTGCTGCCGATACCTGGTTACAGGAAGTGGTGCGCTGGACCTGGCGCGTCAAGATCCATACACACCTGCAGACTGACTTTCTGACGCAGCTTCGCGATCAGGCAGAGGAAGATGCCATTCAGGTGTTCGCTCGTAATATCAAGGATCTGTTACTGGCGGCACCGGCCGGCAAAAAAGTCACCATTGGTCTGGACCCGGGTTTGCGTACGGGCGTTAAAATGTGTGTCGTTGATGCCACTGGCAGGGTGCTCGATCATGGCGCGATTTTTCCCACCGCGCCGCAGAACAAGACAAGGGAAGCCGCGGCTGTGCTGCAGACCATGTGTCAGAAATACGATGTGCAACTGATTGCCATCGGCAACGGTACTGCCTCGCGGGAGACCGATCAGTTTGTGGCGGATTTCTGCAAAGATCATCCACAATTCAGGCTTAATCGTGTGCTGGTTAATGAAGCCGGAGCCTCGGTGTATTCAGCCTCTGAATTTGCCTCGCACGAATTGCCGGATCTGGATGTGACCATCCGGGGCGCCGTTTCCATCGCCCGCCGCCTGCAGGATCCGTTGGCAGAGCTGGTGAAAATTGAACCAAAGTCGATTGGTGTCGGGCAGTACCAGCACGATGTCAGCCAGGTCAAACTGTCGCGCAGCCTGGATGGCGTGGTGGAAGACTGTGTGAATGCCGTTGGCGTTGACGTCAACTCAGCGTCGGCTCCGCTGCTAAAAAGAGTGTCGGGGCTGACGCAATCACTGGTAGGCAATATTCTGGAGTTCCGTGACCGCAATGGCCAGTTTCGCAGTCGCGATGACCTGAAAAAAGTACCCAGATTCGGTGATAAAACCTTTGAGCAGGCGGCCGGTTTTCTGCGCATTCATGAAAGCGAAAACCCACTGGATGCCTCGTCTGTGCATCCTGAATCCTATCCGCTGGTGGAAGAGATTGCCCGCCGTCACGGCCGCGAAGTTCGTTCCCTGGTGGGCGACAGTGCATTTTTGCGCTCATTGAAAGCCAAAGACTATATCAGTGATGTTTATGGTCTGCCGACGGTGGAAGATATTCTGGGCGAGCTGGAAAAGCCCGGGCGTGATCCTCGCGGTGAATTCAAGACTGCCGCGCTGAAGGACGGCGTCGAGACCCTGTCAGATCTGAAGCTGGCCATGGTTCTGGAAGGAACAGTAACCAATGTTACCAACTTTGGTGCCTTTGTTGATATCGGTGTGCATCAGGACGGTCTGGTGCATATCTCGGCACTGTCAGACAAGTTCGTCAAGGATCCGCATGACGTCGTCAGCGCAGGCAAGATTGTCAAGGTCAAAGTGCTGGAGGTGGACAAGGAGCGCAAGCGTATTGCATTGACCATGAGGCTGGATGACCCACTGCCAAGCGAAACCGGTGCCAAACCCTCGCGGTCTGGCCCGACGTCAGCGGAATCGAACAAGCGCAAGAAGGACTTTGCCGCTGCTGCGCAGAACAAGCGGCAGACGGGCACGATGGCGGCGCTGTTTGAGCAGGCGTTGAAGAATAAACGCTGAAAACGTACCCGAGAGCTGCCGTTGACTCGAATACGTTTTCAGAAGTTGGTACTTCGTTGTCAGAGGCCGCGGGTACGCTTCGGTCGGGCGTTTCGACGCGACTTGGCCGGGCGCGGTGCGCGGCCCGGTTTGTCATCCGGTACCAGCTGATGCAAACCGTCACCGATCAGGTCGGTGCGACCCATCTTGCGTAAGGTGGTGCGCAGGATGGGCCAGTTCTTTTCGTCGTGATAACGCAGGAAGGCTTTCTGCACGCGGCGGTCTTCAATGTTCTTGATGCTGCCAACGGCCTCGCTTTTGTAAGTCACTTTCTTCAGCGGATTCTTACCTGAGTAATACATCGCCGTGGCCAGCGCCATCGGTGACGGGTAAAAAGTCTGCACCTGATCCGGCTTGAACTTGTGTTTCTTCAGCCACAGGCCGAGGTTCATCATGTCTTCATTGTCGGAGCCCGGGTGGGCAGCAATAAAATAGGGAATCAGATACTGCTTCTTGCCTGCTTTGGCAGAAAAATGATCAAACATTTTTTTGAATTCATCGTAGGAACTGATGCTGGGTTTCATCATCTTCGACAGCGTTTTGTCTTCGCTGTGTTCCGGCGCGATTTTTAAATAACCCCCGACGTGATGGGTCACCAGTTCTTCCACGTACTCAGGATCCTTCAGCGCCAGATCGTAACGCAGGCCAGAGGCAATGGCGACACGCTTGACGCCTGGTATCGCACGGGCTTTACGATAAAGCTGGGTTGTTGGTTTGTGGTCTGTTTCCAGGTGCTGGCAGATTGTCGGGTACACGCACGACAGGCGTTTACAGTTCTTCTGGATGTCATGCGATTTGCAGTTCAGTTTGTACATGTTGGCGGTGGGGCCGCCCAGATCGGAAATCGTGCCGGTAAAGCCAGGCACCATATCGCGGATCTTTTCAATTTCTTTCAGAATCGATTCTTCCGAGCGGCTCTGAATGATGCGCCCTTCATGCTCGGTAATTGAGCAGAATGTACAGCCGCCAAAACAGCCGCGCATGATATTGACGGAGGTCTTGATCATGTCATAGGCCGGAATCCGCGCATCGCCGTAGGCCGGGTGCGGCCGACGCTGATAGGGCAGGTCAAAGACGCCGTCCAGTTCATCGGTTTCCAGCGGAATGGGCGGCGGGTTGACCCAGATATCCAGTGTGTCGTGCTTTTGTACCAGCGTCTTGGCGTTGTAAGGATTGGACTCCTGATGCAACACGCGTGACGAATGGGCATACAGTGCCGGATCGTTTTTCACCTTGTTATAGGAAGGCAACCGGATGTAGGTCCGGTCCGGGTCGGATTCATACTTGCGCTGCAGCGGCAGCGGAATGATGCGCACCGGAGCGACGTCGTCATCCGTGGCAGCTTTGGCTTCAGTGGCCTCACGGACTTTACGTGCATCAGGCTCAGTGATCTGATCGTGGGGCACATCGTAAGGGTTTGGTATGTCGTCAATACGACCGGGCCAGTCGATGCGGGTAGAGTCGATTTCTGTCCATCCGGGGGGGGCTTCACGGCGCAGCACAGCGGTGCCCCGCAGGTTGCTGAGATCCTTGATGGTACGGCCGTTGGCGACACCGTGAGCGATTTCCACCAACGCCCGTTCGGCGTTGCCATACAAAAGAATGTCAGCATTGGCGTCTATCAGCACCGATTTTCGGACCTGATCGCTCCAATAGTCATATTGCGCGATACGACGCAGACTGGCTTCAATGCCGCCCACGACAATGGGCGTTTTGTAATAGGCTTCGCGGCAGCGCTGGCTATAGGCAATGACGGAGCGATCCGGGCGCTTGCCGGCCTCTGCATTGGGGGTGTAGGCATCGTCGTTGCGGATGCGCAGATCGGCCGTATACCGGTTGATCAAGGAATCCATATTGCCGCCAGTGACGCCAAAAAACAGATTGGGTTCACCTAAGGCCTTGAATGGCTCAGCACTGTCCCAGGCAGGCTGGGCGATGATGCCAACACGGAAGCCCTGTGCCTCCAGCAGACGTCCAACCACGGCCATGCCAAAACTGGGGTGGTCGACATAGGCATCGGCGGTAACAATAATGATGTCGCAGCTGTCCCAGCCCAGGGCATCCATTTCCGCCCGTGACATGGGCAGGTAGGGGGCTGTGCCAAAACATTCCGCCCAATAGCGCTGATAGGAGAACAGGTGCCTGGGTTTGGTATCAGGCCTGGTCTCCGGTCGCGACCGGGATTTAGTCTTTGTTGCTGAGGGCTGGGCAGGTGTTGGCATCAGGCGTGGGCCTTCCGGCGGCAGGCCGGTGCGTTGGAAATGGATTAGGGCCGTATTCTACAGCATTTACTGGCTTTCTAGAAATAATCCCAGTGGCATGACAGTGCCGTTGATATCCAGGTGCTCATCTTGCAGCACAATGGTGCTTCGGGCCCGTCCATTGGCGACATGGGCCCAGCCCTGTTGCTGATAAACGCGCAATGCATCTGCGGCAGGGCTCTGCAGTAAAGCCGCGGCGTCGGCATCAATTGCCAGCGATAACTGTAGCTCTGGCAAAACCGGGCGCCAGCCCTGCAGGGCCTTGCCAGCAGGCCAGCGAGCGCTGGTTTCCAGCCAGTGATCACCGGCAAAGGCGGTAAAGCCGGCGATGGCGTCAAAACTCAGATCGCCCTGTGTGCTCAGAACCAGCAGGCCGGAACCGGAAAAATGACTCTGTTCATGGTCGGGCGCCGGCAATAGCTGAAAATCCGCCAGCGCAAACGGGCTGTCATACAGATGCCACAGAATGGGGCCATGGTTCAGGTGCAAAATCGCCGATTGCTGAACCGGGGATTGCCCGTCATCGGAAAAAATGCTGCTGGTGGCGTTGAAGTGTATGTCACTGCTGAACCAGCCTGAGCGGACACGGGTCACGTCAATATTGAGTGCCTGTGCCCGCTGCAATGCCTGAACCACTGGAGGGCGCACGAACAGCCCGGTCAGCGCTGGCATGACGGTGGTGACCAGCAAAACCGGGACCAGTATCAGAAGCAGTGTCAGGCTGATCAGTTTCTTGAGCATGAATCTCATCGGATGCCGGGTTAATTGCAAGGGAAGGCCGTGGAAGCGTCGATGCACTATATCAGATCGTTGCAGTTAAAGCAGTCAATGTGCGCATGTATCATAAATGAGATTGATACGGATTATTGCTTATTTTAATAACGGTTGAGTCGAGTTCAGTTCGCGTTATTCGGTTTGCAATACCCTGGTCTATTGGCTATTGTTTCAGCGTTTTTCATAGAGGTTCCGCGTGTCTTTTTCTGCCTGTTGCTGGCCGGATACACGGAGAAGTCATGATCAATCGGAAAAATAAGCAGCATGTAACCGTAATTTGGCATTTTACATAAGAAAAATTAAGTGAGGTTTGGCATGTCAAGATGGCTTGTAAGCATCAATAAAGCCCGTGTTATGACAGGTGTATTATCCAGCGTTGCCTGTTTGCCCCTGTACGCACAACAAAGTACTCAGAACAATGCTCAGAACGCTGAGCAAACAGAAGTGGAAGAAGTTATTGTCACTGGCTCCTACCTGCGGGGCAGTCCACTGGACGCGCCGTCACCAGTCACATCGGTGGACAGAGCGTCAATGGAAGCGCAGGGCGCGTCACAGATTTGGGACGTGATCAAGAACCTGGAGATAAATTCCGGGTCCATTTCCAACGAAGGTGCCGACGGCAGCAATGCCGCGCTGGGCAACCTGTCTGGCACTGCCAATATCAATTTGCGTAACCTGGGTGAGAACTCGACGTTGACATTGGTCAACGGCAAGCGCCAGGTCGCTGCTGCTACTACCACACCATCCGGTGGCGAATTTGTTGATATCAACACCATTCCCCTGGTCATGGTTGATCGCGTGGAAGTGCTGACCGATGGTGGTTCGGCATTGTATGGTTCCGATGCCGTGGCAGGCGCCGTGAACATTATCATGCGCACTGACTTTGAAGGGCTGGAGCTGTACGGTGACGTGCAGAACATCGAAAGTGCAGGCAGTCGCTATGATAAAACCGGCAGTGTCATCTGGGGTTGGGCCAATGACAGTGGTGACACCAATCTGGTGCTTGCCGGTGAAATATTCCGCCGTGACCCGGTGCCGATTACGGCTGCACGTTTCTACGACGAACGCTCCGAGTTTACCGGTGTTGTGGGCGGGCTTGGCACGCTGATCAATCAGGGTTCGTTCGGTGCGCGTCTGAATCAGGCTTACATCAATCAGGATGCCATTGATCAGGCCGTAGCCGAAGGTGGTACCGATGCATTGCGTTACACAGACCCTTTGTGTTCCCAGTTGACGTCGGCTGATGGTTCTCCGCTGTTTACCGGCACGCGTACGGCCCAGCGCGGCGAACCCAGCAGCAGCTGTCGGGAAGAAGATGCGCAGTGGCGCCTGCTTACCGTTGGCATGGAGCGCGACAGCCTGTCTGCTGCCTTTAGCCACCGTTTTAACGAGGCCGCTGGATTCTACTCATTTGCGCAATGGTCGCAAAGCGACATCGAGCGATCAGATTCTGGTTATGTCAGTGCCCGGGGCCCCAGCTTTTTCCTGGCACAGCCCGGCGCCCACGCCGGCGTCCCCGCCTGGGGCGGCTATGGTATTGGTCAGACCGCAGAGCTGGGTTACTTCGCCCCGGCGGTGGGTCTGAGTCGTCCAACGGCCAGCGACATCCCCAATGCACCGATTGCACTGGCCAATGGCGGCCCCAACGTGCCCATGTCTGGCACTGTGCAGACCGGAAACTTCCCGCGCAGCGGTGGCAACACCAATATGAACACCACCGAAACCATGGGTCTGCAGGCCGGTGTCAAAGGCGAGTTCTATGCGCTGAATGATCGCCGCTTCAACTATGATGTAGGCGTGTCGTGGAGTGGTACCAGCTTTGAGCTGGAATACCAGACCTTCCAGCGCGACCGCGCCGAGCTGGCAGTCAATGGCCTGGGTGGCCCCAACTGCACACCCAATGGGGTCAGTGACTTTGATTTCAGAAGCGCGCGTGGTGCCGTGTCGCCCGCTCTGCCGACATTCTGGGATTTCCTGGGCGACACCTTTACCCAGGAATATTTCCCCGGTTTTGTACATACCACGAGGGAAAGTCTGTCGCTGGCACTGACCAGTAACAACCATGGTCAGGACGGCTGCGAGTTCTACAATCCTTTCCTGACATCGGTGACTGATCCTGACCTGGGCAATTCCCAGGCCCTGATGGACTGGATGACGCCCACCGTGTTGCGTTCTGATAAGCGTAATCAGCTGGCGGTATTTGATGCCGTAGTAGCAGGTGAAATGTTCGAGATGGCCGGTGGCATGTCCCAGTTTGCGCTGGGTGTGCAGTACCGCCAGCAGAACAATAAATCCATTGCGCCGACCCTGAATGATCCGGGGCTGTCTAATGCGATCCTGGGCTGGGATGCCAGCGGCAATGTCGATGAGACGCACTATGTCAGCAATAACTATGAATGCTCGCAATGTATCTTCAACTATGATCTTGATCGCAATGTGCGAGCCATTTTCTCTGAGTTCTCGCTGCCGTTGCTCAACAATGTAGAGACGCAGTTCGCCTTGCGTTACGAAGACTACGGCGGTTCAGTCGGCGGTGAGTTGACGCCCAAGGTCGCTGCCAGCTGGCGGCCCATCGAGGAACTGTTGTTCCGTGGCTCATTCTCGCAGTCATTCCGGGCGCCTAACCTGGCTGTGATAGAAGAAGGGCTGGAAGCAGGGCAGGTGACCTTCCGGGACCCGTTGCGCAACCAGGCTGTGCGCGCGGGTCTGGCGGCGGTGAGCAACGCCAACGCTGAACCCAACACCACCTACAGTGTGGGTGCACCAGCGCCTGATGTTGGCAATGAATCGGCCAACACCTTCAGTGCCGGCTTCATCTGGACTCCCTATGGCGTATTGGATGGCCTGAGTGTGACGACAGACTTCTGGCGCTTTGAGGTCAAGGATCGGGTGATGCCACAACCGGCGATTTCATCAATCTCCGGTGAACTGGATGCATTTGCATCAGCAGCGACCAATCCGGCCAACTATGTGCTGAACTCATCATTGGCCAATGATGCTGCGCAGCCCTATGTAGCTTGCGATCCCAACGCTCTGGAAGCACAGTGGGGCAGCGATCCGCAAGCCTCGCAGAATGAAGCCGGGCAGGTTATTGAAGGCTCGCGACTGGATTGTGTGGTCGATCCGCGGGAATACGTGGTACCGAATGTGGTTCGTACACAGGGCAGCACCGAAGGTGCGCTGGTGACCATTGTCAGTTCTACCATCAATGCGGGTGAAGTGATTTCTGATGGTTTCGACTTCAAGCTGGGTTATGGCTGGGAAATGGACATGGGGCGCTTCCGCGCCAGCATGGACTTTACCTATGTTAATCAGTACACGCTGAAAGACGTGCCCGGGCTGGAGCTTGGACTGCTGGAAACGGGCGTGTTTGATGCCGCCGGCACGACCGGTGATGGCATTCTGGTGCGTTCACTGCCGGACAAAAAGGGCAATCTGACCCTGAACTGGTCCAGTCACGACCTTCGCCACAGCGTCACCGTGATCAATCGCTTCATCGGATCGTATGAAGACCTGGCGTATCGCAACACCTTCGAAAACGGTAATGACTATGTACGCTCAGTAGTGCAGGACAAAGTGGATAGCTACAACAGTATCGATCTGCAGTACAGCTACACCCATGAATGGGCCGATAGCCGGCTGGGTACCAGCATCTTTACGATAGGTGCACTGGATGCGTTCAATGCAACCTTGCCATACCGTTACGCTGGCGCTCTGAACTATGACGCCTCGGTGTTTGACGGTCGTGGCCGGCGCCTGTACGCGAGAGCCTTGCTGCAGTTCTGATATCCGGCAGCAAAGCTTGCTAATTGAAAAGCCCTGTTGACATCCTGTCAGCAGGGCTTTTCTTTTTTTTATCGACAACCCGGCACCTTTTTGCGGTAAAGCGAATCTTGATGAGCGCTGTACCGGGCCATTATCAATATGGAAAATGTTCTCTATTTCCAGTATTTATGCTGCTTCCAGGCATATCACCCCGTGCTGCGTGATGTCCGTTTATAAAATGTGTGAACTGGTTCAATTTTAATTGCAATGCCCGTTTCAATTGGATACAGTTTGTAGCGATTCCCTGTAGTTCCGGTCAATCTGAAAGGAGTCTGGGCCGGAGTAGTATTGAGTTGCTTGAGTTGTAAAACACTAATAATCGCATCTAAGCAGTGCATACGTTTCCAAAAATAATAATCACGGGGGAATATCCATGTCCAAATGGCTTGGTTTCCGAAATAAGACCCTGGTGCTGACCAGTGTGGTATCAGGCGCAGCCTGTCTGCCAGTTTTTGCTCAGGACTCAGAAGTAGAATTAGAAGAAGTTATCGTCACCGGCTCCTACATTCGGGGCACGCCATTGGATGCACCTTCTCCGGTGACCACCGTTGACAGAGCGTCAATTGAAGCACAAGGCGCGGCCCAGATCTGGGACGTGATCAAAAACCTCGAAATAAATTCCGGTTCATTCACCAACGAAGGTTCAGGCGAAGGCCAGGCCCTGTCAGGCACCGCCAACGTCAACCTGCGGAACCTGGGTGAGAACTCTACCCTGACACTGATTAACGGCAAACGTCAGGTATCTGCTGCAACAGTCACCCGAAGCGGCGGCGAATTCGTTGATATCAATACCATCCCACTGGTGATGGTTGAGCGCGTCGAAGTGCTGACCGACGGCGGTTCAGCGCTTTATGGTTCGGATGCGGTGGCCGGCGTGGTCAACGTCATCATGCGTACCCAGTTCGAAGGCCTTGAGGTCTACGGCGATGTGCAGGCGCTGGAAACAGCCACTGATCGCCAGGATAAAACAGGCAGCGTGATCTGGGGCTGGGCCAGCGACAGCGGCGATACCCACTTTGTATTGTCCGGTGAAATGTTCCGCCGTGACCCGGTACCGGTGGAATTTGGCAAATTCTATGATGAAAATGCGCAATACACCGGCGTAGTCGGCGGTATAGCAGGCAATATCAGTGCCACCATGGCCAACCCGGCCTTCGGTTCACAAATTAACCAGGCCTATATCAACACGGCCGTTACGCAGCGCAATATAGCTGAAGGCGGATCATCCAACACGGTTCTGACCGATCCTTTGTGTGATGATCTGACCGCCGCCGATGGCCGTCCTTTCTTCACCGGTACGCGTACTGACCGTCGTGGTGCCAACAGCGGTACCTGCCGTGAATTCACCGAAGAGTGGAACTTTATGAGCGTTGGTATGGAGCGCGACAGCATCGCCGGCGCCTTCAATCATACGTTTAATGAACACGCCGAGTTCTACTCATTCTTCCAGTATTCCGACACCACCATCGAACGTTCAGACGACGGCGCTCACGGCTCACGTGGTCCTACCGTGTTTCTGGCAGCGCCAGGCTCGCACGCCGGTAACCCGGCCTTTGGTGGCTACGGCATCGGCATGACAGCAGAGCTGGGTTATTATGCCGGCAAAGCTGGCCTGACGCGCCCGACCAGCATTCCCAATGCGCCCAACACGCTGGCCAATGGCGGCATGAACGTTCCGTTCTACGCCAGTGTGCAGGATTCCAATACGCCGCGTATGGGTGGCAACACCAACATCACTGAATCGGAAACGCTGGGTGTGCAGGCCGGTGTCAAGGGCGAGTTTTACGCCTTTAACGACCGCCGCTTTAACTACGACGTGGGTTACTCCTGGAGCGGCACCAGCTTCGAACAGGAATACCAGACTTTCCAGCGTGATCGCGCAGAACTGGCCGTGAATGGCCTGGGCGGTCCAAACTGTACCCCCAATGGCATCAGCGACTTCAACTTCCGTGATGAGCCCGGCCCCTTTGGCGGCGCCATCCCCACCATCTGGAATGTCAGCAACCAGGCCTACTATAAAGGCTACACGCAGACCTTCTTCCCCGGCTTTGTATTTACCACGCGGGAAAGTCTGTCTCTGGCACTGACCAGTAACAACCAGGGCCAGGGCGGTTGCGAGTTCTACAACCCCTTCCTGACCCAGATGACAGATCCGTCGCTGGCCAACAGTGATGAGCTGATGAACTGGATGGCACCAACGGTCAAACGCGCCGACAAACGCAACAAGCTGGGCGTGATTGATGCCGTGCTGTCAGGCGAATTGCTGGAGCTGCAGGGCGGTATGGCCCAGTTTGCTGTGGGCGCCCAGTATCGTATGCAGACAAACAGCTCCATTGCACCCGCCATGAACCAGCCGGGCCTGCCCAATGCCATTCTGGAATGGGGCACTAACGGTGAGCCCAATACCACGCACTATGTCAGTAACAACTTTGAGTGCTCGGAGTGTATCTTTAATTACACTAATGACCGCAACGTCTCTGCTGTGTTTGGTGAGCTGTCATTGCCGCTGATTGAAAACGTGGAAACCCAGATAGCGCTGCGCTACGAGGATTACGGCGGCAATATCGGCAGCGAAGTCACCCCCAAGGTGGCACTGAGCTGGCGGCCGATTGATACTCTGTTGCTGCGTGGCTCCTTCTCGCAGTCATTCCGTGCACCTAACGTCGGCATCGTGGAAGAAGGCCTGGAGTCATCCAGCAACACCTTCCGTGATCCGCTGCGTAACCAGGCGGTTCGTGCCGGTCTGGCCGATGTCAGCAATGCCAATGCATTGCCGAACTTTACCTATACCCTGGGTGGACCAGCGCCGGATGTGGGCAATGAGTATGCCGACACCTTTAGTGCCGGTTTTGTCTGGACACCAGCGGGTCGTCTTGAAGGTTTCAGCTTGACTGCAGATGCATGGCGTTTCGAGCTGACCGACAAGGTGCTGCCACAGCCAGGTATTTCAGCGATTGGTGACGAACTGGCGCTGTTCCAGCAGGCAGCTGCTGATCCGTCAAACTACGTTCTTAACGGTACCATCCCGTCCAGCCGTACTGGTGAATGGGCCAACTATGAACAGTTGACGCCGTGTGATCCCAATGCGTTGGCCGCTCAGTTCGGTACTGATCCTAACACCCAGGGCACGCCCGGTGGTGAAACCGGTTTCCGTGACGTGCAGGCAGGTTCTCGTCTGGACTGCGTCGTGAATCCGGCGGCTTACCAGATTGAAGGTGTGGTACGTACCTTTGGTGTGTCTACCGGCGCACTGACCACGACTCAGCTCAGCACCATCAACGCCGGCGAGATCATCGCTGACGGTATTGATGTGAAAGCCAGCTACGACTGGACCCACGACTGGGGCCGATTCCGTCTGAGCATGGACTATACCCATGTTAATCAGTACACATTAAAAAATGTGCCTGGCCTGGAGCTGGGGCTGTTGGAAACAGGTGTGTTTGACGCAGCTGGTACAACAGGTGATGGCAATCTGGTGCGTTCATTGCCGGACAACAAAGGCAATGTCAATCTGGGCTGGATGGGTAATACCGGTCACGGTGCGTCTATTATTGCGCGCTTTATCGGTTCTTACTCTGACCTGGCCTATGAGAACACCTTTGCGACCGCAAATGATGAAGTACGCGCTCTGATGAGCCGCAAGATCGATAGCTATCATACGATCGATCTTCAGTACAACTACACGCATGAGTGGGCCAATTCCTCACTGGGAACAACCATCTTCACTGTCGGTGTACTGGACGCCTTCAATGCTGACCTCTCGTACCGTGAGTCTGGCAGCATCAATTACGATGCTGGCGTATTCGATGGCCGTGGCCGTCGTTTGTATGCCCGGGCATTGCTGCAGTTCTGATGATGTAAAACACGCGGGTAATTGACGCTGAAAGAAGGCCCCGTTCGCGGGGCTTTTTTTTGGCTTAACGAAAAGCATTAGTTTTAGTGATTGTTATTATTTATCAAAGTTATAGCGTTGTCTGTCGTAAAACCGACGTCCAAATTGTGAGCTCGTTCAAATTTGATTGCATTGCCCGTTGCAATTAGATACAGTTTTTGCAGATTCCCTGACGTACCGGCAATGCAAGGAAACACCGCCGGAGTTGTAGCGAGTTGCTTTAGCTGATCAAGAGTAGAGCAGTACGTTTCTAACAATAATAATCACAGGGGGAACACCCATGTCTAAATGGCCTGGATTCCGAAGAAAAGCTCTGGTTCTCACCGGGGTCATGTCAAGTGCAGCCTGCCTGCCTGGTCTTGTCCATGGGCAGGACAATCAAGAAGCAGAAGTCGAAGAAGTCATTGTCACCGGTTCCTACTTGCGTGGCAGCCCGCTGGATGCGCCCTCTCCGGTGCAGGTCGTTGACAGAGCTTCCATCGAAGCCCAGGGCGCAGCCCAGATCTGGGATGTCATCAAGAACCTTGAAGTAAACTCCGGTTCCATCAGTAACGAAGGCTCTGATGGCGGCCTGGCTGAAATGGGCGCTGTTTCCGGCATGGCCAACGTCAACCTGAGAAACCTGGGGGAAAACTCCACCCTGACATTGATTAACGGCAAGCGTATGGCGCCTGCCGCAACGTCAACGCCAACGGGTGGGGAATTTGTTGATATCAACTCCATTCCGCTGGTCATGGTGGAGCGCCTTGAAGTGCTCACCGACGGTGGCTCAGCGCTGTACGGTTCGGATGCGGTGGCCGGTGTGGTCAACGTCATCATGCGTACCCAGTTCGAAGGCCTGGAACTGTATGGCGATATTCAGGCCATCGAAAAAGACATTGGCAACCAGGATCGAACGCTCAGCGCCATTTGGGGCTGGTCGAATGACACCGGCTCAACTCATTTTGTCGTGTCCGGGGAAATGTTCCGCCGTGATCCGGTACCAATCACTGCTGCCCGTTATTTTGATGACAAATCAGAATTTACCGGGACTGTTGGCGGGTTTGGTACGCCATTGGTCAATGCTGCCTTCGGTTCCAACGTGAACCCTGCCTTTCTGAATGAAGACGTGAGGCAACAGGCCATTGCGGAGGGCGGTACCAGCGAACCACGTTATACCGATCCTCAGTGCTTTAGTCTGACCGCCGCCGACGGTGCCCCGTATTTTGTGGGTACCCGCACCGCAGACCGGGGTGAACCCAGTTCAAGTTGTCGTCAGGATACCTTCCAGTGGGACCTGCTGAATGTGGGGATGGAGCGCGACAGTGTGGCCGGTGCGTTTGACCATGCCTTCAATGATACAGTCGAGTTTTATTCCTTTGCCCAGTATTCCAGCAGTGACATTGAGCGCTCTGATTCTGGTGCCTACACCAGCCGCGGGCCAACCATGTTCCTGGCTCAGCCCGGCGCGCATACCGGTAACCCGGCTTTTGGTGGTTATTCCATTGGCCAGCCAATGGAGCTGGGTTATTTTGCGCCTTCTATTGGTCTGGCAAGACCCACAGCGGCTGATATCACCAATGCGCCCACTGACATCAGGAACGGCGGTCTTAACGCGCCCAGTTATGCCAATATGAATATTGGCAGTTCGCCACGTGAAGGCGGCGGTAACCAGGTCAGCCGTACCGAAGCGTTGGGTGTGCAGGCGGGTCTGAAAGGTGAGTTTATTGCCATGGACAACCGTCGCTTTAATTACGATGTCAGCTATTCCTGGAGCAGTACCAGTTTCGAGCTTGAGTACAAAACCTTCCAGCGCGACCGCGCCCACCTCGCCGCCAATGGTCTGGGCGGACCCAACTGTACGCCCAATGGTGTTGCTGATTTCGATTTTCTTAGTGCACGTGGCCATATATCACCGGCAATACCGACTGCCTGGGATTTTGTTGGCGCCAGTATGACGCAGCTGTTTTTCCCGGGTTTTGTGTTCAATACACACGAGTCTCTGTCCTACGCCCTGACCAGTAACAACCAGGGGCAGGGCGGTTGCGAGTTCTATAACCCGTTCCTGACGCGTCAGTCGGACCCCAGCCTGGCAAATTCGCAGGAACTGGTTGACTGGATGCTGCCGACGATTCGTCGTGCCGACAAACGCAACAAGCTGGGTGTCTTCGACGCCGTGCTTGCGGGTGAGATGTTCGAGATGGCAGGCGGCATTTCACAATTTGCTGTCGGTGTACAACACCGGGAACAGAATGCCAAATCAATTGCACCGGAAATGAATCAGCCAGGGCTGACGGCAATATCGGGCTATGGCCCCGGCGGAGTACCTAACGAGTTCCGTTATGTGTCGAACAACTTTGAGTGCTCGGAGTGTATCTTCAACTACGATCACACGCGCAGCACGCGCGCTGCTTTCATGGAGCTGTCGCTGCCATTTCTCACCAACATCGAGTCCCAGATCGCCTTGCGCTACGAGGATTACGGTGGCCAGATTGGTGGCGAACTGACACCCAAGGTAGCGCTGAGCTGGCGTCCGACCGATTCCTGGCTGTTCCGGGGGTCGTTCTCGCAGTCCTTCCGCGCCCCCAATATTGGCGTACAACTGGAAGGGCTTGAATCCAGTTCCACCACCTTCCGTGATCCGATCAGTGCGCAGGCGGTGCGGGCAGGCATGGTGCCACCAACCAACGAGAATGCTGAACCGGAAAGCTCCTACACCGTAGGGTCGCCAGCGCCGAACATTGGTAATGAGTATGCCAACACCTACAGCGCCGGCTTTATCTGGACGCCGCAGGGTCGGTTGCAGGGACTGAGTATCAATGCTGACTTCTGGCGATTTGAAGTTGAAGACCGGGTCATGCCACAGCCAGGTATCTCTGCCATTGGGCCAGAGATTGCTGCATTTGAAGCGGCTGCCGCAAATCCTGACAATTATGTCTTTAACGGCACCATTTCCAGCAGTCCATCGCCTGCCTATGCTGGCCTGGATCCTTACGAGTCCTGTGACCCGGCGGCGCTGTCAGCGCAGTGGGGTGACGATCCGGAGGCTTCCAAAACATCCTCTGGTCAGGTAATACCATTGTCGCGTCTGGATTGTGTGGTTGATCCGCGCACCTACGTCGTTGATGGTGTTGTGCGCTCGGCTGGCAGCACCACCGGCAGCCTGATTACCATCAGTT
>Ga0115567_10003350_pt1 | contig 15799 bp, 18 predicted proteins | sample COGITO_mtgs_1204_2_FD_88679 | JGI IMG/M metagenome (GOLD analysis project Ga0115567, IMG submission 88679) | Pelagic marine microbial communities from North Sea - COGITO_mtgs_120412 | ecosystem: Environmental > Aquatic > Marine > Epipelagic | place: Germany:Helgoland, sampling site Kabeltonne... | reverse complement strand
CCTAAACCCTAAACCCTAAACCCTAAACCCTAAACCCTAAACCCTAAACCCTAAACCCTAAACCCTAAACCCTAAACCCTAAACCCTAAACCCTAAACCCTAAACCCTAAACCCTAAACCTTATAAAGCGACTCACACACACAATCTCCACTCTAAGCGTAGCGCCTCGACGAGGCGCCTCTCGGGTCTCTCCACAAGCAGAGCAGCGGAGCATACAAGCAACTAAACCCTAAACCCTAAACCAGGCTGGTTTGATAGAACGCATCAAGAACCACCGCAATGGAACGTATTAGGAAACCTTCGTAATCTGATCTAATCCAGCTTTATGACATTCACGAGCCTTCTCATCAACATAAAGTTGCACGCGCACAACCAAGTCGCTGGTTTAGGGTTTAGCTTCAAAGCACTTACATGGCAGTCCCACAGGTGAAGTGAGCACTGATCGCCGTCCTTGTGGATCGAATCCAAGCGATGAAAAAGCAATGTACTCGAGACAATATCTCAATTTGCTCCATCCGCAACGCTGGTCGGACGTTGCACAGCGACGCGTAGTTCTTCGACTTCTGCTTGCAGTGACGAGCGATTCGTCAGTTTGTGCGCCCTACGCGTGACACACCGAGGTACGGGAGGGCGCACAACCACTGCGCAGGGCATCATTCTCCTCAACCATGCGCTGAAGTAAAGCCGTGCAACGCGCAAGCCGGTTCGTTGTGTCGTACAGCTGATATGTAAGCTCCTGCGAAGTGGTCCTCAAACGTCAGATCTCCTTCCGGCCTTGATTCTCTGGATCGGAGCCAGATCTTATTGACTGATAGCAATTCCGAAATAGTGAAAGGATACTGCTGCTAGGTGCTTTCCTCAACAAACATTCCACAGCACTTACTTGGTACGTAGGCTCGAATTCTTCCTCTGCGCGGTCCCCGTCCTCTCCATGCTCTCTCTCAAGCACTTCAGCGATATCTTCCGCAAGCGATGGCATTACTTCTGTAGTCGTGGCGTCAGCCTCGCCATTCTCTGCACTGTGATTCGTGTCTCTTCCGGATTGATGCGCTCGGCACACTTCAAGAGAATTGGTCCGCGGCCCAGCTTCGGCCGAGAGCGCCGCCGTACGTGACCTTTTTGTGTCTGGTGAAGCCTCGAGGTCTTGACGCAGATCGATCTCGATGGCTTCTCTGTGTTCTCCTGAGTGCTCTGTTTGCATTTTACACTGCTTGAAATCTAAAGTGTCTGCCTCCTTCGCTGCCTCGCACCCTCCTGTAAGCAGTGCTGTGCGGGTGCGAGGCGCGTTGATTTCGCTCAAACTGATGGGCTGTAGCGCTTGGAAGCGTGCGCCTGCGTCGGGGCTTCCAGGCGAGACCATCTTGCGAATCATGGTTCCACTACGCTGGAAAGACTCATCGCCCTCAGGGCTGTGCCGAGAACTCATTGCGCCCCGCACCGTCGAGTGGCCGAAGGGAGGCTTTGTCGCCCTTCGGAAGGCGATTTCGCCTCTGGTAGTGGGATCCGGAACCCTATTGTAGGAGACGTTCGTAGGAAGGTCACAAGGGGGCGCCCCGGCCCAGCAAGGGCGCGCCCCAAGGGTGCAGGATGGTCTTCGGGAAGCTTCTTGCCAAACGGGAGAAACGTGAAAAGGAAGAGGAGGACGCGCCAGCGCCAGTTATACGAGGTTTCTCAGCCAAGGAGGTCTGGGACCTCAGGCTGCGTCTTCACGAAGCCTCGCGCGAGATCGACCAGCAGGGATGGACGCAGCGCTTCAAGCTTGCAGACAGAAAGGGCGAGGGACATCTGTCGTTCGATGACTTTCGCCGAGCTGTGAGAAGTGCAAACATCAAGTCCAGCGTCATTTCTGACTTTGACCTCGAGGTTCGACCCCGTCCGCATTTGTATCAAAGCCGGCAGTTGCGATTTGCTGAAACACATGGATCCTGTCGATTCTCTCTAAGTCGATGACGGGGTGCAGCATGTGGTGACTATTGTGGATGCGGACAACTCAGGAAAAATCGACCTAGATGAGTTTCTGACCTTTCTCCGCCCGGAGTTCATCCCGGATGTTCGAGCAACAGCTTCCTCATGGCTCGGGCAGGGGAGAGGGCCAATGAACGCCGTAAATGGGATCGGTACTGACCCCAGCTTTTCATTCGCGCGAGCACTTCACTGCAGTGACGCATATGAGCAGACTGGCCTTCCCGCGACCGCCGCTGCGATGCATCGTTGGGCAGCCCCTTATGTCGCCCTGAGCAATGCGACGCGAGGCAGGGACCATGATGAATGACATCGGGGTTCTTTGCCACACTGGAAATCTCGATGGCAATGCTTGGTGCTCGGAGGATGGTGTGGACGGTGACGATACGTGGATCCTCTTCGAGCTTCCACGCGTTTACTTCGTTAACCAGATCAACTTCTGGAACTACATGTCGTGGGAGTCGACCAAAGAGCAGGACTGCCGTGACGCTCTTTCGGCATTTGAGATTTCGTGCTCACTGAACGGGCGCTCTTGGTACCACGTTGGCCGTGTCGAGGGTTTGCCAGAGATCCCGACGACCGGTATCTCCAACTACACTGGCGAGCTCATCCAGAACAAGTCCATGGGAGGCAAAAAGGGGATGCATAAAGTATCGCTTCGCCTGCCTACCCGTGCCCGTTGCCGATCCTGCATGCATATGTCCTGATTCAATGGGGTGTTTCTATCGCACATAGGCGCACCGGAAGGCAGGCTTGATTCAACTAGACGAGTCGCTTGGTCTGCCAGTGCGCTTTCTCAGACTGCACAATCTCGAGAACCGCGGTGGTGTGTGCTCATCCACCCTTTGATTATGCCGGAGACAGAGAATATTCACATTGACTGTCCCTCCGTGAATAATTTTGCGGCAGGCTCTCGCTTTGGAATCAACGGCGTGCTCTTTTACGGTCCACCAGCGGTAGGAGACTATGTGAGACGAGGTGCGAGGCTTCAGGCACTTCCAACTGAGGTATTTGGGCAGTTTCAATACGTCGTCGGACTCGATATCGGCCACAACATGTTGTCTCCCCAGCCCGTCCCTTGAGCAGCGCTCGCGGCCGCATGTGACACGGCTTCCTGCGAGTCGCAGGATAGCGAAGCTTCCAGACGAACTTGAGCGGCTTGTCCTCTGCGAACGGTTGTGCGTCGCGTATAACGTCCTTGAAGAATTTCCGCCCGTTCTGACGCGCGGCGACTTTCCACAGTCCCTCCGCGTGCTGGACCTTTCCCATAATTTCCTCAAAGTTCTCCCGCCGGAGGTTCCCAACCAGCAAACGAAATGCAAAACGCGTTGAGGCGTCTGCATGCCCCGTCTCCGGTTTGTGCGGTCACCCTCGAGACGTCATAGTTTCCTTGCAGATTGGCGAGCTGGCTGCGCTCGAGGAGCTCCATGTCGCCGGCCATTTTTGGGACCTTGCGGGGCTTCCCCCTGAACTCTGCCAGCTCAAGCAGCTCCGCGCCCTGAATCTTATGGGAATGCCCACCATCACTGAGTGGCTCCTGGATTCTGATGCGCTGGTGCGTCCCCACTAGCCCTCTGTACTGCCGGTCTGCACTTGTTTGGGTGTGGTGTTGGCGCATGAAGGCGTGCACTCACTCTTTGGCCCGCGCGTCCAGTCACGACACAGCCTTGACACAGCACCTGACCGGTCCATCGTTCTTGAGCCGCAATTCCTCGCATACGTGCAGGTCGGACTAGTCAACCGTAAGTCACTCCTGCTTGCAATGGACCGTACTAGCTCCCTGCTTACAGCTTTGCGCTCGCGCTGGGCTTCGTGGCGCAGGAACACCCTCTACTTCTGCGTTCACTGGGTGTGCACGGCGCCCGTGCTATGTTTCACCGTCATGATTCCAGAAAGGAAATTGTCGTTGGGCGGGAATACGTACCAAGCCTTGATTTGCACGAGGCTTCAGAATTAGACGGAATGCTGCAACAGCTCTTCGCTCAGGACTACGTACCGATTCCAGATGATCTGTGGGACATGCCAGCTCTCGTAGACCTTCGCTTGCGCCGTTCGGGCATCGAGAGGGGTGGACAACGCCTTCCTGCCTCCGGCTTTGCTGAGAAGATTTCGGGTGCTGTGGGTCTCGGGGTCTTCACCCTTCTTCCAGAGCAGGCTTCCTTCAAGGTGCGATCCTTTCCTTGTCATATCTTTCCCATACCAGCTAGGGATCAATACTGTCTGGCTCACGCCAATTTTGCGTCTGCCCGAATTGAGATGCGCGCCTCCATCTACATTTTGGGAAGGTCTGAACTCGAATGGATGCGTTGCGGCGCCTCAGGGTGCGATTCAGCTTGAGCTCCCCAGTGTTGCGGGTGTGGTCGAAGAGGAGAAGAAGGAGCGTGCGATGGAGGCTCGCGGCTGGCTCGACCGCCCACAGCAGCACTTCCACGCTGAAGCGACGAGGGCTGAGCAGGAGGCAGTGATGCGAGAGGACCGTCGCCTACTTCGACCCGAGACAAACCCCCCACTACCGCATGAGGAGCCGCTCCGGTACGTGGACTATCGCGGGCAGCTGCAGACAAGCGGGCCTGAGACGCATCGCTGGACTTACCCATTGTTTGAATTTGGCGGGCGTTGAGTTGATGTGCTATGAGGGGTGCTACAACTTGTTTTATATTGTACAATACATCGCGTGTTGACGACCGTGCCTGACGACAGCTTCCGGTTACCTATGTTGGCTCCGAACGTTGCTTGATGTGGACAGCACCGTTCTCAGAATCCTCTGTCAGCAGCAGCAGCAACTCTTTAGTGGGAGCTGCGCGTCAGACCCAAAATGAGATTGCACTCGTTCGGGGTGAACCTTGGTCTTCCCACAGTTCATATCCATCTTGCTCGGGTCCATGCAACCCTTTACGTCCCTGCCCAGTCTAAAGAAGTCAGAAACCTGCGTTCAGCAACTTGCAGGCTGCAACAGCAAAGGTAAGCACACCTCAAGATCATTATCTTGCTCTGATGTCACTGACATGGAGATCTGTGTCAACACATAGTCCTCTTAGATGTGAGAGCCGCACAAGATACTTGGAAAAAAGAAGAAGAAAAGACGTCGTGGTTCAGTGCTGTTTAGGGTTTATTTTGGAAACCGAAGCGACTGAATTTGCCGTACCGGTGTGCCAGAGGGGGAAGGGGATCGTGAAACAACGATTAGCCCCTCTCTTTGATGTGCGATTTCATCTTGTTCTTTTTCCCCCTGAGGGTTTACGGGAACGAGGTCACCACTGACTGGGACAGTGACATCACCACCAACGGGTTGCTGTCAGAGGGGCGTCGAGAAACCTCTGGAAATGCTTCATCGTCGCCACCAAACATTTGCCGGACCAGCCGCTGGGTGGCAAAAAGATCTTTTGGAACATGTTCGTCAGCCCGGCCCATATTTGAATCGGATGACAGCCAGGAATCTCTGCAGCGAATTTGGAAATATCAATCGATGAATCACGACATATTACGTATGATTCTTACAAAAGCATTCTTCATGGTTCGGATTGCGCGTTACCCTTCGATTCCCTCAGGGCCAGCATCAGACTCTGAGGAAGATGGGTCCGGAAACACAAAGTAAGGCAGTCGCTTGGCCCCGACAGGAGCACCATAAAGAGCGTCTAAATTTCCAGGCACTCCACCCTCGTAGAGGTCTTCAGCAGAAATATTCTGAGAGCGCATGCTCTTGCGCAACCATCGATCGATTTTGGTGGCATTGGAGGGCTGTGGGATTTGCCCTGGTGTCACAGGTGGAAGGTGCGGGGGGACTTCATGTCGAGAATAAATCAAGTCGGCGAGAGTGAAAAAGTTGGGGTTGACGGGTCCAATAAGATCTGCAATCTCCTTGTTAGAATTTACGATGCCCCACTTTGGCTTTCCCAGCAAATTGACAGTCAATTTCGAAATGAAATGATCACACACAGAATGAAGCGAGACGAAATATAGTCTGGAAGAAAACCTGGGTCATTCGGATCAGGATTTTCGCCCCCAACATCAGACATGGAAGCTGGCGAAGCAAGTTCATCGAATCGCCGAATCCAACTGAGATTGAAGCACACGGACGTGCATCAGTGCAAACCTACCGCTAGAATCGTAAATTGCCAAACTTGGCTATTGTGTTGCCAAAACAAAGAAGGTTATCGGTCAAAACCTCGCATGCTTTGGCTTGTCAAGCTCATTGCTGGAGTCTTCGACTCCTTCGACACGCAGCGTGCTTTGCACAAATCCTGACGGGACCGGCACCAAGTTTTCAAAATCCGGGAGCGCTTCTATGGCACCACCTCCCGCTGCATCGATTTGTGCCTGCCTTCTTCGTTCCGCCTCTGCATCCACCTGATAAAAATAGGAACATCTGAGAATCTGTAAGATAGCAGTCCGACTTGTTAATCGTAAATTGTTGAACTCACTTGGTCGTTCCACTCAGAGAGGAATTCAAATGCAGAAAGCAATAGTTCGCTATTTTCAAACTCCTCCTTCCCGCCGCCAGACCAACCTGACCTGAATTGGGATGAAGTGGCATCAGCAAACTGAAGAATGCCCGTATCAAAGCAAGGATTTTACCAGGGGTGATCCGAATCGCTTGAGACGTCATTCATTTCTTCTCCATGGCCCGAACCGAACAAACTCCCGTTTCCTCTCATGACTTTCCTCCTTTTTCACTCGGGCCCGCGTTAGCAATCATGCGGGAAACAATCGGTCCACGCCCAGTGATGCAGTAGGCATGTGGGAGTTACCTGCTTTGCAAAAGTTGATTCCATTCTGCCGTGACCCAATGTTTGCGTTGCTCAGACTCTTCATCTTCGAAATAGCGTTTTCCCGGAAGTCGAGCTGCATGCAGCGCGCTGACCTGATCACATGACTATGTTTCAGTCTGGTTGCTCAGCTCCTTCATCCTGCTGCCTACAGCTTCAAAAGTGAGACAAGAAACTTGTCCGACCGCCATAGCGGGCAATACAATTCTATGTTTCAATCACCTTTTCAAACATGCTGTCCAAGTCCATGGCCTTCCCACCGTGCGACCATTCCGACCTCGTTTCCTGCATCCAAGGAATGGCTCGATCCCAGGTCGATGCTCGCTTGCTGACAGAAGCCTCCTCGGGCTCAGCGACCTGGACATCGCTGACACTCGACGTCACTGCACTATTCGAATCATGTTCTTGGACCTTTGATGAAACCTCACTAGCAGCCGATTTCGGTGCGGGGCCCTCATCAGTCTCCGCACTCGCTTCCCCTTCAGAGCCGTGGAGCGGGCCTAATGGCGCAACAACAGCAGGAGAATGGCGCTCAGAATACTCCTTCGAGATCAGATCGAGCACTTGTTCGAATGCCATAACCGCAGAAGATGAATTCATGTTTCGAGCAGACTGTAGCTGACCCAGGACACGGTACCGTATAGCCGGGTCCGTGTGCCGGGCACCGCATGCAATTAGCACGCGCACCGTTTCAACTTGGCCGCGCGTCGCGGCCCAACGCAGCGGGGTCGCGCCAGACAAAGACGGTGCATTCACGGAAGCACCGACAGCCACTAACGCACGAATTGTAAGTGAATGTCCGTTGATGGCAGCGTTATGCAAAGGCCGAATTCCATAGTCGTTCTCTGCGTCTGGGTCCGCACCTCTCTCCACCAAAGCAACTGCGGCGCTCGTTCGCCCTCGCAGTGCTGCATCGTGCAGCGGTGAATTGCCCTGTGCGTCCGTTACGTTCAGCCCCGCACCTAGCTCGATAAGCGCTGTGAGAACCTCCACCCGTTCAGACGCCGCGGCTGCGAAAATCACCGTCTCACGCAACTTCGATTGCGGATCCATCGCATTTGGATTTGCCCCGGCTTTTACCAGAGGCCGTAACGCCTCCACGCGTCCTTCTCGCACTGCCGCGAGCAATCTTTCATCAAGCGTTCTCTCCAAATTCAGCGGCGTCGCCCCGGCTCCCTGCATCGAGCCGCCTCCCTCCCCGCCGCGAATTCGCTTCACGTGGAACGAGCCATGCATCCGCCGATCATTCCAGTGAACCCTTCCAAGTCGACATGCGATACAACTGACCCTCTCTGTCAATCGAAGTGGGTCTGGCACGCAAGACGGCAGCAAGAGAAACATTAGCACACTAAATGACGTGCGGTGGACCGGAATCCCGTGCCCGGCGTTCCAAAACGCACGTTTGTCGATTGGTGTTCCTTCTGTGTTCTGGAGAGACCAATCGTTCCTCAACTTAACTACCATGTCCGTGTCCCGATGACAGAGAGAACCAGTGCTTGAATCTAGTCCTCGAGGTCCCGGAACCCCGATGCCCGCCCCCAGCGCACCAGATCGCGCCCGCGGGGAATCCCGATCAAAATTTTCGGGTTCCCGCGCTCGAAATTCGACTGATTTTAGAGTTAGAGAGGGTTCGTCGGGGAACGCCCGCGAACAGTAGGATGGATGGAGGTGAAGCTGGTGAAACCAGAGCGGCCTTGGTGGCAGCCGAACGGTCGCTGAATTCACTACTGGAAGGGTATGGCATGACCCTGCGTGCATGCGCGTCGATCATGAAAGCAGGATTCTGCTTGATACAGACGCAGAGCACTCTCATCGCTAAGCAGCTGATCAATATTGGTGTCGCGTGGCAGATATCTTTCATCGTCTATCTCTGACAGAATCTCAGAAACGTTGAGAGACCTTCCGAGCGCGTCTGGAACTCCCAAGCAGCGCGCCTCGATCTCAGGCGTTGGTGGACGGCACTCAGCAGCCTACGAAAGGATTTTGGGGCGTCCTGCTTTTGCAAGTGGGCTGAAAAGTGGAGCTGAATATCCTTCTAGACAATCTGGTGCTGTCGCTTCTATTGTGGGAACGTACTTTCCCGCTGAATTTATTTAGCAGTGTACGCGCGCCGCGTGCTTTACCAACTTTCGAGGCTGAATCATATACGCCGCCATGATTGCTGCTCAGCTCGTCTAGGGCCCCAAGCGCAAGCAAGGAGCAAGATGAGCCAACCACAGCTGGGAGTTCAAGTAAAGTCACTTGGCCTCATGGGCTCGAGAAGGAGCTGCAGAGAATGGTTCAGGACCGCGCTCTCACTTCCACCATCAGGTCGAAGCATTGCATTGAATATATTCGTGCAAATTTGCAGCGCTGACATATTCGGACATGCGCCCGTTCTTCTTAGCAAGTTCTAACACGGCCCTGCAGATCTCATGATGGCTTGACAGGGCGAGCTGGCGCGGCGCGACAATTGGACTATCCTGCAATAGGAAAGCACTGTACATATTCAGTTGCATGGTCTGATGCTTCGCAGCAGCAGCATTCGATCGAGCGAGAGGTATGTCAAATCGTTCCTCGACATACAAGTCTCATGAATACCCCTGTGTCTGAGAGTCTCAAATCCGAGGTTCTGTGAACTTACAGGTCATCAAATTGCGTGGCGTCTTTGATCAGCTTTCTCAAAGTCTCAACTCTTCTCCCCAGAAGCCGTCGACAAATGCGTCGCCTGCCAGCGCTTCACACCAGCCGCTCGCCATGTCTGCCGATGTCTCCGCTCAGTTTCATGCAGACCTTCATCGTTCAGTTTCTTCCCTTTCTTCTGTGCATGGAAATCTTGAAGGCTTTGCTGTGCCACATCATGAAATGTCCAGTCAACCCTCCAGACCGGGATCTCGTGCATCAAATCTACCGAGCGAGGCTCTGTTGAGCGAAGAAGAAAATACCCCCAATGTTTCACAAGTGAGGCACGGGTTCCAGGCAACCCGGATCGCTGCAGCCTTTCGTGCAGAGAGTGTCACGGGGGGCTTTGCAACGGCAAAATCGAAACGCCGAAAAGGCGAGCTTGCTGCAAGCACGAACACGTTGGCAAATACGAGAAGACCATGGGGAGCTGGTGCTGGTCTAGTAAGAGGCCATCCATCGCAAGGTGAAGGGCGCAGTGCAAGGAACAGGCGAATAAACTCGCCATCTGACGACGACGGAGCTTCTGCGCATCTTCGAGCCGGCAGCGACCGTGGTCGCCTTGCTCGGGCCCTACGTATGAACCACTCGCTGCGCACGCAGGTGGCCCGAGCCAGACAACAATGTATAGATGATTATATCTTTCTATCACGCCGTTCGGGTCTGTAACGATTTTGACGCGGCCATGAGTGCAGGTGGCACATCTTCAGCGGGCACTCAATGACAAGGACCGGGAGATTTCTCGCCTTTCGCGCGCTCTCCGATCTGCACAGCAGGAAGGGACGGAGGCAAATGTTCAAGCAGCAGATGCGTGTGCTCTACGTCGATCTCTACTTGAGAGTGAGGCGGTGCGGGAGCGCCAGGCGTCCTACATCAAAGAGCTCAAACGGCAGGCGGGTGCAGCTTCGAGGCTGTGATATATCTCGAGATCGCAGCCGCAGTAGGTGCATCAAAATATCCTGGTTGGTCTCGTCTGGCATTCATCTTTCTTTCACAGGCCCCTAGAGTGCATACATCTTCATGTGTAGCTATACAGTAGCGTGCAAGAATGAACCAATTTCACGAGCATAGCTATTTCGCAAGGCTTGGTTCGCAGTGCTCCCTGACCGCCCCGTGCACCTGTCGCGTGCTTGGAACTTGATTTCTGTGAACGACAACAATGCGATGAAGAAAAAGCAAATGAAGGCAACCAAGTGAGCGCCCGGGCCTTCGGGGATCTGTTGGACGGACCGCGGCAGCTCGAGCTCGAGCGCCATGAGCAGAAGGGCTAAGTACTTTATGGTGAGCTCCAGAGTAAAATCTGCGATGCATGAGGTGTTTCCGTTGTCAGGGAGGTCATGGGGGGTGGGTACTCCATTTCAATCCCAATTTGAAACAGAACGCAAAAAAGCAACAGGCCACCAGAGTAGGTTTGTGTGTGTACTTCTGGGCACATGCTGAGACGTAGGATCGCTCCTCGGTAAGAGTTTCGTCGCGAAACTGCAAGCGGATATCTGGCACATTTGTGCGAGATATCAAGTTGCCCGCGACACCGGGCTTCGCATAGTCCGATCCAATCCAGTGGGCCTGCATGCGGAATACTCAGGTCAACAATGACCGTTTGCGACCAGTCTTGAGCGGCATTTCACCTTTACACAATCCTCAAATCCAGATTGGATGACGCTGTTCCTTGCAATCTCGCAAAGATCAACAATGCTGTACTTCCAAAGATGCTTTGCCATACCGTATTCTTCGATCAGCGGCTCCTGTGAGCGAGACATTGAGGTCAATCTATTGACCAGTCACCCAGCAAAGCAGTAATTTGGAATCGTCTTCGGGGGGAAACGACTTTGGTAACGTGGAACTGGAGTGGATCGTCTGTCGAAAGTGAAACATTTAGCCCCCGTCTAAAGAAAAGATCAAATGGATTTTTTTCGTATCGGAGGAACAGCGCATTGTTGCTCATCGGTGACATGCAGAGTCCCACCTGCACCATATCTCAAACTCAGTCATCTTATTCGATGTCACATAGCAAACCCAAGACCTTCACATTCGATCTTTTCAAACCTGTTCGAGATAGAAGAGATGCTGAAGCGCTGGTGATCGACGCATTACAATTCCGTGCGCAACTGACTCTGTCAGCAAGAATGCCGTCACCATGTGGTCGAGATCTCCAGCTTCTCCAGCATGTGGCCGCAATGAAAAGGTATTGAAGCCTCGCTCGCGGCGGAAAGAGTTCAGCGCTGAGAGATTTGCCCACATATGGTAGATGTAATAAGAGTATGGCAGATTGTCCTCTTCTGCCCAATCGTCTGGCGAAGGCGGGTCGCGCCAGATCTTAATTTCAGCAAGTGACTCGTCATCGACTGAGTCGAAAGCGCAAACCTGAAACGGATTTGGCTGGTGAGATGCTCAGCCGGTGGCAAAAATACAGAAAAAACACTTTGAAGCCGTGATGCAAGTGGAATTACCTGCTGGAGGAAGAGATGGATATCTAGATAAGCCTGGGGATCCCGAGTGGCATCGAAGAGCGGCTCAAAGATATTTTCCAAGTAATCAGCGAACGTATTCATGCCCTGTACACCGTCCCCATCTTAAATTTCGGAGACACGAAGCCACATACCATCCAGGGGAGACGCACCGGCACCGTTTTCTTGTGGATGTGAAACAGGCGGGGGACTTGGATGACCCATCGATTGTTTATGCTGAAAAGCCTGATTCTCGGTGGCCTCCGTCAGCTTCGCACGAATCAAGCATAGCACTTACAGAAACCTTGTCTTCTGCCCTGCGATTCGGTTTTGGATGCTGGATTGAGCTGAACCTGTTGTTATTGACCCACTTGGCGAGTTTTGTCCACTCATCTTTCGCCCTGAAGTTTAGCGAATGTTGAATTTGGAGACTCAACAACACGCCAGCACCCTTGCGAAACCCAACAGCCCAAATGCACACGAGAGCTTTCGAAACGGTGAAGCTAGTAAATGAGGTAGAGCTAGTTCTCACCGGCCGTAGATCGAAATGCGAAGCTCGGCCATTTGATACTTGTTGTCCTCATAATCCCTGAACATTTCCTGGTGTTCTTTCAATGATCACGCGCAACCTTTACCGCAGAAGCTTGAAAATGTGTCATTTACAAATCTGCGCTTCTGGGTCTAGGAGAGACACCTGCGTGAGCTCTGCAAGATAGACTCCACCCAAATGATTGTCTGTTTTCAGGAAAATTTCACGCAGCCGCGACGACCCACACGGATTATACTTCAAGTTAAACCTGAAAATGAATAGAGACATTTAATTATCATTACCCTAAGTCTCACAATCTGTTAGAATCTATAGATTTCCAAGTTCAATCACCTGTCGAAACGATGAAGCGTAGAATTGTCTGCGTGGACGTCAAGCATGTCCAATGAAAGATCATACGCTGACATTTTGAGAGATTCAAAGACTTCTCTGAGTGTAAGGTGTCGCCCGTCTCTGAAAATGACTACGCGCTCCGCTTCTGTCTGCGACAGGAAAGGCTCGGAGCTTCAATTCAGACGTACAGCATCATTGATTCTGAACAAAGAGATTTGTTTGGAATTTTCGGCACTGCCGAAAAGAAAATAAATTCATCCAAATTTCTGGCAGGCAAGAAGACTTGAAACCTTGAGCTTTTTCTTGATGAATCGGAGGAGGTGCTTCGGATGCATTGAAGCTGAGTGGTGAATATGTGTGTCGACTTTGCGAACATTGAAGAAGTCTCTGTGGGGATTGATCTTTGTGATGCAAACTTCCTTGTCCTCGTTCAGAAGCAAGTACATTTGGAACTTAGCCTCCAAAAGAACCTGCCGTTCGAGGTGTTGACCCTCAAACCCATGCTACACCTGTTCCACAAGCGGCATGACTTCCAGCGGGCGCTACCATGCGTTTCGATGCAAATGAATTGACTGGCGCTGAGCTGATGACCTGACGAGGAGTGCTGCTGACGCTGGATATGGAACATGGCTTCCAAAAATAATCTTTGTTCAAAACAAAGGGGCTTTATTACGAAACGTCTGCATTACCTTCATTGTGCGGCGAAGATCGCCATAAAATTCGGCACAATCTACCGCTGCAGCATGCGATAGCTCGCCAGAGGCACCGCCCGTGACGGAGAATATGCCCTTCGAAAATGTGAAGGTGTGGCTCGTTTTGTTGAAAAGCGTGTCTGTAGTAACAACTTTGCCGTCCACCACACCGGAAGGCTCGAATGGTAGGTAAGGAGGTTCAGGAGACGGAGGAAATCGTCCAACTGGAAACGAGATATCAGGATTGGGCTACTCGGAACAAAACGCTACGTTAATTCATTTCAGGTCATAGCGTCTTGCGAAAACTGGGATTGCTACCTCCTGAAATGTTCCTGTTCGCCGCCTCGATTTCTGGTTGACGGTATCTGAGAAGGTAAGGTGCTTGTTGATTGCCGACAAAAACTTTTGTCAATGAATAGGAAACGTTTGGAGGTAAGGTCGCTGATCAAGCAAGAGAAAATATCAGCGAAGTTTCACCTCCTACGACGCTGAATGCACTTGTCAATGTCTGCGGCAGAACGAGCAGACTCTTCGTCGATCGGGACACCTGATTTTCGGCAAGTTGAGTCGTACGCACAAAAAAACCGTGCTAGATACGATATGGCGAGACACATTGAATACTGGAGATGATCCGAGGAAACCTTCGACAGACACGTGGAGCAAAGACTCTAGCGCGTCGAGGTTCCCTGCTTGGGTTTTCGCTGCGACAAGATTCAGTACCTGCAGGGGGGGTTGATTAGAGGAGAAGTTGAGGTCTGCCCCATAAATGAGGCGAACGACGCGGAAAGTTTGTATCAATCGAACCGGAGCTGGAACGTCCTCCACATGATCGGTGTGCGAATGATAGATATGCCTGTAACAACATCAGGGCAATCAGCTGAAACTGCCCGTTCGGTCTGAGGTTCGGCGCTCAGCTCCTGACAACAAACAATCTGCATTTGTGGGGCTGAGCTCGGCATTGGGAAGTCGAGGTTATACTGTTCCTACTGCCCCCATTCATTACATGCATACCGTTTGATTTTCGTTGGGGACAGAGCAACAGGCGGATCGACTTTGCACTCGTAGATTGGCTTTTCGAAACAGGCATCGGCCTCCATGTCGCGTTCCTCCTCTCCTGCTGGGTGCCAGAGCATAGCTCCAATGTCACCTGGCAGATGATTCGCCGTTCAGCATTTCGAGGGCACGTATTTTCGGGCGCAGGGCGGCAAGTTTCTGAGGCTGTTGGTCGAAACGCCCTTTCGAACCTGAAAACACGCGCGGCAACTCCTTGCGAGGAGAGCCCTCTGTTGATCTATTGGGTACTTCTAAGCTGCTTAGATGAGCACCCAACTCCCGAAAGTTCCGCCTGGGTGGAGAGTCCCCATCTGCAGGCGATGACGATGTTGTCGAGTCAATTCCTTTCTTGTGTAACAACATGATTTGCGTGGTGCAAGCTCAAACCTTCGGGTGCTGTCGCTGATAAGGCGCGGCCAGCAGAGAGGTTGAACCCAGGTGACTTATCCTGACTTGACATGCGCCACTTGTGACTCTGCGTCAACCGGGTGTCCCATATCAAGGATGGATTTATGAGACTGCGGGCATACCTTCCAGGACGCAACAGATGCAACAGGCTCGGCAATGAATGCTGTGAGAACCGCAACGCACTGGTTCGCGGCCAAATTTAATTGCTACATCTACCTTCTTGATAAGGGTAGTAGCAGGTTTAGAACCCGCCTAAGTGAACCCAGACGCAGCAAATCGGCTGCAATGCTGACTTGGTCCGGATCCGCCTCGAGACGCAAGAAATCATGAACCGAAGTGACCACAGGGTTCAGGGTCTCACGCGCGTAGGTTGACCACCGGGATTTCCTCGAAGGAACTCAGGCGCTAGCGTGGGTTTCACTGGCGAGGAGATGCTCCACCACTCAGTTGCGTGCGGAGCTGCAACCGGGGAGTGACTCCGATCTAGTACTCACAGTGAAAATAATTGGGATAAACCACCATGGTGAAAAATCATATTTTTGATTTTTCCACCTTCGTTCGTGATTTGCTCGGAGCCCTGGCCCCCGCCAAGGAGGAGCAGCTCTACGCCCTCCTCGCGTTCTTTCTCCTTGCCCGCCTTCCTAGCAATGTCATTCCCGTCTTTCCAGCTCCTTGTCATTAAACGTATCTTTCTCTCTTCATCACATATCACTCACTTCCTGCTCTGAATAGGATGCATCTTTCCCCTTGTAAGCCCCTCATTGGTTCCGGGCGCTGTCCCGGTTATTGGTGCAATGATGGTTCCCCTGGGTGGTGCGGCGACGATTCCCGCGGCCCGTGGGTGCCTGAGGAGATCCCCAGCCGGCTTTGCGGTCTGGGTTCTGTCCTCAAAAGATTAAAAGATGACCGTGATGGCGTCCCTGTAGTGTG
>Ga0115567_10003346_pt1 | contig 15809 bp, 11 predicted proteins | sample COGITO_mtgs_1204_2_FD_88679 | JGI IMG/M metagenome (GOLD analysis project Ga0115567, IMG submission 88679) | Pelagic marine microbial communities from North Sea - COGITO_mtgs_120412 | ecosystem: Environmental > Aquatic > Marine > Epipelagic | place: Germany:Helgoland, sampling site Kabeltonne... | reverse complement strand
GCGTGCGTGGACAACTACGAGGCGCGCATGTCCGTCAACCAGTGTTGTCTGGAGATGAACCAGGTCTGGATGGAGAGCGGGGTGTCGGAAGACGCGGTGTCGGGGCACGTACAGACGATGAAACCGGGTGCAACCGCGTGTTTCGCGTGTAACCCGCCTTTAATCGTGGCATCCGGTATCGACGAGAAGACACTACGGCGGGACGGGGTGTGCGCGGCGTCGCTGCCCACGACGATGGGGATCGTGTCGGGGATGTTGGTCCAGGCGTCGTTGAAGCACATGCTTTCATTCGGTGAATCGACGCGATACCTCGGGTACTCGGCGCTTAAAGATTTTTTCCCGGCGATGGACGTTCTTCCCAACCCGGAGTGCGACAACGCCGCGTGCAGGCGGGCGCAGGAGAGACACAGGGCGTGGGTGACATCCCCGGAGTACATCGCGAAGAAGGCGGCGGAGGCGGAGGCGGCGCGTGTGCGAGACGAGGCGGAGGCGGCGAAGTCGCTTCACGTTGCGAACGAGTGGGCCATTTCCGTCGACGGCGGCAGCGACGACGGGAATAATCAGAGGGGAACGAAGGAAACGAAGGGCACGAACGATGTGTCACCACCCGCGGAGGGGATAGAGTTCGCGATGCCGCGGCGCGATGTCTTGGACGACGCCACCGTGGACCGGTACAGAGTCGCGGACACGGACGCGGGAGTCGACGACCTCATGGCGCAACTGAAAAATCTCCAATCCGGCGACGCTCGTTAGTATAGTACAGGGTTCAATCCACGTGTCTAGTCTTACACTTATCATAAATAGCGCCGGTCTACGTGTCAGGTATCGCATCATTCACTGGTACAGGTGCGCGTATTTGGCGTCCACCGTCGCGGAAGGGGGTAGGCCCGCGAGGTGAATTCCCGTGTACCCGGCGGCTGATTTCCCCGACGCCGGCGCCTTCTTCCCTCCTTCGTCGTTCACAATCGGCTGCGTTCGCGGCACGATGGGTTGGCCGGTGTCGGGATCCACCATGACCGGTACCATCGGCGTGTACAGCGGTATCCCCGGCTGCATCGGGTACACCTGCCACGGCTGCATGGCCGTCCCTTGTCGCGCCCGCGCCCCCCCGCCGTCTTTCCTCGTCTCCCCTTCGCGCAGGTTAGCGTGCACGACCCGAAGCTCCCCGCCGCCGTGGAAAGCACGTGTGTTATCCGTCGCCGCCTTAGCCTTCGCGGCGTCGGATGCGGCGGCGAAGGTGACCTGCCCGCGCTTGGGCCCGCCCTCCTCGCCGTCCCTGCTCCGCAGCACCCTCGCGTCCACCACGGATCCGAATTGGGAGTAAACCTCTTTGAGGAGAACTTCGGTGATGCGCGTGGGGAGGCCGAGGATGTAGAGGCGCTCCGGGGACTTCCCGGGGGGTACGCCGCCCTTGTTACCGCCGCGCGTATCGCCGCGGTCGTCACGCCGGCGCTTGGTCCCCGATCTATCGTCGTCTCTGTCTCTATTCGCCCATACGTCGTTCTTTTTCGCGAGGGAAACTTTCAGCGGATGCTTCGCCCCGGGGAACGTCTCGCTCTGATCCAGCGCCTCGATCGCCACCGACGGATCCGCGTGCCTTGGAACCGTCACGAAGGCGTACCCTTTCGGCCGCTTGGGTCCGCCGCCGGGCTCGGACTGCATCGGCATGTGCACGCGCGTGACCTCAAAGTACGGGCGGAAGAGTTCGGCGATGAACTTTCGATCGCAGTTGTCGCCAAGGAACCCGACGTAGATCTCCGTTTCCGCAGCGTCCGCGGGGGGCTCGGGCTCCTCCTCGACGACGGGTTCCTCGGGTTCGGGTTCGGGTTCGGGTCGCTCGTCGTCGTCGTCCTCGTCGTCGGAGGAGCCATGGGCGGCGACCTCTTTGTTGAAGAAGAAGTTGTTCACCGGCCGAGGCTCGTCGTCGTCCTGCGTCTCCTCCGTCGGTGTCGCCTTCTTCGGCTTCTTCGCGGGGGGCGACTTGGCAGCCTTGGCATTCTTCGTTGGGGGAGACTTCTTGGGCTCGGGCGATGGCTCGGGCGATGGTTCGGGCGCGGGTTCATCCGACGGTCCTTGCGACGCCTGAATTTTGGCGATCAATTCATCCTTCTTCCCGGTCGAGTCCGCTCCGTTAGCCTCGAGGATGGCGCGAAGGTCCGCCACCTTCAGCTTCTTCAGGTCCTTCGTCTCGTAGCTCGCGGGCGTCGTCGGCATCGCGACGGTTCGTCGGTGCGAGTCCCGTAGATCCTATCGCGCGTCGACGAGTGAGCGGCACTAAACCTAAGTGTCAGGTACTTCAAACACACGTCAGCTATCTAATCTAGGTGCCGAAGGCTGCCCTCGTGGCGTCGTCAGCCGCGCGCTCCACCGGCGTCATCCCTTTCCTGTCCCGCAGTCCCACCGCGCCGTCACCTCCCTTCGCGGCGAGCAGCGCCCTCACCACGCCGGGGTGTCCCCTCGCGCTCGCCTTGTGCAGCGCGCTCTCCCCGTCGGCATCTACGACGAGCGGATCGGCGTCGGCGTCGAGCAACATCGCGACGCATCGCTCCTGCCCGGTGAACGCCGCTCGATGCAGCGGCGTCGCGCCCCCCGCCCTCGTCGCGCTGTTCACGTTCGCTCCACGCCCCAGCAACAGCGACACGCACGCGTCGTGGCCCTCCCTCGCGGCGTAGTGCAGCGGGGTGTACCCGCTGTCGCCGCTGATTCCGTCGTCCCGAACGATGTCGGGGCGGCGGTCGAGCATGTCGCGGAGCTTGTCGATGTCGCCGCGCTGCGCCGCCGCGCACGCGCTGCGCATGAACTCGACCTCCTCGAGGCGCTGGTCGTAAGGGGTGCCCTCATCGTCGGAGTGCCCGCCGCGACCCATCGCGACCGTGCTCCCGCGAACTGATGATGATGGTCGAGTTCATCTCGGGCGAACTCAGTTAACATTATCAATCCTCGGCATTCAACAACGCGCGTGGATCCGACCACGGCCAGGCCATGACCGCGAAGACGAAGCTGACGGTTTTCGGCCCGTCAGGCGCGTTCAACTCGCGACATCTCCTGCGCTCCTTCCTCGGTCTCACAGTCCCGCCCGGCAGGTTCGTGCACCCCGAGCATCGCGACACCGCCGAGCACCCATCGCGCAAAGATGTCTACGCGGAGCCCGTGTCCATCCCGAGGGATCCGGCCACCGCCAGCAGGGAGGTCTGGTCCCCCGAGGTGTACGGCAAGGACGCTTACATCACCGGATCCATGGCCGCGCTGGTCGGGGAGAAGAGCCTGTTCTCGTTCGGCACGGGCGCGGACCTATGGCACGCGCTCGTGCACGAGTTCAGCTGGCCTTGGCTCGTCTCGCTCGAGATCGCGCTGGAGGCTGGGCTCATCGCGGCGTGCGGGGTGGTGCTCCACGTCGTCGCGGCGATCGAGGGCAAGGACAACAACACGAGCTTCGGCAAGAAGGTGCTGCTGTCGCTCACCACCGTGAGGCTATCCACGGACTCCGTGTACGGATGGCAAGAATCCGAGGCGTCCTCGCCGGCTGAGATCTTCGTGCTCGCCGCGTTCGGCTGGCTCCACTGGACGGTGCTGACCGTGGCGGCGGCGCTGATCGTGGCGAGGGCGCTGCGACCCACCAAGTCCATCATCTTCGCGCCGGACATGGTGGTCAACGGCGAGGGCGCGCAGATTCGGTTCATGGTGGTCCGCGGCACCGGGAAAGGCGCGCCCGAGCAAGGCATGCTGTTCAACCTGGAGTTCACCGCCCAGGCGTGGAACACGAACTGGGCGATGCACGACGTGCCGTTCGTGCGGGGTAAGTACGCCATGCAAAACAGCTACGACGTCATCACCCTGCGCGTCGACACGAGCAACAAAGACTCCCCGTTTCACCCATCCAACGTCGACGAACACGGGAAATCGAGGGTCATGCAGGTCATGTTGACGGCGACCGCCACGGATTGCGACGGCGGTCCGGTCATCGCGCACGTGTGCTATTACAAAACCCCGTGGAGCGACGCGAGGATGGAGGAGGCGCTGCGGCCGTACCCTCGCATCCTGTTCAATCACGCGTTTGTTGACAACTACGTGATGGTGAAGCATCCGGTGACGGGGGCGCCGCCGACGTCGGCGCCGAAGATGGCGTGCGACCTGGACAACTTCAGCAGGACCAAGCCGATCGGCGGGGACGAGAAGTTCAATGTCATTGGCGCGAGCGAAGAGGAAGCGAGTTCGCTTGGGGACTTCCTGTAGCGAGTAGGAAGGAAGGTAACACTTAGCGCGCGTGCTTTAATTTTCCCACTGTAATAAAATAGCCATCTGTGAGCGAGGAGCCCGAGCTCGGCCCAGAGCTACGAGCGCGATGGCCGAGGAGGAGGGCGCGGAGGAGACGCCGCGCGAGAACGTCGTCGCGCCCGTCGCCGAGGAGCTCCGCGACGATGCGACGCGCCTGGATGCCGCGTCGAAGCTAAAGGAACTGACCTCCGACCCGAGGTGCGCGTCCCGCCCCGCCCCGCCCCGCGAAGCAATCGCTTTTTTCAGATCCGATTCGGGATGCCTGTAGGATGCCACCCATCGCGCACCCATCCTGATCCCGCCGCGATACTTCCCCCCATACGACCCACCCACAGGAACGATGGCGACATACTCGCGGAGACGGACGTCGTGGAGAACCTCATGAAGCTCCTCGATGCGAACGGCGAGGACGCGACGCGGGTGACGGGCCTCCGCGCGATCCACGCCTTGGCCGCGAGGTCCGGCGACATCCTCCGGCACCGCGTTGGGATCCGCGCGTGCGTCGACGCGGTGTGGGCACAGCTGCTACCGTGCGAGAAGATGTCGACACCGACCGAGGAGGAGATCGCCGCGGCGGAGGAGGCGGGGACACCCAAGCCCGAGCCCGTGGCGCAGATTGTTTCGCCGTCCACCGCGATCGTCTTTCACGCGCTGCGATGCCTCGCGACGATGGCGTCGTGCGACTGGGAATCCACGCACTTGGTCGTCGGCGCACCCGAGGGTGTCGTCGAGCTCGCCAGGGACCTCACGCCGCTGTGCGACATCTTAAAACCCGACAGCGAGATTGGCAAAGTGGAGGCGGTCCGAGCGAAGGCGGCGAGGCTCGTCAAGATTTGCATGCGAACGCGGATCGGTCGGGAGTGTCTGCTCCGAAGGGGCGGCCTCGTCCCGTCGCTGCTCGCGGCGTTGGCCCCGGTGGCCAAGTACACGGAGGGGGGTGCCGACGGGGGTGCCGACGGGGGTGCCGACGGGGGTGCCGACGGGGGTGCCGACGGGGAAGCCGGCGAAGGCGAGGACGGTAAAAAGAAGGATCCGGTTTTGTCGCACGCGATGGTCTGCGGCGATTTCCTCGTCCGACTGGCGTGCGCTTCGAACCAGACCGCGCTGGAACTCGTGGAGGACCACGGCGTCGTGGAGACCTTCCATACGTTGTTGCGAAGACACGACGCGGAGTCCAGAACGTGCGGCGCGATCGGCCTGAAGAAGTTTGCCAAATTCAGCGAGCGCGCGGCGAGAGAAATCGTATGGCGCGGCGCCGTGGACGACATCCGCGCGATGCTGCCCACCTGCGATAGGTACCGCACCCCGCCGTCGACGCCGCTGGCGATGGAGAAGGACAACATCTTGGCGGAGGCTTTCGGCGTGGGCGCCAGTGACGAGGCACGCGCCAAGAAGGTGGACCTCGAGGCGTTGTTATCCGCCAGAAAATCTCCAAAGAAATCACCCGGCGACGAAGACATCGCGGCGTACGAAGGGCCGGCTGTTCCGAACATGGGCGCTCCCCCGCCCCCCCCGCCGCCGTTCGTCCCCAAGGCGACGACCCCCGAGTGTGTCGCGCAGGTCATGGAGCTGCTCGGGGCGCTCCTGTGCCATTCGTTCGTGGCGGATCAGTTCATCGGCCGCGTCGGCGGCGACCGCGTCAAGCGGGGTTTACTTCCGAGCGGGAAACATCGGCCGACGTGGACGACGACGATCGTGCATCAGTGCGCGCCCGCGTTCACGTACACGCCGCCTCCGCCGCCGCCGCCCCCGCCGGTCATGGTTCGAAAGTTGGACGAGGAAGGTAACCCGGTGCAGGCAGTTGACGAGGAGGGTAACCCGGCGGTTGACGAGGAGGGCAATCCGGTGTACGAGATGGTGGAGGAAAAGCCCGAGGTTGGTGAGGGTGCCGAGGGTGCCGAGGATGCCGAGGGTGCCGAAGGCGAGGAACCGATGACCGAGCCCGACCCCGTTGCTGAGCCCGAGCCCGAGGGTGAGGGCGAGGGTGAGCCCGGGGCCGAGGCTGAGCCCGACGACATGTTGGAGGCGTACCGGCCCGCGTTGATCGAGGGCGACGCTCCGTGCGACGACTTCCTCGCGTGTTCCGCGTCGCTTCGATGCCTGGAACACGCGGCGAGGCACCCGCGGTGCCGCGCCGAGCTCCTCGAGGACGACGGCGCGCTGGTCAAGAAGCTCGCGGCGGTGGTCAGGTGTAACATGCGCGACTGCGCGGAGCCCGCGCTGCGAATACTTCTCGGGATTATGAACTGGGCGAAGTTCGAGGGACCGAACGCGTCGGGGCCCAACTCTTTTAAGGACCTGCGCGAGGCGCAGGGGCACGTCGGGGGCGGGCAGGGCGGCGCTCTCGCGGCCGTGAAAGCCGCGAAGGCTGCGAAGGATGCTGAGAGAGAGGAGGGTGATCACTCGCGAGCGTACGACATCTTAAAGTGTACGGAGGTGAGAGACGCGATACTGGCCGCCGACCTGGGGCCCGAGGGGTCGGTGACGCACAGGTCCCTACGGTCCGCGGCGTCGCACGCGCTCGCGGGGTACGAGCTCACGGCGATCCTACCGCCCCCGCCGCCCCCCGCGCCGGTTCCCGGGATGGAGGTGACCGCGCGGGCCCCGCTGCCGAACCACAAGACGGCGCCGCTGCTGGAAAACATGGAAAAGATAACTTTGCGAAAAGAAGTCGCCGATCGCGACGAGATGCGCGAGCCGTTCTTTAACCAGACGCTGACCATCAAGGAACGGTTAGCGCTGCGGTACAAGGCGCAGAGAGGGCTGAGTCTCTCGAGGTCGGGGTCGGTGAAAGACCCGAACGAGTTAGAGGAGGTGGTCACCGAGGCGTAGAGAGACGGTTTGTGAAAGAATGAATTTTTCTAAAAAAATCTTTTTGCGGACGACGAGAGAGGCTCGTCGTCCTTTTGGTACATTTTTCGCGCGCGTGGCCGTGGGCGTCGCGCTTTTCGCTGCGTTCACGCAGGTGTTTGGTACATGGTACATGTGTGGTCGGTTTTTAACCGTTCTCTTTTTAACCTCCGGAGAGATCACGGTTGCGGCCGCGCGGGCATGGATCTCGCGCCGCTCGACGCGCCGGCGCCAGCCCCCGCGCACGCCCGCTGCCTCGCCCCGATGGCTCCCACGAACCTCGCGATCCTTCCCCGCGCGGGGAACTGCGCGCCGGGTGGTATGAGCGCCGCTGCGGTCTCATTCTCCGCGTCCGTCGGGATATCCGCGCGTTCGTTCGCGCTCACGAAGTGCGGCCCCTCGGCGAGAATAAACACGAGGAGAGTCTGCGCTCTGCTGTACATCTCCAGCGCGGCTCTCGCGTTACCCATGAGCTCCTCCACCGCTCCACTGCGACCGAGCGCGAGCGCCGCGTCGTAGGTGAGGTCCATGGCGTCGGGCAGCCGCGCGCTGCCCTCGGTTCCGACGCCCTTGACCGCGGCGGCGGCGCGATCCGCCCTTTGAAGCGCGGCGTTGAAAGCCGTCTTGATTCGCTCCGCGGACTTGACCGCCCTTTCGCGTTCCTTTCGAAGCCGCTCGTGGGTCTTCACGCCGTGGGTACCCGCGCCAGGCCGCCCCGGGGATGGCGGCGAGCCGGACACCGAGGACGACGCGCTCGCGGGCCGCGACTCGGATCGTTCAAGAGACGTTCCGGAATCGGACTGCGATTGCGACGCGGCGAGCTGCGACTCGTCAGAGCCCGAACTTTTCGTCATCGTGAGAGACGCGGACGCGGAGTTAGTTTCCGCGTCCGTCGCCTCTTTCACGACCACCTGCGCGAGCTTGTACCCCTCCCGCAGCGCGGTGAGCGACACGAGCGACACGGCGAGCGCGTCCAGCCGTTTACCGCTATCCCACCGCTCCATGGCGACGTCCCGTAGCACGGTGGCGGCGCGTTCGAGGACGGAGACGCGTTGCGGAAGAGACGCGAACTGTTTCTCCCCCGGCGCCGCCGCCGCCGCGTTCGCCGCCATTCGCGCGAGCGCCAGCGCCGCCGCCGCCTCCTTCTCCGACGGCGATTGCGAAGGCGGTTGCGACGGGAGGGACCCGCCGCTGATACGAATCGACGTCCCGGACCTCGCGCTGGAGACTCTGGAAGACGGACCGGAGCTTCCGTTGGCGCCGCCCGCGTGCGCCGGTTGGTGTCCAGCGAGTCCGCCGAAGGCTTCCGGAGGCGAGTACCGCGTCATCCGGTTGTTGATCCCCATCCCGTCGGGCCTCGGCGGGAACGACCCGGACGGGGAGACACCGGACTGGAGCCCGAGCCCGAGCCCGCCGGGGTTGACGTTCACGCGGTAGAGATCGCGGCCGGGCGACGTGGACGGCTTACTCGGCGGGGATCCGCGAATGGCGGCGCCGATGTTGGACGAGAGCCGCCGCGTTAACCCCGCCGCCATCTGCTGAAGCCCGCCGCCCGAGACGCCGCTCGGCGCCGAGCTCGGTGACGACTCCATCGGCACGCGTTCGCCTCCACCCTTATCCTCTTCCTCCACCAGGACGTACTCGGCGTCCATCGAGTTGAGCGACCGATCGCTGCCGCTTCTTCCCTTGGACCCCTGCAACGAAAACGGCACGGGCTGAATCTCACCCCCAGGGTGAGACCCGCGGTCGTCGCCGCCCGTCGTGTTGGACGGCGAGACGTTGAACCCGCTGAACGCCGCGCGCGCGGGGGAGGACGAGAGCGGAGGCTTCTGGTGGCTTCCAGACCCCACGCGACCGGGTCCCGAAGGGGAGGTCCCGCCGAGGAACCCGGGCCGTCGGCTCAGCGGCGAGGTGCTCAGCCAGTTGCTCCCCACCGCGGCGGCGGCGGCGGCGACGTCCCTCACGCCGATCGCGGCGGCCGCGGCGACGTTCCCGACGCCACGCGCGGCCTTCTCGACGCTCGACGGGATCGCGGCGTGGTGTTGCGGCGGCGGCGAGTGACGGCGGCGGTGGACGTACGTTTGATGCGAGACTTTCTCTTTCTCGTCCCGTCCGTACCTCGGGCCGCCTCCACCTCGGCGGTCCTCGCGCTGGACACCGACGGCGGCGGGGATACCGTCATCCTCCATCGGGAAGGGCATCTGCGAGGAATCGCCCGAGATATCGCTTGAGTTATCGCCGCTCATACCAGAGTCCACCCCGGACGATCCTCCGAACTTTTGAATATTCGTCCCGCTCGACTTGAGTCCGGGAATACTTTCACTTCTCGGTTGGTCAACACGTGGTCCGTTCGTGGGTACACACACGGTGCCGCCGGTCAGGAACGGGTGGTCGAAGAACTCCTCGAAGCTCATGCGCTCCACCGGGTTCCGCCGCAACAACCCGCGGAGTATCGACACGCACTCGCGGCTGAGCGCGTGGGCAACCTTACTCTGTACACACAAAACACGAAAACACGACGTCAGTCTAATTGCCCGTATAAAGATACAAAGAAACTCACCGGGATCTTGGCGTCGCTCCGCTCGATGTTTCGCAGCAGCTGCATGGGGTTCATCCCCGTGAACGGCGGCCTTCCCACTAACAGCTCGTACAGGATGGTACCCACGGACCACAAATCAGCCTTGGCGTCGTACTTTTGGTAGCCCAAGATCTCCGGCGCCATGTACAGCGGAGACCCGCACAGCGTCTCAGCCATCCCGGTGGGATGCATGTACCTCGCAAAGCCAAAGTCGGCAATCTTGAGCTCCGCGTCCGCGCTTGACTTGGTCAACAACAGGTTCTGGGGCTTGAGATCCCTGTGTATGAGGTTCTGCGCGCGCATGGCGCGCAGGCCGGACGCCATCTGTTTCATGAAGTGCCGCGCGACGTCCTCGGTGACTCGGCCGTGTTTTTTGATAAACTCCGACACGTCCCCACCCGCGCAGTACTCGAGAACGAGGAAGATCTTCTTTTCCTCCTTGATGATGTCGTGGAGCTTGATGATGTTACCGTGGCGCGAGCGCTGGAGGACCTGGATCTCGGACTCGAGGGACTCGCGCAGCTTGCGGTTGAGCTTGTCCAGCCGGATCTCTTTCACCGCGACGCGCTGGCCGGTGTCTGCGTGCCGCGCGCGCCAGACGACCGCGAAGGAGCCGCGGCCGATCTGCTTGTCCACCCGCCAGTGCCCGATCTGGCGGACATCGGTGGAAGGCGTCGACGTGGCCCGCGCTGGACCCACCGCGGGGTCACCGGGCGCGGACGGAGGCGGGTCGACCTCCATGGGGGCGCCCCTTCCTCCGTTCAAAAGAGGTAGCACTACACGTATCTCCCGCGAAAATTGTTACGCTGACTCGACGGGAGATGCGACGGCGGTGACGACGGACCGACGCGCGAGGCGACCCGGCGACTGAGCGCGCGACGGGAGGAAACCCGCGTGTGCTACTCAGTCACTCGTATAAGGTCAGTCTCGTGCGTTCGGTCGTGTTGGAGGCGGTCGTGCTGGGTGCGTCTGTCTTGGAAATGGCTGTCACTATCCGTTTATTGGGAGATGTTCGAATCGAATCGGACGGTGAGAAATTCGAAGCCAAAAAGAGAATCTCTCACTGAAATGCCCATAGGGGATCGATTCGAATATAGGGGAAACTCGCGAACAGTCCTTCGCACGGTGTAACACTTATTAGATTTTTTGCGAGTTTATCGAGTTTCAAACCGTAAAAGCGACGAATTTCATTATCCTGGTCTATCTTCCGGTCTATTCCGTGATACACGTAATACATATTTCAAGATGAGTGATACACGTCACGGAGCGAGTTGGGTCTGGTTAACTCTTCCACCAGGTGCCTTCGTCCAGTGCCACGCTGTGAAACAAGACTCACAAGATCGAGCGCCCCCCCCACATATAGAGAGAGAGAGGATCTTCGATAGACGGGGAGATCATGAGTGGAGCGGCATGGACGATGGGATCGACGACGTCGGCGCTCGTCGCCGGTAGCGCCGGTAGCGTCTCGAACATCGCGCGTCGTCGCGGCTCGGGCCGGGTCGTCGCCAAGGTGTCGCCGATGACGGTTGCGGGGCGTTCCTCTTCTTCCCGGACGACGACGCGATCATCGTCGCCGCGTCGCGCGTCCCTCACGACGCGAAGGGGTTTCCCGAGCTCGTCGACGGATGCCGAGCGTGAGACGGTCATTCAACCGATCGTCGTCGACACACACGCGCCGACGCCCGAGATGGAGACGAAGGACGACGTGGACGAGTGGTTCCCGCCGTTCGCGGACTTTGTACCAAAGCTCACACTCATGGGCCTCGGCGCGGGGCTCATGAACACCGGCTTCGAGCTGGACGGACCGGCGAGCACCATCGAGGCCATCGCCGTCCTCGCCTCCATCATCACCGTGCACGAGTGCGGGCACTTCTTCGCCGCGCGGCTCCAGAACATCCACGTCTCCAAATTCTCCGTCGGATTCGGACCCAACCTGCTGTCCTACAAAGGTCCCGAGGTGGAGTACTCACTGCGATGGGTCCCGCTCGGGGGCTTCGTCGCCTTTCCCGACGACGATCCCGACTGCCCGTACCCCGAAGACGACCCAGACTTACTCCGCAACAGGCCGATAAAAGACCGAGCCATCGTCATCACCGCCGGCGTCCTCGCCAACGTGGCATTCGCGCTGGCGATATTAAACTACCAGGTCAACACCGTGGGCCTCGTCGAGCAGGCGTACCGCCCCGGGGTGAAGGTGGCGCAGCTGCTGAGCACGTCCGCGGCGCGTGAGTACGGCGTCAAGGTGGGCGACGTCATCACCGCGATCGACGGCGAATCGTTGCCCGCGGCGGGCCGGTCGGTAAACGACGTCGTGGCTAAAGTTAAAGCCGCGGGTTCGAACCCGGTCCGGCTCAAAATCGATCGTTTAAACGCCCCGCCGGTGGACATAGAGGTGGTGCCCAAGACGGGGGTGAACGGCGAAGGGCGGATCGGGGTGCAGCTCGAGGCGAACGCGGAGGTTCGTAAGCGAATCGCGGGCGACCCAGCGGAGGGTTTGTTCTTGGCCAGTAAAGAGTTTGGGCGGCTCACCGGCCTGGTGTGCAAGTCCCTCTTCTCGCTCGTGTCCAACTTCAGCCAGGCGAAGGATAACGTGAGCGGGCCGATCGCGATCGTGGGCGTGGGCGCCGAGGTCATGCGTGGCGCCGACGCGAGCGGGCTGTACCAGTTCGCGTCGGTGATCAACATCAACCTCGCCGTCGTGAACATCCTGCCGTTGCCGGCGCTGGACGGCGGGTTCTTGCTGCTGATCGTGATCGAGGCGCTTCGGGGCGGGAAGAAGCTGCCGGCGGAGGTGGAGCAGAGCATCACCGCGAGCGGGGTGCTGCTGCTGCTCGGGTCAGGGATGTTCCTCATCCTGCGGGATACGCTGAACCTGGTGGGGAACCTCGGGCAGCACTAACGCGTAGCGGGCGGGTCGACTCGGCAACTCGCGCAATGGTTGTAATCGCTTTACATGATAATCGCTAAAAGAATTAAGCTATTGTGTCAACGCCGCTGCCCCGTCGCCCACCCCCGGGAGAGAAAACCGACTCCGACGCCCGCCGGAGCCGCCCCGCTCGCTCTCCAACATTCGCACTAAAGTCAGATGCTTCTTCCGAGCGAATGTTTGTTTACAGGTAGATGTTAGCCGCGCGCTCCTCGCGCTTAATCTTGCGGCTATCGCGCTTGTTGACACCCTCGGTAACCTCGCGCTCGCGCTTCACGGTGCGAATCTGCGCGATCTTCGTCTTGAGGATCCCGAAGTGGTGGCCCTTGTACTCCTTGCGCGTGGACTGCCTCATGCGGAGCTCGAAGAGTTTCTTCTTGGCGTCGACAATCTGCGCGTTGAGTTCGTCGTTGGACATGGACTTGAAATCCGCGCACTTGGTGGGCTTGAGGCCCGCGAGGGCATCCGCCTTGGCCTCAGCCTCCTCGCCCTCGGCGCGCACCACGAGGCGGGCGCCGCGCTGTTGGACAGCCTTGCGGGACACGACGGAGGAGCGCGCCTGTGATTGAAATTGGATGGAAAGGAGGAAAAATGGGGCGAAGGTCAGCGAGGCGCGGTGGGTGGAGACGCGGTGGGTGGACGCGGAGGGAGACGAACTCGCGGGATGCCGACGCGTGGTCGCGTGGACGATGTGGACAAGTACGGGCGCGGGACCGAGGCGCGTGAACGCCGTCGTCACAGCTGTGTCGCCCGTCGGTTCGCGTGGGAAAAGCCCAGCCGGCCTTGGATAAGGGAGGCTGGAACGGCGATGACGTCGCGACGCGGCCGCGCGCGGCTCTTGGTCGACGCGCGCCCTTTCCGGATTCGTACGCCGCGCGAATCGCGAGCGACGAACGAACACCGGTGATGCCGCGCGATGCGGTCGCGTCGACCGCTCGACGCGTGAGAGCCGCGCCGTCTCCGGCGCGGCGCTCGCGCTCGCTTTTTCACCCACATCCCTCCCGGAAAAACCCTCTGGTGGCCACACCGACGGTGGCCGGATTGCGTCGACGGTGCGAAGACGCGACGTACCTTGACGGGCGCGCCGACGAGGGCGGACATGGAAACGGTGAAAGCGGCCATGTTGTCTGGTCTAAAAACGACGAGTGCGGCGTTTGCGAACGTGCACCGGGTGTGTCCGCTCGGCGTCTCACTCGCGGCTTCCTGAACAATTTCCAGCCAAAACCCTTGACCCCGAAAAATGAGGCAGGTGGTCTATACCAGTGTAAAATACAGTGGAAAGTAGACCGTCGTTCACGGTTCACGGGGCAGGTCTTATCGGATCCAATTTGTCACCGGTTCAGTGCACCGAGCTCCTCCGGCTCTCTCCACTTTACACACCGCACCGTCTAGTACGATGTCCGCCGTCACCAACTCCGCCGTCTTCGCCCGCAAGTCCCTCGCGGGCAAGGCTGTCGCCAACAAGCGCGTCGCCACCAAGGCTCGCGCCGCGTTCAACGTGTCCGCCAACGCCAAGGTGGACGCGTGCGACAAGAACTCCGTCATCGTCTCCCCATCCATCCTCTCCGCCAACTTCGCCACCCTCGGCGCCGAGGTACGTGTCTAAGCCCCGCTCTCTGACCCGTTCGATGTCCCGTTCGAAACCCCGATACGCACGTACGATTTGGGCGCTCGAGTGGGCGAATGCCCCGCGCGGCGTGCGATCGGGCGGCGCCCCCTCTCGGAAAATAGCCCAGCGATCCGGATAGGATTCCCCCGTCCAACTGGCGTCTCGCTGACCCCCCGCCCCCCCACAGGTCAAGGCTGTCGATGAGGCCGGCGCCGAGTGGATCCACATCGACGTCATGGACGGCCGCTTCGTCCCCAACATCACCATCGGCCCCCTCGTCGTCGACGCGCTCCGCCCCGTCACCGACAAGGTGCTCGACTGCCACCTCATGATCGTCGAGCCCGAGCTCCGCGTCGCGGACTTCGCCAAGGCTGGCGCCGACATCATCTCCGTCCACGCGGAAGGCGCGTCCACCATCCACCTCCACCGCACCGTCAACCAGATCAAGGACCTCGGATGCAAGGCGGGCGTCGTCCTCAACCCCGGAACCCCCCCCGAATGCCTCGAGTACGTCCTCGACTGCGTCGACCTCATCTTGGTCATGTCCGTCAACCCCGGCTTCGGCGGCCAGTCCTTCATCGAGTCGCAGGTTGAGAAGATCGCGAAGATCAAGGCGATGTGCGACGCGAAGGGCGTTAACCCGTGGATCGAGGTCGACGGCGGCGTCTCCCCCGCCAACGCCTACAAGGTCATCGACGCCGGCGCCAACGCCCTCGTCGCGGGCTCCGCCGTGTTCAACTCGGACGACTACGCCGCCGCCATCGCGGGCATCAAGGCGTCCAAGGCTCCCAAGTAAATCTTTTTTTCGCCGATTGATTTGATTGGTTTTTGCGACGTCGGGTCGCACTTGTTTGGTCATGGGTTTGAGAGTGAATTGCCAAGTGAGCTTGGATTCTTTATAACACTACACGCGACTAGCCAGCCCCCACGGCGCGGGGGTGTGTCACTTTGTTTCAATACGAAGAAGAACGAGTGAAGAGAAACAGTGGTCTTACAGAAAAATTGATGTTCGTACTCGCTAAATAGATCACGACCTCGCCTTGATGGCGTCGTTGCGGTAGTCCATCGGGATGGCATCCTCCGGCGCGTTGAGCAGCAGCCAGTCGAGCGCGAGAACCTGCCGCTTCTTGTTGTACGCCGTCTGCCCCTCGCCGACGACGGACGATGCGTCGTCCTCCGTCGCGCCCAACGCCGCGTCGACGTCCGCCTGATCAAAGCCCCACTTCTTCAGCGTCTGGCTCGCCTTCTTCTCCCCTTTGCCGGTGTCCGCCGGGTCCACAGCCTTGGCGGGCGCGGCGTCCTTCTTCTCCTTCTTGGGCGCCGCCGTCGACACGGTCACGACCCGAGGCGCGTCCGGCTCGATCGGTTCGCCAAAGTCCAAGTCTCCGTCGTCCATTGAAAACGCAGCGGAGTTGTCAAACACATCCCCGTACGCGGATCCCTCGCCTTTCTTCTTCCAGCCGTCGAGCGGCTTGACGAAGTTAGGTCCGTCGCCGGAGTCGAGGGACGACCCGATGGCGCCGCTCTCGGGCTTGGCGGGCGCGTTGGAGCGGATGAGGCGTGAGACGTCG
>Ga0115567_10003342_pt1 | contig 15821 bp, 12 predicted proteins | sample COGITO_mtgs_1204_2_FD_88679 | JGI IMG/M metagenome (GOLD analysis project Ga0115567, IMG submission 88679) | Pelagic marine microbial communities from North Sea - COGITO_mtgs_120412 | ecosystem: Environmental > Aquatic > Marine > Epipelagic | place: Germany:Helgoland, sampling site Kabeltonne... | reverse complement strand
TATCATGCCATCGCATCCCCAGCGAGGAAGCCATACCAAGTAGTGCCTCCGTCCACTGTCATAAACGTGTAGATGTCCTTCTCGCCGCTTGCAGGGGCATCAGGAGCCGTGCCACCAGCCCAGTCAACAGAGGCAGGCCATGTCAGCGTGTGTGTGCCACCAGCCGTGATGATGAGGCTGAACGTGCCGACCTGACCAGACGAGGGTGCGCCAGTAAAGGTGAACGTGGTGTTGCCCGATGTTGACAGCGTGTAGGTGTCCCGTGCGCCTACGTCCACCGATGGTGTGGTGCCCGAGAGAGCATCAGAGGTGTTGTCGATGCCAGCAGCAGGGATACGGAAGCGAGTAATGCTGTTATTCCCTAGCGTGATCTCGTTGGAGACTGTGGCGGATGATGCGTCTGCACCTTGGCCGATGACAATCTGGTTGGAACCAGTGGTTGTTGCATCACCAGCTTGTCGGCCTAAGTGGACATTGTTAAGACCCGTAGTCAATGAAGCTGACGAATCCATACCAAGGGCAACATTATATTCCCCTGTTGTTATACTGTGCCAGCCAGAGTTACGGGGGGAGATAAAAACATTCCCGTCTCCCGTCCTTGAAGATCCTGTGTATCCCCCTGCATTATACCCAATATATACGTTTTTCAGGCCTGTTACGTTGCGCCCAGTAGCATATCCAACATTTACGTTACCAGTACCAGAGGCACCTGAACCAGCCAAATAACCAATAGCTATAGCTTGATAGGCACTACTATTTCCACCAAGAATAAAAACTGATTCCGCTGAATTATGAGATGACCTTAACGATACGCTGTTGTTTGCTGTAGTATTCGCATCCGACAAATCACCCAAGCTGGTAGCACCGCCACTAACCCAATCATAGTCGCTACCATTCCACGACAGAACCTCACCAGAGGAAGCAGTGCCAGTGTTCAGGTGGGTGTCAACGTCAGCATCGGTGTAGCCAGAGACAGCAACCCAATCGTAGTCTGAGCCTGTCCAGCTAAGATATTCACCAGTGGTGGCGGAGGAGGTATTGAGGTGGGTATCAACCAGCGGGTTTACATTGCCAGCGTCAGTTACGTCAGCCGTGGCTTCAATACCGTCGAGCTTAGAGCCATCCGCAGCAACGTCTCGGCCATCAACAGTACCTACGTTTACAATATTCCTACTGCCATCAATGACTGCAGTACCTGAAACTTTAATAGCCATCTTCGTGTTCCCTCACTATTAGCTAATTGTTGACACAGTGTCAATAGAACCTGTGATCTGTAGATCTCCTGAAGCATTAAGCTTCATTTTGTTCACACCACCTGCTGCAAAATACAGTGATCCGCCAGACTCAGTGATTGTCCAGTCTCCAAGGTCTACCGTTGTAGCTGTTACCGTACCAAAGGTTGGGCTGTCATTGGGTTGCACTGCTGTGTCTGCAAGTGAACCCTGAGCCGCTGTGGCATAGTCTGCACTGTCAAAAGCCTTAACCTGAGCAAGGTTAGTAACCTCACTGTCCATCAACGCCCCAGCTGCAGTTACGTTAGCTGTATCAGTCACATCTGCGTTAGCTTCAATACCTGCTAGTTTATTCTTCTCAGTCGTAGTGTAGCTATTGTCTGTGTGTACATAGGACGCATCACTAACAATGTTAGCATCATATGCTTGTACATCTACGCCAATCTCTACACCCAAGTTAGCACGAGAGGTTACAGCACTGTCTACGTCTGACAGGTTGTTGGCACCAAACATAGCACCTGCAGTGTCAAATACAGCGGCAGACCAAACAGACCCTGTATATACATACATAGTATCATTTACACTGTTGAAATAGATAGCACCTGTAAGGAGTGCATCTCCATCATTGTCTAGTGTTGGTTGAGACGACTTAGCACCGAGGTAACGATCATCAAAAGAGTCGTAAGAAGCTGCAGCATTTGCCTCTGATGTAGCTGCATTAGAAGCAGAGGTAGCTGCGTTAGTCTCTGATGTAGATGCATTGGACTCACTTGTAGCAGCGTTTGTTTCACTTACCCCTGCAGCAGTCTCAGAAGTTGCAGCGTTTGTTTCCGAAGTAGCCGCAGCCGTTGCACTAGAGGCCGCATTACTTTCAGATGTGCTGGCATTAGTAGCTGAAGTCGCTGCATTGGCTTCACTTACAGAGGCATTAGATGCAGAAGTTGCAGCAGCCGTGGCAGAAGAAGCAGCGTTTGACTCTGAGGTTGACGCATTAGAAGCAGAGGTAGCCGCAGCGGTCTCAGATGCAGCAGCCGCAGACTCACTAGAGGCCGCATTACTTTCAGATGTAGCAGCCGCAGCAGCACTATCTGCAGCAGCAACAGATGAACCCAAGATGGTATCAACGTAGCCTTTACGTGCAAGGTCATCATCAGCGGTAGGCGTCGATGTAGAGGTTACCTTGTTGGCACCCATCACAATAGCGCCTGTCATAGTACCACCAGACAGGCTTAACTTAGTGGCACCTGCAGTATCTACGTAAGCCTTGGTAGCTGCGTCTTGGGCTAGAGTAGGGTCACCCATGCCAGTGACCTTAGACGTAGCCATAGCAATGTCACCAGACATAGTGCCGCCAGCTAAGTCTAGCTTTAGAGCGTCTTGGGTGTCTACATAGCCCTTACGAGTAAGTTCGTCATCAGCAGTAGGTGTAGCAGTAGATGTAACTGCGTTAGCACCCATAATGATGTCACCAGTCATTGTGCCGCCTGCTAGAGGCAGCTTAGTAGCAATACTATTGGCAACAGTTGTAGAAAAGTCAGCATCATCGCCTAGCGCAGCAGCTAGTTCATTTAACGTGTCTAGTGTGGCAGGGGCTGCATCAAGGAGCGCTGCTACTTCATCATCTACGTAGCCTTTGGTAGCTGCGTCCGTGCTAAGATTAGGCGCACCCAAACCTGTTACAGTATTGCCTGACATAGTAATATCGCCAGACATAGTGCCACCAATAAGGCTGAGCTTCAAAGCATCATTCGTGTCTACGTAGTTCTTTGTAGCAGCATGTTGTGGTGCAGTAGGGTCCGTTACGTTAATAAGGGCGGTGCTTGTAAAGTCTACCGTACCGTTAACGATAAGATCATTCAGGGTAGTTGTACCCGTAACTGCAGTTACGTTACCTGTAAGGTCACCTGTTACATCTCCAGTGATGTCGCCAGTCACGTTACCTGTAACATTACCTGCTACGTTGCCTGTCAGATTACCCGTAAAGCCTGTGTTGGCTGTGATGTTTGTACCTACAATAGTAGAAGGTGTAGTAGAGCCAATAGTGGCGTTATCAACTGCACCACCGTTAATGTCTACCGAGTTAAGGGTAGCTAGACCTGATGTATTAACCGTAGTAAAGGCACCAGAAGAAGCAGAGGTGCCACCGATAGGTGTACCGTCAATAGCACCGCCATTAACATCAATAGTGGAGAAAGTAGATGTACCAGTAGAAGTGATATCGCCTGTAACATTACCTGTTACGTTACCAGTCAAGTCACCAGTTACATCACCAAGTACGTCACCTGTGAGGTCTCCAGAGAACTGCGTAGTAGCGCTAATCGTTGTGCCTACAACAGTAGTAGGAGTGGTTGCACCAATGTTGGTGTTGTCTATGGACCCTGCGTTAATGTCTACTGTCCCTAGTGTAGCAGTAGTTGCAGAAAGGCCTGCAAGAGTGGTAGCACCAGTTACGCCAAGTGTACCAGCTACTGTAGCGTTAATGTCTACGGTAAGCGTGTCTGTTTGTACGATACCATCAAAGTAAGCATTCTTAAACTGGAGTGAACCTGTGCCTAAGTCAATATCATTAGTTGTTACAGGATAGATAACACCATCTTCGAAACGTACCTGTTCAACTGCAGCAGCTCCTACTTCAGTGTAGAAGCTAGTACGGTTATTAGACGTATCAATTACGACTTTGTTAAGACCATCTACGTCAGCGATAAGTGGTACGTAGGAGCCCTCTGAGGAGCTACCATCATGCTTGTGGCCTGTGGTGCCGGCTGTATCATGCGTAAAAGCATCTCGCAGTGTGTTAAACTCAGCGTTAACGGGGGCCGAGCGTACAACAGCTGTAGGGATGATATCGGCTGACGACTGTCTTGTGTATCCGGCCATGCTTATCTCCTGTCTGAAAGACCGTACTCGACGGCCAAAGCTTGAATTGTGTGGGATGGTTGGTCTACTGCGGTAACGTAGGTAAGTGCTATTGAGTTACCAGAACCAGTAATGCGAGTTGTACGTACGGGGGAGGGGTCACCATCGTACCTGTCCGTAACATCATACGCTGCTGAACCGTAGTAAGCAGCAGCACCCTCTGTACTGACTGTATAGTTAGTTGGGTTCTCTACAGAGTTAGTACCATAATCGTAGCTAATACCTACATCGACTTCTACCGTACCCTCGGACAACATGAAAGTTGTAGTTGAGTAGTAGTTCTTACGAATAAGAGGATCGTCCATGTGTAGGTACGGAGTTTGGAATACGGAGAAGATAGGAAAACCATTGAAGTTCTGGCCGGACTCTTGGCGGTGGAGTGAGCCATTTGAGTCTCCGTGAATAACAAACTCTTCGTCAGCAATGTATCCAGAAGAGCCACAGTACACATCAATACCGATTAGCTGACTAAACTCAAATGCTGGTGCTTGAGCCGGGCCGGAGAGACGGAGACCACCGATAAGACCTAAAGAGTCTGATGTTGGGAAGAATAGTCTGAACTGAGACTTACGACGAATAGAGAGTACTGTAACATCTTTTAAGTCTTCATTACTTGAATACTGATCGAAGAGAGTTTGCACAGGTTTAGAGACAGTAGCTAACTCGATGTCACCGATACGCTCCGTAGCGGAGATAGGACGCATACCGTCTGGTGACAAGAAGAGGAGGTCACCGTTAAACTCGATAACACTATCGGAGGAAAGACAACCGAGGCTGTTCGTTACATCACTTACAGTAAAGTCAGCGGCACTAGTCCCGTTCAGTCGCTTGATACGGTTATTGCCAAAGATGAAGAGTGTATTTCTAAATGCTTTAATCTGGATGATATCAAAGCCAACATTGACAACACCTGCCCCAGCTCCTGGGGAGAACTCAGTCTCATCGAGAGGTGCGCTAAAGTACAAGTTGTACGGATCAGCTGGGTCACCAGCTAAGAACATGTGGCTCCCAAAGGTCTCTGAGTACTTAGGGGCAGATGGTGCAGTTGCGTGTGTGATCTGAGAATAGGTAGTACCGTCCCACGTAGCTGCTGGGTTGATACCGTCAGTCATGATAAGACGAGGGCCAGACCAGCTCCAGCTAGAAAAACGTACACGGCTTACGCCTACCATCGTAGGGGCCCCCGTTGTAGTCGGTGTAGTCCAGGAGGAACCATTCCAGTAGTGGAAGTAGTTGTTACCTGAGGCTGGCTTACGGCAAGCGAAGATACCGCTGTTTAAACCATCAAAGACGAAAGCACCCAAGACTGGTGCAGCCGTCTCTCCAGGAACAACACCATAGTCAGGTGTGAACCCACTGATACGGCGGTACCCACCCCTTAGAGCAGGTTCATAGTTAATCATTGTAACAGAAGAACCGGGGAACTGGGCGCTCTGCGTTAGAGGATCTAAGTTAGTTCTAAGACCACCTTGACAAGGGATTGGAAAGGTCTTGATATTATCCATTAGTTACACCGATGTATCCTGAACTTCTAGGTGTTACTAGCATTGTTGAACGAACATTGAGTTCTTCGTCAATAAGAAGACGACGCATAGTGCGAATACCTTCTTTCAAAGCAGCCTCTTGAATCTGAGCTTGGTTATCGTTGCTACGGAAACGCATCATGTACATCATAGCCCCGTCAATGATAACGTGGTCCCAACGAGAAGGAATGATGCAGACGTCAGTATACGCTGTAAGGTCAGTAGGGTAGGACCAGTACACGTACTCTATCTCGTAGGCTGCGTCTGGTTTAGGGTACAGACCAAAGGAGGAACCATACGTCTGGTAGACAGAGAGGGGAGTAGCAGCTGAGTTATCTTGGTCATCCATGTGGCGGTACTTCTGAGTGTACTCCTCAAAAGTCATTGCACGTAGGCTCTTAGGTTCGTTATCAACGGAGGTAAGCTTCTTCAAGTAGAACGTATCCCAGTCTACCTTAGAGAAGTCTGAAGGGAAAGCATACGTTTTAGTGTCAGCTACGCAGGTCTCAGTGTAGGTTGTCTTAAGGAATGGGAACTCGTGCCCGTCCTGAAGGATTACTCTGATAGAGTTGTTGATAGCATCTTTAGCTAAGGCCTGCACACCTTTGACAGTAGCAAAACCATCACCAGCTGTATCAAGAGCCACCTCATTAAGGCGTCTTAGGAGCTGGTTGACAAGTGTTACGTATGTGGACATTAATGTCTCCTAATCCTATAATGAATAACCTCCTTAGAAGTCATTGACAATAGAGAGGGAAGAGGCCCCCGAAGGGGCCCCTAGTTAGTCTTAAGCGAGTGTGTCGCGGTCAACGTCAGCAGCAGCTTTAGTTGCTTCGTTTACGTCACAGACGATAGCCCATACACGAGCAGAAGAACCAGCAGTTGTGCCAGAGATAACTGTTACAGCGTCGATAGTGTCAGCAGCAGTTACGCCGAGAGTCTGAGTACCGAACTTGATGTCACCAGCAGCGCCAGCGTCAACGCTAGTGGCAGCCATGAAGGTTGTTGTGTCGTCAGCAACAGCTACAGTGAATGTAGTGATGTCTTCAACAGCGTCAACCAAAGTAACACCAGCAGCAAGTACGAGAGTACCAGCTGGAACAGATGGACCAGCAACCGTAGCGGAAGCAGTACCCAAGTTAACAGTCTTTTCGACCATGTAGGCCTTAGACTTGAGGGATGATGATAAAGCCATTGTATAATCCTTTCAAAGATATGACTGTAAGAGGAAGGCACCCCCGAAGGGGTACCCAGTCTAATTAAGCCAAGTTATACTTAGCAGTTACCAGAGCTTCTGGACGCAGGATCTTACGACCGTACAAGTGCATACCACGAACGATGTCAGCGAAGCTGTCAGGGTCACGGTAAGTTTCAGTCTTGTTGATTTGCTCAGCAGTTGCTACAGCAGAATCATGACCACCAACGATAACACCGTAGTCAGTGTTTTGGTTAGCAGTACCAGTAGTAGCAGCGCCACCACCGACTGAAGGCAGGTTGTTAGATACATAAACGCGGAAACCATTCCACTTGTTCATGACCAGACCGTTACGCAGACCACCTGAATCACCGAAGTCGGCGTTCAAGAAGCGGCTGTCTTCGTCCATCAGGACTTCGAGCATAACCGGATCGATAACCAACCAGCGGCCATCTTTGTCAACGTTCTGTTGGTCCAGCAAACGACCCATGCGGTTAATCAACATAACAGGAGAAGCGTAAGCTGTTGGCAGAGCAGTAGCACCAGGCAAGCGAGCAGCAACTGGGATAGAGTGATCCGCAGCAGAGCCAGTTGTAATGTTACCGAAAGAGTCTTTGCGCAACTTCATGGAAGTCAGCAATTCGTCTGTACCAGCAGTAGAAACAGCAACAGTGCCGTTTACTTGGTCATTGACAGTGTCACCAGCAGAGTGCAGAGCAGACTGTTTGTAACCTGACAGGTAACCCAGAACTTCTTGGTCAAGCTGGTCAGCCAAGCGGTAAGCCGCACGGTTGGTTGCAAGGTCCATGAAGTTAACGTGGCTGTCAGCTTCTTCGATATCGTCGATTTTGAAAGCAAAGTAGTTGGCTTTGTCAATAACGAGGGAGAAGTCTTCATCGTCAAGATCTTGAGCAGCGATCTGTGTACCACGAGCGTAGCTGGATACAGAGATTTCAGGCTCTTTAATAATCTTAACAGTGTCACCTTGTGAAGCGATCTCACCAAAATAATCAGAGTTGGAGATGTCGTTGCAGATAGCTTTCTTACGGAAAGCAAGTTGTACTTTCTTCGAGTAGATTACTGAAGAGAAGTTACCATTAGGTAGGTTGCCGTGACCGGCAGCAGATGTAAAAGCCATTGTATATATCCTTTTAGATGTTTGGCTTGATAAGTAAGGACGTATTCGTGTCCCAGTTAAGAGAACCTAAACAATCGGGATAAGAGGCTGATCGGTTTCTAGGGTGCTAGGTAGGTAACTTGCCAGCTAGTCTACGTAGGGCCTGTACTTAATCAGGTAAGTCTTAGAGATTATTAGCGTTCAGTAGTCTACCCCGAAGGGCTACTGTAGGGGTTTAACGGGTATCCGAACGAGTGGGGCCGTTAAACATCTACAGTTATACCATACTCAAACCCTTATGTCAAGGGGCTAAATGAGTAGGATGGTATTATCTTGCACGACCAGATATGTCATAGACAAACTTGCCTGAGGCCATTGCTTCTTGGATCTCGTCGTAACGATCTTCGAACTCTTTGTCAGACATCTTAGATACGACTGATTCCTTAAGGTGTGAACCCGCTTCGTTAGTATCAACGCCTGTACGGGTCTTCTTAGCTACTGTCTTAGCAGCATCCTTAGCTTGTGCTTTCCTAGCAGAAGGTGTCATGTTGTTGTCGACCTTATACAAGTCAATAACACGGATAACACTTGCTGCATCGTCTGAGTTCTCGTAGAGAGCATCACGTACCCACTTAGGTTGCTCATCAACCCAGTCATGGAAGGTGTCGGAGTCACGTAGGTCATCGAAGTCACTGTGTGCCTTACGAATCTGTGTCTCAGCCTTAGTCCGGGTAGCTTCATACTTAGCTTCATCGAGTTCCTTAAACCGATCGTCAGCTGCAGCAAACCGCTCAGCAGCCTTCTTCTCAGCAATAGTCTCTACAATGGCTGCTACGTCAGGATACCTATTAGCCCAAGCTTCGATATCTTCATCAGACTTAGGAGCACGGACTGAAGTAGGGTTAGACTCAAGGGCAGCGAAGCGCTCTTCCCATTCCTTCTCTTTGGTAGCCATGTGACGACGAAGATCACCGTAACGCTTCTTAAAGGATTTCTCCTCAGCACTCAGTTTCTCATCGTTTTCAGGAGCGTCCTCTACAGGCTCTTTAGCCTCCGTTGGTGCCTCCACTACCTCGTCTTCCTCTTCGGCCTCCTGAGGGGCCTCTCCGCCGTTCTGAGCAGCCATCAGTTTCTCAAGCTCCTCTTCGTCCTTCTTGATACGAGCTTGCTTAGTCGCGTGGTTACTTCCTCGAACCATCATAGCCTCATTAGACGTAACTTCTTTTACCATTTCCTTAGCCATTGTATATTCCTTTATGTTGGGGTCAGCTTATGCTGAGTGGCCTTAGTTAATTATATAGGAGTAGTAGGTAAGGGCCTACTTACGGCCCAAACCTTTCTTAGTTGTCTTTGGTTTCTGAACCTTGGGGGCTTTACCAGCGGGACGAGATACAAGTCCACCTTTAGCCATCCCCCACTGACCACCGGCACCTCTCGTAGCACCGGCTTTCTTTGCAGCCTCGTCGCTCTTTGAAGGGGCCTTGTTAGAAGGAGCAAGAGTTCGACCCACTTCTGCAATACTTTTACCAGAACCAGCGGCAGCCTTTTTGATTGCACTGGCCTTAGCCTTAGCCACGACCTCCGCTCTGTTGCTGTTATCGTCTTTGTCTTGACGTAACTGGGTAGTAGTCTTAACAGGAGTAGACTTCTCTCCAGCTCCACCTTTGTAGTCTGCAGCGGAAGGTTTCTTCGAAGTAGTAGTAGTAGTAGTAGACGGTTTCTGCGTAGAAGTAGGAGTACTACCCACCATAGTGTTGCTACCGTAGGTCTTCAAAGCACTTTTAGTAAGGGTCTTAGTCGAGTCAAAGAACCCGCCTACTTTCACTCCATTCTCTTTAGCGAAGATACCAGCAGCTTCACGGATACTAGCTGCTTCCGCTTTCTTACCGTGAGACTCGAGTACAGCCGCGTTAGCCATAGCTTCAGCGTACTTTTGGGTCTTGAAGACTTTACCTAGAAGACCACCGGCAAGGCCACCTCCGAGGAGACTTCCGACACCTTCTGTAATCTTACTAAATAAACCCTTTTCTCCCTCTCCTTCTTTACCCATACCCAAGGTTGACATAGTCTGTTCTGTCAACGTTTCTGGATTGGTATAGTCGTACTTATTCATCCAAGCATTAGGGTCATGGGTAGGGGTTGGACTGTTATCGTCACTACCTCCGCTGGCCTGTTGGGCAGGGTCTTGGTAGTTAGGGTCGACAACACAGGAGTTAGTAGCTGCATCAAACATAAAACCAGGAGGACAGGTAACTGGTTGGGCAGCGGCAGGGGTAGTACCGCTACCACCGGTAGGGGCTTGACCTGTAACACCAGACTCAATGGAGAAGCCAGGGGTGTACGCGTAGGGATTGAAGGTACTACCCTGACTAGGAACAGAACCACCTTCAGCCATCTTGACAGGAGAACCCTGTTCAGCACCACTGACATGGATACCCTTAGCTTTAAGCATGTTAGTAATAGAGGGGTCTTTCATTGCAGCAGCTTTAACACGGTCGATGATGGCGTTGTAGTCTTTACCCTCTACGATACCACCAGCAGCGTATCCGTCAAGCTCTTCGATGTCACCACCGAGTGAATGCTCCAGAATCTCTTCTTTAGCTTCAGCACTAGCGATAGGAGCACCACCGATACGTCCATTCTCTTCCATGTCACCAAGACCTTCTTTAGCCTTGTTCACCATCTTCTCGAGAGTAGAAACACCGATATACTTAACTACGTCAGCAGGTACAACGTACTCGCCTTCAGACAGTTTAGCATCTACGTCATCACGTACGTCAGCCGCATTAGAACCAACCGGGATATCATTCCCTGACACCGGATCGATCTCTAGTCCATCAGTAGCTAAGCCACCTTTTTCATACATCTTTTTCATGAGTTGTACTTCGCCTCCTACAGCATAGCCTCGTTGTTTGTTGAACATGGTACTTGAGCGGCTCTTAGCATACTCAACAGCATCTTCTTTGTATCTAAACTCTGGTAATTCTTCACCAGTCATCCAATCTACAGGACCATACTCCTTTACATAGTCCTGTATTACATCTTCACTGTACTGAGTACCATCCTCACCTACAGTGGGGACAGTGTACCACACTTCCTCACCATCATCGCGAGATAATTTAAAAGTAGTTGATCGTTCTGAGTAATCTTCCCCAGTCTCCTCATCCCTCCAAACAGGACGGCCCCTATCTGTTGTCTTTCCTGTCTTAGAAGCCATCTAGTAGGTCTCCGTCTTAGCACCATTGATTTTATCACGAAGCATCTTGAGGCTACGTAACGCTTTGATCTCACCTTGTAGTCGGTGTAGTTCCAAGGGTTCGTCCCTTTGTTCTAATTGTTTGTGGGCAAAGTCAATACGCTCATCGAGTTCCTCACAGAAGGAATCCCACAGAGGCTTATTATTTACCAGTTTCTTGATTTGCATTATAGATCTTCTCCATTTTGCTTTGTAATAATAACAGTAGCATCAGCCCATATGTCAAGCAGTATAAGATAGCTTAGGATCCATTACCCAGCACCACCTAGGTAGGAGGCAAGTTAAGCTTCGAGACTCCCACCTTCACCTGTATTAGCTGAGTGACCTTGTTCACCTGGGACTGGAGCTGCACCTGTACCAATACCACCAGCAGGCATACCACCTGTCGGAGCCTGAGGAGCAGCACCCGGGGCACCTGGGGCACCCGGAGGAGCTTCGGCAGGTGGGTTCTGTTCTTGGAACTTCTTAAGGATCTCAGCTTGGACTGCTGCTTCACTCATTGAGTTAGCAACCTTGTCTGGGTCGAGGTCCATAGACTCAGCGATCTCACGGATAACGTAGTCCATCTTAGCAAACGGAGCCAAGGCTGGGTTCTGTACAACTTGCAAGAACTGCATGAGGCGCTGGGAGCGTACTTCGTTAGCCATCAACGAGGAGGTACCACGTGCTTTAACTTCAAGGTCACCCTTGATGTCAGGGTCATGATCGAACTGCATGTTGAAGGAGAAGAAGGCTTTACCTAGTGGCCCGAGCAGATAGTCATCAACGTTCTTGATAACCGTACGGATAGAACCGTTAGCAGCAGACATAAGCATAGAGATACCACTAGCGGTACGACCAACACCAGATACTCCGGTCTGTCCGTGAGCGAAGCTAGGGAATCCAGTACTCTCATCTGCTAATACCCGTGCTTTATCGAACATCTGCATGTTCTCGTTAGATACGTTAGGGAACGAAGTACCGAAAATACCTTGTCCGGGTGCACCACCTTGACGGCGGAAGACCTTACCGGGGTAGACACTCAGGTCTTGACCAGGTACTAGGTTAGTTTCATCAACTTCAATGAGAAGGTTACCAGACAACGCAGCGTTATCTACAGCCATACGCATGAAGCCATTCATCAGGGTCTGTGTGTCGTCCATGTTCTCAGCAAGACCTACACCGAAGAAGGAGTAAGGATTTACTTCGTAAGGAACGGCAAAGTAAGGGATAATCTGTGGGTTGAATGGGTTCATAACCAAACGGAGAACTTCACCGTTACATACCCATACGTTTACGTTAAGTTGGTCAGAGCCTCTAAGCTCCCTAGGGATGTCTACGTTGTGATCCTCAAGGATATCAGTGTCTACGTAACCCCAGAACTCCAGCACTTCGAAACGCTCAGAGCGTGTCTCCTGTGCATCGTCTTCCATCGCCTGCTCCCACCACTCTTTAGTGTAGGACTCACCGTAGGACATAGCAAGATCAATAGAGTTCTTACGGAAGAAAGGACGTCGCTTAAGAGCACGAAGCTGAGAGCGAGACATCTTGTGACGTTCCACTACATACTCTGCTTCATCCATAGAGTTAGCGTCAGGATCAGGGTAGAAGTTCCAGATGGACACAGAGTCACACTGAGGCATGGTCTTGAAGCGAGGTTTATAGTTACCTTCGTCATCCCAGTTAGGATACTCTTTATCTACTGCGAACGGGCCCTTCATAATGCCAGTACCGAACAGAGCACACTCAAATGCAGCTGTACGGAGCTTCTTAGAGGCACCAGACTCCTCCAACTGGTCGTGAATCTTCTTCTCCATCTTCTTAGCGGAGATAGCAGCCGGGTGAAGAGTGATTTCAGTAGCTGTTTTACCTTCACCTTCTTTTAAGATGTCTGCAACAGGCTCTAACTTGGACTTGAGAGCACCAAGACGCTCCTGTAGGTCCACAATTGTCTCACCTGGCTTCAGTTTAGCGTCTTCAGGGTTGATCTCAGGCTCTTTAGCCTTCTGCATGTCTGGATTAGACTCGAAATGCACTGCTTCTGCGATACCTTCGGGCAATGTAGTAGGATCAATGCTGATTGGGAACTTGTTATTACCGAAAAGTACCTCTACAAGCTGCCCGTAGGCGGCTAGTACCTTGGTTTTAGTCACTTTTACAAAGATACGGGACTTCTCAGTGCTAGTAAACGTAGTATCTGGGCCATAGAGGCCACGGTAGTTGCGATAAGAGCGAACCCAACGCTCCTCATCGGAGTAACGCCGTGTCTCAGCCTTACGAAACCTCTCAGTTACGTAGTCAACGACACCCCCAACTTCAGCATCGGTAGTATCGCCCTCTTTGATATCCTTTACATGGGAGGACTCAGCCTGCTCCATGTTGTTTTCAAAGTCTTGGTCTTCGTTTTCAAACATATCCATAAGAGTTCCTTAGTAACCGAAGGTTGGGTCTGACATTTGGAAGCCAGATCCGTGATTGTTAGGGTCGTAGTCCCAGAGAGAGGAGCGTGGGCGAGTCATTAGGCCGTACCGTAGGGCATCGTAGCCGTGGTCGATAGGGCTTTTAGTGTCTACGTCCTCTGGGTTATTCTTGTCGAGGGGCAATGCCGGTAATTCTGTAATAATGTTACGACAAGTATTGAAGAATACTAACCGTGGTTCTTGTGTAAACTCGTCTACCTGCAGTCTACGATGTAGTTCGTTCTTACCAGCTACCCGAGATCCCTTTGAGCGATCCGAGGGACGCCAGCGACAACCCTTTAAGATCATCTGTTCAGCAAGAGAAGGACCAGTATCACCTCTGTTGTGCCAGAGGGAGCTATCGAGTACCCCGTACCGGATACGTTCACCTCTTTCAATCTCATTAATCATATCAGCTAAATCAGAAGCTGTTGTCTTGTTGACGTAGAGTTCCCGGTAGATAACAATCTGCTCAGAGGGAGAGACTGCGAACCAGAGAACTGCTGTCATAGAGCCGTAACCGTAGTCACACGCACGGAACTTAGCCCAAGTGTGTGGTATGTCGTACGGTTCAACAACGTGTACCTTAGGGTTGAACTCTGAGAAGGCAGCACCTTCTGAGATACTCCAGTCACCTTCCAACAACTGTCTACGTTGATGCTCAGGCATTGAGAGCAAGTTGGCCTCGTACATACCATCTTCAGACAAGTACGGGTTGTTAAACAAGTTAGCAGGAATGAACCTACGTTTAAAGAGAGGCTTACCTTCCCACTTGTGACCTTTGGGCCACTTAATAGTCTCACCGTGTTCGTCTGTAGCGTAGAAGGGGGTATTAGCTGGAGCTGGGTCAATAAACATCTTCTTAACCCAGAAGTGACCTGGACCACCGGGGTTGGTAGTAGCTCTCATAAAGAGCGGTAACCCAGATGCACTTGTAGTCCGAAGACGGGAACGCATGTAGTTCCACGCAAACGGACTAGGCCACTGTGTCATCTCATCAAGACCAATCCAGTTGAAGGCCTGACCCTGGTAACGCATAACGTCATCATCACGGTCTAGGTACGACATCCAGAGAGTAGCACCACTTGGAGCCACCCATGTCTTATCTCTTTCCATGAACTTGATACCAGGGATAGCTTTAGGGTAAAGCTGCTTAGATACCGAGATAAGTTCACGAAGTTCCTCTGTACTACGGCGAACTAGGAGCCCACGAGACTGAGGGTTATTAAAGTAACGTACGGGGTCGGCCACCATTGCGTAGGATTTACCACCACCCGCTGCACCACCGTAGAGAACCTCTTGCTCACTCGAAGCCAGGAAGTCTTCCTGAGGACCAGGGTTAGGTGCGAAGATAATGTCTTGAGCTTTCCTAACATCAATCGGCTCCGGTTTCGCTCGAGCTGGAGTTGTCATCACGGGTGTCGAGGTTTCTTGTACCGACTCCACCGATTCTGGCTTCTTCGAGCTTACGGGCTTTTTCCGCGGCTTCTTTCGCGCGCCTTTCATAGACTCGATGTGTGGAGGCTGAGTTCCGCCTTTGTTCTTCGATGTTGACACGTTTCTTCAATCCTACATGTGATATATATCTACCGGAGTGCTCGGACAGCCATCTGGCTACCATTCGGAGGCTATACTCTGCTAAGTACTTCTTAGCTGTCTCTAGCATCTCCAGCTCTTCTGGGATAGGTTGAAGGATATCAGGGTCATCTGGGTCTTGTTCGTAACCAAAAGGTATATGCCTTCCTACACGAACCACTGGGTACCACTCACCTGTTAATCCTCTTTTAGGGATCTTCCATGTTTGGCCTGTTTGTTCGGCCTTAAACGTTGGAGCTTGTTTCCTTGCCATCTTTATATCACACACAAATCAGTTTGTCAAGTTACTTTTTATACTTCTTCTGAGTACCGGGGTTGGAAGCACCACAAGCTACATAGCCGCCTTTGTTATAACCCATTTTCTTCTTCATAACTACTCCTCCTTCATTTGCTCTAAACTTAGCAGTCTTTTCTGCTATCTTTTTCGGTTGTTTAACAAACTGTTTACCGGACTTAGTGCCTGCACGTTTAGCGTCAGACGTTGCTTTGTATTCCTTGTCTGTTAAAGACTCTATAGCCGATTTAGGTAAGTAACGCTCACCAGTAGC
>Ga0115567_10003341_pt1 | contig 15823 bp, 11 predicted proteins | sample COGITO_mtgs_1204_2_FD_88679 | JGI IMG/M metagenome (GOLD analysis project Ga0115567, IMG submission 88679) | Pelagic marine microbial communities from North Sea - COGITO_mtgs_120412 | ecosystem: Environmental > Aquatic > Marine > Epipelagic | place: Germany:Helgoland, sampling site Kabeltonne... | reverse complement strand
GCTAAATCTTTTTGTGAAATTTTTAAATGTTCATCAAAAAGCTGAAAATTTAGGTTCTGCTGGACGCATAATTTCTCAGCGACTTCTTTGTAGCGACTGTCGGAAATAAGCGTGAGGGGGCCTTTTTTTGGCACAAGAACGGCTCCGAAGCTGCCGGAAAATCCAGTGAGCCAGAAAACATTCTCGGGCTTCGTGACCCAAAAGGCTTTGTGATTATTGTGTTGGAGCCAGGCTTGGAGTGATTCTTTAGAGCTTGTCATAATCATGCATCACCAATTGTGCATTAATACGACGGATCATGTCCAGTACTACCGAGACGACGATGATCATACTGGCGCCTGAGATGAACAGTGTCACGGATCTGCTGTCGCTAATCCAACGTTCGAAAAAGAGAGGTGCCACTGCGACAAAGGCGAGAAAGAGACCTCCCCAGAAGGTGAGGCGGCTAATCGTGGTTTCAAGAAATTTTTTCGTTTCTTGGCCGGGTCGGTATCCAGGAATGAATCCGCCACGGTTTTGGATGTTTTCAGCAATCTTCTTTGGTTCAAAGACGATGGAAATGTAGAAGTATGTAAAGGCAAAGATAAGAAGACTGTAGACCACATTGTACCAAAGGGTCGGAGTTCCTGGGTTGAAGTTTGCACTGACCCATTCCGCTCCGAGTCGGAGCATTTCTTTTGGAGATTCAGCGAAGAATGTTGCCACGACAGAAGGCATGGAAACCACAGAGATGGCGAAGATGATGGGGATCATACCTGCCTGATTTACTTTGAGAGGGAGGAATGATTTTTGTTGGACTTTAGATCGACGAGAAGCGTAGATAACGGGAACTTTCCGGTCTCCTTCAGATACGTAGACGATGAAGGTTGTTAGGGCGAGTGTTGCAGCCGTGAGGCCAAGAATCACTGGAGGTGATGCATTGGAGAAGGCTCCGGCGACTTGCGTTGGAACGGTTGAAACGATTCCAGCAAAGATCAAAAGAGAGATTCCATTTCCCATACCGTACTCGGTGATGAGTTCTCCAATCCACATGAGGAAGATGGTTCCGGCGGTAACCGTTAGCATCATTGGAAGCATGACCGCTATATCGCCCGTATCTACGATAGCGCCGCCCGGAGAAAATCGATTAATCAAGACCATCATTCCGTAACTCTGGACGAAAGCCAGTGGGACCGTAAGGAGTCGTGTGTACTGACTGATTTTTTTCTGACCGGCTTCGCCTTCTTTTTTAAGATTTTCGATAGAGGGAATGATAACCCCTAAAAGCTGCATAATGATGGAGGCGTTGATGTAGGGAGTAAGTCCCATAAGAACAATCGAGAAGTTTTCCATGGCGCCTCCCGTCAAGAGAGAGAATATACCAAGGGGGGATGTTCCCTGTGTTTCGTTTTCAAAAATATATCTAATTTTTTCAAGATTCGCTCCTGGGATGGTTATATGGGCGGCGAGACGAAATACTACCATCATCAGAATGGTAAAGATGAGCTTGTCCCGAAGGCCTTTTGTCTTCCAGATTTGTCGAATTTTGGTAAAGATTTGATTCATAAACAGAGTGTTTTATAAGCGAAGGAGACTCTACTGTTTTTCTAAAAACTGGCAAGTAAGAATCTAAAAAAGCATCTTTAGAATACATTGACGACTTTGTCATCTTTGTTTATATGTATTGTTGAAAATCAAACACACAAAGAAACAAACAATATTTTTAGATTTTTTTCTTTGTGTATGAAACGTTTGTTTCAAATTGCTTTCGGTTTGAGTCTTTTCTTTTTGGGAATCCAGTCTGCACAAGCGGCCATTTGTATTGGGACGCCGCCTCCACCGGTTATTGAAATTTCAGAAGTTTTTCCTGATCCCAAGGGATTTGATCATATTCATGAGTATGTAGAAATTTATAATGCCGGTCTGTGTGAAGCGAATCTGGGAGGATGGAAGCTCACCGATGGTGTAGGAGAGATTGTTTTTCCCGATACGTTTACGCTTTTAGATGGGAATTATCATACGATTCGGACGACGATGGATTATAAATTTGATCTGGATAATGCCGGCACGCAGACGCTTTCTTTGATCGATGATGGTGGTGTGACACAGGCAACTTTTATACGGAGTAGTGATACGACGGAGAATAAATCATGTTTTGTTTCCGGTGATGATTGTGATGGGACGCCAACGCTTCTTTTGGATGGAGATTGGAATGGAGATGGTCTCCTGGATGTGATAGATCCTGTTTTTGATATCGACCTGGATGGTGTTTGGAATACGTTTTATAACGAAGACGGAAATGATCAGGATGGAGATGGGATTATCAATGTTCTGGACTGGGATAGTGATGCGGATGGGGATGGAATGCCGAATCTTCGTACGCCCTATAAACAGGGGGATAATGACATTTTCACTCCTGTTGCGAATCCGACGCTGGATGGTCCGGCGCATCTGTCGGTTGTTTATAGTCCTGTCATTCTTCTGAGTGGAACCCATGAACTCGAGACGCGTATTCATGTTCTTTGGGATGGTCGGTTTATTGGGTTTAATGTTCCGGCGCTCAATGAAACGGGAAACTGGACCATGGATTTTACGAACCTGCATGTTGGATGGAATATTTTTCAGGCGCAGGCTTCTTATTTTGGACAACTTTCGAACCGATTCTCCCCAGAGGTGCACATCTTGTATAAATTGGAAGACGATCCGCCTGTTATATCGGAGACAAATCCGGTCCCGCCTTTTACGAATGATATTACCCCAGAAGTAATTATTAACTCGGATGAAGATGGAATCTTGGAGTTTTCAGGGCAGTGTGCAGGGTTTCCTTCTCAGCAAGTTACGGCGGGTGATAATACGATTACGTTGGGACCGTTGCCAGCGGATGGAGTGTATGACAATTGTATTGTGACGGTGACGGATCCTTCCACGAATACTTCATTGCCGCTTACGCTTACGCCTTTTGAACTAGATACGGTCGCGCCTTCAATATCATTGATTGATGTTTTGTCTTCGGGCCTTACTCCTCCTCCGGGTGATACGGAGTACGTACGAGATGGGGATTTTGTTTTTTACACGGTTCTTTTTGATGAAGATGTGACGGTGGTAGTGAATACTCCGACCACGATTAACAATGTTTCTGATTTGCTGGATGATTTTGATGATGGTTCTTCTTTGGTAGATATTCATCAATCATATTTTGAGGTCGGTCCTACTGATAATGGTCTGGTGACACCGAATAATGTAGACTTCACGGTCACGGATCTTGCGGGCAATACGCTTCACGTAACGTCTCTCAGTCCGCTGACTGGCAATACTATTATTGCCGATAATATTGCTTTGCCTTTGAGTTTTGTGAATATTGCATCAAATAATACGAATCCGGCCTATGCGGCGACGAATGATGTGGTGACGCTTTCGTTTACGTCGCAGGAGGAAATAAAAAATTTGGTCGTAAAAATTGCGGGAAAAGTGGTGACCCAGATTAATGATTTAGGAGGGAATGCCTTTGAAGCGATTTTAACGTTGGATGGAACAGAGCCTGAGGGACCGCTGCCTTTTGAAATTAATTATGATGATTTTGTAGGGAATACGGCTGATCCGGTGACGGGAACGACGGATGGATCATCGGTGACATATGATAAGACGGATCCTATGGTGAGTTCGGTTTCGGTTTCTTCTGACAATACTTATATCGCGGATGACCCTGCTTTTTATGCCAAATCGGGCCATACCATGACGGTGTCGTTTGTTTCATTGGAAAAATTGCGCGTTCCACAGGGCGTTATTCACGGACAAAATGTCACGTTTACGAATCCTTCGGGGGATCAGAAGACGTGGGAGGGGACGATCACGTTTGGAAACACTGATACGGAAGGCATCGCGACTTTTAATGTTCCGCTGTATGACTTGGCGGGGAATAATAATCTTACACTTATCGCGACGACGGATGGGACGAGTGTTCTCTTTGATCGTACGGCTCCCACGCTTCCGAGTGTGACGGATTTGGGTGGGGCGCAAACCAATGTGTTTAAGTATCACGGACAAGCAGATTTTAGATTTAATGGTCAGCAGGATCTTAATGCGACGATGACCGCGCAGGGATCAGGATTGAATCAGATGCATGTTCGGTTTGAGAATCCGGTCAATGGCGTTCTCGAGTTGGCGACTTTTTTGGGAAATGTGACCGGGTTTACGCCCCAAAATGCTCCCGCGGATGGTTCGCCTTATTATTTGCGTTTGAATCTGACCGATAAAGCGGGAAATGAGACCGGTGAATCCGTTGTTTATACACAGTTGTATGGGATTCTTTTGGAGGGACGGGTGACGAATATTAATGGAGACGCTATTGAGTCGGTTCATGTGCAGGCGGTTTCTCGTTTTGGAGAAACCTGTAATACGGGCCAACAGACTTGCTCTGATTCGACCGATGGAGAAGGTGTTTATCGAATTATCGTCGCGCCTGATCAGGGCTACAATATAGCGTTTCATCATCATGGGTACTACATGGCCAAAACGGATGTTACGACCGAGACAGAGGATCTTGAATTGGATGCAGTTTTGGAAGTCACTTTAAGCCCCAAGGAGTCTCAGCGATTTACGCATGATGTTTTGATTGAGACGTTGTATACCGTGGGACAGCCTAATGGGACGAAGACGTATCATTCCGTTCGGATTGTTGTCACCAGTCTTTCTGGAGAAATTAGTATTACTTCAGGCGGTACTGAGGGAGGATTTATTATTTCAAGCCTGAGTGAAATTACATCGGTTGTTGTGAATGATCAGGCGGTGCAAGTGATCGATAATGGCGATAATACGTATCGTATTTTGGGGGCGGGAGAGATTCAGTCGACCGGGAGTACCGATAATATTGAAAGTCATTCTCAGTATGTGGATGGTGTTATCACCTCACATGGGACTTCGTCTTCTTATAAATCTGGTGATTCTCGTATTGGCGTTATTGAAATTCCCGCTGGAGGAAAAAATGTTATTCGCGCGCCGGGATCAAAACGTGATGAATTTGTGGGAACCAATCATTTTTGGACGGAAGAAGAATCCAAAGCTTTCGCGGCTAAAATGAATCAGGGGGTTAAGGGGAAAACCTTGAGTTATATTAATCGTAATGGGTATACCGTTTTTGGAGGTTATCTTCCGGGGAGACTGCCTCTTTCGACTTATGATGATCATCGTATTCAAAATCAGCTTCGGTATCGTCCCTATCGTCAGCGTTGGGGGCAGTATCAAAAGACAGGAGGAAGGTCCTCGACAAAAAAACAGCCTAAAGCTCAAGTTTTAGATATAAAGATGGATCCGCCAGAAACGCTTGAGACCAAATATCGAGCGATGAAAAAATCGTATCATAGACAACCTTCGAAGGTTGTGAAGCCTTCGGGGCTTCCTGTGGGATATAAAAAGCTTCGTGCTGGAGATGAGTTTCGTCCACAACGAACGAGAAGAACCTATCGCAAGTATCAACAGCCTCGATTTGCGCGTAAATCTACGCCGGCTCTGGATCGTTCGATTTCTCGGATACGTCGAAAAGACATGCAGACGGTGCGTATGCGCATCGGGGGGCGATCGATGCCCATGGCGGCTTACTTAGAGGGACGGAATGATCGTCGCCGTAAGAAAAAATTAAAGAAGAAAAAATAGAAAATTGCTGGTTTCGATGAACTTCGATACCATACTGTTCGAAAGGATGTCTTTACATACAAAAGATTCTCGGCCCCCCAAAGTACTGCTTCGGCTTTCCGTTCCACGGAATTGTGAGCGTGGTCCTTTGGCGTTTGAGCAAGTTTTAGCGAGTTTGCATGGGCTTTTGATGAAGAGTAAGTCTAAAACAGGCGATGAATCCGTCAGTTTTGAGATTATTCGTCATCACGGGAAAGTTCACTTTTGTATTGTAACGCCGGCGCATTTGAAAAATTTGCTGACGTCACAGATTTATGCGCAGTATCCCGAAGTGGAAATAACAGAAGATGCGCCTTTTTTGACCCCTGAGCTTTTACACGAAAAGAAAGTGCTCTTGGCGACGCTGCGTCCGGCTGAGCCGGAAGTATTTCCTTTCAAGCGGCATCCACAGTTTGTGGATGGGGCGAAGCATCTCTTTGAAGATCCGTTGGGATCTATTACTGCGGCGCTTTCACATCTGCCGAGAAAAGATGATTTTGCGATGATTCAGATTGTGGTTTCCCCTATTTCGCCGGTGTGGAATGCGGTGGCGCAGAAAGTTTTACGGCGATTGTTTAAAGGTGGACCGTGGAAATGGGATTGGTTTCGTCATATGTATACGCAGGCGAGATTGGCACACACTCGTGGGGATCGCGTGAAGCGTTTTTGGAAATGGGGATTCATTAATTTGTTTTTTGGATGGGGAGCCGGTCCGCTGCTTAATGAAGCCGGAGCCGGATTTGTGGACGATGAAGACAGTGCTCAGTTGGATCGAGAGTCCCAGACTTCCGGACGGCATGATCGAGAGACGAGTTTTTCGGCTTCTTATGATAAGCTGACGCGGTTGAATTTTTCGACGAATATTCGGGCGGTTTATGTGCATTCGGATGATGATGCTTTGCGGTCAGAAGCCAAGGTGAGAGAAATTGCCGGGACCTTTCAGCAGTTCTCTTTGCCCCGAACCAATCACTTTACGATTTCGACTTTTACGGACAAGCCTTCTTCGGATCAGTTTCAGCGTATTGTTGATCGCGTTCCTAAAAATCCGTTCGCACTTTCACAAGAAGAGCTTGCGACGGTTTTTCATCTTCCGACAGAGACGGTTTCTACACCGGGAATTGAGTGGATTGATAGTCCTAAATTTGAACCACCAGCCGATTTACCTTCGGATGAGGAACCGGATGTGACGCTTTTGGGGGAGACAAATTTTCGACATATGAAGCAAAAATATGGACTGCGTCCAGATGATCGACGACGCCATGTGTATATCATCGGAAAAACGGGAATGGGGAAATCAACGCTGTTGGAAAATATGATTTTTTCCGATATTAATGCAGGGAAAGGGGTTTGTGTGATTGATCCTCATGGAGATTTGGCTGAGGCGGTGCTGCGCTTTATCCCTAAAAATAGAACGAATGATGTGATTTATTTTGATCCGGCGGACAAAGAGCATCCGGTGGCGTTTAATATGCTTGAGGGGAAAGACACGGAGCAGAGGACACTTATTGCTTCGGGGCTCTTGGGCGTGATTAAAAAGATGTATATTGATTCGTGGGGTCCGCGACTTGAGCACTTTTTGAGAAATACTATTTTGGCACTTGTAGAGGCGCCGGACACCACGATGCTCGGGATTCCTCGGATGTTGGTGGATAAATCGTATCGGACTAAGATTTTGAAATTTGTGACCGATCCTATGGTGCGGAGTTTTTGGGAGACGGAGTTTAATGCCTTGGCGCCACAAAAGCTCGCGGAAGCGGTCGGGCCGATCCAGAACAAAGTGGGGCAGTTTCTTTCTTCGCCGATGATTCGAAATATTTTGGGGCAGCCCAAATCAACCATTGATTTTCGGTTTGAAATGGACAAAGGAAAAATAGTCATTGTGAATCTTTCGAAAGGAAAACTCGGGGAGGATAATTCGTCATTACTGGGGTCGATGTTGATTACGAAGTTTCAGATTGACGCCATGAGTCGCGCGGATATTCCAGAAAAAGATCGTCGGGACTTTTATCTCTATGTGGATGAGTTTCAGAATTTTGCGACGGATAGTTTCTCGACGATTTTGTCGGAAGCCCGTAAGTATCGGTTGAATTTGACGATGGCGAATCAGTATGTGGCCCAGATGTCCGAGGAGGTTGCGGCGGCTGTTTTTGGAAACGTGGGGACGTTGGTTTCTTTTCAGATCGGAATTGATGATGCCAAGGTCTTTTCTCAACAGTTTGATGAAGAGCGGGTAGAGCCGATTCATCTGGCCAGTATTCCCAAATATTCTGTTTATAATCGTATTATGGTGGAGGGCCTGACGACGCCTATTTTTTCCGGAAAAACCCTCCCGCCTCCTTCGCTCGATACGGATGAAGATGCGGAAGATCGGGTGGAGAAAATTTTGAATTTCTCCCGGCAGCGATATGCCAAGCCACGAGGGGTTGTGGAGGATAAAATAACGCGTTGGACGCAAAAGGATGATCATAAAAGTTCTAAAAATTCAGAATCTGATAAGAAAAAATCATGAAAAAAATAGCGGTAATTGGTGCCGGAAATGTTGGGTCCCATATTGTGAGTGCAGGGATTGCTGAAGATTTACCCGTGGAGTTTTTGCTGTTGGATCAGAATCAAGGATTTGAAACAGCGCAGGTCTTGGATCTGAAAGATTCATTACTTTTTTCGCCGGACGCGAAAGTAAAAGGCGTGGATTTTGGTGATGAAGATTTACAAGACGCGGATATTTTTGTGATTACCGCCGGGACGGCACAAAAGCCGGGAGAGTCTCGGTGTGATCTTTTGGGGCGTAATATTGAGATTCTTACTTCGATTCGTGATTCTTTGGGACAACTGAAAGATTCAGCGATTGTTATTCTCGTGAGTAATCCTGTTGATATTTTGACACAGGTGGCGTCGGATATTTTTGGTTTGGCTGAAGGACAGGTCTTTGGGACGGGAACGTCTCTTGATACATCGCGATTGCGGTGGCGGTTGGCAGAGAAATTAAATAAAAATATTACAGAGGTAACTGGATATGTGATGGGTGAGCATGGGGACAGTGAGTTTGTGGCGTGGTCGACGGTTGAAGGATCGGATGTGTTTTCACAAGAAGAAAAAGACCAGATGCAGGAATCGGTTATGAAAGCGGCGTATGAGATTATTGAAGGAAAGGGATCGACGTACTTCGGTATTGGTGCGGCGGCGGTGGGAATTTTGAAAGCTATTTTAGAAGATCGACAAGAAGTATTACCCGTTTCGGTGCCGCTTAAGGGCGCGTATGGTATTGAAAATATAGCACTGGGTGTGCCCGCCAGTATTGGTGAAAATGGTGTGGATTATGTTGAAGAAGTAGACCTGAGTGAAGAGGAATTACAAAAGCTCAAAGCTTGTGCTGATAAGTTGAAAAAATTGTTAGAGTCGGTGTGCTGATAATGAAATAAATGCTAAAGAGAATTTGTTTATACGGATAAGTAATAAAGAGGATCTTCTGGCGGCGATGGAGGAAGATGGACTTGTTTTTGAATATGCTTCCGATGAATTGAAAAATGATAAAGAGGTTGTTCTTACTGTGGTGAAGCAGTCGGGGGGTCTTTGAAATATGCTTCAGAGACATTGAAGAATGATGAAGCGTTTACGAAGCAGGTTCAGGCTCTTGATAATCAAGAATAATTGAAGAACGGTCAAAACTCATCGCTTTGAAAGGATAGGTTTGCTGATGAGGAGCAGGATAAGAAGCAGGGCCAGGATCTTGTGGGTTCCGGTGAGAAAAATACTCGTAGCGCCGAGAATGGCGGAGAAGCTGACGAGGAGGAGGCAGGCTTTGGGTTCGCCGAATTTTTGAGCGAGGCGTTGGGGCAGATGGGACTGATCGCCTTTGAAGGGTGATTTTTTGTCGATGAAGATGCGGCGTAGGATCACAAAAACAAAATCTAAAAGTGGCAGGCCTAAGATTAGCAGTGTCGTGGCGATTTTGGTGCCGGCAAAGATAGAGAGGATGGCTAATAAAAAACCCAATACTTGAGCTCCGGTATCGCCGAGAATGATTTTGCCTTTCCAGAAAAATAAAAAAGCACCGAAGCAGCATCCGGAGAGGAACCACGTGAGATTGAGGAATTCTGGTAGATGGGCTTCCCAGGCAACTTCTGGACGGAAAATACCAAAAAGTCCAAGGGCTAAAAATCCAATCCCGGAGACGCCAACAGCGGAGCCTTGGATCCCATCAAACCAGTTGAGTGCATTCTGAATCGTAACAATCCAAAGAATCGTAAGAACCAGGGACATAGCCGGCCAGGTCATAAGATTAATGCTGGTGCCTGGATCAAAAGGGTTCCCCACAAAAGCGATACGAATGCCCAGATCAAAAACGATCGCGGCAAAAATGACATGCAGTAAGAGTCGGGCGCTTCCTGGGAGATCCGTTTTGTCATCCCAAAAACTCATGAGGCCTAAAATAAGGGTTATCCCGGCAATGACCCATTGTTCTTGCCAGAGTAAGGCTCCTAACGCGAGGAAGAGGAATATAAGGCCTCCTGGGTAGGGAAGGCGGGCTCGATGGAGTCCGTAACGTTCTGGAAAATCGAGAAGATTTATTCGCGGGAATATTTGTAGAGCAAGCGCGGTTAAGAGACTTGCGATGACGAGACCAAGAATGAATATCATTGTAGAAACGATACGGGGAAAGGTTCGAAATGAAAAGTTAAAATAGAATTATTTTTTAATATAAATTTTTCATTAAAATATTATTTTAAATGAAAGTGTTTTTGCTCAAGGTCATTTCATTGACGGAGTTGTCGGTTTCCCTTACAAATCGCTCAAAACTTTTTTAAAATAAATACACACTGATGGCTTTTTTGATTTATCGCTTTCCGATTCAGAGAGATGATGTGGATCTTGCAGACGCACTTCTTGCTCAGGGGGAGTCTTCTGTGGATGAGGTGGCTCAGTATCTTCAAGAGTATTTTGAAAATCCTGATGTGAGAGCGACTCGACCTCGCAAGGCGCAGCTTTTTGCTCGTGGTATTGAGGTGAGTATGGGAGGTGTAATGCTTCTTCCCGATGTGGATGAGGTTTCCATGGAATCCTTTGATTCGGCGCCTTCGCCGATTGAAGTTCGTCGTTCGGGGGATCTTCCTTCGGCATCGCTTCGCCAAGATCTGGATCATCAGTGGTATGAGGTTGGGGGGGCAGAAGATGTCCCGGTGATAAAAGTTATACATGGGGTGCTTGTTTTCAAGGCGGCCCCGACGGAGAAAGATTTGGTGGAACTAGAGGTGGATGATGTTTTAAAAGATATTAATGCGGAGGCGGATTTGTTTCAGAGATTTTTTGAAGGGGATCAGCAATTGGCTCATCAGGAATTAGGGGAGCTTGGGCTTCGTATCCAGACAGACAGAGAGCGGATAATTGTGGGAGAGGCATTTATTCATCGGTTTGATTTGGAGGCGCTTGATGATTTTCCGATTCAGAACATTTTGATCCAGTCGGGGGAGATTCCCATGCCTTTGTTGACGCGTGGAAGTGATGGTTTGTTTTATGATAAAAAAGATATCACGAAGGGGCCGGTTAAATCAATCGAAGGGACGACGGTGAAGTTTGTGGTGGAAGCAAATCAGGAAGTTAAAGTGGCACAGCCTTTGTCCTTGAGTAGTCTTTTGCAGCAGGTGTCGATGGGATTTGATGGAGACTCTCCGGCAGAAGCAGAGACTTTCCAAAGAGCTTCTTGGTTGTTAGCTCAGCGAGGAATTACGGTGGATATGCAGGGAGTGACAATCGAACTTTCTTGTGAAGAATCTATTTCGTTGGATGATTTTGCCGGTCTGGACTCGGTTATGTTTCGTCGACCGGGACAGCATGCGTTGCAGATTTCTCGCGGATCGGATGATCTGTGGTATGTTTTGGGATTTGAAGATCAGGGCCCCGTAGAATCGGTCGAAAAAGGATCGGTTCAGTATTTAGAGCTTCCTCCTCAGGCGAGTGGTATTTCGTCGGATATCAGTCGTCCTCAGGCGAGTTTAGTCGATCAGATTCAGGAGCTTCGTCATTATCCAGCAGAAGGCTTATCTCAGCATTTGAACAATCGTGGTATTTCTTTTGATGAAAATAATGAACGTATTACGGTTCAGGCTTGGTCGCGTCGATTGACGATGGATACATTTGCACAAGAAGATTTTTTCTTTATGTATTTGCGTCTTACCGACCATGAAATTGATAATAAGATTCAATTGCCTTATAAAAAAATAGTAAAACAGTCGGATAGATGTTTTTATGTGGAAGGGAGGGAGAAAGATGGTCCTGTGGAGGCGGTGGAAAAAGGAGTTGTTTATTTTTCCAAAGAGGTGCAAGAGCCGCAGCCGGTTTTATCTGAAAATTATTCTGGAACCGATACGGAAACGCTTTTGGTGTCCGCGTTGCGTCAAGATGAAGTGAAAAAACCGCTTCAAGATGAGCTTCAGAAGCGGGGCGTGGATATGAAGATAAATACGGCCAAAAGAGAGCGTTCTCATTCAGCGCTTACGCTCTGGGGCAAAACCAAAGCGAAGGGTGTTAAATCTCGTGTGGGGCGTGTCTTAAATTGGTTGATGGCAAGTTAATAGCAATTTTTTATTTTCTGAATAAGCTGGAGGCGATGAAAAATTTTTGTGTTATTGGCTGTCCGATTGAACATTCTAAATCGCCTGCGTTGCATGAGGCGGGATTTGTAGAGATGGATATTGATGCAACTTTTGAGGCTGTAGAGGTTCAGCCTGAAGATCTTGCCTCTTGGGTGCGTGACGAACTTCCTAATTATCAGGGGGTTGCTGTGACGCTTCCTCACAAAGAATCAATTCGAGAGTTGCTCCCGGCTGAGACCGAAGCCGCGAGTGCTATTGGGGCGGTGAATACGATTTATCGGGAGAAAGACGGGACGTTTATTGGAACGAATACGGATGGATTAGGCGCTTTGAAAGCTTTGCTGACGCTGGGAACTTCCCTTGAGGGGAAGTCTGTTTTGATCTTAGGTGCAGGCGGGGCGAGTCGTGCGGTGACGTTTGCACTTTCCAAAAGTGGGGCTGATGTCTGGGTTTGGAATCGAACGGCCGACAAAGCGCGAGCTTTGGCCCAAGATATGAATGTAAATTTTTTAGAAGACTGGTCTGTGGTTCCCCCTGAAAATATTGATATTGTTATTAACACGACGTCGGTGGGGTTGCGGAAGTGGGAGTCGCTGCTTCCAGAAGATTTTTGGCGACCGACGCACATAGCCTTTGATATTGTCTATGAACCATTGGAGACAAGGTTCCTTTCGGATGCAGAAGCGGCAGGGGCTCAAGTTATCACGGGGGATCATATGCTTACGTATCAAGCGTTAGAGCAGTTTCGTATTTGGCATGGCGTGGAGTTGGAAGCAGAAGTTATGAATGCGGCGTTTTTTGAACGGTAACACGACTGACGTTCCAAACATGATATTCCATAAGCTGCTGGAGTCTTTTTATTTTTTTCGTGTCTGATGCCATACCGAGCGTGATGATTGATTCATCGGTTTCAGGGATGGGCGTGATATTTCCAGAAGCAATGTTGTAGCCTCGTTGGGAACAAAAACTAATAATATTTTCTAGTTCTCCTGGGACATTTTTGACGTAAATACTCATTTCAAAAAATCCTTCTTCAGGGGTTTTGAAAACGCGTTCTTGAGCATTTTTTTTAGGGATATTATCTTCATCAGGACTCCAATACATTTCGTTCATCGCGCCGCCGGGCTTTTGAATGGGGTAGATGTCAGTATTTTCAACTTCGATGTTGAGGAAAACTAAACGATCTTTGTTTTCGGGTGAAAAACAAGTTTCTATGGCATCGTCCGCTTCTTCGGGTGTGGTGGCATTGAGGCCTACGTGCCCGAAAGAACGAGCTAATGCAGGGAAATCAGGAAGAGATTCTCCGTAGCTAACGCCGGAGTGGCGGCTGTCATAACGATCGTTTTGCCACTGTCGTACCATGCCGAGCGTATGGTTATTGAAACAAATTATTTTGATAGGTGTTTGTTCTTGTTTCGCGGTTGAGAGTTCTCCGATCAGCATTTGAATGCTTCCGTCTCCCGTGACACAGATTACCGTTTCTTCAGGATGAGCTTTTTGTGCTCCAATGGCAGCAGGAAGTCCGAATCCCATAGTTCCCTGTCCCCCCGAAGTGATCCATCTATTGGGTTCATCAAATTTATAGTTTCGTGCGGCTATGATCTGGTGTCCTCCAACATCGGTGGTTACGGTCGCTTTTCCCTCGGTTATTTCATAGATTTTTTGAATAATTTTATTGGGATCAATTTTGGAGGGATCGGTTTCTTTTGTCTTTAATTTTTTTGCTTCTTCTTCTCGCCAGGTTTCTATTTCTTTCCACCAATCAGCGGTGTTTTCCGTTCCGTCAAAGTCTTCCAGTTCGTCGATTAATTTTGGTAAAACATTTTCTAATTGATCGGCGATGCCGATGTCTGAGGGGATTATTTTATCAATCTCAGAGGGATCCGCGTTGACGTGAATAATTTGTGCATGGGGGCAGTATTTGTGAACATCGTTTGTGGTTCGATCGTCAAACCGAGCGCCCAAACAAATGATCAAGTCCGCATTGTGCATGGTGTGATTGGCGGTTTGGGTTCCGTGCATCCCTAGCATCCCGATGTAGTGTGGATCTGTTTGGGGAGTGGCGCCTAATCCCATCATACTTTGGGTAATCGGAGCTTGGGTTATGGCAGCCAATGTTTTAGACATGGGTGCAATCTCTGGATCATTGGCGCCGCCGCCAATATACAAAATAGGCTTTTTGGCTTTTCGAATAGATTCAGCGGCTTCGCTGATTTTTTGAATTTCGACTTTTGGGGTGGATGATATTTCAATCGGTCGACCCATTTGGTCGACGATGGTTTTAGGAACCATGGCGAGTTGGGTGCTTTTGGGAAGATCAATATGTACGGGCCCCGGACGTCCAGATTGGGCGATGTGATAGGCTTCTTCGATTATTTTGGCGATAGCAAGAGGATCGGTTAATAGATGATTAAATTTGGTAACCGAACGACTGGCGCCAATAGCATCAACTTCCTGAAAAGCTTCTGTTCCGATTAGTTTTTGAGGAACCTGTCCTGACAATAAAACCAGTCCAACGGAGTCTGAGTAGGCTGTGGCGAGTCCCGTTATCGTGTTCGTCATTCCGGGTCCGGAGGTTACGATGGCGCTTCCAATGTCACTTGTTCGGCGATGGTAGCTGTCGGCGGCATGAATGGCGGACTGTTCGTGTCGAACGAGGATGTGTTCAATTGATTGTTGTTGTGCCAAAGCATCATAAACGGGGGTAATGGCGCCTCCAGGCAGGCCAAAAATAATTTTTTGTGTGTGATCGGACATGATTTTTTGAAGACATAAAACTAAGGCTTCTGCTCCGGTGATCATGTCTGGATCATGGGAAATAGAATCTAATTCTGGTGCGGTGGGGGGCTGTGTAGGGGGCATGATAAAAATAATTTATAAAATAAAAAAAATCTCCTGGATGAGGAGATTCTTGGGCCATGCTTTGTATCAAAGCGCTAGACGCCAAAACTCCTCATGTTTTTCAACACGACAAGGTTTTGGACGACTACGACAGAAATATTTCGCATGTACTTCTCGACTGTAGTCCGGGGGAAATTTTTTGTCAAAGTTTGTTGTGTGGTATTATGGATGTATGAAAGTGAAAATTTTTACGGCTTTGTTTTTGGTCCTTGGGCTGATTTTCTTAGGAGGGACTTGGTACACGTTGCGACAGACGGCTGAGTTTTTAGAGACGGCGGTATCGTCGTCGGGAGAGGTGGTTGATTTTGAAGTGAAACAGCGTGACGGCGAGAACTCTGTGTCTTATAGTCCCGTGGTGAAGTTTTCGCATGAGGGAGAGGTGTTTCAGTTTACTTCGCCGGTAAGTGCGAATCCTCCGGCTTATGAAGTGGGTGATGCGGTAGAGATTCTGCTTGATCCGCTGAATCCGGAAGCGGCTAAAATTAATGGATTTTTATTTCTGTGGCTGTTTCCGTTGGTTTTTGGAGTTATCGGATTTACTTTTATTCTGTCCTGGGGATTGGCCTTGAAATACAAAGAGCGTTTTATCGGAAAATTTTTTAAATAAGTACGGTCAAAATCCAAGACTTCTTTACTTTTCTTTATAATCCTTGTTTTTTGTTAAAATTTAAATATGTTTCCTGCGT
>Ga0115567_10003340_pt1 | contig 15825 bp, 10 predicted proteins | sample COGITO_mtgs_1204_2_FD_88679 | JGI IMG/M metagenome (GOLD analysis project Ga0115567, IMG submission 88679) | Pelagic marine microbial communities from North Sea - COGITO_mtgs_120412 | ecosystem: Environmental > Aquatic > Marine > Epipelagic | place: Germany:Helgoland, sampling site Kabeltonne... | reverse complement strand
GATATTTCGAAACTTGTGACTGAGAGCCCCCGAGGCCAGCAGCACCACTGAGCGCCCGCTTGCCCGAATCGCTTTTCCGATAACCTCTCCCATCTCCAAATAATTCTCGGTAGCAGCAGTCTGGCATGAGCCTACTGACATCAGCTGCTCGTCTTTTACTAACGCATTAGCGATATTTACCGTAGCGTAATGCCTGGCCATGCTTGGCTCATCAATGGCTTTCGCTATCACACCCTCTTGCTCGGCAATTTCTGCGCAGAGTCGCGCTAACTCTGGCGCGCCTTTATAGTCATAATGTTGACCATGTAGATACCAAGGCATTTCATCAGACAGATAAGTACCTTTGTAGTGGGCGCCGGCATCCACTAAATGACATCCAGTAGTGAACCAGTGTGTGTCAAAAACAATCACGGTATCAGCCCCAGAGTCTTCAATTTTTTGCCTTACGCGTCCAAATCCCGCAATGAGGTCAGAATCTTCGCCGTCGCCAGAGTGTACTCGAAATTCCTTGGTCTGAAATAATCCGGGGTGGTGAGAAACAATGGCCGCACCTACAATTTTTCCCTGTGACACGGGGCCTCCTAGCGCTGTGCGAAGCTGGGTGAAAAAGGTTTCTTGGGCACTATGACATCTTTGATATCGCAAAAAAACTCAAAACTCCAGTCGCCTCCTTCGCGCCCTATACCGGATTTTTTACAACCTCCGAATGGCGCTGCCAAATCGCGAATACCAAATGAGTTAACCCAGATAAATCCGGTTCTTACTTGAAAAGAAATAGACTTTGCGTGAGATTCTTCACCGAAGCAGACACCACCGAGGCCATAATCGGTAGCGTTTGCCATAGCTATCGCCTCTTCATCACTGCTGAATGATTGCATTACCAGCACCGGGCCAAAAACTTCCTTTTGCACTATTTCATCATCCTGGTGCACATTTCCCAGCATGGTCGGAGCGTAATAAAGTTCACCAGCCTCGTGTCTTGTTCCACCCCAGAGAACTTCGGCTCCCCCTTTCACCGCCCTATCGACGAACGCTTCCACTCTCTGCAGTTGCCTAGGGTGGATCAGCGGGCCAACTTCTGTTTTCTCTAACTGTGGATCGCCGACGGACAGAGAGGCAACATAGCCCGCCATTTTCTCAGTAAACTCGGCAAGCAGGCTGTCATGCACGAGAAAGCGCGTTCCAGCGAGGCATACCTGAGTGGCGTTTCGATACATCAATGCACCGGTTCTGGCAGCTAGGTCAACATCTGCATCCGCCAACACGATAAAGGGAGATTTTCCTCCAAGTTCCAGACTGCAGGGCACAAGATTTTCCGCTGCCACTTTACCGATCTCTCTTGCTGTGCTCACAGATCCGGTGAATGAAATTCTTGAGAGCCGAGAGTCGGCGGTCAAATAGGCGCCAGTGGGCTGTCCTTCGCCGTGAACCATATTGAGTACGCCAGGTGGCAATTCTGCAGCATGAGCCGCGTCCATTAGTAATGCGCTAGACAGTGGCGCCCACTCCGGTGGTTTGATGATGCAGGTGTTTCCAGAAGCCAGTGCCGGACCTAATTTCCAGGTTGTAAGCATGAGCGGGGCGTTCCAAGGTGTAATAATGGCACATACACCGGCAGGATCATGGCGCACAAAATGCTGTGCCTGGGGCGTATCGATTAGTTTGTCCTGTAAACTAAGTGCAGCTTCAGCAAACCAGGTTATATTAAGCATCGAGCGCGGAATGATGCCGTGTTGCAAGCGCGACAGCAAAATTCCCGCGTCTGTTGATTCAACGTCACATAGCGCGTCTTTGCGCTTGCCAATTTCTTCAGCGAAGCGTTGCAAATAGGGCAGCCTGCCTTGTGCGCCGAGAGCAGCCCATTGTGGAAAGGCGGCAGCGGCACTGCTGATAGCGGCGTCTACATTGGACTGAGCCCCAGCAGGAAGCTCTCCTAACGCTTCACCGTTGATTGGAGAAAAAATAGAATAAGTATTAGCCCCCGGAACCCAGGCGCCATCGATATAGTGACCCTGCGGGACTGCATGGCCTTTTATGTTAAGCATGAGAGTTATGTCCTGTGGTTCAGCAAACGCGAGACTGAATGCCGGTGAAATTAGGGCGAGATAGTATTGAATGCTTCGACTTGATCAGGATAACGGGCGTAACCTACTTCCTCTTCCAGAATCACTACACCGTTAGTCTGCGCATAATCATTGAAGGTATTTACTAATGAATCCCTAAGCGCAGTTGAAGTTCCGCTCAGGTCATTTGTTTCGCCAGGGTCTTGCTGAATATCGAATAATTGCCAGTCATCGGATTCCCAATTCCAAAGTAATTTAAAATTGTCGCTCCATACCGCCTTGTTGCCATAAGTCTCCATAGCGAGATGGGGGCGGATGGCATTAGTATTGCCCAGGCCGGTAAGTTGTGCTGTAGCTGATTGGCCTTGCATCTCAAAGTTCGGGTTCGACGCTACTTCAGAAAAGGCCATCAGAGTGGGAGCTATGTCCATAATGGACATCAATGACTGCATCTTTCTATTAGATTCAATACGGCCCGGATAGCTGAAAATTGCGGGTACTCTGACACCGCCCTCACCCAGAAAACTTTTGTATTGACTAAGAGGCCCGGCACTGACGTGCGCCCAACCTCGGCTGGATGTGACGTAAGAGTTAACGCGGCCCATATTTTCATAGGATTGATCGAAGCGCTCCGGCAGCCAAGACTGATTATCTGCTAATCCAAACTCAATATTATTGCCCTCAGGCCCATTGTCTGAGAGAAAGACAATCAGCGTATTGTCATACTGACCCGATGCCTTGAGATATGCCACCAGTCGACCAATCTGGTCATCCATAAACGCAATCATCGCGGCATAGAGTTCCATGCGTCGTGCCTCTACCCTTCGCTCCGCGCTGCTGAGATCATTCCAGGAGCCCAGAGCTAATGGCAAGGGTGCCGCGGTGAAGTCCTGGGGAATCAGGCCAAGTTGCTTTGCAGAATCCGTGCGACGTTCGCGAATTGTCTCCCAGCCCTCGTCATAGGCTCCGCTAAAACGGTCAAGCCAACCCGCTGGGACTTGCAATGGCCAGTGAGGCGCAGTGAAAGCCAAATAGCCAAAGAAAGGACGTGCATCCTCAGATTCTCGATCATCTAAATAGCTGATAACTTTGTTCACATAAAATTCACTGGAATAAAAATCGTTGGGAAGCTCGTCGACGGGTTCTCCATTGTCAAAATAAGATGCAACGGCAGCTGCCGATGTCTGACCTGCAGCGTCTGCGAAGTGACTGGCACCACCTTCTTGCAGATAAAATGCCTTCTGAAACCCGCGTGCATAGGGAGTGGCTTCGGCGGCGCTGCCTTGATGCCATTTGCCGGTCATGAAAGTGTAGTAGTCCGAATTAGAAAACTGATTAACAAAGGAATTAATATTGTCTGGCCAGTTACCACTGTAACCAGGTTGCCCGCGTAAAACGGGTAAGCGGTTAGCTGCAGATGGGTTGATGCCAAAACCTACCTGATGACTGTCCATGCCGCTCAGTAACATTGAGCGTGAAGGTGCGCAGGTCGCGTTAGCATAAAAGTTGGTGAGTAATGCCCCAGAACGTGCTAGAGCATCGATATTCGGAGTTGGAATTTCACTGCCATAAATACCCAGGTCACTGTAACCAAGATCATCTGCAACGATCAGCAGTACATTCGGTTTAACCCACGAGGCAGTTGAGTTGTCAGAATTGGGTTCACTGCAACCGAATAATGCCGCACACACCGTGAGTAACATCGCGCGGCTGACAAGTCTTTGGTAGAGGTTCATAGATAAAACTGGTAGTTTTCACGAGTCATAATAGTTACAAATTCCAGCAGTAATTACTATGTAATTTTGGTCTATTTTGGGACTATTGTTAGCAGTTATTTAGCCGATCATTCCCTCGAGCATACACTGGACAAGGGTAGTCTGGAGTGGCAATACCCATCACTGTGCCGATAGTTTGATCGCTTAACAGGCCAGCTTCCAGGATTCTAAATTTTCCGCTAGCAAAACAATCCACATTAGTGCGCGCTAGCCGAAGCTTCTCGTCGACTGGTTGTTAGGGAATTGACGATCTCAGGCAGGATTAACTCTGAGATGAATCCCTACGCTATCAAACAATGAGAGCTCCCCGTCAGCGATTCAAGTTACTCTAAATTTCTAGATAGTGAGAATCCAAAATCTAATACTGCGCGTAATAAAAAGTATGGATATTATCGCACTATTACAAGGTATAAGTATTCTGTTGCTGGCACTTCTCTTTGGCTCAATGGTGTTCTTCTCATTTGCCATGGCGCCGCTAATTTTCATCAAGTTAGACATTGAAGTGGCCGGGCCCTTTGTGCGCGCTGTTTTCCCCTGGTACTACTTGCTGATTATTACGCTTGGCGCAATCAGCTGCCTGTTACTGGTAAATTTTGCTCCACTCAATTCTGGCCTGATGGTATTAGTCACTGCGTCTGCTATTTATTGCCGACAAATGCTTATGCCCAGCATCAATGACTACAGCGATCGTTCGAAGGCGGGCGAGAGAGGAGTAAGCAAGATTTTTGACCGGCTACACAAGCGCTCGGAGGTGATGAATGGCCTACAACTACTCGCTGTTTTTGCCGTATTGGTGCATCTGGCGTTCACTCACTTTTCTTGATCTCAAGCGCAAGATCGGTATCTCTCTTGTTGCGCCTGCACCCCTGTGAACAGTAGAGAACATTATCCCAATCCCGCTTCCATTTTTTACGCCAATTAAAAGACCGCCTGCACACAATACAAACTCTGGATGGTAGTTGCGGTTTACCGTGGCTCATATTGCTATAAATTGCTGTTTCTAGAGTCTTCAGGTAACGGTGATTCATTACCATTCCAGTGGCTTTGATAACGGCCGTCCCCATCATAGATCTGAGCCTGCTTGAGAATATTAAAGTGCCTACCTCCGCGGGGGTCAGCGCCTACACCGGCAATGTACTGCCAGTTGCCCCAATTAACTGCCGTGTCATAGTCAATCAACTGCTGTTGAAACCAGGCCGCACCATATCGCCAATCCAGTTTAAGCTCGTTGATAAGACAGCTAGCCACAATTTGTCGCCCCCGATTTGACAGGTATCCGGTAGCCAAGAGTTCGCGCATACAGGCATTCACCAGGGGATACGGAGTGTTGCCCTTACACCACATGGAAAAGCGTTCTGGGGAGAAGTCAGTTAAGGGCTGGCGCTTTAACACACCACCAAATTCAAATAAGTCAGGGCCAAGTTGCAAGCCTAACCACTGAAAATATTCTCGCCAGAGAAGTTCAACAAACAGCCAATGGGTCGACTCGTTGCTACCCTTCTCGGCTTCAAACTCGTTAAGGCGTTGTACCACTCTTCGCACTGAAAGACTTCCGGAGTTCAGCCAAGGCGACAACTTCGACGAATTCTCCCAACCGTCTATCTCGTTGCGCGTTTGTTTATAGGTCAGCGGTAGGTCGCTATTCAGGTAAGTTACCAAATGCTCATTGGCCGCCGCTTCTCCTCCCTTGAATTGGCCACCCTCGAAGTCACTCCCATCGCACGCCAGCGATTCTGAGACCAGACCTGAGCCTGTAGTGGACTGCCTCGGCATTGTAGTGACAGCATTCATCGGCAGATTGATAGCAACGCTTTCCACCTGGCGGCGGAATTTAGAATAGGTTTCTGGCAGATTCCCAAGATCAAAAGGAAGCTGAGCCTCTGATAACAGGGTATAACCTTCATACTGCTCTATTAGCAGTTCGGGTGCTACAACCTTGATTTCAGCCAGCATCTGATTGGACTCGGAAGAAAACCGGCGGGAACAGACGAGTCGATTCGCGGCAAGCCGCTCGGCTAGCCGTGGCAAAAAACGCTCAGGGGCTTCATAGGCTACAAGCAAGCGTTGTCCCATCGATTGCACACTGCGATCGAAATCCTGAAGAGCCTGTCTGAGAAAGCTCCAACGATGAATTCCAAGCGTGGGCAGCTTATATCTTTCGGTTTCAAACCAGCGGGGATCGACACAGTATACGAGGTCTAACGAGTCGCTTTTGCATGCAGCTAGAAGCGCAGGATTGTCATCAATGCGAAGGTCGTTACCGAGCCAGTAGATAGTATTCATATTGTTACCCTTGGCACAAAAGTTAACCCTTAATCTTGTATTGACAAGTTAATCATTCTAGCCGGCAAGAACTAACCCAAATCCGACTGACCAGTGCTAAGGCCTTTTCCCCAAAATGCCAGCGCATTCTTCCTAGAATTCTAATGAATTCCTACCACATCAAGCCATTCAGGTTTTAGCTCGGTGTTCGGTCAGAGGAACGGTTTGAAGGTCTGCCAATCACGCGGCTCGGTCGACTATCCGACCCCAGGTAGGTCCGGAAGCGGTTCAGTTTCAATGAACAAAATGAATACCGCAGAAGTAAACTCACTGGAATTCTTCAGCTTACTCGTGACTCGCAGTCTCCGCTCCACTGCCTCATAATCCGTTTGTCTGGGGTTCGAGTCCCTGCGGGAATACTACTTCCCCTTATATTTCAGTGTGTTATGATTCGCAGCGTCTGGCTATGCGTTCGCGCGGTCCGTTGGCTCCTTGCCCCTTAGCTACCTAGCCGAGAATCCCACTTGATTTTTGGGTATATTATAGTAGTTTCACAGCGTAGCTAGAATTGGACAACCGTCAATAGTACATATCAAAAGTAGTGGCGGAACAAGCCCAAGAGTAAATATTGAAAAGTAGCCGCGTCATCGCAACCAGTTATCAGGTCATTGAATTCACGACATTTCTATCTATCAGGTTAAGCGAAGGATCAAATGACTAAATTGGATGCTCAGATCGATAACGACATCATAGACTTGGAAGAGATTCTCGAGGTCATGGTGGCAGCGCTGAATTAGAAATGGGATCTCAGCTGCTTGTCGATGCCGAAAAAACGTCTTTCTTCTTTACCCGTTAAATTAATCGACTTAAATGCTGGTGCAAGAGAGATGACTGTGGATACCCAAGGGGCAGAACTGGCGATAGGGACTCATTTCTTTCGCGCTCAAACAGGCGGCATGTCTTACACTTTCAAAACCCGATTAATCAAGCGGGGTGGCGATAAAGATTCACCCGACGAAACGTCTTACTATCAGTTTAAGTATCCGAATTTGATTCGCTTCTCACAATTAAGGGATTCGGTCCGGATTGGCCTCGATGACTGGCAAGACATTCAGGCATCGTTCTTCATGGAAGACGCGATACAACTTCAAGGCGAGGTTGTCGATATTTCTACAACTGGCACAAAGATCAAATTCGAGAAAGACTTTGACACCAAAGCAATGCACTCAAATTCAATAGCAGACTGTCAGTTACTGTTGCCGGATGGCTCACTAGTCTTAACGCGAACACAGATAGTTGGCACCGTATACGATGAAGCCAAGGACATTAGTTATGTTCGCTGCAAATACCTTGGCTTGAATCAATATGACGAAAAGAGTTTAGAGCTATTGATAAGTGAACGCGCGGATGAATTAGACCATGCGAAGTTGGTGGGTTTAAGGTAATTAAGCGTTATTGACAAGATAAGCCTATAAATCCGCGAGAAACTCCGATTAAACCTTTCCATAGCGCCACCACTCCCGCCAAGCCTCTAGACCACTCAGACTACAATTTCGATACTCCTTGGCATCACTAAATCTGATTCCCCCCTCATCCCCCCACAAATCAAACCAAAGCGCCTTTATGATGACTCTATCTAGCTATGCCTGACAAACATTTCGGTGCTTGCCGAGCATTCTGCCAGGAGAGGATATCGCTGTGGATCGGGAGAACTTGTAGATATTTGGCTGGGTCACTTATCAGATACCGGCAGATTAGGTGTTGATTTGTGAGCACTGACAGAAAACCATATCGGGCTAGCGCTCTAAGCCAGATTAGGCAATCGGTGTGCGCGGAGACACTGCCGCCGGGTCCGTCCTTAGTTCTAGAATAGTGGATTTTTCAGAGGATTGTGCACGGGCAAATGCAGCTTCAAAATCTTGCGTAACGGTGACCACTTCGCCATTGCACCCATAGCAAGTTGCAAGGGCCGCAAAATCAGGATTGAACATTGTTGTGGCCGACGGGCGATCGGGATAGTCACGCTGCTGATGCATGCGAATTGTTCCGTAGACACCATTGTTGACCACGATGACAATTATTTTTGCACCGTATTGAAACGCTGTACCAAATTCCTGCATTGTCATCTGAAAGCAGCCATCCCCAGCGAGACAGACCACCTCTCTGTCTGGATGATTTAATTTGGCAGCAACGGCCGCAGGAAGACCATAGCCCATGGAGCCGGAGGTTGGCGCAAGTTGGGTTCGGTAGGATTTGTAACAGAAATAGCGATGCAACCAAGCCGCGTAATTTCCGGCACCGTTGGTAATAATTGCATCATCAGCTAAAACCTTGGAAAGATGATGGATGACCTTCTCCATCTTCACTGCACCTGGAGTCGGTGACGGCTCTTGCCAAGCCTCATAACTCTTTCGCGCGACAACCGGCGATTGCTTAGCCATCCCCTCTGTCAGGCCAACGGCGCAGGCCAAAAAATCAGCTGCACGACAGGCTAGTCCCACCGCAGGTCGATAGACTCGACCTATTTCATCTGCATCCGCGTGAATATGAATTAGGCTCTGCTTAGGGTTTGGTACGTCAAAAAGGCTATAGCCGCTCGACGTCATCTCGCCCAAACGCGCGCCTAAAACCAAAAGGCAATCAGAGTTTCGCACTTGCTCTGTAAGCGCAGGGTTAGGCGCGATTGCAACATCGCCAACATAATTTGGGTGTCTATTATCCAGGTAGTCCTGACATCTGAAAGATGCCCCGACGGGCAAGCCGAGTGCTGCTGCAAACTCCCCAAGGTTATGCGCCGCCTCTGCGCTCCAGGTACTGCCTCCGACAATTACAAAGGGGCGTTGAGCGCTTGTCAGACGATCAATCACCTCACCGACCACCTCATCGCAAACCATTTGCCGGGCCGGATTGGCCGGGAGGGCATCTAGTACATCTGCCGCCGCCGATAGCATATCTTCGGGAAGCGATAAAACCACTGGCCCTGGACGCCCCGATACCGCGACATGAAATGCGCGTGAGACATATTCGGGAATGCGGTCAATGCGGTCAATTTCAGCAGCCCATTTAGCCAGTGGTGCATACATTTGCCGATAATCAAGTTCTTGGAAAGCCTCCCTATCACGCTGATCGCTTGCCACTTGCCCCACAAAAAGGATCATTGGCGTACTATCCTGAAAAGCGACATGAACTCCTGCAGAAGCATTGGTAGCCCCCGGCCCCCGCGTTACAAACGCGACTCCCGGCGTTCCAGTCAGCTTGCCATGCGCTTCAGCCATCATCGCAACGCCACCTTCCTGACGCCCAACAATTGTCTCTATCCCGCTTTCATAAAGCCCATCGAGTGCCGCGAGATAACTCTCGCCGGGAACACAAAATACCCGCTCAACCCCTTGAATCTTCAATTGATCAACTAGAATTTTTCCACCATGGCGCATCGAGAAACCTCATAAAAAGACATTGACAAGTTGAGCGGTCGATTCGGTAAAAACTACCACTAATCAGACTTATAGTACTACAAACTTTTCTTTTTCCGCGCTTTTGGCGCCAACCGAAACCACTCGCCTTCCAAGCTTAGATAGAGCCGGTTGGTTCACCAAACTTGCCAGGCGGAAGGTTTCAATCGGACTCTGATTACCGAAAACTGAGGCGATGGATACTACTGTTCCAGTAGTTGGCTCCAGAAATATAGTCGCTAGCCTGGAAGCGGTGAAAGGGAATATTCGATATACAGAATATCCGGACGTTGGTCATAATTCTTGGGAGCGGGCATTTGCAGACCCGGGGCTTGCGGAGTGGCTGTTTTCGAATGTAAGACTGCAATACCTAAGATGAGACAAGACTAGACGTCTGTTCCTGATCGAAACAGGCCTTTTAGTTAGGCACATTCTAAGAGCTGGGAAAAAGAAGTCAGAGCAGTTTGATTCCGGGAATTGACGTGCATGTTTCGCAACCAAAGGACTTCGATTCTTTTTAACTAGATAGTAATCTATGAGCCTCAATTTGTTTTACTATAGTTTCATCACTAATTAATCAAATTCAGGGTGAATTATCATGGCATTCAATAGACGCACCTTCCTACGGCAGGGCATTCACCTTACTACACTGCTGGCGGCAAGCACATTATCTGCTTCGGCATTAGGTGCAACCAGACTGGCAAGAGTCTCAGGCAACCCATTTTATCTGGGCGTGGCCTCTGGCGATCCCAGACCTGACTCTGTGGTTATTTGGACAAGATTGGCGCGTGAAACATTGGGTAACACTCTCAGTAGAAATGAGCCCGTGGCAGTCGACTATGAGATAGCTGAAACTGCCAACTTCTCGGCTATTTATCGACAGGGAAGCGCAGCCGCTCTACCGGAATTGGGCTATTCCGTGCACGTGGACTTGCAAGGCCTCAATCCGGACAAAGAATATTATTATCGCTGGATGATTGGCGGTGAGGTTAGCGATGTAGGCAGAACTAAAACTGCACCTGCCCCAGATGCCACTCCCGAGAGCTTTCACTTTGGCTTCGCTTCCTGCCAACAATATGAGCATGGCTACTTCACCGCCCTGGATCACATGGCGAAAGAAAACTTCGACTTGATTGTCCATCTCGGCGATTACATTTACGAAGAAACCTGGGGGGCCAATAATGTTCGTCATCACAATGTACCAGAAATATATACGCTGGATGATTATCGCGCGCGATATGAATTATACAAAAAAGACCCGGACTTACAGACTGCTCACGCATCTGCTCCCTGGGCAGTAACCTGGGACGACCATGAGGTTGATGACAATTACGCTAACGCTATAGCCATCGATGAGCAAACCCCAGAGCAGTTACTAGTTCGTCGGGCTGCCGCCTATCAAGCTTTCTACGAGTTTATGCCGATACGCTTACCGACCGGTAGACAAGGGGCCTCAATGCAAATTTACCGCCCTTTACGGTTCGGCACCTTAATGGACATGACGATACTGGACACTCGCCAGTATCGAAGCGATCAGGCGTGTGGAGACGGCATGAAGCCCAGCTGTGATCAACATCGAGAGTCCGGCAGAACCCTATTGGGAGAGGCTCAAAAAGACTGGTTATTCCGACGCCTACGCAATAGTGATGCGACCTGGAACGTGATGGCACAACAAGTAATGATGGGGCGCTTGTTGCGACGCAATGAGCAAAATGAGGAAATGTACTTGATGGATATCTGGGATGGCTATCCCCACGAGCGAGATGAATTGTTGGCAAGACTAAAAGCGGAGGGGACAGCCAACCCAATTGTCCTGACAGGAGACATACACAGTAACTGGGTGAACAATATTCTGTCCGACTTCAGCAAAGAAAGCAGCGAAATTATTGCTACTGAATTCGTGGGCACTTCAATCACATCCGGTGGCGATGGCTCTGATATCAGCAGCACTACAGCACAAACGCTTTCCGACAATTCGCATATCAAGTTCTACAATCGCCAGCGCGGCTATGTCAGCTGTCATCTCAGCAAAGATTTATGGCAATCAGACTACAAGGTTTTGGATAAAGTGAGCGAAGCTGGTCACCCCATAAAAACCCGCGCTTCGTTTATAGTGGAAGCTGGAAACCCTGGCGCACTTGAGGCCTAAAAGTGCTCAAGTATCAGACCCTGATAGAAAACTCGCATGAACGATGTACAAGCTGCCCCGATCTGCGCTGATGTCGGCTTCTGGCCGTTAGTGGGCACCTGCCCTTCCCCGAAAATTTTGTTTTTTAGTTGTGCAGAATTTCACTCTTACCACTTCGCTCGAGAAAGCCACCCCTCAGGGTTGAGTATGCACATTACTGCACACTTGCTGCATCGGCGGCCGTTCGCATTGATTCCAATAATTCACTGAGCCTGCGCAGCGCAATGGCTGCCTCCTCAAACTGAGCATTGGCCTGTAGTGCCAGGTAGTCACGAAACGCCATCTGGGCAGAAGCGGCGAGTTCGGAAAGAGGCTCGTCACCGTAGGTGACTTGAGTCAATTGCTTTTCGAACAATCCCGCCAAGGCAGCTTCGAATGATTCCGCATAGCTCAAAGTATCGCCGTGCATGACAGCAATCAGCCTGAGCTCAGGATAGGCAGCCGTCTCTGCCTGCAGGTAGATCGGCTCGACGTAGAGCAGTGTATCGTCCAGCGGAATTGCCAGTACATCGCCGCGAATAACTTCAGATCCCTGCTGATCCCAAAGGGTCAGTTGACCTGACAAAAAAGCATCTTGATCTATTTTTGTCTCGACCTGTTGCGGTCCTAATGTACGCCGCTCCTTGGGAAATTTGTAAGCTATGAGGCGACCGTAGTTATCTCCATCAGAAAGTGCTGCGACCCAGCCAATCATGACCTGGCGATTTTTTGGTGTGAATGGCAGCATGAGCACAAACTCTGCCTTGTCTGAACCAGGCAACTCCCACATCACGTAATAGGGTTCTACCTGTTTCACCTGGTGGTAATGTTTTTCCGTTGCCCGCACCCACAAATCTTCCTGATTATAAAACACCTCCGGATCCAACATGTGATAACTCGCAAACATCAGTCCCTGTGCCAGCAAATAGTCTTGCGGGTAGCGAATGTGTGCCTGCAGTGATTCGGGCATAGCGCTACGGGGTAAGAATAAATGTGGTAGGACGCGCTGCCAGGTTTGAATGATTGGATCTTCTTCATCGAAGACATAGAACTGCACATCACCATCGTAAGCATCGACGACGGCCTTCACAGAGTTGCGTACATAATTTTTCCCATCTAATGCATGCACTGTTCTGTTGGCGGTAGGAAGATTGCCTTTATCCGCGTAGTTCGCGTCTTCCAGAGAATCAAAGGCTTGGCTGTGAGGGCAATAACTTGAGCTTGTGTAAGCGTCCACGATCCACTCGAGACGCCCATCTACAGCAACAATGTAGGGATCTTTATCAAACTCCAGAAAAGGTGCCAGATGCTCTTCTCTTTCCTGAATTCGACGGTAGTACATTACCCGACTCTCTTCAGTCGGATAACTTGACAGAAAGAAAACCGTGCCGTCGAAATGCCAGCCAAAAACAAAGCGCCGCCACCAGTTGCTGAGCAGTACGCCCCCGTTCCCTTGATATTTAGTGTAGACGTTAGTTTCACCACTAGGATAGTCGAACTCGGACTCGCGAGTATTAACCACCACAGGTTGCCGACTGAGCTCACCGTAATAGATTTCCGGCCGCTTTACCTGCAAACTTGGCACACTCGCTTCCGGCGGAATATTCTTCACCAGCAAATTAGGTAAACCACTGCTGGTGAAATCACTGACCGGCGCGAGGGTGTAACCGTAACCATGTGTGTACTTGAATCGCTGATTGACGAAGGTTTGGCTCTGAGGCGGCAAATTCTCCTGGGCCATTTCTCGTGTAGCGACCATGACCTGCCGGTAACGGTCTCCAATCTGATAGCGATCGATATCGACATCGACAAATTCGTAGTACAGCCTGATCTCCTGAAACTGTTTGTAAACCGCATCGAGTGCCTGCCAATCCCAGAGTCGAACCTCGGATAACAAGTTCTGGTTATTTTGCAACGCATCGCGCTCAAGGGTTGGCTGCGCCGGGTACTGGCGTTCTTCTATTGTATCGAGCTTAAATCCTGCGAGGGTAAATTCAATATTGTGGGCAATATAGGGGGTTTCAAAGGTGATTTCATTTGGCTTTACGACCAGCCATTGCACAAGAGCAGGCAGAGCTACAATTAATATGATCCATGATATTCTAATATGATCCATGATATTCCGGCTAGTGACCACGCACCGAGGATGGCTACCAGGTCATCGGGTAAGGGAACGTTCCAGCGTGCGACGCGTGCCCGCATAAATTCTCTAAACCCCGACCATAAAGGCAGTATGCCGGCGATGATAAACACCACCACCATACCCAGAAACGCCGGCAGGCGAACGTGAACATCTGTTCAAGCTGGTCCCATTACGACGCCGAGCTTCGAATAAAGCAAATGGAAGACGCCCAGCATCTGACCATAAGCTAACAGGATGGCCAAAGCGAGACTGATGCCGGGCACAAGCAGTCGCGAATGAGGAACTAGAAAATGCGTGTTAACTTCGACCAGACCGTCGCGCTCCCGCAATAGCGATACAGCCAACAGACAGGTTATGGTAATGATCAGCGCAGGCGGGAATAGGCTGTCCAGCAGCGGTAGTGTAAACAGGTAGAAGCCAACATCGAGCCCAAGCAATGGCTCTTGAGTCAGCGTATCCACACCGTACCGAAACATCAGAACTCGTTCCCACGCCAGAAGACCCCATATGCAGCCAACAATCGCGGCCATTGCGGCGAGGGCTTTTCTCAGATGTCTACCTCTACCCCTAGTCAAGAAATATGCAAGAAGGCCAGCAATCAGAATACCAGAACCAACGATGGCAATTCTATCGAGGAAAATGTCCAAAAGCGCTCGGTAAAATCAAGGGAATTGAACCACATTAGCTCGAACCAGAAAGCCATGAGGCAATAGAGGATGAGGCTGACAAGCAACAGACTAACGCCAGCCCACAGTAACGGACGCCTAGCCATTGTTACTGAACGACGTATAAGTCCTACACCGCCACCAATCAGCAATGCAAATATCAAAAGATACATAGGAAATACCTTAGCAGAAATAGCTCAGGGCTGCCTAATTTCAATTAAGAATAGTCTCGTAGGACACCACTCACAACAAGGCAAATTAAGTTTGACACAACATTAAGTTGTTACGTTGTGAGTGCCTGCAGAGCCCTTAATCCAACCTTCCCCAGAAGAATTAGAACTCTATAACTCGGTTTCGGTAGAGCTTCGGATTGAGCAGAAACAATGTGTACTACAAAGTAAAGCTCGCTGGTTTACTCCAGCTTATTTACGACTCACAACAACGGTTCCACTGCCTCATAGTTCATTTGTCCGGGGTTCGAGCCCCTGCTGGATCACCATGCCTCCTTGCCTACCATCGCGCTATGATTTGGAACGACTTAGCGCACCTTGTCAGCATTAGTTGGTCAGCACAATATCAGTAAATTTCTCCTGTCTCTCCTATCTCACCTTCTTCGTTCCTCACTCCTCATTCCTCAGAATAGCCATAGGGCATTGCCATCAATTGCTCATATGATTCGGCGGGATATGCATACTTTCGATTGGCTTAAGCTGCAAAATATCGCAGAATGGCGAAACTCTGACAGTATTCAAACTGAGCTTCGCTAGCTGTGAACTGCTCAATAACTCAGAAAACGGAAGATCAACAATTGATTGAAACTATATCGGCAATTTCTTCATGGATCTCCACTAATGAATCGTTCTTCAGCGGAATAGCGGCGCTGTTGGTGGTGGCTGGCTTTATCTTTACCGCATTCAAGCTTTTTCACCAATCATTTTCACGGGCAAGATCCGACCATTCTGCCGCGAATGAAAAAATTACGCTTCAGAAACTAAGCTCACCGTCACCACTTCCAATTCAATTCGCAAAGGTAGATGGGCTGCGCATTGCCTTCAATGTAGTAGGCTCATCTCCTGAAACTCTTATAGTAACCCCTGGCATTGTATCGAACCTCCATGTCGCCGCTCACTTACCTCCGATTCGGGACTCAATGAATGCACTGGCAGATTTCTCCAGGGTGGTCTGTTTTGATAAAAGGGGTCAGGGGCTATCGGATACCGTTCTTGGCACAGCGCAATTGGAAGAAAGATTCAAAGATATTGGCGCCGTGGCAGAAGCTTCTAATTCTGAGAAATTTT
>Ga0115567_10003336_pt1 | contig 15835 bp, 15 predicted proteins | sample COGITO_mtgs_1204_2_FD_88679 | JGI IMG/M metagenome (GOLD analysis project Ga0115567, IMG submission 88679) | Pelagic marine microbial communities from North Sea - COGITO_mtgs_120412 | ecosystem: Environmental > Aquatic > Marine > Epipelagic | place: Germany:Helgoland, sampling site Kabeltonne... | reverse complement strand
CGACCGCGGGTCTGGGATTTCCGGCGTTCTGGCTGGCGATCATGCTGATCCTGCTCTTCAGCGTGCAACTGGGCTGGTTTCCGGTGACGGGCTATGGGCGCACTTTCTGGGACAAGGTGCATCACATGACATTGCCGTGCCTGACCACGGGCCTTGCGCTGGCGGCGGTACTGACGCGCAATCTGCGCGCCTCGATCCTGGCCGAGTTGCAATCGGATCAGGCCACGGCCGCGCGCGCACGCGGACTGCCCGAAAGCATCGTTTTCTGGCGCCATGTCATGCCCAATTCGCTGGTGCCGACGGTCAACCTTCTGGCTGTCAACATAGGCTGGCTCATCAGCGGGTCGGTCGTGATCGAGACGGTGTTTGCCATCCCCGGCATGGGGCAGCTGCTGGTCCGGGGGATTTTCACCCGCGACTACATGGTGGTGCAGGGCGTTGCGATGGTGTTCGCCTGCGCGACGGTTCTGGTCAACTTTCTGGCCGACATCCTGACCGTCACGATCGATCCGAGGATCAAATTGTGAGCGGCGGCGCCACCATCCGCGCGCGCCGCATGCGCTGGCTCCGGATCGGGCGCCTGTCGCCTCTGAAGCTGGGCGCCGCGATCTTGCTGACTTGGCTGCTGGTCGCGCTTCTTGCGCCGATGATCGCACCCCATGACCCGATCTATCAGGACGCCGCCGTGCGGCTTCAGCCGCCAAGCTGGGCGCATCCGCTGGGCACCGATAATTTCGGGCGCGACATGCTGAGCCGCGTGATCTGGGGCAGCCGGATCGATCTGCAGATCGCGCTGTTCGGCGTCGTCTTTCCCTTCATTCTCGGGACGGTGATCGGCAGCATCGCGGGGTTCTTCGGCGGCTGGGTCGACATGGTGTTCATGCGCGTGATCGACGTGGTGCTCGCCTTTCCGTTTCTCGTGCTGATGCTGGCGATCATCACCATCATCGGGCCGGGCCTTTACAGCTTCTACATCGCTATGGCGCTGGTGGGATGGGTGTCCTATGCGCGGCTCATCCGGGCGCAGTTTCTGGTGCTCAAGAATTCGGACTTCGCCATGGCCGCCGTCAGTCTGGGCTATTCGAACACGCGGGTGATGTTCCGCCATATCATGCCCAACGCAATCCTCAGTTCGGTCGTCTTTTCGATGTCGGACGCGGTGCTGGTGCTGCTGAACGGCGCCGCGATCAGTTATCTCGGCCTCGGCGTGCAGCCGCCTGTCGCGGAATGGGGCGTGATGATCGCCGAAGGGCAGGGCTTTATCACCAGCGCCTGGTGGATCACCACCTTTCCCGGCATCGCGATCGTGACGCTGGCGATGGGATTCAGCCTGATGGCCGACGGCCTTGGCGAAGCGCTGGGGGTGCGCGAATGAGCGAAGCGCCGGTCCTGAGCGTAGAGAACCTGAGCGTCGCCTACGAGGGCGCCGGCGCCGCGCATACGATCATCGACAACGTGTCCTTCACGCTGGGGCGGGGCGAGATCCTGGGCATCGTCGGCGAAAGCGGGTCGGGCAAGAGCATGACCTGCCGCGCGTTGATCCGCCTTTTGCCCAGCAGCCTTCTGAGGGTGACGGGCGGCGCCGTCCGGCTGGCGGGTGGGCAGGACGTGATGGCGCTGTCGCCGCGCGATCTGACGCGTGTGCGCGGGCGGCGGATCGGCATGATCTTTCAGAACCCGGCCAGCCATCTGGACCCGGTCATGACCATCGGCCGCCAGATCGCCGAGAGCATCCGCCACCATCACAAGGTCGGCCGCAAAGAGGCATGGGCGCGCATGCTGGACATCCTGCGCCAGGTCGGCATACCCGATCCGGAAAGCCGCGCCAACGCCTACACGCACGAGTTTTCCGGCGGAATGCGCCAGCGCGCCATGATCGCCGTCGCGCTGGCGTGCGATCCCGAAATCCTGATCGCGGACGAGCCGACGACGGCGCTCGACGTCACGGTGCAGGCGCAGATCCTGCGTCTCTTGCTGCAATTGCGCGACGAGCGCGGGCTGTCCATCATCTTCATCACGCATGATCTGGGGGTGGTCTATCAGCTCTGCGACAAGGTCGCCGTGATGTATGCAGGGCGGATCTGCGAGTACGGCCCCAAGGACGAGGTGATCCACCATCCGCGCCACCATTACACCGCCGGGCTGATTGCGTGCCAACCCGGCACCACCGGCGACAGCGGGCCCGTGCATACCATTGCGGGCCAGCCGCCCGGCGCTGGCGACATGCCGTCCGGATGCCGGTTCCATCCGCGCTGCCAGGCGGCGGACGCCGCCTGCGCCGCGCACCAGCCCCCGCTGGAAGAGGCAGAGCCGGGGCACGCGCGCGCTTGCCACCATCCTTTGGGCACCCGGATGGAGGCGCGGGCATGAGCGATCCTGTCCTTCTAGAGGTGCGCAATCTCATGGTCGAGTTTCCCATGGCGCGCAGCCGCATGGGCCTTGGCCCCAGGCGCAGCCTGCGTGCGGTGTCGGATGTGTCGATGACCGTCGCAGCGGGCGAGACTGTCGGCCTTGTCGGAGAGAGCGGCAGCGGCAAGAGCACCTTTGGCCGCGCCATTCTGCGTCTGGGCGCCCTGACGTCGGGCGAGGTGCTGCTTGACGGTCAGGACATGGCCGGGGCGCGCGGCGCGGATCTGGCTCGGCTGAGACGCGAGACGGCAATGATATTTCAGGACCCCTACGGCTCGCTCAACCCCAGGCTCACGGTCGGGCAGACCATCGGCGAGGTGCTGCGTGTGCATGGCAAGGCGGGGCCGGACGGGACAGGCGCGCGCGTGCGCGAGCTGCTGGACCTCGTCGGGCTGGACGCCGCGCTGATGACGCGCCGCGCCGGCGACCTGAGCGGCGGGCAATGCCAGCGGGTCGGTATCGCCCGCGCCCTGGCGATCGAGCCGCGCCTGATCGTGGCCGACGAATGTGTCGCGGCGCTGGACGTGTCCATTCAGGGGCAGATCATCAATCTGCTGATGGATCTGGGCCGGCGCATGCAACTGGGCATGATCTTTGTCGCGCATGATCTTGCCATGGTGCGGCGCCTTTGCGACCGGATCGCGGTGATGTATCTGGGCCGCATCGTCGAGGAAGGCCCGACCGAAGAGGTCTTCGGCGCGCCCCGCCATCCCTATACCCGCTCGCTGATCGAGGCGATCCCCGAGATCGACCCGCAGCACAGCCTGCCTGCCGCGCCCCTTGCGGGCGAGCCGCCAAGCCCGGTGGACTTGCCCGCAGGCTGCGCATTTCACCCCAGATGCCCGCTGGCGCGCGCTGAATGCCGCGCCGCCGTGCCGCCACTGGTGGGCACGCGCGCGCATCGTGCCGCCTGTATTCTTGCGCCGGGCGGGCGGCGATACGAGGCGGGGGAAAACCCGCCCGAGACGACATCCGAAACCCCGACAGAAAGGACTGAAACATGCTGAAGAGTAAAGTCACACGATACCTCGCCGCCGCCGCAGTGGCGGCGTTGATGACCGGAACATCCATCGCCGAGGCGGCAGGCGTGCTGACCATCGGCCGCCGCGAGGACGGCACCACTTTCGACCCCATTGCGACCGCGCAGAATGTCGATTTCTGGGTCTTCGCCAACGTCTATGACGTGCTCGTGCGCGTCGACAGGTCCGGCACCAAGCTTGAGCCGGGCCTGGCCGAAAGCTGGGAAGTGTCGGATGACGGCGCAACCTATACGTTCAGGATGCGCGACGCCAAATTCTCGGACGGCAGCCAGATCACGTCGGAGGATGCCAAATACTCGCTGATGCGCATCCGCGACGACGAAGGCTCGCTCTGGTCCGACAGCTACCAGATCATCGAAAGCATGGAGACGCCCGACCCGCAAACACTGGTGGTCAGGCTGAGCGGCCCGTCCGCGCCGTTCCTCGCGTCGCTGGCCATGCCGGGCGCGTCGGTCATCTCGAAGGCCGGAATGGAGGAGATGGGCGTCGAGGCCTATGCCGAAAACCCCATCGCCTCGGGCGCCTTTTCCGTCGAGGAGTGGCTTAGGGGCGACCGCGTGGTCCTGACCAGGAATCCCAACTTCTGGGAGGCGGATCGCGTCAGTCTGGACGGTGTCGAATGGATCTCGATCCCCGACGACAACACCCGCATCCTCAAGGTGCAGGCGGGCGAGATCGACGCGGCCATCTTTGTGCCCTTCGCGCAGATTGCGGATCTGCAAAAAGATCCCAACCTGACCGTGCATCTGGACCAGTCGACGCGCGAGGATCACCTGCTGATCAACCATTCCAGCGGCGAATTGGCCAAGAAGGAGGTGCGCCAGGCGATCGACATGGCCATCGACAAGCAGGCAATCGTGGATGCCGTGACCTTCGGCATCGGTGAGGTGGCCTATTCCTATATCCCCAAAGGTTCGCTCTATCATTACGCCGACAACCTGCAGCGCCCGTATGATCCGGAAAAGGCCAAGCAGATGTTGGCGGATGCCGGTGCCGAAGGTCTGACGCTGAACTATCTGGTCAACGCCGGCGATCAGGTGGACGAACAGATCGCCATCTTGCTGCAACAGCAACTGGCCGATGCAGGCGTTACCGTCAATCTTCAGAAGATGGACCCGAGCCAGACATGGGACATGCTGGTGCTGGGCGAATACGACCTGTCGGTGATGTACTGGACCAAGGATGTGATCGACCCGGATCAGAAGACGACGTTCGTTCTGGGACACGATTCGAACGAGAACTACATGACCCGCTATGAAAATCCCGAGGTCAGGGATCTGGTGGCCGCGGCCCGCGTCGAAATGGACGAGGCCAAGCGCGAGACGATGTATGTCGATCTGCAGAAGATGGCCAAGGAGGACGTCAACTGGATCGACCTCTATTACAGCCCCTACCGCAACGTGACGCAGACCAATATCGAGGGGTTCTACCAGAACCCGCTTGGCCGCTTCTTCCTTGAGGATACGGTCAAGAACTGAGCGCCCCGCAAAGTGCGCCGGCGAGGATTTCGCCGGCGCTGTGCGGTGCTACCAGCCGTCGAACCCGGCGATATCGCCGGGGCCGATCACACCCCGCGCAACATCGGTCAGGGACTGATCCAGGATGGCAATCCCCGTGTCGACCTCGGCCCGGCTCAGGATCAGCGGCGGCGTGAACTCCAGCACGTTCGAGGCGACGCCGACATAGTAAAGAACCAGTCCCAGCTGATGCGCGCGATAGACCGCCAGCGCCGTGATCTGCGCCGCCGGAGCCATGTCATCGCCAGTGACCAGCTCGGCCCCGAGGGCCAGACCCTTACCGCGCACCTCGGTGATGCAGGCGTGATGACGCGCCAGATCTTGCAGGCCGGTCGCCAGATAGGCGCCCACCTCGGCGGCATTCTGGGCCAGTCCTTCGCGCTCAACCGTGTCCAGCACCGCCAGCGCGGCAGAGGCGCAGACCGGATTGCCGTGAAGGGTCTGGAACGAGAAGGCCGAGGCGTGGTTCATCACGGTCTCAGGCCCCACGGCGGCAGAGATGGGCAAACCGCCGCCCAGCGCCTTGCCAAAGACGATGATGTCCGGCTCGATCCCCAGATGCTCGTAGCAGTGCAGCCGCCCGGTGCGGCCCAGCCCCACCTTTACCTCGTCGCAGACCAGCAGGATGCCGTGCCGGCGGCAGAGCGCCTCGACCTCGCAAAAAAATCCGTCCGGCGCGACCAGCATGCCGCCGTCGGACTGGATCGGTTCGATGAACATGGCCGCGATATCCGCGCCCGTACCCTCGTCCTCCAGAAGCGTGCGCAGGCGGTCAAGGCTGCGCGCGGCCGCCGCCTCCGGCCCGCCGTCCCGCAGAGGGTTGGGAAACGGGATCAGCGACAGGCCCGGCAGGCGCGCGCTTGCGTCCTGCACCGGATGCCCGGACACGGCGACCGATCCGGTAGTGCCGCCATGATAGCCGCCCTCGAACGCGATGATGCGCGAGCGGCCCGTCGCCGCCAGCACGGCGCGGACCACCGTCTCGTTCGCGTCCGAGCCGGAATGGCCCAGCCAGACACGGCCCCGTGCGCGCCGAGGCACGACCGACAGCAAACGCTCGGCCAGCAGGACCGCAGGTTCGCTCGCCGTGGACAGCAGGCTTGCCCCCGCCTGCGAACTCAGCGCCGCATCCACCGCCGCACGGATCGCCGGATGCGCATGGCCAAGGCCCGCCGCGCCCCAAGAGCCGGAGAAGTCCAGCAGATCGCGGCCATCATCCGACCGGAGCCAGCAGCCGCGCCCGCCAGTGACCGCCTGCGGAAAAAAGCGCAGATGCGACATCGACGACAAGGCGGCGGCGTCGCGGGAGTAGAGATCCGCCGTCACGCGCCGCCCTGAATGAAGCCTTCCGTTTCGTTCCGGCTGGCGACGTGGCAATAGATCATGTTGATGATGCGCAGCTCGGCCTCGTGCAGCTCCATCGTGGCGGCGGCGCAGCAATCGTCCACGACGACTACGCCAAAGCTTTCATCGGCCAGGCTGCGCACGGTGGAGGAGACGCATTGATCGGTGAATATGCCTGCGACGATCACGTCCTTGATATCCATGTTGCGCAGGATCAGCCGCAGATTGGTGCCGGTCAGCGCGCTGTCGGTGGTCTTCTCGACGGTGATCTCGTCACCCTCGGGGGCCAGCGCGTTGACGATCTGTGCGTCTTCGCGGTTCTTGGGCAACAACAGATAGTTGAAGCCCGGCTTTTTCTGGCTGAGCGAGCGGTCGCGACCGTCCTGCTTGTGGCAGGCGATGCGCGCATGGATCACCTCGATGCCGCGCGCGCGGCAGGTCTCGATCAGCTTGGCGCAGTTCGGGATGACGGTGCCGTTCATGCGCTTGTAAAAGGGCTGCCAGCGGGCGGTTTCCTCGGGGCTGTCCTTGTCCTCCAGATAAGTCTTCTGGACGTCGATCATCAGCAGCGCGGTGCGTTCCGGGTCCAGCCTGATATCCTCGGGCGCATCGGCAGTCTCGTAATAAAACGAGCGATATGCGGTTTTCCAGGTCATGATCTTCCTCCTTTTCGGCGTTTCAATGTCAGGAGCGTTCCAATCTCGCGCGCTGGAAACAGCCCGCCGGGGCGCAGGGACAGCACGGCGATCATGGCAAGGGCCAGCACGATTTCCGTCAGGCCGATCACCTGATCCGCCATGATTCCTGCCTCGTTGATGGTGGCCTCAAGGCTGCGCAATGCCTCATAGGCAAAGGTCACGATCAGGGTGCCGATGACGGCACCGGTCACGGTGTTGGCGCCGCCGATCACCAGCATCGACAGGATCAGGAACGTCTCCTTGAGGTAAAAGGCGCGGGGTGAGAACGACGTCACGAAATGACCCCAGAGCGCGCCCCCGATCCCGGCAAAGAGCGCCGCCAGGATGAAGCCCACCCAGCGCAGGCGCGTGATGTCGATGCCGATTGCGGCGGCGGCGACCTCGTCGTCGCGGCTGGCGCGCAAAAGCTGCCCTGCGCGCGATTCTTTGAACGCGATCGCCCCGACAAGCGCCGCCAGCGCCACGCCGCAGGCCAGCCACAGGCTGGTCGCTTCCGGTATGCCGAACAGGGTGCGGGGCCCGTTCGTCATCGCGCTCCAGTGGGTCAGGACGGTGTGCAGCACGACCAGCAAGGCAAATGACGTGATGACAGCCGCCGCATCCGACAGCCGCATCAACGGGTAGGACAGCGCGGCGGCCACCAGCGCCGCCACCAGACCGCCGGCGAGTATACTGAGATACGGGCTCAGCTGCACGGTCTCGAGGATGGGGTAGAGGTCCGGCAGCGCCATGCCCTTCATCCGGTCCGGGATCGACAGCACCGCCGAGGTGTAGGCGCCGACCCCCATGAAGCCGATATGCGCAAATGACAGGATGCCGGAATTGCCCATGAATACCTGAAGGCCCAGCACCAGGATCATCGACACGAACATCGTCGTCGCGATCCTTTCGTAAAGGCGTATGCCCATGAATTGCGCCAGCAGCGCGGCAGCGACGATCAATACGCCAAGGATAAGAAGGGTCAGAATGTTGCGTTGCATGTCAGGTCCGCTGTCCGGTAGCCGGACCCTTCATAAGGCCGTCGGGGCGCCACAAAAGGATCAGGATGACGAGGCTGAAGGTGAAGGCATCGCGGAATTTCAGCAGATCCTGCGACAGCGTGTAGTTCAGCGTCGTATCGATGAAGGCCAGAAGGAAGCCGCCCAGCACCGCACCCTGAAGCGAGCGCATGCCGCCGATGACGCAGGCGATGAACGCGATCAGCAGCGGCTCCAGCCCGATGGCGGGCGCGACGGTGCCGATGCGGCCGATCCACAGGATGCCGACCACGCCAGCCAGCAGCCCGCTGATGGCAAAGGCGGATGATATGATCAGGTTCGCCGGCACGCCCAGCATTCGCGCCATGGTAAAATTCGTCGCCGCCGCGCGCATGGCGATGCCCAGCACGGTCTTTTGCATGAGAAATGCAAAGAGGCCCAGCAGCAGCACCGCTGCGGCAATGGTGATGATGTCGCGCATCGGCGTCGGGGTGCCGGCAATCATAACGCTTTGCGAGAATATCTCGGGCAGTGGCACGCTGCGCGGGCGCGGCGAGATGAAAAGGAGTGCCGCATTCTGAAGTAGCGTGGAGAAGGCAAAGGAGGTGATGAGAACCGCCGTCACCGATTTGGCGCGCACCGGGCGGAAGGCGACATAGTCGGTGGCCAGCCCGGCGACCATCGCCATGACGACGGCGACCGCCGCCATCACCAGCCACGGCAAGGGCGATCCGCCGACGAGGTGCAGGGTATATCCCGCCACCATGATCAGCTCGCCATAGGCGAAATTGACCAGTTTCAGGATGCCGTAGACGAGCACAAGGCCCAGCGCCATCAGGGCGTAGGCCCCTCCGAGGCTGAGCACGTTGATGATAAACTGTACCGCGAAATCCATGCCTCAGCCCCCCAGATAAAGTGCGTCGAGATCGGTCGACGCGGCGATTTCCCGCGCGGTGCCGCTGCCCGCCACTTCGCCAAGGCGCAGCACATAGGCGCGGTCGGCGACCTGCAGCGCCTTGCGCGCGTTCTGCTCGACCAGAAGGATCGTCAGCTTTTGCGCCTTGAGATCCGCAATCATCTGGAAAATCTGGTCGACGATGGCGGGCGCAAGGCCCAGCGACGGCTCGTCCAGCAAAAGGATGCGTGGGCGCGACATCAGCGCGCGGGCGATCACCAGCATCTGCTGCTCGCCCCCTGACAGGGTGCCGCCCGCCTGCTCGCGCCGCTCGGCGAGGCGCGGGAACATGTCGAACATGCGCGCGCGGTCCTCGGCCACGCTCTTGCGGTCGCGGCGGCGCGCATAGGCGCCCAGCGTCAGGTTCTGATCGACCGTGAGGTCGGGAAAGACGTCGCGCGTCTCGGGCACCGTCGCCACTCCGGCGCGCAGCATTGCCTCTGGATTGGCCGATGTCATGTCCCGGCCATCCAGCATGACAGAGCCGCCCGACGCCTTGATCGCGCCCGCGATGGCCAGGATGGACGACGACTTGCCCGCGCCATTGGCCCCCAGAAGCGTCACAAGCTCGCCATCCGCCACGCTGAGCGATACCCCGCGCACCGCGTGAACGGCGCCGTAGCGGACATGCAGATCCTTGACGTCAATCATCTGCGCCGCTTCCCAGATAGGCCTCGATCACGTCGCGGTTGCGGCGCACCTCTTCTGCGGATCCTTCGGCGATGGTGCGCCCCGATGAGATGACCTGCAGGCGGTCGCAAAGCCGCATGATCAGGCTCATGTCGTGGTCGATGATCAAAAGGCCGAGGCCCCGCTCGACCGGAAGGGCGCGCAGGATGTCGAGCAGCGCGTCCGTCTCGGCCGTGTTCATGCCTGCCGCGGGCTCATCGAGGAACAGGAACGATGGCTCTGCGGCCAGCGCGCGCGCGATTTCCACGCGCCGCTTGTCGCCATAACTGAGTGTGCCGCACAGATCGTCGCTGTGCCGCTCCAGCGAGAAGTCGCGCAGGAGCGCGCGTGCCTTGGCGCGCGCGGTGCGGCGGCTGTCGCCGTGCGCGAGTGCGGCGGTTTCGATATTCTCCAGCGTCGTCATGTTGTTGAACAGGCGCACGATCTGAAATGACCGCGCCACACCCAGAAGCGCGATCTTGCGCGGACTGAGCCCTGAAATCACGCGATCGCCGATGCGCACGTCGCCGCCTGCCAGCGGCACCTGCCCGGTGATTGCGTTGATCGTCGTCGTCTTGCCCGACCCGTTGGGGCCGATCAGGCCCAGAATCTCGCCGGGCTCCAGGCGCATGGAAACGCCGTCCAGCGCCTTGAGCCCGGAAAATTCGACCGATCCCTCGCGCATCACCAGCGCTGCACGGGCTCCAGCATCATCCAACATCGTGCCTTGATCCTTCAAGCCGGTGGAAGGGGTATGATGCGGGCGGCAAGCATCTGCCGCCCGCAAGGTGCCCATCAGGGTTTGGGCAGCGTTTCGGGACGGCGCCAGCCCATGAAGCTGGGCTTGCCCTTGACCAGTTCGGTCAGCACGGCGGCCTTGTCGGGCTCGTGGCCTTCCTCGGCAGACGAATAGGACAGCTTGCCGGTCAGCAGATCAAACTCGCCCTCCTCCAATGCCTTGGCGACGGCGGCGCCATCGGTGCTGCCTGCCGCCTCGACTGCGGCGGCCATCAGCATGATCGTATCCCATCCTGTCGCCACGAAGGACGATTCCGGCGCCTCGCCGTGCTTGGCCTTATAAAGCTCGATGAACTTCGGCATTTCCGCGTGCGATTCCGGCCCCATCCAGGCATGGGTCACAAAATAGACATCATTGCCCAGCGTCTCGCCCAGGCCTTCGTGCATCGCCGAATCGTCGTAGGCGTCGCCGCCCAGAACGGGCGCGTCGATGCCCGCCTCGCGCAGCGCGCGGATGATGACCCCGATATCCTGCCCGTAGGATGACAGGAAGATCACGTCGGGCTTTTCGTCCAGCGCCTGCAGGCGCGACAGCTGCGCCGAGAAGTCGTTGTCGCCGTTGGTATAGGTATCTTCGAGGATGACGTTGCAGCCGATGTCGGTGTAATGCTCCTGAAAATACTTCGACAGCGACTTGGTGTAGGCGATGAACTGGTCAGTGACGACGTAGGCGTTCTTCCAGCCCTTTTCCTCGCAGGCAAAGTTGGCTGCGACGGCGCCCATCGTGGTGTTCCACATCGACAGGGTGAACTGCTTGTCCCCCAGCGACCAGGACGAATAGAGCGGATCGGACGCGCAGGTGGAAATGCCGACGATGCCGGCCTCCTGCGCCTCGCGGCCCGCAGGCCCGCCAAAGTCGAAATCGCATGGCGCGACGATCAGCTCGGCGCCCCGGTCGATCAGCTCGACCGCGACGTTTCCGACTGTCACGGGGTCCGATTTGCCGTCGATGTTCACGAACTTGACGGGGCGGCCAAGGATGCCGCCATTGGCATTGAGGTAGTCGACGGCCACTTCGGCGCCCAGAAATCCGGGCGTGTCCAGCGGGGCCTGAATGCCCGTCAGCGACAGCGCGCCGCCGATCAGAAGCTCGCCCTCCTGAGCGGTGGCCGCGCCGGCCGTCATCATGGCGCCCATGACCGATCCTGACGCGATCAGGGCGGCCGTTTTCTTGATATTCATGGGTTGGTCCTCCTCCGGTTGGTGATGCGCCTTGTCAGCGCTTGTTGATCTTTACGTGCTGGCAATTTCGGCCAGCAGATCGTTGGTATTCACCTGCCGGCAATACCCGGCGATGGTTTTCAGCGAATGGTCGTGACGTTCCTGGCTGTAGGTCGCGCAGGCATCGGGAACCAGCGTCACGAGGTAGTTCAGGTCGCACGCGTCGCGCACCGCCGATTCGACGCACTGATCGGTCAGCAGGCCGCAGAGCACGATCTGGGTGATGCCGAGGTTGCGCAGCACATAGTCGATATGGGTCGACACAAAGACCGACGAGGACGATTTGGGGAACACGATCTCATCGCTCTCGGGCGCGATCTCGTCCACGACCTTGCCGTCATGCGACCCCTTGGGGACGTTGAAGCCGGTGATCTTGTAGTCCAGGCTGCGGTCCCGCCCGTCCAGCGTCAGAGACTCGATGGTGGTGTACATCACTTCGATGCCCGCCGCGCGAAACCCTTTTTGAAGCTTTTGCATGTTGGGCAGCGCGGTGGTCTCGATCCGGTCGAAGTAGTGTCCGTACTTGCCCGCGATATCGGCATCCGGCACGTCCCTGAACTCTCCGCCGTCGCGCGCGACCGAGAAATTCTGAACGTCGATGATCAAGAGCCCGGACCGGGCCGGATCAAGTGCGATATCGCGGGTTTGGGGGTGGCTCACGGGTACATCTCCAAGGTTCGGGCGGCGCGGTCCAGCGCGCGGGCCAGACGCCCGGCCCACAGCCGTTGACCGGCAGCGCCCGCAATCAGGTCGTTGCGCAGCTCGATCAGGACATGCGGAATCCCGCGCTGCTCGCCGTGGATCGGGATCGCATAATCGCTTTCGTCATCCACCGAATAGGGTGCGTTCAGCGCGATTTCATCATCTGGCGCGATCAGGGTCAGCCCGGCCTTCAGCGCCTCGGCCAGTCGCGCGTCGCGGTTGAAGAGCAACCCGGCAGACATGCCGCGCGCCTTGCCGCCGAATACGGGCGTGTAGGAATGGATCGTGACCAGCGCGCCGGGCCGTCCCGCCGCCGCACGGCTGTCCAGCATCTGCGACACCCTGTCGTGCAGGGGGCGGTGGATCTCGTCGTATCGCCGGGCGCGCGCGGCGGCTGTCAGCCGCGCGTTGCCCGGTATCGGCGTGCCATCGCTGACCGCAGGGATGCAGTCGGGCGCAGCAAGCGGGCGGTTCGTGTCGATGACAAGGCGGCTGTAGGTTTGCAGAACCAGCGGCGCATCCAGCAGATCCGCAAGCAGCCTCGCGGTGGCAGCGGCGCCGATGTCCCACGCGATATGTCTGTCCATCTCGCGCGCATCCAGTCCCAGACCGTCCAGACAGGAGGGCACGGCCCGCCCCGCATGCTCGCAAAGCAGCAGGACCGGCGACGTGCCGGACGCGCGGACCACCTCGACAGGTGGCGGATCACCGGACGACAGCAAGGGCTGTATATCGGCGCGGGAAATTCTATCGGCATGCAACATGATCGGGCAGCGGACTCCTGCAGTTGTCAAAGTAAAGAAAATCAAAGATCAAATATCAAGCAAAATTTGTGCTTTGAGAAAATAATTTCATGTGATTTGATGCTGGTGGATTGCAGGGTTCATTGTGCTGGCCCGCAGCCGAAAGGATCACGATGACGGTGCAGGACGATGTGCGCGCAAACCTGCCCGACCTGACGGCGGGGCAGACGAAACTGGCCAACGCGCTGCTGGCCGACTACCCGTTTGCCGGACTGCAACCCATTCAGCAACTGGCCGATGCGACGGGCGTCAGCCCGCCGTCTATCTCGCGATTTGTCAGCCGGCTGGGGTTTGGCGGTTTTGCCGATTTCCAGCACGCCCTGATCGAGGAGTTGCGCGAGGGCAGCAGGTCGCCGCGTGATCTGCGCGCGCTCTCTGGCGAGGATACCGGCGCGTGTTTTCTCGAAAGCTATACCAAGCGCGCCGCCGCTCTGGTGCGGCAGTTGCCGCAGACCATCACGCAGCAGCAACTGGATAGCGTCGCGGCGCTTCTGGCCGATCCTGCGCGCGACATATACCTGCGCGGGGGCCGGATCAGCGACACGCTCGCGCGCTTTTTGTCGCTGCACCTGCGCCAGACGCGGCCGGGCATACATCATCTGGCCGACGACCCCGAGCTTTGGCCCGACGCCGTTATGCGGATGCGGCGACGCGACGTGGCCGTTCTGTTCGATTTTCGCCGGTATCAGCCGTCGCTTGAGCGGCTGGCCGCCGCGATCAGCGAGGAGCGGCGCGCCAGCGTCGTTCTGATCACCGACAAGTGGCGATCGCCCGCCGCGCGCTATGCCAGCCAGGTGATCGCCCTGCCGATCGAGATCGGCACCGCCTGGGATACCGGCGCCGCCGCGCTGGCGCTGATCGAGGCGCTGGTCGTCACCGTGTCCGAGCACGACTGGCAAAGCACCGAGCGCCGCATCAAGGACTGGGATGCACTCCGCGCCCGGTTGGAGGGCAAGACCGCCCCGAAGAAGAAGGATAGCCGATGACACGCGAAGAACTGATATTGGCCTGCACGTGCGACATCGCAGGCAAGGTGCGGGGCAAGTCCTTTCCGGCGTCGCAGCTGGACAAGCGGCTGAAGCGCGGCATCGGCTGGACGCCGACCAACGTGCAGATCACCTGTTTCGACAACATTGCCGATACGCCCTTCGGCTCGTTCGGGGATCTGGTGCTGATCCCGGACGCGGCGGCGGTGCTGCGCCTGCCCGAGGATGGCGCGCCGGACGAGGTGCTGATGCTGGGCGATATCCGCCAGACCGACGGCACGCCCTGGGACTTCTGCACCCGGTCGATCCTGCGGGGCGCGCTGGAGCGGCTGCGCCGCGTGTCCGGCCTGACGGTCTGCGGCACGTTCGAGCATGAATTCCAGATCCGGGGCGAAGAGCCGCGCCCCGGCACCGCCTTTTCGTCCTCGGGGTTTCGCGAGTGGCGCGCGTTCGGCGAGACGCTGATCGCCGCCATGCGCGCCAACGGCATCGCGCCCGACACCTTCCTGCGCGAGTTTGGCGCCGGCCAGTTCGAGGTCACGATGGACCCCTCCCGGGGCATCGCCATCGCCGATCAGGCCGTGATCCTGCGCGAGCTGGTCCATGCCGTCGCCGCGCGTTTCGGCAAGGGGGCCACCTTCGTGCCGATCCGGGGGCCCGATGCGGTTGGCAACGGGGTGCATGTGCATATCAGCCTGCTGGACGCAGCCGGCAATCCCGCGACGCACGACCCGGACGGCAAGCACGAATTGTCGCGCCACGCGGGGCAATTCGTGGCCGGTGTCCTGAAATATCTCGATGCGTTCACCGCCCTGACGGCGCCCAGCGTCGTGTCGTACCTGCGCCTGACCCCGCATCGCTGGAGTGCGGCGTTCAACAATCTGGGCTTTCGCGATCGCGAGGCTTCGGTGCGGATCTGCCCGGTTTCGGACATGTCCGATCTTGCGCGCGCGCGGCAGTTCCACTTTGAATTCCGCGCCGCAGACGCCGCCGCCAGCCCCTATTTGGTGCTGGCCGCACTGGTCCATGCCGGTGCGCAGGGGATTGAGGAGGCGTTGTCTGTGCCAGATGCCACGCAGACGGATCTGTCGCAGCTCTCGCCCGAGGAACTGGCGGCCAGCAATCACAAACGCCTGCCGCAAACGCTGGAGCGGGCGCTGGACCTTCTGGCGGCGGATGAAACGGTCACGGGCTGGTTTCCGGATGGCTTTGTCGATCTTTACGTCAAGCACAAGCTGGGCGAGGCGGCCATGGTCGCGGGACTGGATCCCGCCGAGCAATGCCGCCGGTACGAGGAAGTCTATTAGACCGGCCCGTCCAGACCTGCTCCTGCGCCAGCCGCGCCTTGTGATTGTCCGGTCCGGGGGCTAAGTGCGGTGCGTATCTCAGTCCGAGGACAGTATGTCGCACCGAGTTCACATCGTCATGGCGGTCTTTCGCCCGGAGCGCGCGCAACTGAGGGCCCAGATGGCCTCGCTTGCGGCGCAGGACGGATGCCGGGTGCACCTGTTGGCCGTAATCGCCGATACCGTGTCGGAGGCTTTGGTACGCGATCTTGCCGCCGAAGCCGGGCTGGATCTGGCGGTCCTCGTGCCCGATCAGGAACTGGACGCCGTGCGCGCCTTCGAGGCCGGGTTGCGCGAAGCCGTGCTGCAGATCGACGCCAGCCCGGAGGAGGAGCCGCTGATCGCGCTCAGCGATCAGGACGATATCTGG
>Ga0115567_10003334_pt1 | contig 15838 bp, 21 predicted proteins | sample COGITO_mtgs_1204_2_FD_88679 | JGI IMG/M metagenome (GOLD analysis project Ga0115567, IMG submission 88679) | Pelagic marine microbial communities from North Sea - COGITO_mtgs_120412 | ecosystem: Environmental > Aquatic > Marine > Epipelagic | place: Germany:Helgoland, sampling site Kabeltonne... | reverse complement strand
TCGCCCATCATCGTGAAAAGTGCTGCCCTCCTTGGCCGGTGCAACCTGTGGGCCTGAATCACCAGATAGACCGACGTGGTCTTGTCTCGTCCCTCCGTTGATCGCCGAATTTCCCCCTGGGCGATGCAGTCCCTGCCCGTCCAACTCTCCAGTAGAGTCCGCCCTTGCAGTGGCAGGCAGTGGTGAAGGAACGCAGACCGGAATGTTTCTCAAGGTGAATATCCGGCGGTACATCCTGTACGGGTTGGCACATTCGTCTTCCTGGGGTCGTACACGTGCGTCGGCGGCGATGAGAGACTTGCTGCAGGCCTCGCACGCATGCTGCCCATCGTTCTGCCCCTTGGCAGCGTTCGCGCCCTCCTGGGCTTGCTGACAATTGATCGCATGGAGTAGCGCCTTAGGAGTGAATGTGACAGCAACTCGCAGCTTAGTATTCCGCTCCTGCGCACAGCGGGCGTCAAAATGCAGCAATAGCTCGGAACCGTCCTGGTACTCGTGTGGCCAGGTGTGCTGCTTGGACTTCGAGCGAGAGGATCGGACGTTGCGTGCAGAATTGATGAGATTTTGCCGTTGCGATCGTCCAGGCAGGGGTCATACCTTTGCTGCAGTAAGTGCCCAGCCAGGGACTGTACAGGCAGCGAGGTTCACGTGTTCGTGCGGGTCTGCATGCCACACCACAAATGACGTTACCTGCCAGAGCCTCGCCGCGCTTCAGCATCCGGCCCTTCAGCCTTCCGTGCAAAGACAGCAGGTGGGGATGAGTTTCGTAGGCAAGAAGTTGTCAGGGCAGGGCAGCACATTCAGATCCATGCTCAGGGTAGGATCAAATGGTTCTGCCCCCTCTGCCGCGCCAGACTCTTGTGCAGCATCCTCTAGCGAAAAGACACACCTGGCGGCGCGGGACATACCGAGGCTTTCACCCGATCTGGCCTCGTTTCACCCCATCTGACAAGCTCTACTACTGCCAAAGGTCGCGTGCTACAGGGAGAAGGCGGGGCGAGCCTTGTCGCAGCCGCTTCGATGCGTCCGAGCCAGTGGAATTCCCTGCCCTCGCCGTAGTTGTCGGCCCAGAGCACTGTCCTCGCCTGTAATTCTGGCGTCTCCGGCACGATCCATAGCTGCGCAGGATTCAGAAGAGGCAGGACAACATGAGTCGGAATACGTCGTACTAGTTTCAACGGGAGCTGCATGCTGTGCGAGCAGGTCGATAGTGATGACAGCTGTACCTTTTTGTGTGGTCCCAAGAGGAAGAGCTGCCCGCTCTGAAGGTTTAACACGGTATCGAAGAGAACCACAGAGCCATTTCCGCCGATCAGAGGCTCTCTCAGACACCTGCAGCAGAACGGGTCCATCGGATCAACGTGCTCAGCACGAGAGAGGCAGTGAGCGGATCATATGAGCGCTCAGCCCTCTGTACATCTCGAGTTGTACAGCCCAGACAGAGGCCATGAGACTTGCTGGATAATTGCTTCTATTCCGTTCTGCTCGAAAAGACATGTTGGCAAGGACAACGCTTTTCGCAAATTCCAGCGCATCACCCCCGGCATGGCTGAACACACCTTCCCTCTCCACGCGAGATTCGAGAACTAGGCGCTTGTCCAGGGGAGCACTCTGCGACTAGAGCTACTGAAAAAAATAGCGCCAACACCCTGTGCCGTTTCAGAGCAATTGTCATCCCCTGCTTCCCCGAAAGCAGAGGATGGCGCAACATCTCTGCTCCGCCGATCCCTTCCAAACAACACGGAGGCGGGCTCTTGGCAATTTTGCCGACCAGATTTGGGGTAAAGGTCGTGGGCTGTTCTCCACGTCAAGGGTATAGGGGCGTCGCGCACGGGTCCTGCCCCGCCTGGCCGAGGGGGAAGGATGCGGACCAGGGACACCGGAATTCTCCTAGTGAGTGTACTCGCGATATTCCTTGGGCTCGAGACTGGTAACGAGTTCCAGGTAAAGCGAAAGTGGTCGCTGGAGCTGAAGCCCACGCTGTATCGAAATGGCCGGTATGCCGCGCCGGATGAGCGACTTCCGAAGCCCATCGTCGACGACCTTGACGGAGACGGTGTGAATGAAATTATTGTGGCGACTCGCGACCCCAAAATCAAGGTTCTGGACCCGCAGCACCCTTTCGCTGGGCTCAAAGGCGTTGGGCGCGGCTCCGAGGAGATTGCGCTCCGTATGAAGGCGGAGACGACACTACTTTCAAAAGGCGTGGGCAACGTTCGAAGCGGTCGCCAGCCGGTTGCCATGGCAACTGGCTTCATTCATCCTGCTGAGCACCGCAATCGCCACAAGGTCCACGCGAGCCAGTGCAGCTTAGCTGGTTCGGACAACCTGTTCCCCAGTAGCTCTGTGAATGGACCAGAAGGCATCAGATTACTCACATAGATGACCTTGGGGAGCAGGTGGTCGTGGTTCTCACTCATGACTGGACGGTGTTGTGTTTTGATCGGCACTTGAAGCTGCTGTGGGAGAGCAACCCGATGAAGGTCTGTCCTTGCATTCTGATCCTGCACGGCACTGACATTTCGGCCGCACAGGCTTGGTATCCCCAGCATAAAACGAGCCAGCCCTGTCTCCTTACGGGCGCGCCAACTGCACGGCGCAGGTCAAGGTTGCGCACGCGTTCCACAAGGAGGCGTCGATCTCGATCACGCCCTCGAAGCTGCGCCCCTTCGACGAGGGCCTGGTGGTGGTGGGCGCGAGCATGGAGTACGAGGGGCACAACCGGCTGCACCGCCGCAAGCCGCGCAAGGACAAGGTGCGTGCCTGGAGCATCTGCGCTGCAAAAGGGGCTTCGAGGGATGGGCGTGCAATCCCCTGGAGCCCGAGCACCTGCCCGTGCTGACTGGCAGCGTGGGCAGGACGCAAAGGGCAAGGAGGGCGAGGGCGGCGGGGAGAAGCAGGCGCAGCGGAACCGGATCAAGCAGATGCTTGGGCTGCCGGTGAAGGCCAACAGCGGCGACGAGTGGGAGGAGGACGATGACAAGCTGGAGGAGACGCTGCAGCACTTCAACTACTTCGCGTTCGACGGCCGGCGCGGCGCGCTTCGCTGGAGCCACAAGTCCGGGGACTTCCTCCCGTCGCCCTTCGACCAGGAGGTGCAGGCTCCTTTGCCTGGAGAGTGGCTTGGTGAGACACGGTCATGCGGTGGTGCTGAGCGGTTTGTGTGCGGCAGGTGACGGTGCCGCAACACAACTACAAGCTGGAGCTGCACAAGGAGAGCAAGCACGCGGGCGAGGTCGACTGGCGCCAGTACCGCAACTCCGTTCTCAACACCCTGCCACACCAGTGGCGCTCCAAGGAGGTCAATTCTCGCCCGCCGTGTGCGCAGAGCTTGTGTGCCCACTCAGCGAGCCCCCGGTAGCGGCATGGGCCGGGTTCGGGAGCTGACACTCTCCACGATGCTGCGAAGGACACTCGAATTTACACCTCACACTTTGCGCGTCGGCTCGGGCGTGACTTCGACCGAGACAAGCGCAATGCAGATGCAGCACACGCTCGTGAGGTATCGTCACACCCTCGCTGCGGCCGCGCTGAAGTGCTCTAAAGCCGCTGTGCTGAGGGAGTGGACTGCGAGCCAGCGGCTGCGGCGCTGAGGGCGCCCACGCTGCCAGGTCGGTCTGTTCTCGTCGTCGGATCCTGTCAAGGGTGCTGGCAAGGCGTCACGTAGTGGCACGCGTGCCGAGGTCCGCCCTTTCCACCACCTCTGTGCACCGGGGCGCTGTGCACCGGGGCCGCGCCGACCCGCTCACAACGAACCGTGATGCAGAGCCTGCAGCTCCGCCTGCCATGCTAACCCACTGGCCGGACCCTTTCTCACACAACGGAGCGCGCTGATCCGGTTCCTGACTCAGTTTTTGTTTGTGTGCAGGGACGGAAGATGTCCAAGAGCGCCAAGCGCGCAGCGGTGCGTGACCGGCGCGCGCGGCGCAAGGCGGGGGCGGGGTATGGCGGGGCGGACAAGAAAGCCAACGTGCTGGTCACCCATCGGGAGGCGGGGTTGGAAGTGCTGCACCTGCACACGGGGCGCCCGGTAACGGAGCTGCAGCTCCCGCGCGGCATGGCGCATGCCGACATCAACGGGGACGGCGCGATCGATCGGTGCCCGTCGCTGGCCCTCAGTTTTGTGCGCGGTTTCGTGTGCGCGCGCCGAGTGCAGCCGATTGCCTGTCGGCCGCGTCTGACGCGGGGGCGGGCAGGGTCGAGGCTGTGATTGGCGCGGGGGTTGTGATCCGCCCGGAGGGCCACCGGGTGAGCGACGTGGACATGCGTTCGTGCTATGCTTGGGTCACCACCGGCACCCCGCCGACTCACGCGCTGTACAACGAGACGATCTGTAGCGCCAACTCTCCTCTCCGCGCCATGGCAAGCGGCCCACCCCGCCGAGCGCTCGTTCAGCCCCCCCTTGGCAACGCGTGCCGTGCGCCACTCAACCTGTGTCTGAAGAATTGACTGGTGCGTGTGCGCGTGCAGATCAAGTCGATCACGTCTGTGAATCGTGGCCGGAATGCGGATGAGGGGACCAAACTGCTTGCGGCGCCTCCCGTTGTGATCCCGCGCCACGCGGTGAGTTCCAGTCCCGGAAGGCCAAGTGGGGGGCGGGCCCGTCGACTCCTTGCAGCAGCGCCGCCCCCATGCATCGAGCACGCAGTCAGCCCACGCCGCATCCGAGCGTCGCGCTGAGCGCCTGCGCGCTGAGGCGGCGGCAGGAGCGGGACGTGCTTGACCGCAACGTGGAGACGCTCGACGCGCTCTTCCTCGTGAGCGATGGCCTGCTCTCCTCGTTTGCGAGCACGGGACTCGGCAACTGGCAGCTGCAGACCCCGGTGCCGCCCGCGCCGGCGCCGCGTGTTCGACGCTTGTTTTGTTTTTGGTGTGTGTGTGTGTGTGTGTGTGTGTGTGTGTGTGTGTGTGTGCTGAGCCTGGTGCTGCGGGGCGCAGGCTTTCTGGGTGCAGCCTGTGACAGTGCGGGTGGAGGGATCGTCGGCTGAGGCTGTCACAGCGGGATTCGATCGCGGGACCATTGAGATGCAGATGCACCCAGTGCTTGAGCCCATGAAGCTCAAGCTGCACGATCGCAGAACGCACATCCTCGCAATCGGTGCGGCAGCGCCAGTGCCCGTGCGGTGTGCCTCAACCCACGCCTCCCTGAGCGTGCACGGGTGGCGTGTGCAGGCATGGGCCAGGGTGTCGTGGTGAGCGAGGACGGGGACATCGTAGCGGAGTTCAACGCCCCCTCGCCGCCGACCGGGCCGGTCGTGATCGCCGACTTCGACAACGACGGGTCCGTGTCCGCCCCGCACCCCTCCGCCCGCCATCGCCTACGCCGCGCCGCGCCGCGCAGAGCGCTGAGCCCCCCGGCTGCCGCGCAGTTGGAACGACGTGATCATGCAGACGCGCACGGCGTTCATCGGGCTCGGCGTGCGCCCAACGAAGCACCGCAAGCCGCTGACGACGGTCGTCGGCGGCCTGCTGCTGCTCCTCGCAGCGGTGCTCCTGTCGCACGTCCTCAACGAAGGCGCAGTTCTCGGGCGCGGCGCCCCGGGGCAGCGACGCAGGGGCAAGAAGCAGGGCCGCGCCACGGACTAGTGCGTGCTGACACGCCAGCCGGCCGGTGCTGTTGCGCAGAGTGTACCGACCAAAGCTCGCGCCGTGCCTGCTACGGCTGAGCGCCCCGCTCCCGCAGCACGCCTGCTATCGCCACCTGCCCCCACTGCGTCGCGCGCGCCAGCGGCGTCATCCCGTGCCGGTCTCGCACATCCGGGTCGACGTGCTCCAGCAGCACCTGCACCGCTGCCTCTTCGCCCCGCTGCACCGCCGCATGCAGCGCAGTATACCCCTCGGCGTTCAGCGCCCGGGAGTCTGTGGTCTCATCAGCCAGCAGGCTCCGCAGCCTGCGCGGCGCGGCGCACGTCAGCCAGGGCGGGGGCCGCGGACAGCGCGGCCTGGACGGGCGCGCGGCGGGCGTAGGCGCGGCGCGACACACACCTGTCCAGCGCGCCGTTCTCGACTGCTTCGTGCAGCGCGGTACTGTCCGAGGATATCTCGCGGAGCCGCTGCGGCGGCGCGGCGGCGTCAGCGCCCGCCAGCCGGGCTGTGGGCCGTGGCGGGTGCACAGAGCGTGCGCGCCCAGGCGGACGCTGGAACCATTGAAGCTGTCACGGAGGGGTTTGCACGCTGCGCTGTGGCGGGCGGGCGGGCGGGCGGGCAGGCGGGCAGCGCGCCTTGACAGCTTCCCGGTGGTCGTTTTTGCGCGCAGCGTCGGAGGGCAGCAGCCCGGCGTTGTCCTTGGTGGAGACCGAGGCGCCAAACTCGAGCAGAACCTCGATGGCAGAGAGGTCCCCAAGCCTCGCGGCGTGGTGCAGCGGCGTGCGGCCCTCTTTGTCCCGCGCCTCGATGTCTATCTTGGACAACTAGCGGCGCCGCCGGAGGCGCTGGGGTCAGTCTGTAGCGGCACAGGGGCCCAGTTCTCTCGCGGAGCGGGACAGTGGCCGTGAAGATCGGGGCCAGAGGCGTGTGTGGCGGACCTGAAGGAGAGCGCGGACAATCGCCTCGTTCCCGCCGGACTCGACAGCAACATGCAGCGGTGTAGCGCCGTTGTGGTCCTGTGCATTCACGTTCACCCCCTCGGCCAGCAGCTTCTTTGACACGGCCTCTTGCGCCCTCTCGACCGCCAAGTGCAGCGCCGTTGCACCCACCTTGTTCGCAGCATTCTTGTTCGCACCGCGAAGGATGAGCAGCTCCAGCGGCTGCTTGTGCCCCTTGGCAGCTGCAAGATGGAGCGGGGTGTTTCCCTCTGCATCCACGACGTCCCGAGACGCCTGCGTCGCGAGCAGCCTGCGCAGTGCCGAGACCGAGTCTCCGAGGGCCGCGTAGTGCAGCGCCGAGTACAGCTTCTCCTTGCTCTTGGCCTCCACGTTGGCCCCGCGGTCGAGCAGCGCGCTGAGCACATCCACGTGGTCCTTGTCCGCCGCGCGCAGCAATGGGGTGAGTCCCTACGCGCACGGGGGCGGTCAGATCCAGCGCAGGGAGGGGGTCACTAGTGTTCTGCTCCTGTTTGGCTCCAGAGGAAACAAGGGTGGGGAGCGTTTTTGCTCTCCCTAGACCGGACTCGTTTGTGGCCGCAGGTCCGACCAAATACACACCTCCGCATCGAAGCCCTCCATGTAGGCGCCTGCTTCAACCAGGGCCTGCAAGTGTCGCGGTAGAGAGAGTGTAAGGAACCTGGAAGTGGGCTTGCCTGACTAGAAGAGTCTGCTTGGAAAACAGACCAGGTAGTTCTGGGGTGGGTGCAAGCCTGGACGACCGTTTCCGCTCCATACTCAGCCGCAAGATGCAAGGCGGTCTTGCCTTGCTCATCCTTTCCTTCTAAATCAACGTCGACTCTCTTGCCATTGAAAGTCGCAACCAGAAGATCCTTCACCACGTCCGCTTCGAGATTTACAGCCGCCTCCATGAGTGGCGTACGCTGGTACACGTTTCGGGCAAGCGCACTGGCGCCCTTCGCCACCAGTGCCTGAACTAAGGCGCGCATGCCGCGCTCTGCAGCCAAGAGCAGCGCTGTGCGCCTGTGAGCAAAAGAGAGGGAGCACACCACCAAAGCACGTCAGTTTCGGGGCTGCTGCGAAGTTGTTATTCGCGTCGCTTCTCACACATCTAGCCTACAGCAACACGAGCCTCCGTCAACTCAACTGGGGTGCTGCATACCCTTCCATGTCGGTATTTTCGAGCTCCAAATTAAGCTCGCTCTTCTCCTCACCCTCTTCCTCCTCTTTCAGCTCCAAATCGAGCCCTGCATTCTCCCTATCATCGACATCCAGCAGCGCCTTTGCCGACTGCATTCCAAGCAGAGTTATTGGCAGGCGGCCGGGCCACGTGCGTACAGTGGACTGGGTGCTGAGAGCGGTGAATACCTCGACATGTCCCTTTTCAACCGCTAGAATGAGTGGTGTCAGCTTTCTGTTGTCAGGTAGGTTAATACTGTTTGCGTGTAGCAGCATGTGAAGTAGGCCCAAGTCCGAGTGTCCGCGCTCCACCGCTCGATGCAGCGGCGACATGCCGTCACAATCTTTCTCTTCAACCACTTTGCGCTTCGCCTTGATGAGCAACCTCACTACTGGTGTGTAGCCCTCCCAGGCCGCCTTGTGGAGCGCTGTTTGTCTCTTTTCATCTTCCTTCGTGGGGTCTGCACCTCCATCAAGCAGGACACGCACCACCTCAGAGTGGCCCCGTTCAGCAGCAATATGCAGCGGCGTGCATGAATCATTTCTTCCTGCATCGTCCTTCGGCGCGCCCATGCGCAGCAGAACGCGGACAACGGCCGCGTGCCCTGCGTACGCCGCCTCGTGCAAAGGAATGCGACCCTGTGAATTGCGCCGCTCTTGCAAACACCGACCTGGCACTGTCAGCGCAACCACCACGGCCTCATGCCCCCGTGCTGCGGCGAGGTGCAGCGGCGTGTTCTGCTCCTCGTCCCTGTAGTCGTCGAAGGTGACGTGGTGCGCTACGAGCTGGCGGATCTCACTGATTCGACCCTTCTTGGCAGCCTCGAGTGGCGCCTGGGGATTCGACGCAAGCAACTTCTCCCCCTCCGTCTTATCTGTGCGGCGCAGCCGCTCCACTGTGCTGTCATCGGCCCCGCGTTCACGAAGGACATCAGCAGCGCCGCAGCATCCGCAGAATTCTGCCCAGTAGAGTAGCGGACAGCCGTCCTTGCTAGCGACGCCCAGTGTTGCGCCTGCATCGATCAGCTCCAGTGCCATGTCTTCGCGCGCGTACTGCAATGCCACGGCGAGAGGCGGGTGACCATCGCCACTTTTGGCATCCATCTCTGCTTTTTCGTGCACAAGCGCACGAACGATCTCCTGTCTGTTGAATCGCAGGGCCACGACCAGCGGAGTGTCGCCATTCTGGTCCTTGGCGTCTTTATCGGCACCCTTGCGAAGCAGCTCGGTCGCACTCTGCGTCTGGCCGCACTTGATGGCCACCGCCAGGGGCGTGTCGCCTTCCATGCTTTTCACCTCAAGGTCAGCGCCCGAGAGCATCAGTGTTTCAACAACGAGCTGCATTTCACTCTCCTCCGCGCAGTGCTTGAGCGCGACCACCAGTGCCGTATCCCCCTTGCCATTGTTGCTGCGCACATTCTCGGCGCACCCTGTCTTGATAAGCACCTGCGCTACACGCACTCGACCATTTCGGATAGCATAGATGAGCGGCATGTCCCCAGCAGCGTCCGCAATTGTGAGCAGCCTAGGCTCCTGCTCAGCGATCACAACCGCCAGCTGCTCCTTCTCTGACCCTTCAGCAATCGCCCAGTGCAAGCATGTGCGCCCGTCTGCGTCGACAATGAGCGCGTCATCTTCGTCCGCCTTGGTCTTCATCCGCTCCCACCTCTCGCCGTCGTAGTCCGCCAGCGCACACCAGAACTCCCACTTGGTGCTCAGGTCGTGCAGCGAGCGCCGCCGCGACTTCCGCCGGTGGTGCTTGTGCGCGTGCACCACCGCGAGCGCCTTGCGCGCGACGAGTACCTTGACCAGCACGGCTTCCTGCAGCATCTGCGCGTACTGTACGTCGTCGTTGAACTCCTCCACCTGCCCCACGCGCCCCAGCCGCATCGGACGCCCGCAGCGGCAAGCGCTCGAGGCATGTGCGAGCACACGGGGCGCTGAAGTCAGCCAGCCAACCAACGCAGCATGCAGCCGCGCGCCGCGCGGCCCGCAATGGCTCAAGCAGCTCACCGGCTTCGCGCCCTGCGCGTCCACCTCGAGGCGACCCTCCTCCACCGCTGAGTCGATCTCCGCCCGCAGCGCCTCCGGAGCCTCCGTCGGCGCCGGGAAGGCCTGCCGCGGCTGCCACGTCAGCGCCTTGCGCCGCGTGCCCGAGTGCCCGCCCTGCAGCAGCGCGGGCGCGCACCTCTGCCATGACCCCTTCCACCCCGCGCTCCGCCTCCGAGATCAGGTTCTGCCCCACAGCGCGCCCGCGCCTCAGACTGCGCGACCCGCAGCCCCCTGCGACCCGCATGCGCTGTGCTGCCCCTAGAAGTGACCAGGGGGCAGCAAGTTCGGAGCAAAATGCTGCTCAGGCTGCGAGCATGAGAGCAGATTTGCCGCCTGGCACCTGGCACATGCGCATGTGCAGCCGCTTCCGCCGCTCCTCAAGCTGGTCCATCGTGAGCCCCTGCCGCGCCCGCCGCGGGTCGGCGCGTCGCAGGGCGCGCCGGCAGACGCGGGGGCGCCTCAGCGGGGGGCGGGGCGGCACGCACCTTGAGGTTGACGTTGACACGAAGCCGGCACACCTGGACGAGACCGCGGTCTGTCCACTCCATCACCGGCTCGCCGATCACCTGCGGGCGAGCGACTTTACACACTCGCCCGCCCGCCTTGCCGCGCGGGCGACCTCGCGGCACGGCACGCGCGCCGCGGCGGCTGAGCGGGCAGCACCTCCAGGTTGCTCAGCGGCGGCAACAGGAACTCGGCCTCTGCGGGGAACTGCGACACCCAGCCGAGCGTGCCCCCGCGATCCACCTGTTGCCCGCACCCAACACCATCAGCTGTCCTGGCGGCACTGCCCACGCCCGGACGTCCCCTCCCGGGACGCACGGTGCCGCGGGGCGGGCGCACGCGCCTGTCCGAGCTCGATCTCAAAGAGCGTCGGGCAGTCCTTGCTCATGTCGATGTAGTGGAGCGCCTACCCCCGCGCGCCGGGCTCAGCGGATCGCGCGGGACCGCCGGGCGCCGCGGGGCAGGCGCTGTGCGGGACTGCGCGCCTGGTCGCGCTCGCTGGACGTCGAGAGGAAGCCTAGCTCGACGCCACCGCGGCAGCCCGACTCGTCCGGCTCCCGGAACGCTGAGGGGAGTCGCACGCCCGCCATGCCGCGGAACACCTTGCGGCTGCCCGGCAGTTTTGTACACTGAGCTACCTGAAAGAGAACGCACGTTCACTGATAGCAGTGACAAGGAAGACAAGGTGATACCTACAAGAGTGGGGCAGGGAGACGACGCCACCTTGGTAGAACAGAGGGAGTGTACAGTAGGGACACGGGTAGGGGCAACAGTAGGAAGGGGGAGACGACGCCACCTTGGTCAGCGCGGAGGCGATCGCGTGGATCGTGGTCGTGTAGCGCGAGACGCCGGGCACGAACGAGCTGCGGCGCGTGAGCCGCCGCTGGACCTTGGCTGCCTTGGCCTCCTGCACCTTGCGCTTCGGCTCCGCGGCGAGCTGATCCAGGCTCCGGAGGACCAGATTGTACTTGAAGAACATGGGGCCCGTGTACAGCCGGAGCGCGATCAGCTCGACGAGCGTGAGCCCTGCTTTTCGCGCCATTGGATGCTCGAGAAGGTTGTCGGGGGCCCCTGGGAGGACAGAGCCTTCTCTGTCCTTATTGCAGACGCCGACGACCTGTTCGTTCCTGACATGCACAATGCGAGCCCACTCCTCGGAATCGCTGGTCTCTATGTGCTTGTAGTTGGGCGGCCGAAACTTGTCCATCGACATGTGCTCTCTCTTCATCGCCTCAAGTGCGTTTACATCAGGAAGCCCAATCAGGCCGTCGAGACCCATTCTGAACATGTCGAAGCTCCCATACTTCCCCTCAACGAACTTGCCGCCAGTGCCTTCGCGCTGGTTGCGCTCCGCTCTCCTTTTGGCATCACTTTCCCAGGCATCCACCGCTCTTCTGATCTTGCGCGCCATCACCCTGGCAGCTTTCTGGAAGGCCTTGCACAAGGTGTCCTCTGTGAGACCCGCCAAATCCGACATGAGCCCGCCGGTGCCCGCGCTCTGCGTGGCAGGGATGCGCTTTGCCAGCACTTCGCTGGCGCCAAGCGCGTCCATGATTGCCTTCAGTCCTTCGAGTCTCTGGGGATCGGTCTCAGTCTGCTCCTCCGGGTCGCTATCTTCTCCCTCGAGAGGCCCGAGGATCTGAGAGGGAGGCGCTGCGCCAGCAGCGTCTCCAGCTGAACTTGAGCTGTAGCGCGCCGGGTCCCGCTTCGCACCCCCGATGGCATCATCTCTTTCAGTTGGTTCGTGTATGTGGCGCATCGTGGACTGTCCGCAACCCATGTGTTGCCGCACCTCGCCACCGCTGGTTGCTAAGCGACCGGGCCTACCTGAAGCAGATTCTAACTCTAAAGCAGATTCCAACTACAAAGAAAACTTTACACACAAAAATTGTGGGAAGGTGAAGGCGCGCAGAGGTGCTCCTCTGCGGAACCGCCTGGCGAATGCGGTTCAAAAGGGTGCTGTGCGTGGCCGAAAAGCCGACTGTGGCCAAGGCCATCGCGAACATCCTAAACCGTCAACCGGCTTCTTCGCTGCGCACGCGTTCGCAATACAACCCGAAGTATGAGTTCCCGTTCAACTTCGAGGGCATGATGGTCACGATGGTCGTCACCTCGGTGACGGGGCATCTCATGGAGACAGACTTTGGCGATGCATATCGCAAGTGGAATTCATGCGACCCGAGAAAGCTGCTCGAAATCTCTACTCCCGTCGAGCGCCACGTGCCTAGCGAAAAGTTCCCGCTCAGAGATACCCTGAAGGAAGAGGCGCGGAAATGCGACACACTGGTATGCTGCCTCGATGGCGATCGAGAAGGTGAAAATATATCATTCGAGGTGATCGATGTGTGTTTATCCGTTAATCCGCGCATGAATGTGCGCCGCGCGCGTTTTTCGGCATGCATTCAGCCGGAGATCGACCGGGCCTTCCAGCGGCTCCTCCCACCGGACAAGCATCTCTCCGACGCAGTGGACGCACGCTCCGAGATCGACCTCCGGCTCGGTGCAGCGTTCACCAGATTCCAGACGCTGTCACTTGGAAAGCGCTTCGAGGAGACGCAGGGGCAGGTGCTGAGCTGGGGTCCATGTCAGTTCGCAACGCTGGGCTTCATCGTTGACCGCGACTGGAAGATCGAGAGCTTCGTTCCAGAGGACTTCTGGAGTGTGGCGCTGACGTTTCAGCGGGAAAATATGTCGGTCTCATTCAATTGGCGGAGAGGCAAAATTTTTGACCACGCGAGTTGCACGGCACTGTATGAGGAAATGCTAGACAACGGGACCGCAACTGTGATGCATGTTGGCGAGACGGAGAAGAGACGCTGGCGCCCTCTTCCGCTCGACACAGAGGAGCTACAGATCGCAGCATCGCGAAAGTTGCAGATCTCATCAGAGGAGACGATGCAGATCGCTGAAGATTTGTACACGAAGGGCATCATTTCCTACCCTCGCACTGAAACACAGAAATACAAGGAAGGGACCGACATCCTTGGTTTCATCCGCAAGCAGGTTCCGTCTGGGCAGTGGGGGGCCTTTGCTGCGCGACTTGCTGATGGAGACGAGTTCCAGTGGCCGCGCGCGGGGCAAAAGGACGACGAAGCGCATCCTCCCATCCACCCGACTCAATTCGTCGACAACCTAGAAGGCAAGCCCAAGAAGCTGTACGAGTTCATAGTGCGACACTTCCTCGCGACCTGTGCACGGGACGCGATTTTCGTGGAGTCGTCAGTGGAGATCGAGATTGCCGAAGAGATTTTCGAGTGCAAAGGGAAGGCGGTCAAGGCTCTCAACTGGCTTGAGGTGTTCCCGTACGAGCGTCTTACCGATAAGATGATCCCGCACTTCGTTCGTGGCGAGGAATTTCAGCCGACAGAGCTGAATATGACGCAGGGGCGCACTCAGCCTCCGGGACCACTCGAAGAGGGTGACTTGATTCGACTGATGAGCCACTACGGGATTGGGACCGATGCGACCATGGCCCAGCACATCAAGACTGTGCAGGATCGCAAGTACGCAGTCAAGGTCGGCGGGCTGAAGTTCTCTCCGACCCCGCTGGGAAAGGCTCTTGTGACAGGGTACGAGGCTATCGGTACGGACCTGGCGCGACCGGCATTTCGTGCGAAGATGGAGCACGACATGACGCTGATTGCTGCGGGTCAACGCGACAAGGCAACGGTCGTGAAGGAGTGGATGAAGGTCATGATGCCAATTTTCGACAAGGTTGTCCAGGACCAGGGGCGAGTTGCAGACGGAATGATGCCGTTTTTCTCACGCGTAAATACTGCTTCGTGGAGAGTGGTGCAACGCTCTGTGACAGACTGCGGGAATTGCGCGGGAAAGCTGGACCTGAAGCAGCAACGTCCGGGTAGTGGCAACGCCCGGGGTCGAGTGCTGGACCGGGTTCTCGAGTGCAGCTCTTGCAAAGATCCGCTGCCAGTTCCTCCCATCGGCGAAATCGCAGGGTACCCGCAGCATCGCTGTCCAAAATGCAATTTTGGGGTCGTGAGTGTGACGAACACAGAGCGACAAACGACGTACCAACTTTGCCCGTGCTGCAACAAAAACCCGCCGTCTGATCAGCTTACGGGAGGCGGATCAGGCTTCAAGTGCTTTGAGTGCACCGATTCCAGGTGCAAACTAGCTACAGGACGCCCAGGTATGGGCGCAAAGATTCGGCCGTGCTTTCTCGGGTGTGGAAAGTTCGCTGTGCTGAAGAAATCCAAGAAGAGCTACTCCCTCGGCTGTGAGGGCTACCCGCAATGCAATGCGACGATGTGGCTGCCTGGCGGAATCGACGCACGCATAGTCCCAACGGAGGAGACGTGTTCCGTCTGCCAGACGACCAGCCCGATCAAACTCCTCGACTTCACCTTCAAGCGCGGCGCGCTGCCGCCCCACGTCCCCCTGCGCCACAAAGGCTGCGTGGGCGGCTGCGACCCTCTTCTCAGAGAGCTCATCGACGGAGAGAACCGGAACGCGGAGGCGCTCTGGGCGAGGCAGGGCCCCCCGTCCGTTGCGATCCACTACCCGCCTGGCCCGAGCGGCGCGCGCCCTCCTGCCGCTAACCTGCCCGCGCCGCCGTCGGGCTTCGCCCAGCGCTCCTCGCTCTCGGAGCTTCCCACGTCGGCGTCGCGCTTCAACAATGCCCCGAGCGAGGAGGGCGTGGGCGACGCAGGGATGTCTCTGGACAAGTTCCTTACGTCTGGGTCCCGGGCGGGCGCGGGGAAAGGGCCGGCGCCGGTGATCAGCTCTGCTGCGCCGTGGCAGCAGGGGCGCCAAGACTTCGGCGGAAACGCAGGCGGGGGGCGAGGCGGAAGCGCGTACGGTGCTGGTGGGAGGGGTGGTGGCGGCGGCGGCGCCAGGGAAACGAGCGAGAGCGTCCGCTGCCCGGGGCACAACGAGCCGTGCGTGATCCTCACGACAAAGCAGGGCGCGAACGCGGGGCGCCGGTTCTTCAAGTGCGCCCGCTCGGACCAGGATGGCAAGTGCGACTTCTTCCAGTGGGAGGACCAGCCTGCAGGCGGCGGCGGCGGCGGCGGCGGCGGCGGCGGCGGCGGCGGTGCTGCAGGGCGCGGGGGGCCCGGGGCGGGCTCATGCTTCAATTGCGGCGGCGAGGGGCACTGGTCGAGCAACTGCCCGAATCCACGGGGCGGCAGCGGCGGGGGTGGGTCATCAGGGGGCCGGGGGGGCCGCGGTGCTGCCGCAAAGCCGGCCAGGGGTCGGGGTCGGGGGCGGGGGCGGGGGCGGTAGGCCCGCGCTGAGTGTAGTGTAGGAGAAAAGTCAGGACTGGTAGCATAGAGTGCGCGCGCACGGCACGTTGGTGTCGGGCGCGACACAGCAGCATGTCGCAGTTCGGAGCTAAAGCTAAGCAACATGCTGGAAAAGAAAAGTGACTCCACAGAGCGACATGTCGTATCGACCCATCGCTGCCGTGCAAGCAGACGCACGCACACGCATAAGGCGTTCACCGACACCGCGCACGACTCATGCACCCGCGGCGACGGCACGCAGCGCAGCGGGCGAGGCGTGCACGATCGCGGCGACCGGCGCAGGCGGGACGCGCGGTG
>Ga0115567_10003333_pt1 | contig 15843 bp, 8 predicted proteins | sample COGITO_mtgs_1204_2_FD_88679 | JGI IMG/M metagenome (GOLD analysis project Ga0115567, IMG submission 88679) | Pelagic marine microbial communities from North Sea - COGITO_mtgs_120412 | ecosystem: Environmental > Aquatic > Marine > Epipelagic | place: Germany:Helgoland, sampling site Kabeltonne... | reverse complement strand
CGACCACGACCAGCTCGACCACCACCGGATGTGTGCATGATCGATTCTACGCCTCTTCGTTTCCCGTTTCGATAGTGCGTTTCCGCCGCGAAGGCGTTTTCTTCGTCCTCCGCGGCGGCTTCGCGGATACCGAAACCGACGAGGCGTTTCTTGTCCCCTTTTTTTTTCTTGTCCGCCGCTGAAGGTATCGCGGCGTCGAAGAAACCTTCGCGGTTTCCGATCGTTTTCTTTGGGTTGCGTCGTTCGGCGTCTCGTAAGGTTTGCGCGGCGCCGCCTTCGAGCTTGGCGCGTTCGATCAGAGGGAGGTCGACGTGCGAGTTTAACTTTTTGGTGTAGGCGGTTTTGTGGAAGGCGTCTTTGACGGCGTACATTTGCGGCTCTTTCGCAGAAACCGTGGAAGAAGATTTCTTGGCCTTTTTGTTACCCATGGTGGGTGGTGCAGTCGATGTTTTTTTGGATGCCTTTGAATCCATATAGTATCCTACGCCGCGCTTGCCGTTGGAGAAGACGTACCCTTTCTTCGCGCCCGCAAACGCAGTTGAAGGAATGAAGTCGTCTCCTGTTTTGCCTGGTCGTCCTCCGACGTCGTCGTCGTCGTCGTCCTCCTCATCGCTAGTATCTCCTTCTTCTACTTCTATTCCTCTTCTCTTGCTATCTTTCTTCTTCGTTTTCTTCTGTTTGGAATCTTTTTCTTTTCTATTCTTTTCTTTAACATTTTCTTCTTCGTCCGAGGACGTATCGAACGTATCGAAATGTTCTTCGATCAACTCGCGCTTCTTCCTCGCGTCTACTTTAGCCGCGTTCGGATGCAACAACTTATAATGCTCTGACTTCTCGTCGATTTCAAAGTCCTCGTCTTTAAAGAGCGCACCGAAACGATCGTCTCGCATGAGTTCGTTTTTAATCTCTGGTTCTCCCTCCAACTCTTCGTTATCAAAGTCGGCGTCCGCGTCGCCGGTTTTGAAGCTCGCGGTTTTCTCGCCGCTCGCCAGTTTCGCCGCAAACGCCGCGTTAACTTTCGGCATTTTAAGTTTCTTCTTCGGTGCGATTCTCGTTTGTCTCTCTTTCTCCATCGTCTCAGCAATCTTTTTGTTTTTATAATCCTCGTACGAGAACGGATTGGAAACCGATTTCGCTTTGCCGTATAATCTGTTGTCCATGAAATAGCCGTGCATGTATGCTCTCAACATCTTCGTTCCAATTAAGTGGTCCAAACCTAACTCGCTCAACTCTTTCGCGGTCACGAATCGATAATCGTCGTACAGCGTTTCTCTCTTTTGTTCTTCCATCTCTTCGGTTAAATTTTCCAAGAACGAACACCATTTCGGCGCCGGACCGAGACCGGGGATGAAATAGCATCCAATCTTTGGATCTTCCATGATAGTAAAAACTAAACCGCTATTTTCCCAGCAAACGATATCGTTGATTTCTTTCCCGTCTCTCGGTTCGACCGCGACGTAATTATCCCCGCTATTTTGCTCCCAAACTTTCACAATTTTCTTATCCGTACTCATCACCCGCTTCTTCCCGTCCGCGGTTTCGTGAAATTTGATGTCTATGATCGGTTCGCCGTACATGTGATCTTTCGTCACCTTTGCTCGGCTCGACCGCAAATCGAATATTCGCACGATACCATCCGAGCTCCCACACGCTAAGTTTAACCCCGAGTCGTCGAATCGCACGCACGTCACCCCGGTTTTCTCCTCCGAATCGCTCATCTCCGTTCTATTCTCTAAAGTACTATCTCCGCCGCACGCGTGCAATCTCCCCACGCTTCTCTTCTGCCTCAAATCGAAACACTCCACGCTTCCGTCTCCACCTCCAACGGCGACTAAACCGTGCGTCGGGCTGATACCAACGACGTTTAAATCCTCGCACTTCGCCTCCAACGGCGCCAAAAACCGTCCTTTCTCCAAATTTAACCGGTACACGTCTTTACTCGATCCGCATACGATTAAATCCGCCGTTCGTCTCGAAATCGCCAAGTCTCTCCCCTGTCTCGGCGTTCGAACGTCGTAATACGTTCCAAACTTCGCGTGAAACCGAATCGCTCTGTCCGCGCATAAAAACGCAATCTTTGAATAATCTTCGCCTAAAAGTTGAAAGTCCACGATTTCGCTGTCCAAGTGTCTCGTAAACTTACAGCTCAGATTTCCCAAATCGAAGCACTTAAACATGGGCGGATGTAACCCGCTCACGACCAAGAACTGTCCATCCTCGGAAACTTTCCCTCTGTGCGCACACGTCGGAAACGAATCCAAGTCTTGAATCAACTCTATCCGTTGCTGATAATTCACATCTTTGCGTTGCTTTCTCGAAGGTTTCTTGTTCGTTTTCCCGTCGGCGGCGAACTGCGGATTGTGTTTGCTCGAGGCGACTTCGTACACTTTCACCCCGTTTAGAGCGCTCGTCGCTCGGAGAGAGGTGGTCGGAGGGTCCGCCCCTGATGCGCGGGACGTCATCTTTTATTCTTCCTCTCCTCTTCCAACCGCCTTTCTTAGTAAACGAGACGATTTGATGCGCTATTTTGTGACGGAGAGGCGGCGGTAAAAATGGTAAAAGAGACGAATATATAATAACGTTTACGAATACACGACATGTAAAGGGATGATCTCTATTTCTCTCACTCTCTGATATCCAAGACGCCAAAAGATACTCGCTTTTCGTGAGAGATAGATTCCGACGATCGCAGTATCTCTGCGTTTGATGAGTAGTATTAAATTAATCTTGATTATCCTCCTCGCGATCGTTTCCGAACAACTTCGTGCCGTACTTTTGGTACCTCCGGCAGGCGGCGAAATACATGGAATACGCGCCGATTAACACCGTCGCGACTAAAATATTCCTCGCGCTTTCCGCGCCTGGGAGTTTAATCGATACCGCGTCTTGCGGTAAAATCCCGCATCCTTGCAACATTTCTCTTTCTCTCACGGTGTACTTTCCCGCGGGTAACTTCAAACTCTCCTTCCCGGAAAACGTCCCTAACTTTACCTCCGGGTTTAACTTTTGCACCTCGGCGAAATCAATTTTTCTCGCCGTGATCACGTCCCCGATCGTTTCTCCTTTCCTCGGAATGTACGTTCTCGGTGCGTTGATTTTCGCGATCCCGTTGATGATTTCTAAATCTCTCGCGCTTAACGCGCCGCTCGGTATTAAAATAGTCTGCCCAATCTTCGGTGTGCCCGAGCCGATTTTTTTGTTCATGTTTCTCAACGTTTCCACGTTCAGTTTACGTTTACTCGCGATGGATTCGAGCGTGTCCCCGGAACGTAAGGTGTACGGTCGCGTGCCCGAGCCTCCTCCTCGTTTCGCCGCTTTTATTGGTATTCCTCTCGATCCAGTTCTCGCTTTAGCATTCCTGTTCTCGTTAGAGACGAATGTAACTCGTTTTTGCCCTATTCTTTTCCCGACGACTGTGGAAGAATTTTGCATCCTCAAACCATTCGTCTTCAAAGAAGCATCAGTCGTAACAGTAAAACGCATGCCGACGACTTTCGACCGCAACGAGAAGAACAAAAGCTCTCTTTCTCTCTCTCTTTCTCTCTTCTCTCGAAAGAAAAACAAGAAAGGGCAACAAAGTTTTGAGGAAAATGAAATTTCGATCTCCAACAGGAGTAGTAGTAGTAGTTGTGTTCTTTCGCTTAAATTCCAAAGAGGAGAGGAAAAAAGACCGACTGACGAAAAAAGACCGACGAACAAAAAAGACTGACGAAAAAAAAAGTAAAATCGAAGAAAAAAAGGAAAAACAATTTTTGCACAAAAATAAGGAGAAGAAAGTCATTCATTAATTAAACCACAGAAGAATACTCACAAAAGAAGCGCAGAGAGAGAGAGAGAGAGCGCGTGAAAGAGTAGTCTCAAAGTGTTGTTCTGTTCCTTTTTTCTCTCTTTTCTTTTGTTTCTTTCGACGGCTGAGAAAGAAGAAGAGGATTAATAATAAATGAGCGATTCGTCCGACGGCGAATTATCCTCCTCCGGAAGTGGAGAAGAGGACGATTTTATGATTGGAAAGAAAACGAAGCAGGGGAAACGGGAGAGCATTTACGGCGCGTTCGCGGAATCAGAGGAAGAGGACGACGAGAGAGATGGGAAGAGGAGGAGAAGTAGAGGAGGAAGAAGAATTGATTTTTCAAAGCCGGTTGGGTTCACCAGAAGCGGCGCTTTTCATGGAAAGAAAGGAGAAGAGGAGGAATACGAAGAAGAGGACGACGATGATGATGTGGCAGAGGAGAGACGGCAGAGCGGATCAGGCGCGAGCGGGTTAGGAGGCGTGAGAGTCGGTGGTGGCGGCGGTGGCTTGGGCTTTACGAGCAATACGGAGAACTACGACGACGACGAGGACGCGAGGACGGGTATAGGCGGCGGCGGTCTCGGCCTCGGTTTCGCGCCGGCGGGTGCTACTAATCACGAAGAAGAAGAAGAAGAAGAAGAAGAAGAAGAAGAAGGAGAAGAAGATTTTGATTTGTTACCGTCGTCGTTCGGACAACGCGTGGTGGCGAACGCGAGGCAGAGAATGCGAGACGCGGAGGAGGCGAGGAATGCGGCGAAAAGAAAACGCGAAGAGGCGAAAGCGAAGGAAAGCTTTGCCGCCGGGTTAGGAAACGAAGACGACGACGATACAGACGATATGAGTAACAACAATAGAAAACGAAGGAATAGTAACAAAGATGTTGGACACGAAAAGATCGTGAAACCGGATTTCGAAAAGCACACGAAAGGTATCGGCGCCAAGTTATTAGCGAAAATGGGCTACAAACCTGGTCAAGGTTTAGGCGCCGATGGGAAAGGGATTTCCAGAGCCATCGAAACGAAACTGCGACCGAAGAACATGGGCATGGGCTACGGCGATTTCGAAGAGAACGTAGAAAACGAAAAGAAGACTCAACAAAAGAAAAAGAACGGTGGTAGACGAGGGGGCGCAGACTACGAGAGCGAGAAGTTGGCCAGCGAAAAACGAATAGAGGAGAAAAGAAACAACGTAGAAACGATAGAAAAGAAGCTTTGGAAACGCTCCGCGAAGGAAGATGTGAAACGAAAAGCAGTCAGATACGAAACGCCGGAAGAATTGATCGCTCGACGCGAGCGAGAGCGGCAAGAGTTGGACGACAACATTGAGAATAACAACGCGAACGAAGGTTCGTTCGTCGAAGCTTTGCACCAACCGAAAATGATAATCATCGACATGAGTAAACGTGGCGGCGCGAGAGAGTTGGAAATCGACGGCACGTCGTTTAAATCGACGACCGGACAGTACCTCCAAGGCGACTCGGACGACGACGAGCAGCGCATAGACGACCAACATTTACCGGGAAGAGAGTTGTTGCGAAATTTGAACGCGATGGGGAAACTCGCCGCGTCGAATATTTCTTTGTACGACGCGAAAGTGCGAACGGAAATGGACACGTCCGCGGCGTTAATGCGCGAACAAGAGCGGTTGAGTCAAATCGAGAAGGACGTGAAAAAAGCCGAAGAAGATATCCGAACTTTGAACGAGAAGGTGAAGCTGTTGGTGGAGAACGAAAAAGACGAGAACGACGAAAAGATTCTGGAACAATGGTTGGAGCTGAAACGCGACCACAAAGAGGCGTTCGCGGAACTCGACATTGCTGCTGTTGCGGCACAAAAACACGCGAAGAAGTACTTCGAAAAAGCCTTTCGCGCGTGGGATCCCAAGAACCAGAACGAAGAAGCCTCAGGCGACGACGACAAGAACAGTTCGTATAAACTCGCCTACGAAAACTGCGGCAAGTGGAGAGACGTGCTCGTCTCGACGACTGAGATCGTCAAGAAGCAAGAGTCGTTTTTGAACTACACCGATGACCCAGTTATCGAAACCGTCGAAGACGAAACGTTACTCGAAGAAGTCATCGAAACGCCGGTGACGATGAAAATTATACGAACGCTGATTCAAGGATGGGACCCGCGCGACGTGAAGTCAAACTTAGCGATGGACCTCTTTTACGAGTGGCAAAGCGTGTTACCACGCCGCTCGTTGGATAAGATCGTTGAGAATGCCATCATTCCGAAACTGACACGAGAGATTGAAAAGTGGACGTTCGTTGAAGACGCTGGCGACGAAGGAAAAGTAACGTCTTCTTCCTCGTCGTCGGTACCCTCAAAGTGGATTTTCCCATGGCTCGAGATGCTTTTAGAACCTATCAAAGCGCTTTCGTCGACAATAAAACAAAAGTTTGCGAACGTGATAGACGCGTCTATTGGTGGCAAAGCAGTCGCAGTGGTTGAACCGTGGGTGGAAGTAAAAACGATCGTCTTTGGTCGAACTTGGTGGTCGCAGTTTGTCGAGAAGACAGTCGTCCCGAAACTGGTCGCCAAAGCGAGTTTGATTGAAATCGACCCCGCCGATCAAAATTTGGAGATATTCAACAACATTCTTCTGTGGAAAGCCGTCCTCGCATCGAGCGAAGAAACCGATGGCGGCGGGGGCGTTGCTAAAGTTCTCGAAAGAAGTCACTTTTGGAAAAAATGGTCCTCGACTCTAAAATCGTGGCTAAAAGACGAGAAGAATTGTGATTTGATCGAAGTCGCCGAATGGTACGAGTCTTGGAAGACGCTTTTAGGCGAAGACGTGTGTAACCACGAGCGTCCGCGGACGCATTTACGCCGCGCGTTAGAGGCGATGAACGCGGCCGCAACGGGAGAACCCATCGCGCTTTCCGACGGCGAAGACGACGAAGACGCTCGACAAACGCTCGCCGGACGAGACAAATCCCCCGGCAAAACTCGCAAAATCAAATCCAGCTCGACCGCGAAAAAAACGCTCAAGGATATCCTCGAATCCGTCGCGTCCGAAAACGATTTCGCGTTCCTCCCGAAAAACAATCGTCGCACGCGTCTGGAAAATCTCCCGGTTTTTGCTTTCGGCGGCGTCACCGTCGCCGTGGACGCGAACAAAGACGTCGTTTCCGTCTTGGCCACCGGCGCGGGCGAAGAGTCCTGGCACGTCGTCGGCATCGAAGAGTTGGTCGAGCTGGCGAGAATGAAAGCGTCCATGATGAGTGACGATTAATTTAGGGACAATGGTGATAAAACTTTGTCGTTGTTGTGCATTTAGGTAGAGAACGCGCGCGTGTTGTACATTACAGCACCATTTTAGTAAACATCCATCGCCTCTCTTTTCGTCTCTTCTTCTCCGCACAATTTTAGGGGATTCTCTACTTCTCTCACATGGGGACGACCAAAACGAACGACTCTTTCGCTTTGACGACGTTAGAGACAAAACCATCGTCCACCGTCGTCCGACATTTTGTGGGCAACCAAATCCCTTTGGCCATTCTCAACGATCCTAATCTCGCTCGAGCGGTTAAACCGTTACCGGCAAACTATTCCTTTGAAATCCATAAAACCATCTGGCGGCTTCGCACCGGGAACGTCTCTCGATTGGCGTTACAGTTTCCCGAGGGGTTACTCTTGTACGCGACGACGTTGGCGGATATATTCAAAGTTTTCGTTCCTTCGATAAAAGACGTGGTGATTCTCGGCGACGTGACGTACGGCGCGTGCTGCGTGGACGACTACGCGGCGACCGCGTTGGGGTGTGATTTTTTAGTGCATTACGGACACAGTTGTTTAGTGCCGGTGTCGATGACGACGTGTAAGACTTTGTACGTGTTCGTGGACATTTTATTCGACGAGGAACACTTGGTGCAGTCAATAAGGAAGAATTTTCCGAACAGGACGGATAAGATTGCGTTAGCGGGAACGATTCAATTTGCATCGGCGATCGGGAAGGTGCGGGAGACGTTGCGGCCGTTTTACGAGTGCTTCGATGTCGGGAGGACGAAACCTTTGAGTCCCGGGGAGGTTTTAGGGTGCACCGCGCCAAGTTTAGGAGATGGAGAGGTCATGGGAGCGAGAAGTGGAGATTCAATGGGAGAAGAAGGAAAGAAGGCGCACGATGCAATTGTGTTTGTGGCGGACGGTAGGTTTCATTTGGAGGCGATGATGATTGCGAATCCAAACGTGCCGGCGTATAGATATGATCCGTACGAACGGGTTCTGACGAGAGAGTATTACGATCACGTCGGGATGCAAAACGTGAGAAAGAGCATGATTTTACGCGCGAAGAAAGCGAAGAAATTTGGTTTGATTTTAGGGACGCTCGGCAGGCAAGGTAATCCCGCGGTGCTGGCCAGACTGGAGCGGTTGTTCGAGTCCAGGAATAAAGAAACGGTTGTATTTTTAATTTCCGAGATATCTCCGGAGCGGATAGCTTCGCTAAGCGAAAATGGTGGCATAGATGCGTTCGTTCAAGTGGCGTGTCCGAGGTTGAGCATCGATTGGGGCGAAGCGTTTATTGTGCCGGTGCTGACGCCGTACGAAGCGTACATTTGTTTAGAAGGCGCAGAGGCGTGGGACGACGTGAACACCGTATTAAGCGAAGGAAAATATGAAAAGAAAGAGGTTCCGAGTTATCCGATGAAGTATTACGCTGACGACGGGGGCGAGTGGACGAGCTCGCGGTTCGCGGAGCGACAGAAGAACATGGGCAATCGCAGAGACAAACCTTCGGTGCGACTCGTGGTGAGTTCCGGGAATTAGTAGTAGGAAATAGGAGCAGCAGTAGTAGTAGCAACATGTGTATTACGGTATTATAATATTATTAGCAATATAACAACTAATGCTTTCAATAATGAATGCGTATCTCTCCTTTTCTTCTGTACAGGGTTTTAAAATTACAACTTCTTTCGCGCGCGCGGGGCTAAAATTCATATTTTACATCTCTCTCTATCTTCTTCTTAGTTCACTCCGAGAGTCGCTATGTGCGTCGATTTCGCGCCCGTCGCGCAATCGATGACCTCGTACGCCCCGCCTCCTATTTTTCCTACTTCGACAACCTCTTCTTCGTACCCGGATTTTTTTCGGACGACGAATACCCTCTCGAACCACCTCTTCGTGGCGTACGTTAAAGGATGGAAATTGGTGTTGGCCGCGGTACCCACATTCGCGTTGCGATTATAATATCTAGTTTCCACGCCACCCGTCATCATCGCATCCATGCCGACATCGTGTTGCCAATCTTTCTTGGCCAACATGTTCGCATCTTCCATGTCATCTTTCCTCTCCGAGACGACGACTTTACAGCGCGCGGGCGCTCGACTTCGCCACCCGTCGCGGTGACTTCTCATCGTCGCTTTCCGTTTCGCCATCGTAGAGTACCTGGCAGCCTCTACAATCGCCGCGCACACTCTCGCGTGCGCCGCCGTTCGCTCTCGATTTCCTCCCATGCCGCTTCCACCGTATCGATCGGAAAACGCAGAAACGTCGCACACGGCGATGAGATTCGGCAACTCTTCAACCGGCAAAACGTGCAACGCGGACATAATCTTCACCACGTCCTCATCCGTCGACGCGTATTTAATGGATACCCTTTTCGCCGCTCTCGTCGTGATGTATTCTTCGGACGGCACCCACGTCCTCGTCGACAAAAAATTTTTCGTCTTCTTCGCGCCTTTCGCATCCACAAAGCCGTCGTCGTCGTGACTCTCGTTCGCATAAACGCTCGGCGCCGCGAACGTTTCCGATTCCAACGCGTCTCGACGGCACACGAACAACGCTCTCGGCAAGAACGCCTTTCCGGAAGCGCCGGAATCTTTTTCTTTCCTCCTCAAACTTTCTCTTCTCGCGCTGTTCTCGTTGATATCCTCGTTTTCCACGAACGCGTTTTCTCGCTCTCCTTCTTGGTCTTGGTCTTCCTCTTCGTCTTCGTCTTCGCAAACGCACTCTCGCGCGCACCTGGCAAACAACAAGGAGGCGGTCACCCCACAGTCTCGCGAACTCGTCGGCGCGATGACGAGCGCGTTCGGTGCGCGAGATACCTCCTCTTCCTCTTCGTCGTACATAACATCGTCGTCGCGCGCGTTGTGATGCTCTTTAAAAGCATTCTTCGCATTATAGTCGCTCTCGTCGTCGTCGTCATCCTCCTGCGTTTCCTCTAAAAGTTCGTTCCCTCGAGCGTCCTCGAGCGCTTTCAAGTCGTCGTTCTTTTCTCTCGCATGAAAGCGAGCATTCGTGTTGTTAAGATTGGAGAAAGGGTGGGTGAATTCTCGACAGTCCCATCCTCCTCGAGGTGGTGCGAAGCGTTCCTCCTTCGAGAGGAGGGACATGTGTTTTGTGCGTATGTTTTCCGCCGCGCGAGAGAGATTTGTGTGATGCTTTCTCGGGAAATTCAAAACTTTCGTCTGTGACGCGTCAGAGAAAATTGTGCGCGCGGAAAACGCGATGAAACTCACCTCGCGAACGACGTTTCCTCCCAAGTCGGGGAAGGAAAAAGGAACGCGTGAAAACGGAGAAGTGATGAGAAAAACGTCGAATTCGTTTTCGGATGAAGTCGCTTTATTTCACGAGGGTGAATACCTGGAGAAGTTGCGCGAATTCAGAGCGCTCGTGTTGCGTCGAATTCGAGCGCACATCGACGACGAGGACGAGAAAGAAGAAGAAGAAGAAGAAGAAGAAGAGGAGAACGAGGATGACTGATACACACACACGTACACGTTACATAATACTCATACAAAGAAAGAAAACGACTAGACCGAAGTCGATGCTGTTTTTTTACGAAGACGACCACCACCCTTTAGGGAATGCGTTTGACTGCTGTGCTTTTGGTAGTGTTTGACGTATTCGCACCCGACGGCGAGGACGAACAAACCGAGCGCAATCGCGTACGTCGTCGTGAACGGTTTATCACTGGCAAAGAACACGAAGGACCCTACGACGGTGAGCAGTTTCCTCGTGGTCGTGATCGCCACGGCAGGCACGGCGCCGAAATGTTTCACGATGATGGTGTATAACCACGCGCCGAAGAAGAAGGACACCGATCGAAACGTCAACAACATGAAATACAACGGCGTATCCCAAAAGAACATGAACGCGTGCGGTTCTAATAAGACGACGAAGAAGAATATAAAAATCGCACCAACCGCGTTCGTCCAAAGCATGTTCTCACCAACAGTCGCCCCGTAATCTCTCAAGATCCTATCCGTCACGTTCGATTGAAACGCGCCGATCCCAATCGTGATTAGACTCAACGTCAAACCGAGCGCGTAGTTTTCGCTCGGATTTTCCGTTTTATCCGAATTCTCTTGCTCCCCGAGACCAAACTCGCACGCCGCCGCGACGAGTAAAAAGCACGCCACGTAATCTATCAACTCGTACCTCCGCTTCAACCACACCACGGACACAAACATCACCGGAATTAGCTTCGCGCTTTTTAACACCGTCCCCGTCGCGTAATTCACGTACTTATACGCAAACTTTCCTAAACTCGTATACAACGCGATCAAAATCCCACCCAACACGAGCGTTGTTTTCGGCGCTTTCGTGTGCCAAAATCCACTCGTATACGTATCCTCTGCCTTTCCTTCCTCTCGTAAATCCACATCGCTCGATTTCGCTTTGTTTTTCTTCGCGTCCTCCTCCTCGCGCTTCTTCTTTTCCTCCTCCTCCTCCTCTTGGTCCCACCCGCACAGTTGCACCAAAACCGTCAGCGCGCTGAACACCACTAACTCGCTGAACGCTAAGAACCAAAAGAAATCAAACCCGGGTATTTGTTTGATGATGTACTCCTCCGCGACGCAGGATAAGCCGAGCGCGAGTACGGTGAGGAAGGAGAGGAGGATAAACGCGAACGGCGTTTGGAACTTCGTAGAACTTTTCGTCGTCCCCACGCGTCCCTTCATCTCTGATGTTGTGTCTTCGTCTTCAAAGTCTTCTTCTTTTATTCCGTGTCTCGGTAACAGCGCTTCGGTTTCCTCCTGATTTTCCCTCGTGGACGTCATGCACACCACCGCCGACTCGTTCTCTCTCTTACTCTCTTTATCGCAGGGTGCTTTTAAAGCGCGCGTATTCAATCCTTTTCGAGTCTGATTTCTGGGGAAAAAGCCGCACATTTCGAACGCATTTCAACACGCATCAGAGCACACTTTAAACGACGCTCTCAAAAAGTCGCTTTTTCTCCGTTGGTGTCGTCGTCTCGAGAAGCGTCTCGAGACGACACGCACGACGAATGTCCGCGAAAGACGACGAGGAGGCTGACGAAAAGGGTGGTGGTTTTCTCCCCCAAACGCTCGCTGCTCGAATGACTCCTCCAAAGCCGTTTTTCCCGACACATCAACCACAACAACAACAACCGGGGATGACGATGGGAACGACGACGACGGGAACTCCTGGTGTTGGAGGGGGATTCGTCGTTGGTGGTTTACCCGCACCTCCGATTTTGGCGGCTTCTGCGCGCGGTGCTGCGCCTACAGCCGCGTCGGCGGCGCCGATCGCGATGGGAGGAGGAGGAGGAGGAGGACCAGGAGGAGGGATGATGATGATGATGAATCCGATGCTGATGCAACAGCAACAGCAGCAGCAGCAGCGGATGATGATGATGAACATGCAACAACAACAACAACAACCCTCGGCGGCGGCGGCGGCGGCGGGAATGATGATGATGATTCCTCCTCCGCCGATGAATGCGCCTTCGCCCGCTTCGCCTTGGACGGAACACGACGCGCCGGACGGGAGGAAATATTACTACAACCAACTGACGAAGAAGTCGACGTACGAGAAACCGAGAGAGTTGTACACCGCGAAGGAGAGTTTCGTGTTTGAAAACTGCGCGTGGAAAACGACGTACGATAAGACGTCGGAGAAGTATTATTATTACAACAGAGAGACGAAAAAGACGCAGTGGGAGACTCCGGAGGAGTTGACGAGGACGGAGGAGAGGTGGGAGCGAATGAACGAGGAGAAAACGAGAAGAGAGAAGGGCGGCGGCGGTGAGACGCGGAACAGAGATGAGAACGGCGACGCGATGAACGCGCCGGCGTCGGCATCCGGTCCTCCTCCTCCGCAACAAACGCACAACCAAGCGTACGTGCCTTTGCAGTCGAATTCAGAGACGGTGCTGACGTTCGAGAACGACGAGGAGAGAAAAGCGGCGTTTAATAAACTTTTGGAGGATATTAATATGCCAACCTCGGGCACGTTCGAGCAGTTTACGCAGTTAGCCGCGAGCGACGCGAGATTCAACGCGCTCAAGAAAAATGGAGAAAAGAGAAACTTGTTCAACGGGTTTCGATCGAGGAAATTAAGAGCGGAGAAAGAGGAACAGAAAGAAGTCGAGAAACGGAAACGCGTGGCGTTTAGAAACGGTTTGCAAGATTGCCGAGTCAAATACGACATCACCTCGAAATCGAAGATTATTCGAGACTCGCCGTTAGAGCGGAATTTAATGTCGCAAACGTGGTTTACGAACATCGAATCGTTGAAAGAACGCGAACATTTGTTTCGCGATTTTTGCTCTGGATTACACGTCATCGAAAGAAAAGAAAAGCTAGCAAAGAAAGAGCAAACGAGAGAGTTGTTTAAAGGCTTGTTATTGGAGAAAGGGTGCAATTTCAACTGGCAGTGGCGACGGGACGTGATGAATAACGCGGCGATTCAAAACGACACGAGAGCGGTGCATTGCGATCGGCAAGACCAACTGACCGTATTTTCCGAACTCTTTCGGTCGTTCGATCAAAACGAAGTCGAGACTATGAACCGCGAAAACGCCGTGCGGTTCCGAGAGGAACGGAAGAATCGAGAGCGCTTTTGCGAGACGTTGAAAGAGTTGGCGGAGAATAAAATCTTGACGCCGAGGACGCTTTGGAAAAAGTTTAAAAACGAGAAGCTCGAATCGACGGCTTCGTTTGGCATGTGTAATGGGAACGTGAGTGGGAGCACGCCGAGAGAGTTGTTCGACGACGAAGTGATCAAGTTGGAAGAGATGGTGATGGAAGATGCAAAGCGATTGGAGACGTTTATGAAAGAGAACGCGTCAAAGGACGCGTTTCCCGGCTTTCAAAACGAGAACGTCGTCGACTTACTCGACGAAAGCGCGATGGCGACGGCGAGTAGTGGTAACAAGCTACCACCCTTCGACGATATCGTCAAATATTTAGAAGAGTACGTGGAAACGAACAAGGAGGCTTTAGTGAAGAAAGCGTCTTTATCGCCAAACATTCAACCCACGTTTCTTTGCGAAGTCGTAGCGGATACCATCGAAAGGATCCACCGACGCAAGAAGCGAAAGTTGCGGGACGCGTTGGATGATTTTGAGGACTCTTTATACGACGAAATGAAACTATTCGACGAAGTTTTGAACGATAAAACGTATTCCGAAACGAAAAAAGCGTTCCAATCGTCCTCGTGGTGGACGAAATGTTCGAAAGAGTTCGACGTGAGCGATGAAAAGCTCGAGGAGATATTCGAGGACGTGAAGAAGGACCGATTGAAAAAGTTAGCCAAGAAAGAAAGCGGTGGCAGAGGTCGCGGTGGTAGCAGTAGAGATTATAGCAGTAGTAGAAAACGTTCGAGAGACGGAGAGAAAGATAAGCCGACGGAGAAAAGAAAAAAAAAAAAACGCGCGGAAGACAGCCCGGAAAAGGAAAGCAGCGAATCGGGAGAATTGAAGTAGACAACAAACAGTAGCAGTAATTAGAGCGTTAAAATTCTTTTGATAATTGCATTAAAATCGGTATTGAATACCTAATAAGTAATAAATGTGAAAACTTCTCTTACACTTGTTTTCGTTCACTCGTCGTCCCATGATCTACAAAAAATAAATGATGTGTTGTTGTGTGTTCTATTTTTCTCATGAACGCGACAAACGGGTAAGCCATTCTCCCATGGTATCTCTTCTCTCTCTCATCGTATGTTTTTCTTTCTTTTTCTTTCTTCTTATATTCTGCTCTCTCTTCTCTTCTTCTTCTTCTTCTTCTTCTTCTATATATCTTTTTCCTCTTCAAACTTAAAAAAACACACGCATGTCTTCGTCGATGTTTGTGACTTGATTCTCCATTTGTAAAATTAAACGTTCATCTCCTCCCTCTCTTCTCTTCCGCCAGCGTGCTATAGAATATTATATTCTGTCTTTCTCATTCTCAGTATCTCTCCCTTCTCTTCTCTCTCTCATTTTTCGTGTGGTGTGTGTTCTCTTTCCATGTCGTCGTCGTTGATGTTTTTTCTTCGTAGTATTATTGAAGAAGTTTTATAGTATTATCAAGTGGTTCACACGAAAGAGTCGCCTTACGCGCACTTATTCGAAGCGATCGATTTTAATTTGCATCGGTCTGCCTTCCAACTCAACGCCGTTGAACCCGGCAATCGCAGCTTGCGCTTGCTCTTGCGTTTCAAACAAAACCGTACCCCACCCTTTGGATCGACCGGTGTCGTCATGGCACGTGGACTTGGCGTCCACGACGGTGCCGACTTGTTGGAACACTTGTCTCAAATCGTCCGAGGTTGTCGACCACGGCAAGTTTCTCACCACAATTTGTAAACCAGAACTGTTTTCCGGTCTGATTTCTCTCGGTGGCTTCGTCGCCGCCGCCCCGCCCGGTCTTTCCGCGCGCACGATGATCGATCTCGCTCTGCACTCGGTGTCGTGCAACGCCTTGACGCCCGCGTCGGCGGCTTCTTTGCTCGCGAAATCAATCAACGCCCACCCTTTGGATCTCCCGCCGGATTGTCTGGCAACTTCACATCTCAACACCGGGTGCCCGATCGTTTGGCAGTGTTCAATCAACGCTTGTTCGTCGGTCTCCCACGCCAAGTTCCCGACGTAGCATCTGCACCCTTCCTCCGCTTCCGGCAAGTTGGTCGGTCTTTGCACCGGCGCGCCGCCGGATCCTCTCGAGGAGGATTTCGGCGCCTTCGGTAACGGATTATCCGCGCGAACGGAAATGTTCCGGTCGCCTAACGCGTGGCCGTTCATCGCTTGCATCGCGGATTGCGCCGCGGACTCGTCGGAGAACGAGACTAAGGCGTATCCTCTCGAGCGGTTTTGGCGACCCT
>Ga0115567_10003332_pt1 | contig 15851 bp, 9 predicted proteins | sample COGITO_mtgs_1204_2_FD_88679 | JGI IMG/M metagenome (GOLD analysis project Ga0115567, IMG submission 88679) | Pelagic marine microbial communities from North Sea - COGITO_mtgs_120412 | ecosystem: Environmental > Aquatic > Marine > Epipelagic | place: Germany:Helgoland, sampling site Kabeltonne... | reverse complement strand
TTTTTTTCAAACCAAAAACTGATCAGAAACCGCGCGAGAAGAGCGCCTAAATGGACGAAACGAAACGTAAATTTGAATCGCAACGATACGTCTGGTGTGAGTTGTTCGTGCTTGGTGTTTTGTAAGCCTTCAAAACTCCAAAAACCTCTTCCTCCGCACCGTTTGTCGAAACTTGTTTTTTATCACCGACAAGAGAAGGGCGACGAAAATATCGCGTTCAAACGCGCGTCCGTTCGAGAGGTGTGAAATAGCTGTATACGCGCGAATAATGTCACGCAAGTTGTTCCAGGTGATCGCTTCTGCTCTTCCTTCATCGTTTGGATACGTTCCAGGTTGATAAAGCGCTTCAATTCGTCTTCTGCGATCGATGTTTTCGGTGGAGTCTTTTCGAGGAGAAGATTTTTGAACGCGCGCGACGTCGAGCGTATGTACATCTTATCGTAGAAATACACGCGTTCAAAGAGAATACGCGTGTACTTTTATCACTTTCTGTAGTAAATGTAAACGTAATGCGTTCATTTTATGCTCTTTCGAGGTTCTTTTAAATCCTCGTCTCCTCGTTCCGCGTTCTCCTCGGGGTATTTTTTTCACTTCTTTTTGTTAAATGATTGGTGATGAAGAAGGAAAAAAAGGTATGTGGACGAGTAGAAAACTAATTTAAAAAGTGTGCACCTTGTCCTTTTAAAGTGTGCACCTTCTTTTCCCCACACCAAAAAAAAAAGGGCTCATCACAAAAACGGCACAAAAAAAACCAAACAAAAAAAAATTGTTCCAACATCCAACATCATCACAAAAAAGAAGACGACGCTTTACCGAGACCGAGAGACATTTTTCTCTGTGTTGGTCTCTCTCTCTGCCTACACCCACCATGAGACGCATCGTCGGCGTCTCGCAAGCCGATGAGAACATCGACGAGGCCAACGAGATGCTGATGACTTCTTCTACCAATAGGAGGAGAGGAGGAGGAGGATCGTCTTCGACGGCGTCGGCGACGAGTTCTTTGTCTTCTTCTCGTAAAAATAACATGAGTAGGGAAAAGAAGGGACGCCGCGGCAATCATCATCACGAAGAGGAAGCTTTAAAAAAGGCCAAGAAGAAGACGGCGGCGGCGGCGAAAGGAGGATGCTGCTCGAAAAAAGCGATAGCGACGCAATCGACCACGGAGGAGGTGTTGCCACACGTCCTAGAGAGAGAAGATGCGGTGATTGTCGAAGTCGACGAGGAAGAGATGACCACCACGACTGTTGGGGAAGACGAAGAAGACGCGTCTGGTGAGGAGGAAAAGGCGGACGCAAAATCATCATCATCATCATCGTTAAAGAAGACAAAGAAGACAAAGAAGAAAAAGGAAGACCACGATTCAGACGATTCAGACGAAAAAGAAGACAAAGACAAAGAGGAACGGATGATCTCTCCAGATTCTCCGTCCGTGTTCATCGAAATCGACGGTGACGATGATGGAGCGAGGAAAGGAACAGATGACGACGAAGACGATGATGCGCAGTCGCAATCGACGGCATCGTCGTCGTCGTTTACGTCGTCTTCCTCGAAAGCTAAACGTGTTAAAAGCGAAGAAGTCGCTGTTGATATCGAAGATAAAAGCGATGATGAAAGCGATGGTCGAGCGAGTAGTAGCGATGACGATGATGTAGAAGATGATATCGAATCTGGTCGTCGACGACGACGACGAAGAAAGAGTGATTTGGCTAAAGTCTCGGACGACGACGACGAAAACGACTCCAAGTACAACTCGTCTTCTTCCGGTTCGTTGTCGTCGAAATCTTCGTCCAAGAAAAAGAAGATCAAGGAGAAGAAGAAAAAGGGCGCGAAACCTTTGTCCTCGACGAACGACGAGGAAGCGATGATGAACGAACGTCAACCGTTGTTGAGCAAAAATAGCGAAGAAGAGAAGGCGAAGGAGGAAGAAGAAAAGAGGATGAAGTCGGGCACCGGATTTGCAAAGACGTGTAAAGCGATCGGTGCTTTTAGCGCGTTGACCATGACGGCCTCGGTGTGTTTCGTTGGTTACCAGGTGTATCCAGTCGTGAGCGATGATTTGTCTCTCGGGAATATCGCGCAACACTTACAATCGTATTTATTGGTTGACTTACCCAACGGAAACTTGAAGCCGGTGCTACCGGACGAAAGCGATTTGTTACCGATCGATGCCGACGGTAACTTCATCTTACCGGGTGGAAAGAACCAAACGGCCTCGTCGGCAACGCTCCCTGCCACTTCCGCGAAGAAAAAGAAAGGCGCATCTTCATCTCTCGAGCCTTCAGAAGAAGTTGCCGGAGACACGCACCCGGATATTATGAACGAGGCAGTCATCGGTAAAAAAGAAGACGAAGAGGACGCCGACGCCGACGGTAAAGAAGAGCAAGTAGAAAAGAAGAGCACCTTTGGAGGTTTTTTGAAGTCAAAAGCGAAGGAGGACGAAGCAACTGCTACGTCTACCTCGGACGACGCTTCCGATGATGCCGAAGAAGAAGAGAAGGAAGACATCGATGAAGAGGCTGACGATGATCAAGAGGAGCAAGAGGAAGAAGAAAAAGATGATCAAACTGATGAAGAAAGCGAAGGTTCCGAGGAAGATCAGCTGAAACAGGAACAAGAAGATTCTTCGGCTAATTATTCCGGGAAAGAGCTCGAGAAAGGTTCCATCTCTTCTGGATACGCTCGATCGAAAGAGCGTTACGCCGAAGCCGTGAAGAACTTCAAGTCTGGTAAGATGAGCACCTCCGGTAAAATGTACGATCTTGGACCATCAGAGACACCCGAAGATGTTGAAGAAGAAGAAGAAGAAGAAGAGGAAGGAGGAGAAGAAAAAAAGGAAAAAAAAGTTAACGACGAGGAAGGAACCCGTTCATCGGAAGAAGATCCGAAAAGTTCCGTCATCCCGAAAGTAAAGGCAGTGGCGAAGATTGTCGACAAAACGAAAGATTCAATATTTTCTGCGCTGGAAACGATCGATCACTTAGAAAAAGGGACCGAGGAAGCACCCGACGAGAAAGAAGAAGAAAAGGAAGAAGAAGAAAAAGAGGAAGCCCCTGAAGAGGAGTCGCGCGCAAATCCGGATGATATGCCTTCGCTGGAAGGAATTTCAACCACGAGCGCAGAGAAGCGCATGAATGAAGACACGGCGAACGCGAAAGCGAGTGCAGAAGCGCGTAATTTAGCTGCCACAGCATCTGCTGCAACTTCTGCTGATGGTGCCATCGACACGTCTGGTGCTGCGGTTGAAACGACGAGCACTCCGAAGATTCTCGTTTCCAAAGCGTGCGAAACATCCGAAGATGAGACCGCTTTAGGTCTTTATCGGCAAGTCAACAGCAAATGCGAATCTACTGAAGACGGAATCAAAGTAATTGGGTGCATTCCAAAGACTAAGAACTGCCAGGGGTGCTACTTATCGGACACGCCGGCGGCATCGCAGAAAGATTCGCTGACGCAGTGCGCGAGCGTCGTTTGCGACTTCCACGACGTCCAAGGATGCCAAGCTTAATCGAAAAGTATACATATAAAATTAGATATTAAATATAGCGAGTTTATTGTTGTCAACGACACAATCGAGTGTAGCAGAGTGCATATATTAAACATAAATAATCGGTTACGGATGTATTTCTAATCGGACGCCTGAACATGGCCAATCTCGAATCGTTTTAAACACCTCAATAGCTAGATCGAAAGAGTGGTGTTTTAAAACTGCAGGTATTTCGTCGAAATAATGATACGGAACACCCTGTCCAATATCTCGTCTCTTATAAGGGCTAAATCCGTATAAATGCACTTCCTCGCAAATTTGGGAGGCTAAAATAACGGCGTACGCTCCAGACATAGCTTTCCCGGTTTTACTCGTGCCCATTTTTTGCGCCGTCAAGTGCGACAAGACGTCCCAGGATCGCTGCGTGTGCACGACTAGTTCGGGGGACCATATCTTCAACCCTTTATTCGTTCTTTGACGCATAAGTCTGGCGTATAAGTGTTTCCTGGCGTAGTTTGATGTCACTTCAAAAACCATGAGCGTAGAGTTTCTCTTGGAAGCGTGCTTCGCTCCGCGACCATTTTTCAAAACTACTTTCGGTTTTGACTCGTCCGCTTCCGTAATCTTTTCTGCTTGACCAGATGCATCACTGTTCGCGTCGTCTTCATCCTCTTCGCTGTACTCGCCATCGCCGCGAACGAATCGTTTCGTGTGCTGCTGATTGATCAAGTCAAACGTCGTCCTATACCCGACGTCCTTTTCAAATCCATCTATCGGCGCGTAATTCACCCTCCAAACCGCGTCTTTCCCATCGATTTCTTCACCGTATCCTTTCCCTAATATTGCTCCCGAGTTTCCCACAATCGCGCACGTTCCAAAACTAAACTCTTTATGATCCTCGTCCTCTCTCGGGAGCTGCTCGACTAAATCGCCTCTAAAATCTAAAATAATCTCTTCGTCCTCTGACGTCCCCACGCGTCTGGTCATTTCGTCTTGCCAACTGTTCCCGCTTCTCTTATTCATCAGCGAATGGTTGTTTTCTATTCCATCGTCGATCTCTTCTCCGCCGCTGTGACTTCCCGGTTCCACTCTCTCGCCGTTCCTATCAATCTTCACCACCCTTACTCCCGGTTCAAACATCGATCTGTGCATAATTAAACTCCTTGTTTTCGGTTTATTTCTAGATCTGGCGGGATCGTAATACGCACCAGTGACTCGTATAAACAACGGATCGTCTACGGATTCCAATCGGTGCCAAACCTTCCTTTCCTTATCATCGCCTCCCGAGGACACGCACCGGCCGTTCGGGCGCACTTCGCTCGTACCTTTCGGACCGACGTGTTCCAACGTAAACTCTCCTTGTTGCGTTTGCCCACTCCTTCTGTTCCGTCGTCTACTGCTACTGCTACTGCTACTGCTCGCGATAGGCAATGGTGGACTCGATAATCGCTTCTGCTCTCGGGCGATGTATTCTTCCGTCTCTTTATCCAAAGCCCGGTTTTTTTCTCTCTGTCGTTCTGCTGCAAAAGTTGTCTTTGCCTCGTCTTCGTTTTCGGATGATGTTTCTTTCGCACCTCTTCCTCCTCCTCCTCTGTATCCTCCAACGGCAAACGAAGAAGACGAAGAAGCGTCTTCTTTGGTACTCGCCGCGTTTCTCGCTCTGTCTCGACGCGCACCCTCCGGGGAATTCGTCTGAATCGTCTCGGAGAAGTCAAACGCTTCCCCGACTCTCCGGTGGCCGTGGAAGAACGTCGCGAATACCGTCGTCGCGAAGAGGAGGAGAATAAGAATTAATACGTTTTTCGTCGTTTTCTTCTTCCCTCTTTTTCCTCCTCCTCCTCCTGTGATGATGAGGGTGCTGTTCGCGTCGTTCGCGCTCTCTCCGCCGCTGCTGCTCCTTCGCAGCATCTTTTCGTCGTCCTCCTCCCGAGAGACAAAACTGTGAAGTCTCTCGTCAGAACAAATTCTCTCTCTCAGGAACACTTTAACAGAACACACAGTATGAGTGCAACAACAACAACAACAACAACAGCGAAGGGAGAGGACACAGAAGAGGATCGTTCAATCTCAAGATTCCTTCGCAGAGGGGAAGAAATCGCGAAACACGAACCGACGACGTCGTATTATTGTAAACTGAGAGCGGTGGAACTCGCGATGGAGATGCACCCTCGGCCGATAGATTTGATTAAGAAACTGTTGGGAGAGTTGGAGGTGCGCGAGCGTTTCGTCGAGCGAGAAAATCTTTTGAGCAGACCTCGTTCGTTCGTTCGTTCGCTTGCGCTCGAGACTTCTCTGCGTCTAAACCCAAACGCTCTTTCTTTCTCTCTCGTTTTTGACTTTTAGTATTATTGGTTGCCTTAACGTACGGTACTCTTCAAATATTCCAACTACCGAAAACAACAGAAACAAAAGCGAACGAAGAAGATAACCTCGCATCCGTCGATTGATTTTGCGAAAGTGAAGCGATTTGCACTTTCCGTGTACGACCGCGCGGATCAGCGAGACCGACGAAAGATGTTTACGAGAGAGCTCGTGGACGCCTTTGACGCGTCGGCGGCGTTTTTGTATTGCTTGGAGAGCCAAATTTTCACGCCGTATAAAGAGCAAGGGTGCGATTTTAACCAGGATTTACGGCAGAGAGCGGAGTACGCGGAGTGGAGAGCGTACGATGTAGCGGTGGCGTTGAGGAGTGGAAGAGCACCAACTGAAGTAGCGGACGCTTTTGACGACACCGATGGTGGCGGAGAGTTTTTGAACGCCGGAGTAGCCGGGATCAGCTTGGCTGCGGCGGCGCCGCCCCCGCCATTGGATCTTCCCAACGATGTTCCAAAACCAAAAGATAGACCTAACTGTATCGCTCAAGAGAAGAAGAAAGATGAAGAAAATGAGGATGAAGAAGAGGATCAACAACAACACGAACAAGAAGTCGAGCAAGAAAAAGAGGAAGTGGTGAAACAAGAAGAAGAAGATCAAGATGTAAAAAATCCAGAAATAGTAGGAAAGAAGAAGAAGAAGAAGAAGAAAGCGGCTGCCAAAAGTGGAGGAAAAGAAGACGATAAAGACAACGATAACGTGGTAAGTTCTCGCATAGCTACCGAAAAAGTATCCTCTGATGAAAAAACACGAGAAACTCCGATGTTTAACGGAGTCACGTCGACGCGGCACGGTAATACCGATTGGATCAAGATCGAGAGTAAGAAGACGTCTCAGAAATTCTGGTTCAATGAAAAGACCAAAGAAAAGAAGTGGGAAGAGCCTACAGACGAATAGATAGATGTCGCAGCTTTATGTAGTTCACCAGAAGACGCGTGTACGTACAAACGGTGTATTATATATATTCGCGACATGTATTGTTTGATCTTTATATTACTTTTTTTTTCCAAGAACGAAGACTCTCTCTCTCTCTTTCGCTCATCTTCCTTCTTCTCCTAATGCGTTTTACTCATCGCACGCTCTTTGACATACAAAGAAAGGTGCGAAGGACTGATGTGATGATTTACAAATAAAAATCTCTCTGTCTACTCTCTCCGCCAACTTCTTTCAACTTTTTCAAAATCTTCGAGAAGTATTCCTCCATGTATTGCTCCAAAGTTGTCGTTTCGCTTTCGTCCATGCCTAAAATTTCGTACGTCTCCGCCATCTTATCGCTGTTAAATTCCACGCCCGAGCTCAAGACTTCCGCAAACGCCAAACGGTCCGAAGCCGCCGATGTCCACTGGAAAAATCTCGTCAAGCCTCTCGTGAATTTCAACAAAAGCACCGGCACTTTGCTCACCTTGGCTTCGTTACCGCCTAACTTTTCGCAAAGTTGAATGACTTGGTTCACCGTGTACGCTTTTGGCCCGGCTAACGTCAACACCTTCCCATTCGCTTCTTCTCTTCTCACCGCTGCCATGGTCATTTGTGCCACGTCTTGCGTGTCCAAGTACGCCGTTTTCGTGTCGTCGTCGGTACCCCACAGAGATTGCTCCTCCAGCACCGGCACGGCGTAGCCCGCAATCAACGGCTGCATAAACCCGCACAGTCTCAACACGACAAAGTTCATCCCACTCGCTTTTAAATACTCCTCAACCGCATACTTCATATTCATCAACGGCACGTCTCTGTACTTTTCGCATTTGTCGATGGAATAAAAGACGTACTTTTGGATGCCCATCGCGGCGGCGATTTGAATCGTATTCTTCTTGGCCTCCCAGTCGATGGCGTACGAGTCCTCCTCCGGTCTCGCCGTGGACGCGTCCACGATCGTGTGAATCCCAACAAACGCAGGCGGTAACGTTTCTGGTTTCGTCAAATCCGCTGAAACCGTGGTCGCTCCCCAATCTCTGAGAAAATCCGCCGGGTTCTGTCTCGGTCTCACCAAACACCTCACGTCGTAGCCTTCGTCCAAAGCTCTTCGAACGACTTGGCGACCTAAAGTCCCCGTGGCACCAATGACCAACATGGACGTCTTTCTGACTGGCGTCCCAGCCGGTGCGATTGGCGTTTCAGACGGTTTAGAAGAAGATTCTTCGCCCTCCGCGCGAACGATAGTGTTGAATCTCACCGCCGCTGCTCTCTGATGATGAGACGATGAGCTGGATGACGTCTTTGATGATTGTCTTCGAGAGGCGTTCATCATCTTAGACGCGCCGGTAAAAAAAGCCGACGTTTGCGGCGCGGTTTGCGTAAAACTCATCATTGTTTGTTATTATTATGGTACCGTATCACGTTCTTTCGTTTGTGTGTGTGTTAATATGTATCTACGTACGAAGAGCAACAGAACGAATAGTTATGAAGAAAGATAAAAAGATTAGTGGATAAAAAAAGCCAAGGTGGCAGAAGCCACCTGTCGCCTGTCTGTCCTCAAAAAAAGGAGAGAAAAAAAAAAGAAAATGAAGGGCTGAAGCGATCTAAGCCCACTCTGGAGAGCCCACTCTGGAGAGTTTTTTTAATTCTTCTTTCTCTCTTCTTTTTCTTTCTTCTTCTCTTGTTTTTCATCCACAGTGCTTTTTAATAAAAGAAAGAAAGCAAGAAAGGAATTACACGCGACGTTTACTACGGTTTAACTGTTGTTTGTGAGTGGTACACGAATAGATTTATACAAAAGTGACTACCGCATCATCATCATCATCTCTGCTATATTTATTATTATATACCACAACCACAATCATTGTTTCAGATTGTGTTCTTTATTGTTTCTTTGTTCTCCTTCGCGTGTGCGAGCAAATTCTTGTTCATTCAGTCTCTCTTCTCCTTTTCGTTTTCCGCGTCCGAGAACGGACGCTCTTCGACCGTTTGCGTTGGCTCTTGAATCGGAGGGGTCGTCGCTTCTTCGTCTCCTTCTATCGTCTTCGCTTCAACGGTTTTTGCAACAATGGTTGGCCTTTGTATCAGTGGTTGGGCTGGTACTCTCGGCGCAACGGGTGCTGTCTTCGTCGTCTTCGGCGGTACCTCCCTCACCGCCTGTTTTTCTTCTTCTTCTATTTCTTCTTCCGTCATGCCTTCGAACGGGTTAATCAAAGGCGGTTGTTGCTGACGTTGGTTCAACGCGTTCAACATTCTACTCAACGCTTCCACAGAGTCTCCTTCGTTCGGCGCCTCCTCCGCAGCTTTCATTTGCACTTTAATCAAGTTTATCAACATTTCAGTTTGCTGCTGTTGAGCGCGTTCGGCTTCCATCATCGTCTTTGTCCAAGCCGGGGTGATCGGCACCGGTGGAGGGACACTACTATCCTTCTCCGTCGATGTCACCGCTGGTACGCCGCCATTCTTCACGCGCAAAAATTCCGCGACGTTCTTGTCGTAGATAGATCTGAGCTGCTTGAAAACTCCGTCTTGCGCCGCATGGCGTTTGATCGCTTTCATTACCATTTCCATATCGACGACTGTCTTCTTTGGAGCGTCAGAGGGGAGAACATTGCTATCGATGTTATTGATACGCACATCAGAACCCGGTATTTCGTCAGAACTATCATCTTTGATCCCCAACTCGCGCGCGCGTTTGACATTCACATCGGCGAGCTCTAACATGGCTTTGGTATACGCCACCTGCTTCGGCGCCCCGAGATTTTTCGAAACGTTTTCCAACTGCTTACTGTAACCATCGCTTTGAGGTAAATCATTTTGAAAGCCTGCTTGCAGAATATTTTGTTGAGCCGTGTCGAACGACCGCATCGTCGTTTGTAGCGCGTGTGGTTGCGGTTGCGGTTGAAGAATCGCTCGCTGGGACTGCTCCGGCATCTGCTGCGGCGGTAACTGTTGCTGAACTTGCGTAATGATAGATGGAAGACCCGCGCGATGTTGCATAAGTTCTTGTTGAACGCGAGCTTGCACCAACATTTCAATGCGTTGTTGTTCGTCGAGCGCGCTCAGGTTCGGATTGCCGACGTTCGTAGGGAGCGTATGAATAACAGGAGGAGGAGGTAGCTTCACAACCGGCGCCGCATCGATACCGAAGTAATTTGGACTCGGAATTGACGCTGCTACGGCCATCATATCGGCGTTCGCACGTGTGGCGCCATCTTTCACCGCTTGCACGTGGTTATTGTTTCGTAACTTGGCGAGCTTTTGCTGCATTTGCATCTCGAGCAACTTTTGCACGTACAGCGCCGGAGGCGTTGGCCTTTTCGTCTTTTTCGGCTTCACCTCTTCTTCTTTCCTTCTAAGAAAAGCCCCGGGATTTTCGCGCGCTTGCTCGAGGGCTTCTGAATAGGCGCGAGCCGAGTTTTCGTGCATGCCGTCCTCGTTGATCTGCATTGAACCGTCATTCGACGACATCGATACGGTTTGTCGTTTTTCCCTCTCTCGCTCTTCTTGTAATATTTGAAGTTGAAGACGGTCTTCTTCAGCCTTTTTCGCGCGCTTCAACTCCTCTTTGAGCATCGCGTTCGCTCGCGCCCAGTCTTGTTGCTGCAACCGCTGTGTGTCGTTACTCACATTCGCCGCATGCGCGAGCTTCAACAAACCATCCATAGCCCCAATGTCACTGTGCATCGCTTGAGTTTCCTGTTTCTTCTTCATGAGCGCTTTCTCAAATTCTGGGCTGATCTTATCCGCTGGGCGTCTCTCTTTGTATGCTCTCGTCGATGCGTGTAACTTTTTCGGTTGCTGGTGAAGCTGCTGCTGCTGGAGTTGGAAATATTGCTGTTGTCTTCGCTGGAAATCTTGCTTTTTCGCGAGCTGCTCCGGCGACTGCAAGGCGGCGCGCTTCTTCGCTGCCGACCTGGATCTACTGTCAGCGTTCGACTTTGCTCTCTTATTATCGTACGAAAACATCGTTGGGAGCGAATCGTTCAGATCGTTGATGTTACGCATGCGCTTCGTTCCTCGATCGTCGTTACTATATGGATGCTTATGCTCTCGGGCATCCGCCGGAGGTGGAGGAGGAACGAATTCCGGAACAGGAGGAGGCTTATACTTCAGACACGCATCTTTGCCGCTGATGAGAGCCTCAAAGTCTGACGGCGTGTCCGGAATTCTCGGCGCGTGTTGCAATATCTTCATAACTAACGCTTTTTGCCGCTCTTTTTGAACCAGAAGCTGCGTCGCCTTCAAAATCGTTTGATAGTGTTCCAGCTGTCCTGCCGGACTTTTCGTCGCTCCGTAATTGAAGTAATTTTTATTATTATTATTATTATTATTATTATTGTAGACGGATTGATTACCGCTGCTCTTCTTTGCGTTCATTCTAGCAGGTGGTCGATCGGTATTGGCATGTTCTTCGACGGTCTTCTTTCTCCCTTTGCAGCTCTTCAAAACGTTCTCGATAGTTTCGCGATACTTCCGGCTCAACTCTTCCCGTTCTTGCGCCTCAAGCAACGAGGTGAGTTTCGTCTCCCCCCCGCGTTTACCCACTCTCGCATTGTACACAGCCATCGCATCTTTCTGAAGCTTTTGCATTTCGTTCAAGTTTTCATCGTCATCCTCATCGTCGTTTTTGTCCTTCGCCTTGTCATCTTCCGCGTTGCCGAGAAGGCGCTCTCGCGCTCGCGCTTCTTCATCATCATCTTCATCTTCTGCTGCTGCTCGGGGTCGTTTTTCTCCACTTTCCGGCTCTTTCTTCTCCTGTATCGCCGTCGTCGTTAAAGCACTTCTCGTCTTCTCGTCTTCTTCTTCTTCTTTCTCTTCTTTGTTTTTGTCCTCCTCGTCGTTTTCTCCGTCGCTCTTTTTGTTTTTCTGCCCTTTCTCTTCTTCTTCTTTATTTAAAACAAAAGAGCCCCCGTTTCCTCCTATTCTTTTTTGAGCCTCCTCGTGAGGAAGGGCAACCTGACCCTGATTTTGTTCTTGTTGTTCTTGTTGTTGTTGCATTTCCCTCCTCTTTTCTTCTTCTTTGTCTTCTTCTTTGACGACGTTCTCGGCGGCGATCTCTTTTTCCCCCACCATCACCACATCTTCCTCCTTTTCCTCGCTCTTCTTGTTCTTCTTCTTCTTCTTCTTCTTTGTGTTCGTGTCTTCTTTTTTCAAAGAAGAAACAACTAATTTTTCTTCCCCCGCGTTCTCTTCTTCCACCCCACCTGTGTCTCCTCCTTTTTCTTTTTCTTTTTCTTCCGCTCGAGGAACGACGAGCGGGTTTTTCGCGCTCGTCATCCTCTTCACGCTCACCGTCCACTCCTGGAAGTCTTTGACCCTCAGAGTCAATCTCGAATCGCCTTTCTTCAAATTCAACTGCCACGGCTTCGTGCTCTCCAACTTATCCAAGCGTTCGTGCACGCTCAAAGGGCAACTCGACCAAAAGAGCTGCGGGACGGACACATTTCTTTTCCCACCGCCCGTTCCAAACGTCGAAGAAATCGTCGTTTTCGTCGTCGCATTGATGAGATCTTCCTTGTCGCGACTCTTCCGTCGTTCCAAGCACCTCTCCAAGAACTGCTCCACGGTTTCGTTCACGAACACGGTGGCGTTTTGGACCACTCGCGTCGCTCTTCGCGTTGTTTGAGTGTTGTTAGTATTCGTCGTCGTCGGGAGAGACGTTGAAGAAGGTCCAGATGAAGATCTTCGCACTCTCGTTTCTCTTTTCTCATAATTACGTTCGTCGTTCGTGGTATTCGCGTGTGTATTACTGTTATTATTTTGTCCGCCGCCGCCGCCGCGGAAGGAGCTCCCGTCGTCGACGATTTCGACGATGACGGTACCCGCGACGACGGACGTGCTGTTCGACATAATAATAAACTTTTTCTGCCGCGCGCGCCGTTTGTGTGTGTGTTTAAACTGCGGACGTGTGGTTCCTTTTGTCCTTTTTTGTCCTCCTTACAAAAAGTAAGCAGGATAATCCCAAAGAGGCAATTTAGGGTATTATTTAGGGTTGCAAATAAATAAATAAATATCAGAGAAGAGAAAACCTTGTGTTTAATAATCCGAGTCAGCTTTTTGACTTTGAAAAAAAAGTGTCACAACGTCATTCAGACATCGCGCGCGCGATCTTTGTCTTACAAAAACCTTTCAAAAGCACTCTTTTACACAGCGACAGAAGAATCAACATGTTGCGACACGCGTCTGTTACTACCACGCGGAGACGCTCGTTTGACGCCGTCGTGAACGCAGCGCGAGCGGTACGTGTATAGTAACAGACATTTTCGTATCAACTCGCTTTTTCCATTTTGTGAGACGACGAGTCACAATTATTATTTTGAGAAAAACCTCGCGGGTTGTCGTTGGTTTTGAACGCTCACTTCTCTCTCTTTCCTCCTTTTTAAACGAACAGGCGTACACTTCGAGCACGAACCAAACGCTTTCGAAATCATTCTCCATGTTCGATGCGAAATACTCGGACGAAATGCCGTTAGGAAACGTGGCGAAAACAATTGGCACTTCGTTCGGTCCCGCCCTCGATGCGATCGAACAAGAGTACTCTCGCCGAGGTAAATTACAACAACAAGAACAACAGAAAACAACACAGCAGAATGGAGATATATACGTCCCAAAAATCCCACACGCGTTACCAATCAGTCGGATGGCTAAAGACAACGCCTTTTTACGAGACGTTTTGATTTACGACGAGAAGAAGAAAGTGAAACCGCGGTTGAGTTGGTACGATCCGTACGACAAGACCTGGGTGCCGAATAACTGGTTTCAAGACGGTTTAGCCGCGGATATGAAGTATTATTTCGGGGGCGCAAATACGAGCGAGGCGAGCGATGCGGCCGTGAATGGACGGACGTGAACGTAAGAAAATGTTGTACCTTTCAAAGGAAACGCGCGAGTAGTTTGCGCGACGCCAAAATAAATATCTCTTCTCCAGTTTCGGTGAGCGCTCCTCGAGGAGTGCCACTTCCGAAAATATAAAGAAGAAGCCCGCAAAAGAAAGAAAGTAATAAGAAAATCACGAAAAACACACGCGCTCTCTGTGTTGTATACTACCATCCAGGAATAAAGAGAATATAGCGCTACATCTACTACTACTAATACATATTGAAATGAAAGAACGAACTCATTCTTTCTTGTACGAATTAAAGAGTTCCCCCCTATAATACGCCTTTTCAAGAGAAAAGTCCAAAAAATCACAAGTCAGATTTCTTCTTCAATTCTTCTTTGAAACAAGTACACCACAATTCATAAGGAAAGCACGCGCATATTTTACCGGTAGTACTTTATACATTTAATAAAGTTAATATGTTCGCTTTTCATTCCTCCTCTGCGCTCTTCTTCTTACCGGTTTTGTCATCGCGCACCACCATCACGGCTTCCCAAAGAGCGCGCGATCAAAAGCAAAATCAAACTCGACGATCCTTCGTAACGAACGCGCAAAAATCAGAACAACAACAACAAAGAAAAGTGGATGATGATTACAACATAGAAGCTGGAATTGAACCGTGTTTAGTCGGGTACGTGGACAAGGACACGAACGGCGTGGAGATGTATTGCTGTGAACAACCAGACGGGAGCATGGAGTGCCGGACGATGACGCCTTCTCACGAAGAGTGCGAGATATTTGACGAGAACGGAGACGTAAAGGTTGATTGTAGCCCAAACTTATCGGTCGAGCAGAAGTAAAAGCAGCGCGATCACGAACATCATCACGTATTGTATTTAAAAACAATAAAATATATGTATACAACAGCAAAAAACTTTATCCGCTATAAATAGTCATCGCTCGCCGGTCTTCGCCTTCGACTCGAAGAAGAAGAGGAAGAAGGTTCGTCCAAGCGCCTACTCGCGCTCGCTCTTCGCTCGCGAGGCGCACCTGAGATTTCCTCGTACTCGTACGGTCTGTCGACTGGATCTAAGTACGCATCAAACTGAGGTCGCGAGCCTCGTTTACCATCGGCATCCATTCGTTCGTACGATTGCGTCGGACGCATGAGCGGGATGCCTTCTTTCCTTCTCTCCCGTTGTTGTTGTCGTTGCGGTTCTCTCCTTCGACTTTGTTGTTGTTGCTGCTCTCTTTGTCTTCGTCTTCTTTGCTCGTACCGAATCATTTCCTCTTCTTCGTATTCGTCGTAATAGGAAGTCGTTCTTCTCCCCACACCTCTCCTGCTCGATTCGTTGTTGTAATACGGATCTTGTAAAAATGCTTCTTCTTCTTCCCACGGCGTACCGGCTAACTCCAACCTCTGTAACAAACTCACAGAAAGTTGTTCGACTCTTTGTTCGCATCCGTCTTCAACCAGAATCCGTTCGCGACCGGCATCGATCACCTCTCTCACATCGACTGCATAGGTAGAGATAACATCGTCTGGGATAGCCGATATCCCCCACGCGTCGACGATGAGTCGTTTGACAGAGCCGTCTTCTGGATCGAACTCGTAGTCTCGCACGCGTCCGATAAAGGCCCCAGCCTCGGTAATCACGTCGCAACCAATCAATGGACTCAAATTATACGATGACCATCGTCTTTCGACTGCATTTTCATCGTGGACTAACACAACGTCGCCGACTTGTCGCAAAGCGGATAATTTCACGTGATCTACGCCACCGGTTAACGCGTTTTGTCGAATCGCCAACGCTTCGACTGTCCAGTTTTCGGCGTCCACCCACATTTGCGAACACTGGCCTAAACGGACTCCGGAGGTTCTGGTGACAACTTCTTTACCCATCAACTGTGAACGCGTTAATGTGAACACGTCACTGCTGTTGTTATTGTTGATTGGTTGTTGTTTACTTTTTCTTCGACCACCGGAAGATGACGAAGAAGACGCGTCGTTTCTCACTCGTCGTTCTCTCGTCGTCGTCATCTCTTCGCCTTCACGCGCAGAAGACGATGGCCTTCTCCTTCTCGCGGTCGTCGTCGTCGTCCTCGTCGCTCGTCGTTCTCTCTCTCGACGTTCGAGTTCTTCCAACCCTCTCCTCGTTCTCGGCGGTCTCTCTTCCTCGAGTGGATAAAAATCTTCCTCTTCTTCGAATCTCATCTGTTTTATCTCTGGAGCAACTGCAGCAGCAGCAGCAGCAG